>Ga0302324_100030718_pt1 | contig 10148 bp, 9 predicted proteins | sample Palsa_T0_1_FD_201949 | JGI IMG/M metagenome (GOLD analysis project Ga0302324, IMG submission 201949) | Peat permafrost microbial communities from Stordalen Mire near Abisko, Sweden - Palsa_T0_1 | ecosystem: Environmental > Terrestrial > Soil > Palsa > Peat permafrost | place: Sweden: Abisko... | reverse complement strand
CCTGCGAGACTTGTACCAGGCCATAACCGGTCTTCACCTCGACGCCTACTCCAATGCCCAGCCCGACGTACTCGCTGGCAATCACGTACATCTCCGCTGTTACCGGCCGGCAGGGATTGAGGTACTGATAGACCGTCTCCAGTGTCGGGCGGTCGGCGCGAGGACACGGTCTCATGACTCCGTCCTTCCCGGGTATTACCATCACCGAAACGACTCCAGGAATATTGATGGTCTGGGTCTGCGGCTTGAACAGCGGCAGTACCTCCACCCGTGCCACGTTGGCTCCTGGGGTCTGTTGCGCAAGGTTTTGGTAGTCGGATGCCGTGACCGCGCGGCTCTGATTCTGAAGCAGAGAAGGAATACGCTGCTGGGCAGCATCGAGCGTTTCCGGATCCGCACCTCCGGTCGTGGCGATGGGTTGCACCACAGTGATCGTCTGCGTCACCTGATTGCCGGAACCGTCGAATGCCTGGATGGAGGTCAGCGAAGCCGCCGGCAGATTCCCCGCTGAACCTCCGCCGACCCGCATCGTGCGCACGCGAACCCGACGGCCTGTGGGCACAATCATCCCTTGAAGCTGGTTGCCAAACGTCACCGTGCCAGCTTCGGAATCGAGCTCAAAAGCCTGCGCTGGCCCGGTTAGTACGGCGAGATCGTCCACCTGCTGCCAGGTCTGAAAGCCCAAGCCCGGCATGTCGACGTCGAGCACAAACGTTGTCGGATCGACTTGCGATTGTGGCAGCGCGAACTGCTGGTTAGCGCTGCCATCGCTTACTCCGATCACGATGGCGTTATAGGTTTTGCGCTGGTCGATCTGCACCGCATTAACGCCCAGCCAGCTTACCTGCAACGAATTCTGCGCAATCAGCCGCACCCAGGTCAGCAGGCGCGACGCGATGGAAGGGTCGTCGATGCGCGGCGGCTTCATGCCCACCCCTGCCTGTGCATCGGTACGAACATCGTTTGAGGGCGCGCCGATGACCCCGTCTGGCGGCACCATCAGTTGTACGATCCCCGGCTGCGTCAGACCTTGTGTGGTGTCGCCCAGCACCTTCAGCGTCGTATACGTAGTGGGTTGGCCCGCCGCTGCCGGAGGCTGGCTCATCTGCCACGTTACCTGAACTGGCACCGGCACGCCTGAGGACGAGTAGGACTGGGGAACGGAGTAAAGTCCCGGGATGGAGAGCGTTGGCACGAACCCGATATTCAATGTCTGCTGCCCGCTCTGGCCGCCGATCGCTTTGAGCATCTGATTCTTGTTTTGCGGGTTGGCTACAAGCAGGGCCAGCCAAATGCTTGAGTCGGTGGTCCCATTCACCAGGTCGAGGCCGTTGAGATCGGCTTGATTGTTAGGGAATAGTGCCGTGGTCGTATATCCCGCGGGCGTCTTCTTAAAGTTGTAGAGCTGCTTGAGCCCGCGGAGCAACCGCAAGGATTGCGCATGTTGCTCGGGGGTCAACGGAACCTTAACGTACGCCTGTGCGGTGACGGGCAGCAGATCGACATCGCCGAGCGTTTCGAAGTTGACCGCTCCCGTCACCGTGGCGTGAGCAACTACGCCGACGGGCGCCACCGCAGCCGGATCGAGCGCCAGCGACAGAATGCCGGTCGCCGCGGCTGCCGGCTGCATCGACTGTCCAAGTAGCTTGAGAAAAGCGATCCGCTGTTTTTCCGGTATCAGATTGGCGCGGTAGAGAATGGTGTCGGCCAGCCATGCGAAGAGTTCCAGCAGCGTGCGGCCGGGATCTCCCGGTTGCGGATTGGTCCACTCGGGAGTGTGCGCCGGAATGTTGGCGAGCAAATCCTGTACAAGATCGTCGTAGGACCGGTCGTCGAGGGCTGGCGGGATCAAGGGCATGGTGTCAACCCGCTTGCATGGTTACGCCGATCTGCTGAGGTGCGTTGGTGCGCAGCAGCCGGTAGTGAATCTGGATCTGAACTTGCGCGGGCGCGTTGGGGACTGGATCGACGTCCACCGCATCGACCGTGATCCGGTTCTCATAATTCTGCAGACTTTGGAGGATCGTAGTTTGAATCTGCGCGCGCAGTGCCACGGTGTTCCCTTCGTCGAGAAAATTCTGCAATCCCGCCCCGTAGCGCGGGCGCATGAGTTGCTCTCCCGGACTCGTCATAAGGATGATCCGGATGGAATCACGCACACTCTGTTCGAGCGTTGGATAGGCGAGCTGGCCCCCTTGCGGCGCGGGCAGGAACGGCCAGCCGATCGGGTCTTGATACGTAGTCGTCATGGGGAACCCCCGTCGGGTGAACTGGAGGACGGCGCGGGAAACGGAATGCAGATTTTGATGATTGCCATCCAGAAGAAAACGATATTCAGCAAGCCGAGGAATATATTGAGTACGAAGAAAGCGCAGATGCTGATCAACGGAACGTTGAAGCCACAGATCCAGCCGAGCTTGAGCCCTCCTCCGCCGCCCGCCCCACTCATCAGCCCCGACATGCTGGTTCCCTGCATGGCGTTCATCAGGCTGCCCGGGACCTGGAAGGAGCAATTGGGCTTGGCACTCTTGAGAAAGTCGGAAGTGGGATCGGGCAAGGGAATTGGAGGATGCGGGCGATCGCCGGTCGCATGCCAAGGCGCAATCTGGAAAGGCTTGCTGTATTGACTCCAGACAAGTTCAGGCGGGCAAGTCGGCGTTTCGCCCTTGATACGGAAAAACATGCGCAGCATATAGTGCCGCGTGCTGTCTTGAAAGCGGCCCTGAGGGGAGAACAGATTCAGGCTTGCCGAGCGCGTCGTGTTGGCTTTCATCAAGGCATCCACCAGCGCCCGCTCGTCGTCTTTGCTAAGCGCCTCCCATTTCGCCGGCATAAGCACGGACTGGAGAGGCATTTTTTGGGGCGAGGAACTGGGATAAGAATTTTGATCGAGGAGGGTTGTCTTCGCCCACTGATAAAAGTCACCCATTCCCATGGGCTGCGTTTTGCCGTCGTCGAAACTGACGATGCGCCTATTTAGCACAGTCAGGATTGCGTTGCCTTCATGCGATCCATCGAACGCGCCGAATACGCTGTGGAGCATGCGCAACGCAGTCGTGAAGCCCTGGAACTGGGTAGCGCTCGGATTAGGCGCTGGCAGCGGCGGGCTCCCCTTCGGAGTTCCCTCCTTGGGCACAATTGGCGGATAGACGGCGTTCAGAAAATCGTCCGACATCCAGCGGGAATCGACCGTTGGCGGAGGCATGGGAGTTGAGGGCGGCCTGTTGCTGGAACGGAGCAACGGTGGCAGGCTGCTGATCAGGTCTGGCCGGTTGATGTTCGGCGGCTGCATCGGCGGAGTATCGCTGACTTCACTGCTGGCCGTGGGAATGACCGCGTAAAACACGGTCCGGTTCAACGCCTCACAGGTCGCCGGAGGAGCGGCAAAGGCCGGGGTTGTGCTCTCCGCGTTGGCAGTCGACAAATACTGCGCCGTAAGCTGGCGATCGAGCTCCGCCTGTCCTGATGAAAGCTGCGGTTGTTTGGCAGGATCGGGATCCAGTTGCTCGTTGTCTCTCGACAGCTTGACCCACCCGAACTGTCCCTTAGGATTGCGCATCCAGGCGGACAGCATGCTTTCATCGTCCCAAACTTCGCCACCATTGACTCCCGGCTGGCGAACGAGCCGCCGGATCACCAGCCCTGCGGAAACAATGCGTTTAGGATCAACTCGCGGAAAGCCCACGCTGTTACAGCGCAAGTCGGCCAGAGCAACGTTCAACATTCGCTGCACCGGCTGATACAGCGGTTGTGAGATCCAGTGTGGCGGGCGATCCAACACCGTGGTAGTGGAAATAGGGGGTTTGCCTGGCGACGCGAGGTCTTGCAGGAAGCGCGCCGGAAAATCGTCGTCGTGCATTTGCAGGACCACCGGCGGCTTCTGTTCGTTGCCGTTCAGGTCCACACCCCTCACCAGGATGTCGTGCTTCACCATATGTTGCCCGCTCCCGGCGTGTAGGTGCTGGCGACTACCGTTGTGGCTTGCATGACCTGGCACTGCACGACGCCGCTGAAGGTGGTCATGGCTGCGTTGACGCTGACTTGGGGCGCGTTAACCGTCATACTGCTGGCCGCCGTGATCTGCACCTCGGCGGTTGGCGCGTTGATCGTCACCCCGCTGGCGTCGATCCTCACAGAGGTCTGGTTCGAATCAGTGAACTCGATGGATCCGTCCGAATCGGTCATCTTGCCCGAAAGCTGGCCTGGGGTGGTGAACTGGATGGTAGGCCCGGTTTTGTCTTCGATGATTGCGATCTTGGTTCCCGCTTTCCCCGTGATCGTCCAGCGATCGACGCTGTCGCCGGAGCCACCAAACTGGTCTGGAGCCGTATCATGTCCGTTCCATAGTCCTCCCAGAACCACTGGAAAACGCGAGTCTCCGGACAGATAGACCACCAGAACTTCATCACCAACATCGGGAATGAAAAATGCGCCGCGGTTATCGCCGGCAAAGGGTACGGCCACGCGCGCCCACACCGCGCCATCCTGCCCGGTGATGCCGTCCACGTTGTACACGCGCACCTGAATGCGGTTGCGGTTGTCAGGATCCTGCACGCTGACCACACGGGCCAGAAACGCGCCCGTCCCCAACATCGCTAAGGTGTCTTCCCGCAGCAAGCGGCTCACGATCCACCTCCCAGGTAGGCGCACTCGGCGCGGAAGCGGGTTTCATAGCCGTTTTGGGTGTCGAAGTGGTGCACGGTCGCGGTGGTGTAGTAGGTATTCGAAAAACGCGGTCCAAGTCCAACGAGTTGCAGATAGGTGCCTACGCGCAGCTTGGGATTGCCTTCAGAGACGCCGTCGGCCACAACAAAAGTGCGAGTGCGCTGGGCAAACTCCGTATCTACCAGAGCCTGGGCTTCTTGCGCATTGAGATTCGAGAACTGGCCAAGCTGTTCCGAGCGTGTAGCCAATGCCTGTTGCAGACAGGCACTCCCCGACTGCCCCGACCCGGGGCCGAAGGTGGTCGTCTGGCTGGTCACCGAAATCATCTGGCCCTGGTTGTAATCCCAGCCGGTCGCGGTAATCTGCGCGACCTGGTGCGAGAGGTCCGCGATGACGCGCACCTTCTTGAGTTGGCTGTTCAGGTCGATCTCGATGGAATTGCGCTGCGCCTGGCTGCGCGGCGAAGCATGGAGTTCGTTTCCCACGACTTGCACATCCGCGTCGTAGCGCGCCAGCAATCGGCGCAAGAAGTGAAGATCGCTTTCGTTGAACTGCAGTTGGTCTCCAACGTTGGTGTCCAAGCCTGCAAGCACCGGAGTCAGACCGCTATTCGTCGCCACTTCGGTGGCGATCTGGGTCAGCGTGGCAGAGTCCCAGTTCTTCGTGCGGCGCGCCATGCGTGCGCCTTGCAGCGCGTCTTCCGCCAGCACCACCAGGTCTGGGGGGCCAGCATCTGGATAGCGTCCTTCGAGTGCAGTGATCTTTCCACGAAAAATCTCCGTCGGCGAACTGGCGTCGCCGGCACAGACCAGCACCGCCGCCCCCAGCTTCAAGATTGCTCCATCTTCAAAGACCAGATCCGCCAGCCCGGTCGAAAACGACCCAAAGTTGCTGAAGCGCATCTCCAGCGCCGACATTCCGCCCTCATGCTCGCGCATCTCCATGCTGAGCAGTTGGGCCGTGACCTTGTCGTTGGCCTGGCCGTCGATCTGTACGGTGGGAACCGCGCTGTAAACCGCATTCTGCGTGAGTGGCTGTTCCGCCATAGATCAATCCGCTCGCAGCCGAAGGTTGCGTTCATGTAGCGTCTGCAATGCTTCGCCGAGGTTTACGTCCTTCTTGGGTTCCTCACTGGACGACGAAGAACTCGCTGCTGCCGGAGCTCCTTGCACCTGCACATGCATCTCATCGATCGTGACCGCCATCGTTCTCCTCGAATCCCTAATCGTCGCTACCGAAAATCAAGCGCCGACTGAAGCTGAATTGCGTTCCTACGTCAGTCGACAGCCCGGCCGAGCCGGTGCTGTTGGCCATCCCCCCGAGGCTGAAACTGGCGCCGCTGAAAGTCGCCACATCGGTGCCGGAGGTCGCGGGCAGCATCAGGAGTGGGTTCAGGTTGGCCGTGCTCTTGGCCGGCGCGCGGCCTGTCTGCAAACCGGCAAAGGCGGCCGCAGTAGCCGGTACTCCCGCCGAAGCTGCCGCACCAAACGCAGGTGCGAGGCCGCTGGTGGTTGCACTTCCTGAAACGCTTACCGACACTCCCGCCGAGACGCCTGCTCCGCCACCGATTGATCCTCCCGTCGAGATGCCCAGGCTCAATCCTGTGCTCGCCGAAGCCGATGACGTGGTAACCAATCCGGCAGGTGGATTGAGCTGCACCCCTGCGCTCACCTGCATCGCAGCTCCGCCCGTGAAGCGCAGGCTCTCCAAGCCATTGTCCGTGCCCAGTTGACGCATCGCGCTTGGATCGCCGCCGCGCGTCGCCATCGACAGCGCGCTGTCGCCGCTCGAACTGGGCACCAGGCTGCCCGACGACGTCGGTCCGGACAGATTGGCGCCTTCATCGAAGACGTTGTCCTGGCGCGAGAGCTGAACGCTCACCAGCGCGCGCAATGCGACCCCATCGGCGGAAAAGAAGTCAATGGTCTCCTTGAAGGAGTCCATGATTCCCTGGAACTGGTAGGTTCCCCACTGGAACATCAGAACCGGCGGAGCCTTGGGCGGCGGACCGGCTGAATTGCCATTCGAACTTGGCGGGGCCGTGCTGGCTGCCGCTGCCGTAGCGTTAGCTGACGCCTGCATGAACAGCGCAACCTGGTTGGTAAAGGTGCGCACATCGGCGCCGGTGTCCGTGGTGTCAAACTGCAAATCCATCGTCAGCTTGCCTGAAAATTGCGCGGCATACTGGACCTTCTTAGGTCCGCCTGATTGCTGGGGCGTCGAGTTCTCCACCGAATACACCAGCGACGCGGGATTGAAATGCACCGTCAACGGCGTGCCGCCGGGCAAGGCAGTCAGGGTGGCTTTGGCGACTTGTGGTGGCTGTTGGGGCATAGCTATAGCTGCTGCACTGTGGGCGTCGCCGACCACAGGCCTTCGTGGACCAGGTGCAACTCCTCAATGCCGATCTCGCTATTCTTGGAGTTGAGATCGGAGAACTTGTACTTAATCGGCATCGCTTTATCCAATTGCCAGGCCAGCACGGCCGAGCCGTCGATGTCGAACAAATTGATGGTCACCTGCATTCTGGGCGCGAAGGTTCCAGTGCTGACCGAGTTGAAAATCTGATACATGTTCTGGTTACTGCTGACGCCGCGCTTCAACACCACCGTTGCGAAGGTCGTGCCGCCGGCCCGCTGGGCCACGCCATAGTTCCGCCCGCCTTCCTTGATCGACTTCGGCTCCATCGTCGCCTCCAATCCCGTGCACTCGGCGAACGATCCCGAACATACCGGAAACTGTTCGTGGCTGCCGTCGTCCGAAAGGGAATCGGTGAAGAAGTCCACCTGGAACTTGAAGACGTGCAGCGGAGTCAGGGAACTGGTCGACATTAGCTTGCCTCCGCCATATTGCTCGTGATCTGCTGCGCACTGGTTCCGCTGGTTTCCATCGCCAGCTTGACCGTGATCGTCTCGAGGGTGGATGCCGCCGCGAAGGTCACGTGCGCGATCGCCCGCCCGTTGTCCAGATCGTTTTGGGTCATGGTGGTCCTATCGCATCGGACTGAGAAAGCGTCGCTGACGGTGGCGCCGTCCAGCGCATTTAACGTCCACAGGCGAGTCATCAGATTCTGTAAGAATCGCTGGACGCGTCCCCACAACGCCGGTCCATTCGATTGGAAGACCGCGCTCTCGCCCATCCGTCGTGCGGCACGCCAGATCACGGCCACCAGGCGGTTGACGGGTCCGGAGCGATAACCCTCCCCGGGAAAGGTCGTCACATCCGACAGCAAGCGCAGGCCGGAAGGAGTAAAGCCAAATAAGCTGATCCGCTCAACCAGCGGCTTTTGTGGGAGCTGGAGACCCCAGGTGAGAGGCTGGGCGGAAGTCTGCATCTCCTGTGCCGGAAGCACGGGCGATATGTCGTAAATTTCGGCGGGAGTGATCTTTGTCGCACTGGTGAAGGTCCCCTTGGTCAGAGCATTACGCGCCAGCAGGCCGGCCAGGGCTCCATCTGGAGCCTCAAGCGACTCCAGCAGGATGCCCGATCCGGACGTCTTCAGCCACGGGTAGGCAAGCTGCAGGAACGAACTCGAGATGTTCCCCTGCGGTGCAGGAACCAGGGTCTCGGGCATGTAGTACTGGATGACATCATGGATGTCCTGTGCGATTTCTGAGCTGGATGGGTTCTCCGCGGCTGTCGAGGGATCCATGTCCTGCGGCATCGGGAACGCGGCCACGAATTGTATCTCCCGCAAATGCAGCTGATGGGTGAGGCTTCCACTGGAGAGGTAATTCAAGATCGCGCCCACCGCTGTCGCCCATGTCCCGTAGTCGGCGTAAGCCAACCGGGGGGCCGGCGACGGGAAGGTCCGGAGTTGCTGCGGAGTGATGTCCCCTTGCGAGCACACCACGAACTCCTCTTGACCGGTGGAAGCAAAAGGCAGCTGACCGCTTGCTCCAGTCGGCTGCGACGCACACAATGCCGGCAAATCTGGCGTCACCAGGAACGACACATCTTCAAGCGGGCTAAGACTCCCTACACCGGTCCAGCTTTGCGCCTGGTCGGGCGCGAAGGTGCTGTTGGGCAGCAACTCCTGCAACTTAGTCAATTTGTCCTGTGGAGTGTCGGCGGGAGTGACCGGATCGTCAACTCTCACCACGTAGCAGCGTTTGCCACCCTGGGCAAAAAAACTACGCACTCCCGTGGCCAGATAGTCGGTGCCGAAACCTGTGCCTGCACTCCCGTCGTCGAACAGCGCTGTGAACTCGGGATAGCTGTCGATCGGCAGTGGGATATTCGTCATGGTGGCAATCTGGTTCGGGTTAGGTGCCGGACCCGAGGAGTATCCGAGAGAACTCAGCCACGCCGCTACGCTCGCGGAGACTGCGGCGTTGGGCACCACTCGCACCAGGCCCACAAAGCAGGCTATGTCGGCACGGCCCGGATTGAAGACCGGCGCGGCGGGCGTGTTATCGAAAACAACGCGGCTCATGACATTCTTCCCGGACACATTGATCGTGCTGCAGCTTGCCTCAAATGCTGTCGCCAGCTCTTCTCTCAACTGCGTTTCCAGCCGACAGTCCGAGCGGAGATGGCGGCAGGGGATAGGGTCAAAAACCTGAATCAGGGCTGGGTGATTTCAACCGTTTCGGGCGCCAGCACAAGTTCCTCGATGGCCACATCGCCTGCTCCCTTGCCGCTGAGCGTCGGTCCCGTGTATCCCTTCGGCGTCACGCTGTACAGCTTAAAGATCTGGACTGGCGTGTTGGCTTCGTCGCGCAATGTGATGGTCACGTCGCGCTGCGCGGAGGAACCGTTAGTTCTGGCGTCGGTGATCCAATCCCAGAGGTCCGACGTATCCACCACGCCACGTTTCAGCGTGACGTCGCCGCTGGTGTGCATCCCTGAATATTTGTGGACGTAGTTGGCGCTGTCATTACCGTCGCGATACTCCGAGATGTGCAACTCGGTCTTGAGGCCGGCGAGATCGGAAAAGCCGCCCAGTGGCTTACTCGGATCGCGCGGGCCTTTGAGATCGACGAGATAAGTGTATGAGGGGTAAGGTGCAGTACGTTTTGCCATCGATAGTCTCCTCTTTCAGCGGTGCTGGTTTACCTGGATGCGCTCGCTGTTTAGCTGGGCGAGCTTGCCGTCATCTGGCCAATGCGGAAGATGACGAACTCGGCCGGCTTCAGCAGTGCGACTCCGATCAGGCAAATCATGCGCCCGTTGTCCAGATCGTTCTGCGTCATGGTGGTGCGATCGCAGCGGACGAAATACGCGTCCGCTGCTGACGTACCGAGCAGGTTGCCCGCGGCCAGCTCGCTATTCAGGAAAGAATCAATTGAGTCCGTGACGCGCGCCCACAGCGCTGGTCCGTTGTTCTCAAAGACTGCCCATTGCGTGCCGTTGTCGATCGAGTGTTCCAGGTAGATCAGGTAGCGGCGCACGTTGATGTACATCAACTCCGTATCGGAACTCACCGTCCGCGCTCCCCAAACCCGATAGCCGCGGTCAGGGAAGAAGCGAAGGCAATTAAT
>Ga0302324_100030716_pt1 | contig 10148 bp, 4 predicted proteins | sample Palsa_T0_1_FD_201949 | JGI IMG/M metagenome (GOLD analysis project Ga0302324, IMG submission 201949) | Peat permafrost microbial communities from Stordalen Mire near Abisko, Sweden - Palsa_T0_1 | ecosystem: Environmental > Terrestrial > Soil > Palsa > Peat permafrost | place: Sweden: Abisko... | reverse complement strand
CGGCTTGTACCCAGTCAGCCACGCCCCCAGCAAATCATCCAGCACCGGATACAATTTCTCCTCCGGCGGATCCCACGGCTTGGTCAGGTAATAGTTAATCTTCGCGGTATTGATCGCCCGAATCGCAACCTCGGTGTCGGCATACGCGGTCAGCAGCGTCCGCTTGGCCAGCGGAGCGAACTCCATGCTGCTCTCCAGAAATTCGACTCCGGTCATGCCCGGCATCCGCTGGTCGCTGACAATCAATGCCACCTCATCGCCGCGCGCCTTCAACTGCCTGCAGACCTCCAGCGCCCCCTGCCCGGAATCAGCCGAAAGGATCCGGTAGTTCCGGATATAGTGCGTCCGCAAATCCCGGACCACGCTCTCCAGAACGCTCGTGTCATCGTCCACCGCCAGTATTACGGGCTTTCTTGCCATGGCCAACAGTCTAATGCTCCGCTATTTCCAATGAATACTGGATGCCTGTCTTCAAAAAACTCTGCTAGGCTTTGGACGACGCTGCCCCGCTCCCGGGTTCTTTATTCCGCCCTCCGGAAGCCGCCGCTAATGTACAACTTCAGTTCGCTTTTGGAGCCGCCCGAAATTTTTCTTATGCCGACCCGCAAGTTTCCCCCCCTCCTGCCGATGAGCACAGTGGACCCAACTCCTCCACCAGGTGAAACAGCCCCATGACCAAAATCATTCTCGCAGACAATCAGGCCATCTTTCGAACCGGCGCCGCCAAAGTCCTGGCCGTTGAAGACGACCTCCGCATCGTCGCCCAGTGCGATGCCCGCGACCGCTTGAAGAGCGCCATCGACAGCTTTCGCAGTGCCGTCGTCATCGTCGCCACATCCATCCGCCCCGACTTCCCCCAAACCGCCGAGCAGATTCGGGAAGCCGGCAGCCGCTGCATCATCATCGGCGAAGACGTCGAAAGCCCCCGCTCCCATATGGACCTCGGCTTCCACGGCTTCATCCACCGCGACATCGATGGCACCGATCTCGTCAGCTGCGTCCGCACCGTCGTCCGCGGCGAAAAGTGGCTGCCCAACAACACCACCCCCGCGCAGGATGACCTCGACATGGTCGGCGCCCGCGTCCGCGACCGCCTCACCCCGAAGGAAATGAAAATCGTCGGCCTCATCGTCCAGGGCTTCAAGAACAAGGAAATCGCCACCACCCTCGGCACCACCGAGCAGGTCATCAAGAATTACCTGCGCAGCGTCTACGACAAAACCGGCGTCTCCGACCGCCTCGAGCTGGCACTCTTCACCATCCACCACCGCGTCCTCGCCGAGGCCGCAGCCCACGCCGGCATGCTCACCCTGAAGCCAGCGTCATAACGAAGTGTCATTCCGACCGAAGTAGAAGTATTCTTCCCCAAAAGAAGTCTCATTTTCGACCGAAGTGTTCTTCCCCAAAAGAAGCGTCATTCCGACCGAAGTGTTCCCGCTTTGCGGGAACACTGAGCGGAGGAACCTGCTTTTCAGAGTTGCATCTGCCCTTGAATCTGTAATCAATCCGCCGCCACCGGCAGCACAATATGCGACGGATGCTCCACCGAGCTGTACACCTTCTGCGTCGCCTTCTGAAAATCAGCAGGCTGCGCCGTCATCATGCTGGTCACATACTTCTGCGGATTTCGGTCATACAGCGGAAACCACGAACTCTGCACCTGCACCATGATCCGGTGCCCTTTTTTGAAAACATGGTTCGCCGCATGCAGCCCGAACTTGTATTCCTCCACCGCATCCGCCGGCGTCGCCTCGGGATGCTCAAAGCTCGTCCGGTACCGCCCACGGAAAATCTCCATGTTCGTCATCAACTCAAATCCGGCCATCTTGCCCTCCGCGGTCCCCTCCGGATAAACATCGATCAGCTTCACCACCCAGTCACTATCCGTCCCAGTCGTCGACGCAAAAATGTCCGCGACCACATCTCCCGTCACCGTCACGTCTTTCTCCAGCGGCTCTGTCTTCCAGACCGCGACATCCGGCCGGCCATCGACAAACTTCTGGTCCTCGACCAGCCACGTGTACCACTGCGACCCCGGCGCATACGTCGCCTGGATCGGCCGATGCCGATACGGCACCGGGCTCGCCGGATCCGACACATACTTGGTGAACGCCTTCGCATCTTTGCCCGCCGGCTTGTCGAAGCTCAGCTTGCCTTTGTCCTCGAGAAATAAATCCCGCTCCGTCGCCTCCCGCGGCGGCCAGTGTGAATACAGCTTCCACTCGTTGCTGCCGGTCTGAAACGCCGCCGTATCTTTCAGCGAGAAGCCCGGCTCATCCTTCAAGTAATACGCAAAGAACGGCGCCTCAAATCGCTGCCGGTACTCATCCGTCGTCGCCTCACCAAAATCAATCGCGCCCAGGTGCCGCCGCGTCGATCCCCAGCCACCATGGTTCCACGGCCCCAGCACCAGGAAATTTTGCCCCTTGCTATCGAACGGCTCCAGCGCTTCATACTCCGCCTGCGCCCCCCACATATCTTCCTGGTCCCAATACCCGCCCACCGTTAGCGTCGGCACCGCCACCGCATGCAATGTGTTCTGCACACCATGCCCCCGCCAGTAGCCGTCATACGTTGGGTGATTTAGAAAAGTCTGGGCCGTCGGCAGCTTCTCCGCCTTGGCCGCCTGCATCGCGTTGTAATAATTTCCGTGCTTCAAAAAATAGTCATACGCATCTTCATCCAGCTTGCCGAACTCGTTCTCCTTCGAGCTCTCCATCCCAATCACGTAGTCATAGCCATACGTCTCGCGAAACGCGCCGTTGTGAAAAAAGTCGTCCCCCATCCACGCATCAATCATCGGCGCCTGCGGCGAAATCGCCTTCACCGCCGGGTTGGGATCGATCCCCGCCTCCATCGCCGTGAATCCCGGATACGACACCCCCAGCACGCCGACCCGGCCATTGTTGTTCGGCACATTTTTGACCAGCCACGCCACCGTGTCATACGCGTCGGTGCTCTCATCCGTCAGCTTGGCATTCGAGTGGTCCTGCAGCGCGCGGTTCATCTCGAACACGCCTTCAGATTTGTAGCGCCCCCGAATGTCCTGTGACACAAAGATGTAGCCGCTCTTGGCCAACTCCGTGTAATGCGAATTGACCGCGTCCGAGGACGTCGCGCCCTCCGACCCATACGGCGTCCGCGTCAGCAGGATCGGCAGCGGCTTGTCCTGGCGCACCGGCCGCAAAATCACCGCATGCAATTTCACTCCATCGCGCACCGGAATCATCACGTCCTCCGGCGCTCCGTAAGCGGGAAAATCAAATTTCTCCGGCGTCGCAGAAATCCGCGTCAACTCCAGCGGCGCCCGGCCGCCCGTCAACGCGGCCCCCGTCACCGCGCCCGAAGCGTCCTGGTGAAATTCAAACTCCCCCGCCAGAGACGAGATCTTGGTCGGCGACTCCGGCGACATCTCCAGCGGCGGAATGCGCCGCCCAGTCAGCCAGACCTTGCCATCCGCGTGATAAATGCTGAGCACAATCTCCGGTTCGTTGGCCTCGCGATATTGCCCATCGATCGCCGCCATCTGCGCCTCGGTCAGCGTCACCTTCGGCGTCTCCGGCTTTTTGTCCTGCGCCGTCAACCCTGCTGCGCAAAAGAAAAACAGCGCGCAAGCGCACGCTGCTCCCAGCTTCCTTCTCACCTGGAGCATGCTTCCCCCTCGACCTTAGCTCTGAAGTTTTTCTGCCACCGACTTGGCCTGCGTAAACAGCAGCAGATAATCCGGGCCGCCGGCCTTGGAATCGGTCCCCGACATGTTGAAGCCGCCAAAGGGATGGGCGCCCACCATCGCGCCCGTGCACTTGCGATTGAAATACAAGTTGCCGACGTGGAATTCCGTCCGCGCCGCATCCAGCTTCTCCCGCTGCTGCGAATAGACCGCGCCGGTCAGGCCAAACTCCGTGTTGTTCGCAATCGCTAGCCCGTCTTCAAAATTGCGCGACTTGATCACCGCCAGCACCGGCCCGAAAATTTCCTCCTGCGCAATCCGCGCATCCGGCGCAATGTCAGCGAACACCGTCGGCTGAATGTAGTACCCGCCCGCATCATTGGCGATCGCGCTGCCGCCCACCAGCAGCCGGCCTTCCGATTTGCCAATCTCGATGTAGCTCAAAATCGACTTGTACGCCGACTCGCTGACCACCGGCCCCGCCCCGAAATTCTCCACCGGGTCGCCAGACTTGATCTGCTCGACCCGCGTCTTCAATCGCGTCAGAAAAATGTCATAAATTTTTTCGTCGACAATGGCCCGCGAACACGCCGAACACTTCTGCCCGTTAAATCCAAACGCCGACGCCGCGACGCCTTCTACCGCCTGATCAATGTCGCAGTCGAGATCAACGACGATCGAATCCTTGCCGCCCATCTCCAGCACCGTCCGCTTGATCCAGATCTGGCCGGGCTGGTTTTTCGCCGCCCGCTCATGAATGTCGAGCCCAACTTCCTTCGATCCCGTAAACGCAATGAAGCGCGTCTTCGGATGCTCGACGATCGCGTTACCAAACGTCGCGCCCGATCCGGGGCAAAAATTCACTACGCCCGGCGGCAGCCCGGCCTCCTCCAGCACGTCAAAAAACCGCGCCGCAATCGTCGGCGACTCACTCGACGGCTTCAAAATCACCGTGTTGCCGCAGACGATCGACGCCACCGTCATCCCCGCCATAATCGCCAGCGCAAAATTCCACGGCGGAATCACCGCGCCCACGCCCAGCGGAATGTAGAGCAACTCATTCCTCTCCCCGGGCATGCTGATCGGCGTCTTGGCATGCGACAGCCGCAGCGCCTCGCGCGCATAAAACTCCAGAAAGTCGATGGTCTCCGCAACATCGGCATCCGCCTCGGCCCAGTTCTTGCCGACCTCATACGTCAGCCACGCGCAAAACTCCAGCTTCCGCCTGCGAATAATCTCCGCCGCCCGCAGCAGCAGCGACACCCGCTCCTCCACCGGCACGCGCTTCCACGACTCGAACGCCTCCAGCGCCGCTTGCATCGCCTGCTCAGCGTGCTCCGCGCCTGCCTTCTGGTGAATCCCGACAACCTGCGCCGGCTTCGCAGGATTGTGCGAAGTGATCTTGCCCTCGGTCCGCAATCGCCGCCCGCCAATCACCAGGTCGTATTCGCGGCCAAGTTCGCCGCCGACCTTGGCCAGCGCAGCCCGCATCGCTCGCGCATTGTCTTCGCGAGCAAAGTTGACAAACGGTTCATTCACAAACTCGCCTTGCGGCGCACGGAGGGCGATGACGGTAGAAAGCTCAGCAGTAGCCATGACCGACCAGTTTACTCCGGTCGAGCCCCCGCCATCACGGCTGCGCCGTCAACCGCTCCGTCGCCCGCGACATTTTTGCCGTCCGCTCCAGCTTGTCCCAGGAAAACGGCTTGCCATCGATCGCCCGCTTCACCGTCTTGAACAGCACCACGGAAAACACCTGCCGGTAAGCAAATCGCTGCAGCCAGATGTGAAACAGCAACCACGCATCACCGCGGCTCGCCGGATGCCGCCGCTCCAACGCAAACGCCAGCGACGACGTGATGAAATCAATGATCAAAAACGCCAGGAAATAAATCAGCAATTTGTCGAAGCTCGCCGAACTCACCGCCTCCGGATGGAAATGCTTGTCCACCAGGTAATGAATCGTCCCCGCAACAAACATCAAGTCAATAAACGGGGACACCAGCGGCAGCAGCATCTGGAAGACAACAATATTCGGCAGCGCAAACAGCCCCAGCGCCCGATGCTTCAGGAACGCGCGCCGATGCTTGAACACCGCCTGCAATATTCCAAACGACCAGCGAAAGCGCTGCTTCATCAGCCCGCGCGCGTTGATCGGAGCCTCAGTGAACGCCAGCGCGTTGTCCTCGTACACCACCTTGTATCCCTGCTCCAGCAGGTTCATCGTCAGGTCCGCATCCTCGGCCACAGTATTCGCGTGATACCCGCCGCCGATTTTCACCGGCTCCGTCCGCCACGCCCCAATCGCCCCCGGCACCACCGTCACCACGTCGAACAGGTCCAGCGCGCGACGATCAAAATTCTGGCTGGTGATATATTCCAGCGCCTGCCACCGCGTCCAAAGATTCACGCGGTTGCCGACCTTCGCGTTCCCCGCCACCGCTCCAACCTTGGGATCAGCGAAGTGCTTCACCAGCCGCCCAATCGCATCCGGCGCAATGATCGTGTCCGCGTCAATGCCGACATAAATTTCTTCGTCGGTCTGATGCAGCGCGAAATTCAGCGCCTCCGCCTTGCCGGCATTCGGCTTGCTCAGCACCGTCAGCTTGCCAGCCCGGATCTGCTCTGGAAAACTTTCCCGCACCACTTCAAATGTGCGATCCCGCGAGCCATCGTCAATCACAATGATCCGCAGCTTTCCATAATCGGACTGCAGCACCGACCGCACCGTCCTCGCGATCACCTTCTCCTCGTTGTACGCAGGAATCAGCACCGCGACAGAAGGATGAAAATCAGCGCCACCCACCAGCCTCCGCTTGCGGAAACGATCAATCAGCGCCAGCAGTCCAATGATGATCAGCCGCCCGCTCATCAGCACGTCGCCAACGAAAAACACCGTCACCACCAGGTGGTTGAACGCCGAAAATCCCAGGAACGCCAGCGAGTCGACCCGCGCCGCCCAGCGCTCCCTCCCGGTAATCGGCGGCATCACCTCGGCCGTCGTCTTTCCCATCAGCGCTGACACCGGCACGATTTTGTAACCGTGCGCGCGCAAACTATCGATCAGCACCGGCAGCGCCGCCACCGTCGCCGAGCGGTCTCCGCCACCATCATGCAGCAGGATGATGCTCCCCCGCAGCCACGGTTTGGCCTTCATCGCCGCCAGCTGCGCAAACACGCTGTCGGTAATTTCCTTCGGCGATTTCCGGGGATGCTCGTCCCAGTCACTCGTATCAATCTTGTCGCCGATGATGATGTAGCCCATCTTCTCCACGACCTCCACCGGTCGCGCCTGGTCATCGGTATCGGGCTCCTGATCAATCGAATACGGAGGACGAAAGTAAAGCGGCTTCACCCCCAGCACGCTCTCAAACAATCGCTCCGTCACATTCAATTCGAGATCGAGATGCCGCTCAGAAATTTCGCTGATGTCGGGATGCGTAAACGTGTGGTTGCCAATCTCGTGGCCCTCCCGCACGTACCGCTTCAGCAGCCCGGTGTTGTCCTGGGCCTCGCTGCCAATCACCATGAACGCACCCTTCACGTCCTTGGCTTTCAAAATGTCGAGAATCTTTGGCGTCCAGGTCGCGTCCGGCCCATCATCAAAAGACAGCGCGACTTCGTTCGGATGGTAGCCATACTGCTGCACCGTGTACGACCGCGGATAACTCTGCATCGTCTCCGCCACAACCCGGTTCGTCTCCGCATCCACCTTCACGTCGCGCAGCCCCGTGCGCGGCGTATCGATCACGCGCAGAATATCGCCGTCGCCTTCCGTGTCCACATCATGCCCCGGCGGCACAATCTTCAGCGCATCCGTAGCATTCGGCGCCGACGGGTGGTCCCACACGCCCCACAGCGATCGGTCCTCCGACCCCAGCCGCCACAGCGCAAACGTCTGCAGCCCGAGATCGCGCGCCGCCCGCATCTCATTCAGCGCCGTCACTCCATCCAGCACCCACACCTGGTGACGCTGCTTCGCGTCCTCATCGTCATACGCAAAATGCGCGTTCAGCGAGCCCGGCTCAAGATGCAGTTGCGCCCCCGCATCTGACGCCACCTGCCACGCCGATTGCACATGGTCGAGCACATCCGCGCTGATCACTTTGGTGGAGACCGGCTTGCCCTTCTCCGGCAACGCCGTCGCCCAGTCATATCCATAGTTGCCGATCGCGCAAATAATTTTGTCGCGCGGCAGAATCACCAGCGCCCGCTTCAAATTCGCGACAAACCAATCCTGCGCCGCGATCGGCCCCGGCTCACTCTCCGTCTCATGCTGGTCATAATTCATCAGGATGACGCCGTCGCTGTTCGCGCCCATCGTCTGAAATGTCGCCGGCTCTTCGTTCACTCCCGCATTGACATAGAGCTTCAACTTCCGCCCATGCAGGTCTCCATAAATCTCCTGGATGAATGCGCGATATCCCTCCTGCGCATCGTCAGGAATATTTTCGAGATCCAAAGACAGGCCGCGATACCGCGGATTCGCTGCAAAAAACGTCATCAGCTGCCGCCGCAGGCTCGCCCGCAACACCGCGTCCTTCAGCACTCCACCGATGACGCCATCAAAGCTCTGCGTCTGAATGTTGTAGTTGTTGACCAGCGGAAATATTTCGAGCGAAGTATCCTCCTTCGCATCCACCATCGTGTTCCAGATCTTGTTTTGCCGGTCTACCTGCTGCACCCCGTTCGGCGTAATCACGTTCACCACGCGATTGTCTTCCGTGTACGTCTTCAGGCTGGCATCCGGCGTCATCACGTGCAGCCATTCCGGAAATAAAAGATCGATCTGGTGGACATGCTCCTTGAATGAAGAAAAACTGGCCGCATCGTCATCGACGTAATAGGCCGCGCGCAACGCCTCTCCCGCGTTCAGCGGGACCTCCGACGGTTTTGCCGTCGTCTTGCGTCGCGAAGTTTTTGGCGCAGGCTTCACCTTGCGATCGTTGTCCGATCGCAGCTGCTCAATCAGCGGCTTGTAATTTTTCTTGGGAGAAACCAGCAGCAGCTCAGGCAGCGCCTCCCGCTTGATCACAGTGATGAAGAAAAATACCAGCACCACCGTCGCCACAACGCCAGTCACGTCCAGCACTCGCCGCAGCCGTTTCCAGCGCTTGCGCTGTGGATCATAAAAAACTGGTTTGTTCGCAGACACAGCGCTCTACCTCTCATCGTATGGAGCCCGCAGACGATGGTCAATCGCCGCGGCCATCCGTAACTCAACCTGTATCATGCTCCGCAATGGCAACTTCCCGCCGCGCCCGCATCTCCATCGCACTGGCGCTGCTCTGCGGTCTTCTGCTGCGACTGGTCATGTTACATCGCTTCGCCCTCGTCGCCGGCGACGCCCTCGTCTACGGCCGTCTCGCCGCGAATTGGCTGCAACACGGCGTCTATGCCATGGGCAACTCGTCTACTCTTCATCCCACCCTCATCCGCCTGCCCGGCTACCCGCTCTTTCTCGCGCTCATTTTTCGCGTCTTCGGAATCGCCAACTACACCGCCGTCCTCTGGGCACAAATCCTCGTCGACCTGCTCTCTTGCTGGCTCATTTTTCTCTTCGTTCGCGACCGCGCCTCCCTTCGCACCGCGCAAATTGCCCTGTGGATCGCCGCTCTTTGCCCATTCACCGCCACCTACGTCGCCGTCCCGCTCACCGAGACGCTCTCCATTTTCTGCGTCGCCCTGGCGCTGCTCGCCGCCAGTCGCTGCCTCCAATTCAAGTTCACAAGTTGGATTTGGAATTTCGCGCTCGCCTTCGCCCTCGCCTGTGCCATCCTGCTGCGCCCCGACGGCGGCCTCCTCGCCGCTGCAATCGTCGGCTTCTTCGTCTGGCATTTCCGCCGCAACCACTCGCGCCGATTGATCGCGACTCCTCTCGCCATCATCTGCCTCCTCACGCTTCTCCCGCTCGTCCCTTGGACCATCCGCAACTTGCGCGTCTTCCACATCCTCCAACCACTCGCCCCGCGCTACGCCAACGATCCGGGAGAATTACCGGAAGCCGGCTACAAAGCCTGGACGAAGACCTGGTTCGCCGATGCTGTTTCGAATGAGGAGTTCTATTGGTGCGCCGACGATTGTCCTCTGGACATCGCTCTTCTCCCCACCCGCGCCTTCGATTCAGTGGATCAAAAGGAGCTCACAGAGACTCTGCTCGCCGACGTCAACGATTCCGAGACGATCACTCCCGACCTCGACACCCGCTTCGCCGCGCTAGCCGCCGAGCGAACCCGCGACCACCCACTGCGCTCTTATCTGGGGCTGCCCGGGCTGCGATTGGCCGACATGTGGCTGCGCCCACGCACGGAATTGTTTCCGATATCCCAGCGCTGGTGGGAGTTCCGCAACCACCGCGGGCAGTCGCTCTTCGCTATCGCTTACGCGTTGCTCGATGCCGCGCTGCTGGGGCTGGCGCTCGTCGGATTCGTGCGCCGCCGCGTTCCCCTCGCCGGCATGATGCTCGCCTACATCGCTC
>Ga0302324_100030713_pt1 | contig 10149 bp, 5 predicted proteins | sample Palsa_T0_1_FD_201949 | JGI IMG/M metagenome (GOLD analysis project Ga0302324, IMG submission 201949) | Peat permafrost microbial communities from Stordalen Mire near Abisko, Sweden - Palsa_T0_1 | ecosystem: Environmental > Terrestrial > Soil > Palsa > Peat permafrost | place: Sweden: Abisko... | reverse complement strand
GTTCCTCGGCCTTGAATACCCCACCGGCCTCAACACGACCCATGGCGTCGAAGTCAAACTTGGCAGTAGTGTGGGGCTGAACATTCCCGACGGCGGCTACACCAGCGAATCGGCCGTTATGGGCGTGGCGCCCGCCGGACTGGTCCACCGTCAATTTCTCGATTACGTGGCGCGCATGCGCGTCGCTCCCGTCCGCCCGTACCTGCTGTACAACACCTGGTACGATCTCCAGCGCCTCGCCATGAATCACGACAACACGCTCGAGCGCGTCCCAACGTTCCAGAAGCTCCTGCTGGGAAAGTACGGCCTGCACCTCGACTCGTTCGTGCTCGACGACGGTTGGGACGACATGCATAAGCTCTGGCAGATCGACCAGCAGCGTTTCCCCGGCGGGTTCACCGATCTCACCAACGCGTTGAAAACCGTCGACAGCCATCTCGGCATCTGGTTCGGCCCCATCGGCGGCTACGATCAACGCGACGTGCGCATCGCCACCGGAAAAGCCGACGGCATGGAGATCAGTTCCGACGGCCGCTACTTCTGCACCGCCGGCAAGAATTACAGCCGCCTGTTCGCCGACACGCTTCTCAAATATCAAAAGGAATACGGCATTAACTATTTCAAGCTCGACGGTATCGTGTTTGGATGTAACGAACCCAATCACGGCCATCCGCAGGGCGTATATTCGGACGAGGCGACCGCGCGCACTTTCATCGGTCTTCTTGAAAAGCTGCGCGCGCAGGACCCGAAAGTATTCCTCAATATCACCACCAGCATCTGGCTGAGTCCGTGGTGGCTTCGTTACGCCGACACGGTCTGGATGGGCGGCGAGGATTCCGGCTACCTGCCCTCGGTACCCACGCTCGCCCCTCGTCAGAGTGCCATAACCTATCGAGATTCAGTGCTATACGACGACTTCGTTACCCACAAAGCGCAATTCCCCATCTCCTCGCTGATGACGCACGGAATCATCAAAGGCAAAGCGAATATGCTCGGCGGCGAGAAGGAAGATATCGAAGACTGGCGCGACGAGGTGGTCCACTATTACAGCGTGGGCAACATGATGTACGAGCTATATATCTCGCCTGAGATTCTGTCCCCCGAAGAGATGGATGTCCTCGGGAATGTTACTAAGTGGGCGATCGCGAACGCCCACCCCCTGCTCGACAACACCACCATGGTCGGCGGCGACCCCGCCCAACGGGAGCCTTATGGGTTCGTTCACTCGAACGCGGAGAAGTCGATTGTGACGCTGCGAAATCCTTTCGTACGCCCGCGGACGATGAAGCTCAAGATCGACGAGGAGAACGGATTTCGGAAGTTCGAGGGGACGCAGAGGGTCGTAATTTATTACCCGTCGCTGGAAAGCGGCCCCGCTGCCAAATTCGGCGACACAATCTCGCTTGACCTTGATGGCTACGAGCAACTCGTAGCAGAGATGACGCCTGGTCCCCCGGGAAGGGGCACTGGGCCGTTTGGAGCGTCAGCGGGTGCCCCCTCCGTTTCCTACTCGCCGGCCATCTTGCGGCGATCGGGCCGGGATCTCAGCGAAATTAGAGTGTCCAGCATGATCGACATACCGATCGTCTATTCTCTCGCTCGGGTAGCGGTGTTGATCGAGCCGGAAGAGGAAGTCCGCGGCGTGAAGGCGGATGCCCTCGATGCCGGCAAGCCACTGGCTCTGTCCGTGGAGAACGGAGGACGCGGAATGTGGTACTGGTATTGGGCCGATCTCGCGCCGGGCAAGCACACAGTGGAGTTCACCATCCCCTCCGCGCCACGGGGTCATATATCCGTGTGGCTGACCACACGGCAGCATTTCAGGGTGGGAAAGGAGCTTCCGAACCCGCTTCCTGGCCAAGACATGGACCGCGGTACCCACCTACTTCTCGAGGAGACCATCCGATGAAACGACGCGAATTTCTTGCCGCATCCCTCGCCCTCCCTGCCCTCGCGCAGCAAACGCCGCGCTCGTTCTCGACGCGCGGTGACCAGTTTCTCCTCGACGGCCAGCCGTTCCTCATCCGCTCCGGCGAGATGCATTATCCGCGAGTCCCTCGCGAGTACTGGCGCGACCGCATGCGCAAAATGCGCGCCATGGGCCTCAACACCCTTTGCACCTACGTCTTCTGGGACCTCCACGAGCCGCAGCAGGGCAAGTTCGACTTCAGCGGCAATCTCGATATCGCCGAGTATGTCCGCAACGCGCAAGCCGAAGGCCTGTACGTTCTGCTTCGCCCCGGTCCGTACATTTGCACGGAATGGGATTTCGGCGGCCTGCCGTGGTGGCTGCTCTCGACCGACATGAAGGTCCGCAGCGCCGATCCGCGCTTCCTGCGCGCCGCGGCGCTTTACATGAATCAGGTCGGCAAGCAGCTCGCGCCACTCCAGATCCATCGTGGCGGCCCGATCCTCATGGTGCAGGTGGAGAACGAGTACGGATCCTTCGGCCACGATCACGACTACATGGGCGCCGTCCGCCACATGATCCAGGACGCCGGCTTCGATTGCCAGCTTTACACCTCCGACGGGTCGGACAAGTCGAATCTCGCCGGCGGCACGCTCGACGGTGTAGTCTCTGTGATCAACTTCGGCGACGGCAGCAATCCCGAGCGCGAGTTCGCCAGCTTGGCTTCGTTTCGGCAAAACGAACCCAGGATGAACGGCGAATTCTGGTACGGCTGGTTCGACCATTGGGGCGAAAAGCACCACACCACCCCCGCCGCGCTGGGCGCCGCCAACGTCGATTGGATGCTCTCGCGCGGCATCTCCGTCAACCTTTATATGGCGCACGGAGGCAGCACTTTCGGCTATATGGCGGGCGCCAATTTCGACCAAGCCTACCAGCCCGACATCTCGGCCTACGACTACGACGCCCCTATCGATGAGGCTGGCCGCCCCAATCAAAAATTCCGCGCGATGCAGGCGGTGATGCGCAAGCATCTCTCGCCGGGTGAACAACTTCCGGAGCTTCCGGCACCGCTGCCGATGATCGCCATCCCGAAGTTCGAGCTCGCCGAATCGGCTTCGTTCCTCACACGCCTCCCCAAAGCGGCGCAAGTCGGGCCGCCGGTCAGTATGGAGCAGCTCGGTCAGGATTTTGGCTTCGTTCTGTATCGCCACCACCCCGCCCGCGCCGCCAAGGGCACGCTCGAAATCGGGGACGTCCGGGATTTCGCCGTCGTGCGCGGAACCTATTTAGATCGCCGACTCATGCAAAACAAACTCGACGTCGAACTCGTGCCCGGACAGTCGCTCGACATCTTGGTGGAAGCGATGGGCCGGGTGAATTTCGGCCCGGAACTGGTGAGCGACCGCAAAGGCATCATTGGCAAAATCACCCTCAACGGCGAAGAGTTACAGGATTGGGAGCATTATTCGCTCCCGCTCACCGATCCCGGAAAATGGCCATTTGGGCGGAAAGCGGTCTCCGGCCCGACCCTTTATCGCGGAACTTTCCACTTGGATTCCGTCGGCGACACTTTCCTCGATCTGCGCGGATGGGGCAAGGGTCTGGTATGGATCAACGGACACAATCTCGGCCGCTACTGGCGGATCGGCCCGCAGCAGACTCTGTTCGTCCCCGCGCCCTGGCTGAAAAAAGGCGCAAACGAAGCCATCGTCCTCGATCTGATGGAAGGTAAGACCCGCACGCTCGAGTCGCATACCGACCCGATTTACGAGACGCCGGCCTAAAAACGACTTGTCCGAAGCTTTATGACTCCGTGGCCTCTGCCACCTCCGTGAGCTCTGACTTCTGCTCTGGCGTTGTTTTCTCCGTGTCTCTGTGCCTCCGTGGTGAATATTCTTTCGATTGCGGCGCGATATACTTTCGAGTCATGAGAACGCTCGCACTTCTGACCGTGTCCGTCGCCGCCCTATGGGCACAGCCTGAAATTCCGTTTGAATTTTCCAACCCGCTGAAGCTGCCGCCCGACATGAACCTCGGTGAGGCCGCCGGCATTGCGGTCAATTCCAAGGGCCACATCTTTGTCTACAATCGCGGCGCCCACACCGGCCTCTACGAGTTCAACTCCCTCGGCCAGTTTCTTCGCGAGATCGGGAAGGATCTCTACGGCTTCTCATTCGCGCACGTCGTCAAAATCGATAAGAACGACAACATCTGGTGTGTCGACGAAGGCTCGAACATGGTGATGGAGTTCAATCCGGAAGGCCGCATCATAATGACCATCGGGCGCAAGGCCGAGCCCTCGGAAGCACCGGCCGCCGGCCGCGAGATTCCTCCGGCGCGCGACAACGCTTTCAATCGCCCGACCGATATCGCCTGGGACGCCGCCGGCAACGGCTATATTTCCGATGGCTACAACAACTCGCGCATCGCCAAGGTGGACGCGGATGGCAATTGGGTCAAATCGTGGGGCAAGCGCGGAACCGAGCCGGGCAACTTTCACACGCCCCACACAATCGCTACCGACGCGAAAGGAAACGTCTACGTGGGCGATCGCGAGAACAATCGCATTCAGGTATTCACAGGCGACGGCGAGTTCCTCAAGCAATTTACCAATGTTGGCGCACCGTGGGCCATCTGCATCACGCCCGGCCCGAACCAGGTGCTCTACACGTCCGACTCGCGCCCCGGCCGCATTTACAAGCTCGACCTCGACGGCAATATTCTGGGAGTATTCGGGAAGGCCGGCAAGAAGCCCGGACAGTTCGGCTGGGTCCACGAAATGGCCTGCCCCAAGGAGGATACGCTCTACGTTTCGGAGATTCTCAACTGGCGCGTGCAGAAATTGGTGCTACACCCCGCGAAGTAGCACGTTGGCCGCCGACGGCGCGTGCAGAAGACCGTGCTAGCGCACCCGCCAGATAACCCCTGACACCCGCTGATGCGTGCAGAAACTGGTGCTACACCCCGCGAAGTAGCACGCCCACGGGCGCGCGTACGTAGTCGAAGACGCGCTTCCCGTCCGACATGTGCCATTTCACTTCGATTTCGCCGCGAGGGTGCGGCCATGCTCCCTCGGCCTCGGTGATACCGCTTGCCTGCACGGCGATGTGGACCACGTCGAGATTCGGCGCTTCCGGAAAGTCGATCCCTAGGACGTGCTTCGAAAGGTAATACGCCGGGCTCGCCGACCATGCGTGGCACAAGCTCTGTTCCATGTTGAAAAACTCGGGTGTGGTTTTGGCGCCACGGGCCAGAAAGTATCCCCAGCCTTCCCGCATGAGACTTTCGGCTGTGTTCGCGAGGCCGGCCTTGTACAGACCCTCCAGGATATAGAAGCAGAAGTGCGACGACACGCGATATCCGCCCGAAGGGTCGTATCCATTGATGAATGGCGTGCGTAGCTCGTCGGCGACTCGCGCGCGGATTCCGGAGAGCTGTTCGGGTGTAACAATGCCGGCGCGCACCGCGAAGAGATTCGAATGGACCGAGTAAGTGGTCCCCGTGAGGTTGTCACGGAAACAGCGCTTCTCGAAGTCCCAAAATGCCTTGGAGATGTTGGTTGACAGTGCCGCGGCCCTTCGCTCCAGTTCGCCGGCATCGCCGCTCCGTCCTATGGCGCGCGCCATCCGCACAGCGCTCTGCACGGCGAGAAGATAACTCAGGCTGAAGAAGCAGCTCACGCCGCTGTGATCGCCGAGCGTTTTGGGCGTCTCCGAATCGCCGCCGAAGCCGCCCAGTTCGGGCAAGTTTTCGAGTAGCAGGTCGGGCCGACGGTCGGACCATTTGTGGAAGTATTGCAGGTTGGTGCGGATCGCCGGCCAGTCCGCTTCGATGCGGGCGTCGTCGCCGGTGGCGTCGTAGTAGGCGCAGTAGCCCTCCACCATATTCAGAGAAAAATCGTTGTAGGTGTAGTCGCCGGTATTGGGATAGACAATGCGGAAACGGCCCGTCGTGTCCGCCGACTGCCCGAACAATTCGAGGCTGCGCCGCATCAGGCGGTGATAACCGAAGATCGCGAGGTTGACGTGGTACTGGATGATGGTGTCGCGGATGTACATTCCGCGCTCGCGGCCGGCGCAGTCGACGAACGCGTCTTCCATGTTCGCTGCCTGCGTCCGCTCGCACATGCGCCATACTTCCGTCAGAACGGGGTCGGAACAGCGAAAGCGTCCCCGGCGCTCAGCGGGGAAATTGGTGGATCGCAAATCGAAGGAGCGAAGCGTTACGTCCTGCCGCGGATTTCTGACGGTCACCACGCAATAGCGGGCGCCGCGCGGACCGGCCGGCATCCAGAGAATCTCGTCCTGTGTACACAGCACTCGGTCGCCGACCGGATACCAACTGAACTGCTGGACGTGCTGGCGATCGGGTGCGAGCCGCTCGGTATAGATGACGTCCACGGTGGCCCCTCGCACACCGCTGAGGTCGAGCCGCGGCAGCCCCAGATGCATCCATTCGAAATCGTACTGGATGGCGAAACCGTGCGGATAGTCCGCAAGCCGAAAGGTTTGCCCGGCGGGGAGGGATTCCCACGAGTCGCCGTATTCGTCCCAACTCGTCTCGCGGCACGGACTCTGGGCGGTGTCGCCGCGCTTCACATACGTCCAGCCGCCCACTTCGTCCAGCCGTTCGTCCTGGCCGTAAGGCAGCGGCTTAGGCTTGAGGAATCGCGTATAGTCCTCGGCCTTCAGGATGGGCGAATGGCGAAAGGAATACGGCGAATCTGGATTCTTGTCGGTGGAGAACACGAGCCCGGCATCGCGCGGAAAGGCGAAGTACTCGTCGAGCACATCGAAATAGGCATCGACGCTGCCGAAAAAATAATTCCAGCCTTGATTGAGTTTCCATCTTTCGGTGATCCGCATGGGCCGATCGATGGAATCGGTTCCCTTGGCAACTGCGGCCCCGTTGATCCAATGCCGGCCGTGGAATACGCCGACGGCAATGGTCTGCTCGCGCGGTGAGTAGAGCCAGGAGCTGAAAGCGACGAAATTGCTGAACTGCTTCGCGTCGTCGGCAAAGTGGTGCGGCACCGGAACGGAGAAGGAATGCCAGTCCTCGTTCCGCCGGAGGGGCATCACAAGTGCGGGCTTGGCGATTGCACCCCTACCACCGGACATGAACGGAATGCTGCGCGGCTGTAGCTCGCCCCAGGAATCCTGCTTCTGAATTTCAACCGACGGACTCCACGCGGAATCGTCGAAGTCCATCTTCTGCCAACCGTCTTCGCCGGCAGTCTGCTCGAAGAGATCGGCAGCCGGGAGCGCGAAGCTCAGTGCGGGAGCGTATCGGGCGCGCGATTGCGATTTCGTGGTGCGCCAGGAGCCCGCACGAGTCGTGAGATCAACCACGCCGCCATCGTGCTTTACCGCTCCCCACGCGATCATCCCGCCGCGCACGGGGATCGCCTTGAATGTCTTCATCCCCCAGAAGTTCACTGCGACCGCGATGACGTTTCGCCCAAGCCGCAGCAGCGGACCGATCTCGTGGGTATCGAACAGCGGGAATCGCGGATCGCAGCGGACCGGCCCGAATTCGACGAACTGGCCGTTCACGAAGAGCTGATAAGAGGTGTCAGCGAAGAGATGCAACGCCGCCGATTCTACCGGCCAGGAAACGTTGAAGCTCTTGCGAAATAGCGCGAAGGTGTTACGGCCCGCGCCCTGCGCGTCATACCAGACGAAGCGCGCGCCCGAGGGCCGATCGGCTGCACTCGCCCCCGCGGCGCCGGCAAGCGCGGCAGCGACTCCCGTTTCCACGAAGGTTCTTCTGGTCATCGAGTAGATCCGCGGCGAAGCCCGATAATAACAGGCCTCGGCATGAGCGACAATCGAAGGCAATACGAACGCGAGTCGTATGTTATGTCCGATGCCGGCATCCGCGCACCCGAAGGGCTAAGTACGGACGGTCTGTTAGCGAGGCGTTGACCGGCCAATCCGTCTGGTCTTGAAGCGCTTACGCTGAGGATTTCCGTGCGGACGGATATGGCCGGTTAACGAAGTGCTATCTGGCCCGCTTTATTGACTCGCGCTGGTCTTCCTGGCGTCGACCCTCATAGGCTTTCTATCGCCGAGTAGCGCCTTTACGAAGCCGCTCGCCGTCCCACCGGTGATCCTTATTGCCGGGTATGGCGCGGTGCTCGAATCGTCGAAATGGCAGGCGGCCGTCGGCAAGCGCATCATGAGTTTGCGCGTATACAATTCGGAAGGCGGACGGCTCGCCGCCCCGCAGGCAGCAGGCAGAAACCTAATCAAGGACGGCCCTTTTCTTGTGCTCGGCCTATTCCCCGGCGGCCAACTGATTTCTGTCGTCTGGCTCCGCGCTCACCTGGTCGCGATTCACGGCAGTCCCGTGAACCAGGCACTGCACGATCGCCTGGTGACCACTTGGGTAGCAACCCCCGAAGCGACTACACAACTGCATCTCGCGTGAGGATGCAACTTTGCTCACTGATGTACAGTGTGTGAAAGTCCACCCTGGACATACAGGAACAGCAGAAGGCCAAGTGCAAACGCCATAATTACAACAAATACCCAGATTGCCGCCGATTTTGAGAATATCAAGGCGAATTTCTTCGATTCGCCGGTACTCGTTTGCACGGTTCCATTTGCTCGCCCCAGGTTCTCGCTAGATTTCGCTTCCATACCAGCACAGGAGCACTTGCGGTGCCAACCCGGAGCGAAAGGCGCTACGCCGCGCGAAACTCGCGAGGCCGTTCCTTACTGGCCTGCTGAAGAGCGCGCCGCACACCCTCGGCGTTGAGGTCAGTCGCGTATACGGGCGAGCCCGGCTGTTGCCGCCAGGATTCAGCGAGTCCTCCGGCGTCGATGGGATCGAAGCCCAATTCATTCACCAGATCGAGAACGATCTTCTTAGCGCGCGCGTCGTCTCCGGCGACCGGCAGCGCGATTCGCCCGGCGGCCCCAGCGGGCTTGCCATTCTCCATCAGGTGTCGCGCGCGAATATTGTTGAAAGCCTTGACCGCCGGCCGGCCGAGCTTTTGCGCGGCATACTGGCTTTCCGGCAGTCCCTTCGCGATCTCATCGATGCGTCCGTCACGCTGCGGGTAATAGTTCCCGGTATCGATCACGACCACCGATTCCGAAACGCCAGCGAACAAGTCGTTCGGCAGGTCCCTGATCTTGCCTTCGGGAATTGTAACGATCACAACGTCTCCAGCGCGCGCGGCCTCTTTGACGGTAACGGCCTTGGCGCCGCTCTCTTTCGCTAACGCGGCGAGCGTTTCGGGTCCGCGCGAATTGGCGATGGATACCGTGTGCCCAAGTTTGGCCAGCCGCTTGGCTAGCGTGCCGCCAATATTACCAGCGCCGATAATTCCGATGTTCATGCTTTGATGCTAGCGCCACCGGCATTTTTCGTCAGTAATAGAGAAGACACTGGCGCTATCGCCGGACCACCGCGTCGTTTGGCACTTCGGCCGCGGTTGAGAGTTTCCCCTCCGATTCCACGACGAGGATTCCGCGCGAAGCAGCGCCGGAGACTTGCAGCGCCGGCGTCCGCGATTGGCGCACGGTGACGTTTTGAACATTTTTGAACGATGTTCGCGTGGGCACATCCATGCCTTCCAGCAGCAGATCGTGCACATCCTCCACCTGCATGCCGTCTTTCCAGGTCGGAGATTCGGGCTTCTCCCATCGAATCTCAACATCCTTCATGGTGAAGTTTCGCGCGTAACGCAAAGTCATCGCGGATTGCGTGTTTTCGTACTGCGCATGCAGATCATGGGAGACGAACAGGTGGATGTTGTCGAGGTGTATTCCGTCCAGCCAGCTATCGGGATGGCCGTTGATGGCCGACGTTCCCGTGCCGTGCGCGATGACATTCCGAATGGTGACGTTGCGGATCACGCCGGCCGGCGGTTCGTTGTCGCGCTTTGTGCCATCCACTTCGCTGCGGCGCTTGATGTTGAAATGGATCGGATCGCCGTCACCCCACCAGAACCAATCGAAGCGCGGCGTTTCGATGGTGACGTTGGAGATCACGACATCCTCCACGATGCCGCCGTCGAACACCATGAACGCCAGGCCGCGATTGGAATTCGTGATCACCACGTTATCGATGGCAACGCGGCGGACGGCGTTGGAGTTTCCATCGCAGAATTTGATGGCGCTGGACGAGGAAGAAAGCCGGCAATTGGTTACCGTGACGTTCTCGGTGGGTAAGGCCGGCCCCCAGATGTTCGATGAGTAGAAGACCAGCGCATCGTCGCCGGTTTC
>Ga0302324_100030712_pt1 | contig 10149 bp, 7 predicted proteins | sample Palsa_T0_1_FD_201949 | JGI IMG/M metagenome (GOLD analysis project Ga0302324, IMG submission 201949) | Peat permafrost microbial communities from Stordalen Mire near Abisko, Sweden - Palsa_T0_1 | ecosystem: Environmental > Terrestrial > Soil > Palsa > Peat permafrost | place: Sweden: Abisko... | reverse complement strand
AACATTCTCGGGCCAAAAACACGATATTCCTCTCATAACTCCCATGACAAAGCTCGTTATTCTCGAGTACCCCGACCCTCGGCTGCGCAAGACGGCCACCGCCATCGAAACCGTTGATGACGCGGTGCGCCAATTGGCGGACAACATGCTCGAGACCATGTACGCGGCGAACGGCGTGGGCCTGGCCGCGACCCAGGTCGATGTTCACAAGCGCCTGCTGGTACTGGATGTGAGCACCGAGCGCGATCAGCCGCTGGTGCTCATCAACCCGGAAATACTCAGCGCCGAGGGCCTCGCACCCGCCGAGGAAGGATGCCTGTCGCTGCCGGGCATCTACGACAAGCTGTCGCGCCCTACTCGCATCCGGGTGCGCGCGCTGGACCGCGACGGCACGCCGTTCGAACTGGATGCGGAAGGGCTGCTGGCGGTGTGCATCCAGCATGAGATGGACCATCTGCAAGGCAAGCTATTTGTCGACTACCTTTCCGAGCTGAAGCGCCAGCTGATCCGACGGCGCTTGGAAAAGGAGCGCAAGCAGCGCTCGTCCGTCGGCGAAATCCGCGCGTCCGTGCCGGCTCTTTGAGCCTTGAGCGGCGTTCAAAGGTCCTTGAGGCTGGGCTTCGCCGGCACGCCGGAATTCGCCGTCCCGGCGCTCGATGCCCTGCGGACTAGCCGGCACACAATAGAAGCGGTGTTCACGCAGCCGGACCGGCCTGCCGGCCGCGGACAGGCGTTACAGGCCGGCGCCGTCAAGCGCCGCGCGCTCGAGCTCGGCCTTCACGTCCATCAACCGCAGAGCTTCAAATCGGCGGAGGCGGACACTCTGCTGCGCGAGCTAAAGTTGGACGGCTTGGTCGTGGTCGCCTATGGGCAGATCCTTCCGCCGAGCATCCTCGCGCTGCCCGCGCTGGGCTGCTTCAACATCCACGCCTCGTTGCTGCCGCGCTGGCGAGGGGCCGCGCCGATACAGCGCGCCTTGCTGGCGGGCGACACCACCACCGGTGTGACCATCATGCGCATGGAGGCCGGGCTCGATACCGGGCCCATGCTGGCCACCCGCACGCTCGAGATCGCGCCGCGCGAAACCGCGGGATCCCTGCATGATCGACTGGCAATGCTCGGGGCCGCGCTCATTTGCGAGGCTCTGGACGCGGTCGCGGCCGGCGACGCCGAAGGCAGACCGCAGCCGCACCAAGGCGTTACCTATGCCGAGAAGATCAACAAGGCCGAGGCCCTCATCGACTGGACAGAGGCGGCCGGCGCCATCGATCGGCGCGTGCGCGCCTTCAATCCCTGGCCGATCGCGGAGACGCGCCTCAATGGCGCGCAACTGCGCATCTGGGAGGCTGAATTGCTGGGGTCGGAAGGGATGGCGCCGCCCCCGGGCACGGTGCTCGCGACCTCGACGGCAGGCATCGACGTGGCCTGCGGCCGCGGTGCTTTGCGGCTGACCCGCTTGCAGCTCGCGGGACGCAAGCCGCTGGCGGCCGCGGAGTTCATCAATGCGCAGCCGCTCGCCGGTGCCCGATTCACGCGGTCATGACAACCGCCGCAGGCGGCGCGCGCTCCGTGGCGGCATACGCCGTGGCGCGAATCCTGCGCGAAGGCGTGAGCCTCGATGCGGCCTTGCAGGATGCTCTGGCCGCAGCGCCGGCGATGCTCGCGCCCTCGGTGAGATCGCTGGCCTATGGCGCGGTTCGCGGCTACTACCGTCACGAGGCCATCCTCGGCCGGCTGTTGTCCGCGCCGGTCCGGTCGCTCGATTTCCTGGTGCGCGCGCTGTTGTCCGTGGCGCTGTTCGAGCTCGAGGACGCGCGCACGCCGGAATATGCCGTGGTCGATGCGGCGGTGAGCACCGCCAAGGCCACGGATGCCGCGCGCGCGGCCGGCCTCATCAACGCCGTGCTGCGGCGATACTTGCGCGAGCGCAAGGCCATCGATGCCGAGATCGCGAGCAATCCGGTGCATCGTCACGCGGCGCCGATCTGGCTGGCGGATCGCCTGCGCGCGGATTGGCCGGTGCGCTGGACGCAGTTGCTGGCCGCGGGGGATGCGCAGGCACCGATGTGGCTGCGGGTCAATCGCCGTCTTGGGACGGCCGAAGACTATATAGGACAGTTGCGCGCGGCAGGCATCGGCGCGCGCGCTGAAACCCGCGTGCCGCAGGCGGTGGTGCTCGACTCGCCCTGCGATGTGCATGCATTGCCGGGATTCGCGGATGGATGGGTGTCGGTGCAGGATCTGGCGGGACAGTGCGTGGCATTTCCCTTGGGGCTGGAAGCCGGACAGCGAGTGCTCGATGCCTGCGCGGCGCCCGGCGGCAAAACCGCGCTCATCGCCGAGCGCGAACCGGCTCTGGCCGCACTCGTCGCAGTGGATGTGGATCCCAAGCGGCTGGAGCGGGTCAGGGAGAACCTTAAGCGCGGGAATTTGAGCGCCGAAGTGATCGCGGCGGATGCGGCAACTCCCGCTGCATGGTGGGACGGCGTGCCGTTCGATCGAATACTGCTCGATGCACCCTGCTCCGCGCTGGGCGTGATCCGCCGCCACCCGGATATTCGGATGCGCAAATCCCCGTCCGAAATCGACAAGCTGCCGCGGCTGCAGGCGCGCCTGCTGGCCGCGGCCTGGGGCCTGCTGGCTCCGGGCGGCCGCCTGGTCTACGCTACCTGCACCGTGACGCGCAGCGAGAACCGCGAGGTCATCGCGGCGTTCCTGCGGGCGACGGCGGATGCACGCATCGTCCCGGCCGAAGGCTGGGGCGACTGGCCTGGGTTAGGCGAAGCCGATGAATTTGGACGGCAAATCCTGCCGGGTGAGGCAGGTGCCGACGGCTTCTATTATGCTGCCTTGAACAAGCAATGAACGCCCAGCGATCGAAACCCATTTTGTTGCTCGCCTCGGCTGTTCTCTCGGTCGGCTTGGCGGCGCCCGCGATTCGCGCGGACGGACTCGAGGGCCGCTTCGAAGTGCGTTCCGCGGATCTGGAATTGAAGGATGGGGTCTACCATCTGAACGCCAGAATGGATCTGCCGGTGGGGGACGCCGTGCGGCGCGGTCTGGCGGACGGCGTGCCGCTGACCGTCGAACTGGATCTGGACATCGAGCGGGTGCGGCAGTTGCTGCCGAACTCGCGCGTGGCCGAGCTCACCCAGCGCTACCATCTGCAGTACAACGCGGTCAGCGCGCGTTACATATTGCACAACGACAACAGCGGCCAGCAGGAGTCGATCGGTACCGTCGATGCCGCGCTGGAGCGGCTCTCCGAGGTTCGAAGCCTGCCGGTGCTGGACCAATCCTTGATGGCCTCGAACCGCCGCTACGAGGCCAGCGTCCGGGTCAAGGCGGATTACGGCGCCGTGCCTTTCACCTTGCGGCTGCTGATGTTTTGGGTCAGCGACTGGCATCGCGAAAGCGACTGGTACACATGGACGCCGCAGCCATGATGCGCAAGTACGGCGCCACCGTGATGATCGGCATCGGCGTGGCGCTGTGGCTGGTGGCGCTCTACCTGCTCGCGTCGGCCGCGCAAAATTCCACTGCGTTCAACCGTTGGCTGCCCTGGATATTGCTGATCAACATCACGGGGCTCATCACGCTGTTCGTGCTGCTGGCCGCCAAGCTCACGCGCCTGGTGCGCGACTATCGCAGGCACGTGCCCGGGTCGCGGCTCAAGGGGCGCACCGTGCTGATTTTCAGCGCGCTGGCGGTGGCGCCGATTCTGGTGGTCTATTATTTCTCGCTGCAATTCTTGAGCCGCGGCATCGACAGCTGGTTCGAGATGGAAGTCAGCCAGGGACTGAAGGACACGCGCGAGCTGTCGCATGCGGCGCTCGAGGTCCGGGTGCGGGAGTTCCTGCAGTACACCCAGGTCGTTTCCCATGAACTGTCCGGGCTGCCGGATTTTCAGCTCATCGGCACCCTGGATCGCGAGCGGCGCGAGGGCACCGCCCTGGAATTCACGGTGGTGGGTCCGCAGTCCCGGATCATCGCCACCAGCTCCGATCGTCCCATGGACACCCTGCCGCTGGCGTTCACCGACGAGATGATGCTGCAGGTGAGGCGCGGGCGTCCGTATGTGAGCCTGGACACCGATGCGGTGGGCGGCTATGTGATTCGCGCCGCCGCGCCCATCGATCCGAACAACAGTTCGGGTTCGCGCGTGCTCATCGCGTTGTTTCCGGTGCCGCAGCAGCTCAGCCAGCTCGCCGATACCGTGCAGCGCTCGTACACGCAGTACGCCAACCTGGTGCAGCTGCGCCGGCCGTTGAAGTCGACCTTTGTGCTGATTCTATCCTTCGTGGTGCTGATGTCGCTGATCGCCGCGGTGTACGGGGCGTTCTTCGCCGCGCAGCGGCTGGTGCAGCCGGTTCAGGACCTGATCGCCGGCACGCGCGCCGTGGCCAAGGGCAACTACGACACCAAGCTGCCGCTGCCCGGCCGCGACGAACTGGGCTTCCTGGTGACCTCGTTCAACGACATGACCAAGCGCTTGGGAAGGGCACGCGAGGATGCGCGGCGCAGCCAGCAGGAGGTCGAGGCCGAGCGGGCCGGGCTCGCGGTCATTCTCGCGCGCCTGTCCACGGGCGTGGTGTCGCTCGAGCCCGATCTGACCGTGCGCACGGCGAATCAGGCGGCGAGCGCCATCCTGGGAGTCGATCTCGAGGCCAAGGTCGGCGCCCGATTCGACGCGGCCATCAGCGATCATCCGCTGTTCACGCAGTTTCTCGCCTCGGTCAAGCAACGTTTGAGCAACGCGAATCTCGATTGGCGCGAGCAGATCGAATTGATCTCCGAGTCCGGCAAGCGCGTGCTGATGTGCGCCTGCACGGCGCTGCCCAACGAGCGGGGCGGCACGCCCGGAATGGTGCTGGTGTTCGACGACATCACCACGCTGCTGCAAGCGCAGCGCGATGCGGCCTGGGGCGAGGTCGCGCGCCGGCTGGCGCACGAGATCAAGAATCCGCTGACGCCGATCCAGTTGTCCGCCGAACGCCTGCGGCGCAAACTTCTGGCCGGCATGAATCCCCAGGATGCACAGATACTCGAGCGCGCGACCCATACCATCGTGGCGCAGGTGGACGCCATGAAGCAGATGGTGAATGCCTTCAGCGAGTACGCGCGGGCTCCCGACATGCAGTTCTCGCAGTTCGATCTGAACCAGCTGGTCACGGAAGTCGTCGAGCTGTACCGCGTGCAGGACAGCGCGACCGAGCTCAAGCTGATGCTGGATCCGCACATGCCGAATATCTCGGCGGACCGGGGCCGGATACGCCAGATCCTCAACAACCTGGTCACCAATTCCTTGGAAGCGCTCGAGGGCAAGGCCGGAGCGCGCATCGCAATCGAAACCCAGGTTGCCGAAGACGGCCCCAAGCAGGTCGCCGTGATCATGGTCGCCGACAACGGCCCCGGCTTCCAGCGCGACCTGGTCGGCACCGTATTCGATCCCTATGTGACCAGCAAGCCCAAGGGCACGGGCCTGGGGCTGGCGATCGTCAAAAAAATCGTGGAAGAGCACGGCGGCCGCATCGAGGCGGATAATCAACGCGCGGGGGGCGCCCGAGTGCGGATTCTATTGCCGTTGGGCGAGGGCGCGCGCTTCGTGGTTGGGCGTGAATCCCGCAAGGACGAACACAGGAGAGAACGCGTATGACCGCTTCGAGAATTTTGGTGGTGGACGACGAGGCGGATATCCGCGGCCTTCTGCAGGAGATCCTCTCCGAAGAAGGGTACGAGGTGGAGGTCGCGGCCGACGCGGGCCAGGCGCGCTCCGCGCGCGCGAGCCAGGTTCCCGACCTGGTGCTGCTCGATATCTGGATGCCGGATACCGATGGCATCACCTTGTTGCGCGAGTGGTCGGTGACCGACGGGTACGATTGCCCGGTGGTGATGATGTCCGGCCACGGCACGGTGGAGACGGCGGTCGAGGCTACCCGCCTGGGGGCCTTTGACTTCGTTGAGAAACCCTTGTCGTTGACCAAGTTGCTGCGCACGGTCGAACGCGCGCTCGACGCCGGGCGCCGCAAGCGCCTGTCGGCCCGAGCCCAGGGGGCCACGCTCGCGGTGCCCATCGGCAAGGGTAAGGCCACGCAGGCACTGCGCGAACAGGTGCAGCAGGCCGCGTTCAGCTCCTCGCCCGTGCTGCTGCTCGGGGAACTGGGTTCAGGACGGGAGGCCTACGCCCGCTATCTGCATTCGCTGAGTGCGCGCGCCGCCAAACCGTTCTTCATGGTGGTGGCCGCGAGCTTGGGCGCAGATCCGGCCGCGGCGCTGTTCGGCAGCGAGCGCGACGGCAGGGTGGAGCTGGGGGCGTTCGACCAGGCGGCCGGCGGCTCGCTCTACATCAACGGACTCGAGGACTTGAACAGCGAAGCGCAGCGCGCCTTGGTCGGAGTCATCGACCAGGACGGCTATACCCGCGTCGGCGGCCGGCAAAGGCTGCCGCTGAATGTGCGCTGGATCAGTTCCGCCCAGGATGGATTCGAGCTGCGCGCGAGCCCCGAGCCTTACCGGCGCGATCTGATCGCTAATCTCAACGTCATCACGCTGCGGGTGCCGCCGCTGCGGGACTACGCCGAGGATGTGCCGGACCTGCTGCGCTACTACGTCGATCGCCTGGTCGACGATCAGCATTTGCCGCTGCGGCGATTCAGCGTCGCCGCGCAGAACCGCCTGCGCAATTACCCCTGGCCCGGCAATGTCGGCGAATTGAAGAATCTGGTGCAGCGGGTGCTGATCCTGGGCGCGGGCGAGGAGATCAGACTGGAGGAGGTGGAGCGCGAGCTGGCCGTGAAACTCTCGGTCGACGAGCCCCTGGTGAAGCAGGATTTGCTGGCGTTGCCGCTGCGCGAGGCGCGCGAGCAATTCGAGCGGGCCTACCTGCAGCAGCAGCTACTGCTGTGCAACGGCAAGGTCGGCCAGCTGGCCAAACGGGTCGGGATGGAGCGCACGCACCTGTACCGCAAGCTGCGCGCCTTGGGGGTCGACTTCCGGCAGCTCGGGGAGGACTAGTCTCCTACCCTAATGACCAGGACATCGACGTCCGCCTTGCGCAGGATCTGCCGCAGCCGATTGAGTTCGTCGAGCTTGGTGATGGGGCCGATGCGGATGCGGTGCCAGGTATCGTTGTCGACCGACACCTTTTGCACCTTGGACTCGATTCCCTGCAGCGCAAGCTGCGCCCGCACGCGGTCCGCGTCGGCGAAATTCTTGTACGATCCGGCCTGCAGCACATAGGTGCCGCGGCGCGTTTCGGGCGCCGGTTTCAAGTCCGGCCTGACGTCCTTGTCCTTCTCCGGCACGACCACCTCGAACTTGGGCAGCTTGTCGTAGAAGTCGTAGGAATTCGCCGGCTGTTCCGGCGCGCCGGCGTCCGCCGCGTCGGCCTCGGGCGGCTCATTGGCGTGAATCTTCTTCACGGCCTTAGTCGTGTGCGGCGGCGGCGCATCGGCGCGGTGATCCTTGAAGTAGACGAAGCCCGCCACGGCGAGACCCACCGCCAAACCGCACGCGGCGCCCACCCAGCCGGAGAACCCGCTAGCGGGCCTGCGTTTGGTCTTGTAGTCGCGCGGCATGAGATCGCCTACATGGTGTCGGGCGCGGAAACGCCCAACAACCCAAGGCCGTTGCGGATCACCACCTGGGTCGCCAGCGCAAGGTCGATGCGCGCGTCGCGCAGCTGCGCGTCCTCCACGATGAACTGGTGCGCGCTGTAATTCGTGTGGAAGTCGTTGGCCAGATCGCGCAGGTAGTGCACCAGCGTATGCGGCGCGCGCTGCAGCGCCGATTGTTCGATTATTTCAGGATATGCGCATAGGCGCCTGATCAATTGCAGTTCCTGAGGCTGAGCGAGCAGGCTCAAGGCGACCAGGCCGCGCGCGGCATCGTGGGCGATTCCGCGCTCCTGCAGTTGCCGCATGACGCTGGCGACGCGGGCATGGGCGTACTGGATGTAGTACACCGGGTTGTCGTTGGAGCGGGCCTTCGCAAGTTCCAGGTCGAAATCCAGATGCTGATCGTTGCTGCGCATGACATAGAAGAGACGCGCGGCATCGTTGCCCACTTCCCGGCGCAGGTCGCGCAGCGTGACGAATTCGCCGGAGCGCGTCGACATCTGTGCCTTCTCGCCGCCGCGGAACAAGGACACGAACTGGACCAGGCGCACCTCGAAACACTCGGCGGGACCGCCGAGCGCGACCAGCACCGCGCGCAGGCGCGCGATGTATCCGTGGTGATCCGCGCCCCAGATGTACAGCAGATGCTCGAAGCCGCGCTCACGCTTGTCGAACACATAGGCGATGTCCGAGGCGAAATAGGTCTTGGCGCCGTTCTCGCGCACGATCACGCGGTCCTTCTCGTCGCCGAATTCGGTGCTCTTGAACCACAACGCGCCATCCTTGAGATACGCCAAATTCGAATGGCGCAGCGCCGCGATCGACCGGTCCACCGCGCCGCTGTCGCTTAACGAGCGCTCCGAGAACCAACGGTCGAAGGTCACGCCGAATTCGGCCAAATCCTCTTCGATGTCCGCAAGAATCCCGGAGAGCGCCAGATCCAGCACGCGGGCGAAGGCCGCATCCCCGATCAGGCGGCGCGCCCGCGCGATCACCGCGTCGATATAGGCGTCCTTGTCTCCGCCCTGCGGCTCGTCCGGCGGCAAATTCTCGAACACCGCCTTAGGCTGGCGCCGCAGCGCGGGCCCGTCTATGCTGAACAGCGCATCGGCAATCGCCACGATGTACTCGCCGCGGTAGCCGTTGGCCGGAAAAACCAAATCCTCGCCGCAGCGCTGCAAATACCTCAACCAGGTGCTCACCGCCAGGATGTCCATCTGCCGACCGGAGTCGTTGACGTAGTATTCGCGCTGCACCCTGAAGCCCGCGGCATCGAGCAGGTTGGCGACCGTCGCGCCATAGGCGGCATGGCGGCCGTGACCGACGTGCAGGGGTCCGGTCGGATTCGCGGAGACGAATTCGACCAACACGCTCCTGCCCGCGCCGCTCTGCGAGCGGCCATAGTTGCGAGCCTGGTGGAGGATCCGACCGATCTCGGCGTGATACACGGATTGCGCCAGATAGAAATTGATGAAGCCCGCGCCGGCGATTTCGGCCCTGTCGATCGATGCATCGGCGGGCAGCGCCTTAAGCAGCGCCTCGGCCAGCTTGCGCGGGTTCTGGCGCGCCGGCTTGGCGAGACGCATCGCCAGGTTGGTGGCGAAGTCTCCGTGCCGCGCGTCGCGGGTGCGCTCCACTTCTATTTGGTCGAAAGGGATGGAAAGCGCGGCGAGGGCCTGGCGGAGCAGGGATTCGATCAAATTCTTCAAGGCCAATCCTATTGCGCAAAGGGTCGGCAGTTTACCGCAATCCTCTCAATCGACTTCGAGCGGATCGACGTCGAGGGACCAACGCAGCCCGGTGGGCGCCGGCGCCGCCTCGATGCGCGGCAGCCATTTGCCTAAGAAGCGCTGCAAGCCGGCCCGCAAGGTGCATTCCACCAACAGATGCGCGCGAAAATAATCGGCGCGCCGCGCGAGCAGCGCAGGGGCGGGCCCCAGAATCTTAACGGCTGCGTCGGCGTCGCCTAAATGTGAGACCGCGCGCAGGAAGCCGTCCAAGGCGGCGCTGTCCTTCGCCTCGGCGCGCAGCAAGGCGAGCCGGGAATAGGGCGGCCAGGACGCCTCGCGGCGCTCTGCCAATGCGCCGGCCGCAAACGCTTCGTAGCCCTCGGCGATCAGCCGGTTGAGCAGAGGATGCTCGGGAAACTGAGTTTGGATCAACACCTCTCCGGCCCGCGCCTCACGGCCTGCCCGGCCGGCCACCTGGGTGATCGCCTGGGCAAGCCGCTCGGTGGCGCGGAAGTCGCTGGCGAACAGGCCTTGATCCGCGTCCAGAATCACCACCAAGCTGACGTCGGGGAAGTGGTGGCCCTTGGTGAGCATCTGGGTGCCCACCAGGATTCGCGCATCGCCGCTGCGCACGCGCTCGAGCACGGCTTCCATGGCGCCGCGGCCCGAAGCGGTATCGCGGTCCAGCCGCGCCAGCGGCGCGTCGGGGAATAGCCGCGTCAATGTCTCCTCGACCCGCTCCGTTCCGAGCCCGACCGGGTTGAGCGCCTGGCCGCACTTGCCGCAGATCACCGGGATGGGCC
>Ga0302324_100030711_pt1 | contig 10149 bp, 8 predicted proteins | sample Palsa_T0_1_FD_201949 | JGI IMG/M metagenome (GOLD analysis project Ga0302324, IMG submission 201949) | Peat permafrost microbial communities from Stordalen Mire near Abisko, Sweden - Palsa_T0_1 | ecosystem: Environmental > Terrestrial > Soil > Palsa > Peat permafrost | place: Sweden: Abisko... | reverse complement strand
TCGCCAGCACCATCACGTTCTGCAGAATGGTGGAGGTGATTGCCTCCGCCATTGTGCCGGGCCTGGTAAACAGCACATCCACATGCGCTCCGGGCTGAATCAGACCCGCCACGCCGCTCACATCGTTGATGGTGACCGAGACCGCGCGATAACCCGGATCGATGGTAGCCTGAATCCCGTCGGCGCCTGCGAGCGGCGAAAGACTGCCGGTCACCAGAGGCGTGCTCGCCGCAATCGGATACAGCGCAACCCTGTTGAGCGCCTGCTTCTCCGCGACGATGGCGCCAGTAGGAATGTCGCGCTCCAGCACCGCAACTTTCTTCAGATCGTTTTTGCGAATCCCCTGGCCGATCTTTAAGTCATGCGCGGCTGCGTACACGACCGTCCTCGATTCCAGGCGTGGGGCGATCGTATTGGCGTAAAGAAACCAGCTCAGCAAACCGGCCATCACAGCCGCCGCGCCGAAGAGGATGAGAATGCGTTGGCGATCCATCATGCTTTTGCCTTCTCAAGTGGGACAGGCGCTTTCGCCTGTCCGAGAAGCACCGCCGTGCGATCCCGGTAAATCTCAATCCAACCCTGCGCTTCCAAAGCCGCCACAAGGGCATAGTCCGGAGGCAGCAGCGCGTGCGTAAACTTCCAGCGCCCGAACTCCGCGGGCCAACCCGGACGTGCCTGGACCAGCCGTGAGTAGCGTGTCAGAAAGCCGGCGCCGTAGAAATCGCTGCGACCGTCGAAGAAGACTTTGCGCTCACCGGCGAATCGATAGATCAGATAACCGCCGAACTTATCGGAAGAGAAGATGCACGCATCGGCCGCTAACGCGGCCACGGCCTTCGAAGCGGCCACGGGAAACTGATCGGCAGGGAATGCCGGACGCATCGTGTGACCGATGCCAAACAGCGCCAGCGCCAGGAACGGGACCAGCGCGATGCCGCCCAGGCCTCGATCCAGCGCCCTCAGATTCAAACCGTAATCGAGAATCCGGTCCAGCAACCGCCGCAGCTTCGGCGCCAGCTCTGCATTCGTGAGCACTGTAGAAATCGAACCGTTTGCCAGCGGCAGCAGGATCAACGCGGCAACCGGCAGCATACGCGCCGAGCGCAACGCCGCTGCCGTCACCGCCATCGAAAGCAGGAAGCGATCGAAACGGTGCGCGCTCAGAGCGGCGAAACCTCCGGCCGCTCCGATGAGCAACGCAAGGATAATCTGCGTCGCGCCCGCCGCATGGAAATTGAAGCTCTGAAATTCCCCGATGCGATCTAACAACGCGGAATCCGTGAGATACCCGAAGACGTGTTTATGCAGGTTCCAGCCGTTCGGATTCACGAAGGTTCCAGCCAGGGCAGCGGCGGCGCCGGGCAGAATGCTCTCACCCCTAAAGGGGATTAGAAGCCCGGCGGCAGGCCGGAAGGCCTGACCCCACAAAACCTTTCCGCCCCATGCGCCGATAACGTAGATCAGAATGATTGCCGGTCCCAGGAAAAAGCTGCCGTGCATGTTCGCCCACAACGCGCTCAGGGCGAACACCGCCGCCACGCTCACCCGCCGCGAAGTCTCGCAAAACCAAACCGTCCCCAGCGCGAACAGCCATCCGAACACATGCGGCCTCGCCAGCCAGTGCATGTTCATCGCAGACAGCAGCGGCGCCGCGAACAAACATGCCAGCACGAAATTGCCCCCCGCCTCCCAATGCACCCGGAACCACATCCACACCGAAGCGGCTATCGCTAACATGTAGAGCCACGCCACGCCGTTCAGTCCGGCAACCCGATGCGCCGCGCCCACCGCCACATCCGAAGCCCATTCCCACGCGATCCACGGCTCACCCGCCTTCGAAAACGAAAACGGATCCCCGTGCGGCAGCGCGCCCGAGGCAATCATCTGCTCCCCGGCGCGGATATGCCAGCCCGCATCGGCATCGCGAAACAACGCCGACGGTCCGCCGAAAAACGCCAGCAGCCAGACGATCGCGACGAACGCGCCCGACAGCGCCAGTTCCGGCGCGAACAAAGATCGGGCGGCACGGCGCGGATGATACACGGGTTCAGCAAGCGCGGCGCCCGGCTCGCTTGCTGCGATGGGATCCAGTATTCGCAACGCAACTCTTCTACTACTGCTGCGTCGCGCCGATGCTGGAAAGGTCCGCCGTAATGCTCGAATACAGGCTCGCGATCCCCTGCGATAACTGGTTAACCGTGGTGATCAGCGCGAGCCCGACAGCCGCGACAATCAACGCGTACTCGACGAGATCCTGACCTTCCTCATCTCGAAAGAAATTTAATACTGCTGTTTTCATATGATCCCCTGACTCCGATTTACCGGGACGCAACGGAGCTCCCCGTCTCTGGTTTTCGACCTTCTTTTGGCGCTTCGCTGTCCCAAAGGCGATGCCACGCATGCTTCACGCGGACCCACCTTCCCTCAACGCGCGCCAGCGGTTTGAACTGCGCGGCGTCCCCGTCCAACTGGGAAACCAGCGCCAGATTATTCCAAGCCGCAGGGTGCTGACGATTATAACTCAACGCAATGTCCAGTTCCTTGCGGGCCTCCGCGTACTCGCCCGCTTCGATCAGCACCACGGCCATGTTGTTGTGCGCCGACGCCGGATCCGTTACAGACTGCAGATTCTGCGCCGCCTCTTTGGAATTGCCCAGCGCCGCCGCTAGGTTGTTACGCGCCACCACAGAGTTCGAATCGATCTTCAGCGCGGCGCGGAATTCCTCGGCGGCTTCTTTCTTCTTGCCTTGCCGCAGCAGACAGTAGCCCAGATTGTTGTGCAGATCGTCCCGCTGCGGCGCGAGCGCCAGCGCTTTGCGGTGGGCCGCTTCGCCCGCCTTCCATTCGCCCGAAGCATCGTGCAACAGGCCAATCCACGCCCAGACTTTGTAGCCCGCCGCGGGGTGCTTCGCCGCGAAATCGGAAAGGACCTTTGTGCCTTCCTCGGTCCGGCCTGTATCCCGTAAAGCCTTCGCCAGGGCGATGTGCGCCTCGTCCGAATCGGGCGCGCGCTCGCAGGCCAGGCGGCAGTGTTCCACGGCAACTTCCGGAAAGCCCAGCTTGAGATACCGTTGCGCCAGCTGCAGCCGGATGCTCAGATCGCCGGGGTTGGCATCGAGGCGCACTCGCAGAGTCCGCAATTCAAAATCGCCATCGCCCGCATCGATCGCATTGATCACCTGGCGGTCATGATTCGCTTGCACAGCCGACACCGGAGTAATCGTCCGGTGCGTGCACGCCCCCAGAACCAGACAAATCGCAAGGTAGGGCAGGCGGTTTCGCCCGCCCAGACACAGCATCACCATGCCAGTTGGTCACCCTTCTGCGTCTGACTCGCGTCGATCGCGCCGACCGGTAATTCGATTACCGAATGCGCGGTCACGCACAAAGACGCTCGCCACGGCACGAGTGCCCGTACCACTTTCCTGACCCGGTGCTTTCGGTCAATGTAAACCACGTCTATCGCAAACTTCATGAAAAAGGTGTGAATACTCTCGCACGGAACAATCCACAAACCGTGTCCCCACTCCAATCCCAGGTGGTTCAGCAGCCCCGTATTCCGCTTGGCGCGCGTATCCGCCACGTCAATGGAGTCACCCAGAACCGAGCCGCGTGTTACATTGCGGATGTTCAATTTCAAGAACCCTTTTATAACACGATCTGCGTCTCAAGTGTTAGACATTACAATGATCCGCTGAGTCGGGTTATAATTGGCCAGTTCGTTTCCCGTGAAAATACTGCTTCGATATTTCACAGCCCTGACCGCGTTGGCCCTCGCGGGCCTCCGTGCGCAGACCACTACGACTGGCGCGACGTTTGGGACCATCGTCCCGCTGGGAGCCACGCCATCCGACCTTGTGCTGGACGAACCCCGCGGCCAGATTTACCTGGTCAACACAGCCGCTAACCGGATTGACATCCTGAATACCGCTACCAATACAATCGCCGGCAGCATTCCGGTCGGCACGGGTCCGCTGTCGGCTGCGATGTCGATGGATAACAACTTCCTCTACGTCACCAACGGCACGTCGCTGACTCTGAGCGTGATCAATCTGCAAATGATGGCGGTGACGCAGACGGTAACCTTACCCGCCACGCCGCAGGGAGTCGAGGTCGGCGCCGATGGCCGGGCTCTCGTGAGTACCGTCGGTACCGGTACATCTACGGCTGCGGTCAACACTCTGCTCATTTACGACCAGACCCAGCCGACAGGAAGCCCCAACCAGTTGATTGCGGTAGCGACGCCTCCCACGCCGACTACGCCTTCGCCTCTGCCGAGCCAGACTCTGGCCAAGCCGGACACCACGTTCACCGGGAAACTCGTGCGAACGCCCAACGGCCAGTACATCGTAGGCCTCACCAATCCGGCCACCAACGTCTGCACCGGGAGCACCGCAGCGACCGGCTGCACTTATCTCTTCGTCTACGAAGTCTCTTCCGGCACCATCCTGCGCAGCCGCAATGTGAACGGACAATCCACCGTCCTCTCCATGTCGCCCGATGGCTCACGCTTCATGGCGGGTTATACGCTTTACGATGTCGCGACTCTTTCGGTGCTGGCCCAGATGAACAATGCCAACGCGCCGTTCACTTACTCAGCCACCTACAGCGTCCGTCAGAACATCGGCGGCAGCGTATTTTCGAATGACGGTAAAACCATCTATGGCGCGTTCAATGTGGCCGCGTTCACCACTCCGCCGCCGCCCTCAAACTCTTCCACGCTGATGCTGAGCGATTCCACGAGCCTGGGAATTCAGCTGGGAATCAAGCTGCCGGAATCGATTGTGGCCAAAATGGTGAGCACGGCGGACGGCACGAAAATCTGGTGCCTTTCGCAATCCGGTATCGTCTATCTGCCGATTTCAACTCTCTACACTTACCCGATTCTGCAGCCTTCAGCTACCCAGGTCTTTCTCTCTCAAAACCCGTGCAATCCCGGTCTGGTGCAGGGAACGGTGCAGATGACGAACGCGGGCGCAGGCAAGCTCACGTTCGCGGTCACCACGCTTTCGCCCACGCTCACGACATCCGTCACCAGCGGCGTTGCCCCGGCCACCATCACCTTCACCATGGAACCAGGTCGCGTCACCACCTACACACGCCTGCCCGGAACCAACCTGGTCAGTTCGACGACCACCGGAGTCACGCTCTCCGGCCAGTCGCTCGACATCACGGTCGCATCGCCGCAAGCTATCAACGTGCCGCCCTTGATTCGCGTCTACATGAACTACCGGCAGTCCGATCAGCGGGGTCTCATATTTCCCGTTCCCGTAACGCCAAACAATTCGCCCAACGTAACCCAGATCAACACCACCGCGAGCAGCATTGCCGGCGATCAGGGTCTCGAAGATATCGTGCTCGACCAACCCCGTAATCGCGTCTATATCTCGAATGCCGGATACAACCGGATCGAGATCTTCGACACCGTGAACCAGGTTTTCCTCACGCCGATTCCGGTGAACCAGATGCCTCACCAACTGGCCCTGAGCACGGATGGCAACACGCTTTATGTCGCGAGTAACGGCGGTGAGTTGATCGACATGGTGAACCTCACAATCGGCACGGATGTTGGCCACGTCAGCCTGCCCGCGATCCCCCGGCAGGCGGGCGGACAGACCGGTGCAGTTTACTATCCCATGGCGATGGCGATCGGCAGCGAAGGACTGAACTTCATCTCGTCGAGCGGCGCGCAGTGGAAAGTGATCGGCGGAACCGCTATACCAAGACCAGCCAATACTGCGGTGATTCCCACTACGCTCCCTGTACCCATCAACATGCTGGCATCACCCGATAATTCCACCATTGTGACCCTGGCGGGAACCACATCCGGAACGGCTTACCTCTACCAGGCTTCGACCGACTCTTACATTGCTTCGAACGCATTGTTCACGACGCCGATCCAGAGCTTCTTTGGGCCGATGGCGATCGGTCCCGGCGAAGGCTGGTACACGCTTGGCGGACTTTACACCAATGGTTCGCTCGTGCAACTGGGCGGCGTGGCGCTCCCTTCATCGTCCACCGGAGCGCAGCGCAACGTCGTGGCTACCGCGCCGTTCGATGCCAATAGCTACTTGCGCCTCTCGACTCCTGTACGCACGAATCTGACGACCACCCCCACCTCGGACGCGCGAGCCATCCTGGAGCGCGTCAGTATCGCTACCGGAACGGCTACGCTTCTCGCGGTGGCACCGGATAACCCGCGCTTCACGCTGCTGGGGACAGCACGCTACAACATCCCGGCGCGGTCGATGGTGATCGACAGCAACTATGTGGCCTACATCATCGGCCTCTCAGGTCTGAGCGTTGTCCCGCTCACTCCGAACGGCGCCGCCACTCCCGCCATCGCCACTTCCGCGAAAGCGATTGTGAACGCTTCCGACGGAACCACCACCTTGAAGATCGGCAGTATTATCAACATCGGCGGGTCGAACCTCGCGACGACGGCCACTGCTTCCGCGGTACCGCCGCCGACGGTGCTGGGCGGTTCCTGCGTCACATTCAACGATGTCGCCCTGCCGTTGCTTTCCACCTCCGCCGGGCAGATTCAGGCGCAGATCCCCACCACCGTCACCACGGGCAGTAACGAAGTGCAGGTACGGTCCCTGGGCACGGGATTGCAGAGCACTTCGGTGCTCGTCACCGTGCAGGCGCCCAATGGCGGCGGGTCCGGAGTGAACGGCGGTTCGATCGCCATCGATCAGGTCGGCACGAAGAATAAGATCCTTCCGGAACTGAAGAAGTAAATCGGTTGACCCCGCCCGATGCCACGTACTTTTTGCTCCGGGGTTTCGTGGGGCAAAGCTTCGGCTTTGCGTCCGAGCTTCCGCTCGGACCGGAGTTGGCGCTTCTGCCGATGAAATGAATCACCCCGAATTCCTCGCGCAAACCTGTAATCATCCGACTCCCCTAATAGCCGGCCTGAAGCCGTTTCCGTAGAGTCGCGGCTCGGCAAGTGCTTACTCGGGCGAGCGGCGGGCGCGGATTTCGTCCAGCCGCTCTTTGATTCGCTTTTCGACCCCGCGCTCCGTGGGGAAATACCAGCGCCGTCCCGCGAGCGACTCCGGCAGGCATTCCATATCGTTCAGGGCGTCTTCGAAAGAATGCGCGTGCTGATAGCCGGAGCCATAGCCCCAATCCTTCATCGCGCGCGTGGGAGCGTTGCGGAGATGCATGGGTACGGGTTCGGCCCGGCCGGCTCGCACTTCCTGAATAACGTCTCCCAGAGCTTTATAGGAAGCATCCGACTTGGGCGCGACCGCCAGATAAAGCACAGCCTGCGCGATCGCAAGATCGCCCTCCGGTATGCCGAGAAAATGTACCGTCTGCTGCATCGCGATGCACTGTTCCATGGCGCGGGGATCCGCGAGGCCGATATCCTCAATCGCCATGCGCACCACGCGCCGCGCAATGTACATGCGGTCTTCACCGGATTCCAGCATGCGCGCCAGCCAGTAGAGGGCCGCATCCGGCTGGCTGGAGCGAACCGACTTGTGCAGCGCGGAGATCAGATTGTAATGCTCTTCGCCAGTCTTGTCGTAGAGCAGGACTTTGTGGCCGAGAGCATCGGCAACGGCTTGCTCGGAAATTGTGCCGGACGGGCTCGCCGCGGCAGCCACTTCAAGGGTATTGTAGGCGGACCGGGCATCGCCATTCGAGGCTACTGCGATTTTTTCCAGCGTTTCGTCCGTGGCGGTGGCTCCCACCAATGGCAGCGCGCGCCGGAGCAGCACGGCGATCTCTTCGGCCGTGAGCGCACGCAGCATGTAGACCTTCGAGCGCGAGAGAAGGGCCGCGTTGATCTCGAAGGAGGGGTTTTCTGTAGTGGCGCCGATAAGGATAATGTCGCCGCGCTCCACGTAAGGCAGAAAGGCATCCTGCTGGGCTTTGTTGAACCGGTGAATTTCGTCAATAAACAGGATGGTGCGGCGGCCTATTTTGCGCAGCCGCTCGGCATCGGCCATCACCGCCTTGATTTCCTTAATTCCGGCGAGCACCGCGCTGAAGGGCAGGAATTCGCTCTTCGAAATGCGCGCGATAATCTGCGCGAGGGTGGTCTTCCCAACGCCGGGCGGTCCCCAGAGAATGAGCGAGGTGAGCTGATCGCGCTCGATCTGCGAGCGCAATGGCTTACCGGGTCCGAGTACATGCTCCTGCCCCGCGAAGCCGTCGAGAGTATCGGGCCGCATGCGCTCGGCGAGCGGCCGTTTCACGTTCAGCGGAGCATCGCCCCCAAGGCTGGAATCGAAGAGTCCTGCATCGAAGAGGCTCATAGCGGCAAAGCCTGCCGCACGCGTTGGCGGCGGGACTCGTAGAGCAGGACGGAAGCTGCGACGGCCGCGTTGAGCGATTCGACACCCGCGGTAGGGATGGCAAGGTCCTGCGCGGCCGCATGGAGTTCGGTGCTGACGCCGCGGCCTTCGCTGCCGATAATGAACGCGCAGCGCCGGCCGAGGTCGACGTCTTCCGCCAGCATCCGCGAGCTGTTGAATGGCATGGCCGCGTAGATATCGAGGCGGTGTTGCTGGAGCGCGGCGCGCGTGAGAGAGGCGTCTAAGCCGCTGACGACAGGAACGCGGAAGAGCGACCCGGCGGAGGCTCGCAGGGTTCGGGGGTGCCAGGGGCTCACGGTGCCTTTGACGAAGATGACGCCGGTCGCGCTGAACGCCTCCGCCGCCCGGACGATCGCGCCCGCATTCCCTGGATCCTGAATGCCATCGAGCACAATGACCAGGCTGCGGCCGCGGAAAATTGGTTCGAGTGTCCATTCGGGCGGCTGGACAAGTGCGATTACGCCCTGGCTGGTTTCGGTCGCCGCGATGCTCTGGAAAAGCTTGTCGGGCAGAACGATGGTGCGGGGTCCGCGCAAGCCGGCCACGTGGCGCTCCACGGTGGCTTTGACTGATTCGGACGCCAATACGACCGGCACGTGGCATTCGCTGCGCAGCGCTTCTTCCAGGAGGTGGAAACTTTCCGCCACACAGAGACCTTCCGAAGTGAGTCCGCCGCGCGCTATGGCACGGCGCAGATCCTTCACTAAGGGGTTCGCGGCGCTAGTGACCGTCTCGATTCGCGTCATCCCGTACAATGTTGAAATCAGAATAACGCACATCAAACGGGCCGCAGTGCTGCTTACGATGGCACTTGGGATTGTTGTGCTCAGTTATCTGATCCTGCTTTCCGTACGTATCGGCAATGAGAGCTCCCGCGATGAGGCGCAACCGGCCGACGTAATTGTGGTGATGGGGGCAGCGGAGTACCGGGGACATCCGTCGCCGGTTCTGAAGCTTCGTCTCGATCACGCGGTGCAGCTTTATCAACAACACCTCGCGCCTTACATCATGACTACGGGCGGGCCGGGAGGCGACCCTTCGTTTACTGAAGGCGGCGTCGGCCGGTCTTATCTGATTGACCGGGGCGTTCCGGCCGAGTCCATTGTGGTTGAGACGGAAGGCGATTCGACGGCCTACTCGCTAAGCGCCGCGTCGGAGATCTTTCGCCGCATGGGGCTGCGATCCTGCATCATTGTCAGCGACGGCTACCATATTTTCCGGGTCAAGCGGATTCTGCAACAGAAGGGTTTTATCGTTTACGGATCGCCCAGAGAAGCCGGTGAGACGAGCGATGTGAGGCAGTGGTGGCTCTACTTCCGGCAGGCTGTCGGCTACGGATTATGGAAAATCGGCGTGCGGGTCTGATGATTACCGGGATATTCACCCATATTGATTGAAGTGCCGCATTTTGATAGTATTGGGCACTTAAATGACAAAACAGAAAACCAGGTTCGTTTTCGGTGCGCTGCTGGGCGCACTGATGGCGCTGCCCGTCTGCGGCCAGCTGGACACAGGTGTCTTTTCCGGACGCGTGACCGACGCGAGCGGCGCGGTTGTTCCCAACGCGCCGGTCACGGTGGTGGAGACCTCAACCAACTTCCTCACCGATACAAAGTCGAATAACGAAGGCTTGTTCCGGATACCCTCCCTGCGGCCGGGCCCTTACCGCCTCACCGTAAAGGCGAGCGGGTTTAAGAGCTACGTGCGGGAAGGCCTCGAACTGCACGTTGGCGAGAACCAGGAAATCAACGTGGCGCTTGAAGTAGGCGGAACAACGGAATCCGTGGTGGTTACCGCCGAGGCGGCGCAGGACGTGAGA
>Ga0302324_100030710_pt1 | contig 10149 bp, 9 predicted proteins | sample Palsa_T0_1_FD_201949 | JGI IMG/M metagenome (GOLD analysis project Ga0302324, IMG submission 201949) | Peat permafrost microbial communities from Stordalen Mire near Abisko, Sweden - Palsa_T0_1 | ecosystem: Environmental > Terrestrial > Soil > Palsa > Peat permafrost | place: Sweden: Abisko... | reverse complement strand
GTGCGGCGGCTTCGGGCCAAGCTGGGCGCCGAGAACGAGGCCCTGATCGGCACGGTCCGCAATGTCGGTTACCGGTTCGTCCCGGCCAAGCCCGACAGCCGGATGCCAGCCGGGCAGGCGGCCGGGCCGGCTCACGGGTCGGCTGACGGGCTGGTCGATGGCGCTGCGCCGAGGGCCGACAGCGCCCTGCCGAAGGCCGACAGCGCTGCGCCGAAGGCCGATAGCGCTGCCGACAGCGCCCTGCCGAAGGAGGTCCATCCTGCACATTCCGACCGGTGACCGGCCGGATCACCCGGGCGCCGGGCCTCCGCTCGCTGCTGCAGGCGCGGCGGACATCCGCGTGACCGGTCAGCTCGACGAGCAAGCCGCCCGTGCGGTGCTGGAACTGGTCCGGCTGGCCACCGAGGAAGATGGCACCGGTCCGCTCTCGGAACACGTCATGCTCCACCTCAGGTACGGCGGCGATCCCAGGGCGCGCAACATCCTGCTCTGCAGCGGCCAGCAGCTCGCCGGCTACGCGCACCTGGACCCGACCGACCCGGTAGCCGGCCCGAGCGGCGAGCTGGTCATCCACCCGGCGTACCGCGGCCGGGGCCTCGGACTCGCGCTGGCCCGGTCGCTGGTGGCGCAGGCCGCGGACCGGCCGCTGCGGCTCTGGGCGCACGGAGACCGGCCGGCTGCGGCCCGGCTGGCTGCCGCTGCTGGCTTCGAGCGGTCCAGGTCCCTGTGGCAGATGCGCCGGTCACTGCAGGCCCGCCTCGGCAAGCCGCAGCTGGCCGACGGCATCAGCATCCGGACGTTCGCCGTCGGCGCGGACGAGGATGCCTGGACCGATCTGAACCGGCGGGCGTTCTCGCGGCATCCCGAGCAGGGCGCCTGGACTCGCGCCGATCTCGACCTGCGCGAGCGCGAGCCGTGGTTCGACCCGGCGGGCTTCTTCCTGGCCGAGCGCGCCGGGCGGATCGTCGGATTCCACTGGACGAAGATCCACGGAGCCGGCGAGGAACCAGGCGCCGGCGCCCACGAGCCGATCGGCGAGGTCTACGTCGTCGGGGTCGACCCGGCCGAGCGGGGCACCGGGCTCGGCCGGGCGCTCACCCTGGTGGGCCTGCGCTACCTGCGCTCCCGCGGCCTGTTCCAGGTGATGCTGTACGTGGACGAGACGAACACCGCGGCCATCGGGCTCTACCAGTCGCTGGGATTCACGCACTGGGACACCGACGTTATGTTCGCCCGCAGACCGGACCCGGCCGGACCGGCTTCGCCGACTTTTACCTGACTTTGCCAGTGTTACCTGACTGTGCCGGGTGTTGCCGCGCTATGCCAGCGTTACTGGCGTTGCCGCCACCAGTCGGCATCCGCCTGGTCAGGCCGATGCGGCAGTTGCCCTGGCGTCCCGCTGCACGCCGAGGGCCGCATCGAGTTCTCGCGCCGTCAGCGGCCGGTCACTGGCGGCCACCGCGCTGAGTACCTCCGCGTACAGCTCGATTTCGTCGAGCGCGACAAGATCATGGACACGAAGATCAAAATGTTCTCGCACCGCGCTCACCTCCATCGCCGAGCGGATACTGCGAACCTGCAATCAGGCTACGGCGCGGCGGCTGTTCCCGCATGACCCAACAGGGTCATTTCTCTGACCACTTCGGGTAGTGCGTTCAGAATCCGCCCTGATCACCCCAGCGGGCGTCCCGGTGCGCAGCGGCGCGCCGGACGTAGCGCTGCGGTGTCTGGGCGAACACGCTCCGGTCGGCGTCCGTCAGCTCGCGCACGACCCGGCCTGGCACCCCGGCGAACAGCACCCCCGCGGGAACCTCGGTGCCGGGCAGGACCACCGTGCCCGCGGCCACCAGGGATCCGGCCCCGATCCGCGCCCCGCCCAGGACAATCGCCCCGATCCCCACCAGCGCACCGGCCGCCACGTACGCGCCGTGCACCGTCGCCCCGTGGCCCATGCTGACCCGCTCCTCCAGGATCACCGGCTCACCCGGGTCCACGTGCAGGCAGCACAGATCCTGGATATTGCACTCGGGGCCCACGTCGATCTGGTCCTCATCAGCCCGCAGCACGGCCCCGTACCAGACACTGGCACCCCGGCCCAGCCGCACCCGGCCCACGACCACTGCCCCGGGCGCTATCCACGCCTCCGGGTGCACCAGCGGGATCGCGTCACCGAGGGATCCGGTCCGGCCGACCGTACTCATGGCTGCCTCCACTGCACTCATGGCACTGCCCTTATGGCTGCCGCTGCACTCACGGCTGTCGCCACTGGCGTGTGTCGGCCAGCCGGGGCTCGGTGCGGCGACGATCAGCGCGACATCCGACCTGCCAAAACAGGTGATTACGCCAGCCTGCCGCAGTTCAGGGCCACCTCTGGCATGCTCAGTGTTATCAACATGCTCAGCTGTCTTACGGAATAGCGATAGTATCAATAAAGACAAAACAGGATAGACAGTCGTTTGGGTTGCGCGCGAGGTCCGCCGGGACAAGAGTCAGGCGCGTTATCCCAGTACACCCGCCCATGTCCGGATGCAGCGGCTGACCCAGCCGCCCGGCCCTAACTCGTTGCATTCCAACCGCAGAACCTGCCCTGCCCCGGCTTTTCCGGGATCGCGCTCCGGGACCGCCGGCCAGGATCTGCCTGAACCACCTGATGGGTGACGATCATGAGCGAGAACATCGAACTTCTTGCCGACGCGGGCCAGGAAGACCTCTTCGAACGGGAGATGCGCGGCTACAGCCGCCGCCGGGTTGATGAGTTCGTGGCCAGGAACCGCAGCCAGGTCCGCGATCTGGAGGACCGGCTGTCCCAGGCCCTGGACGACACCGAGCGGCTGCGGCTCGAGCTGACGGCCGCCCGGGAGCAGGCCACGGAGAAGCCTGCGCACGAGGAGATCAGCGAGCGCGTGGGCCAGATCCTGCGGCTGGCCGACGAGGAAGCCAAGGCGCAGCGGAGCCGGTCCCAGGACGAGATCGCCAAGCTGCGGGAAGAGGCGAAGCAGGAGACCGACAAGCTCCGCAGCGACGCCAAGCAGGACACCGACCGAGTCAGGGCCGAAGCGCAGGAGCAGGCCGAGCGCATGCTCAGCGCCGCGCAGGAGCAGGCCGAGCACTCGGTGGCCACGGCCAGGTCCGAGGCGGACAAGATCCGCAACGCCACCCGGAACGAGGCCGACCGGGTCGTCGCCGAGGCCAACAAGCACGCCGACAGCGCCCTCGCGGCTGCCAAGGCACAGGCCAAGCAGCAGCTTGACGAGGCCACGGCGCGGGCGACCGCGATCCACGACGGCGCGGAGCGGCGCCTCAACCTGCTGATGTCGCGGCACACCGAGGCGATCAGGCGGCTCACCGAGATACGCGATGTTGTCACCACGCTGGTAGCCGGCGAGGCCTCCCGCGGATCGCTTGAGGACGAGGTCAACAAGGCAGTCGCCGGAGCGATGGGGCAGCACCAGCCAGCCGGCAAGCCGGTCGGCGCGCACCAGTCTGGCGCCGACGGCAGGCATTCCGCTGGCCCGGCCCACTCCGTACCGGCCGCCGGACCGGTTTCCCGCCCCGGCGGCTCTGGCGGGCAGCCCATTCCGGCGCAGCAGGGCCAGCAGGTGGCATCAGCGCGGCCGGAGCAGGCCCGGACCGATCAGGCCCGGACCGATCAGGAGGCCCCCGCGCAGCCGGCCGAGGTGCGCGGGGACGTGCAGCACGTGGGCGCCCGGCAGGCAACCGCTGTCCCGTCGGCGCGTTCGGGCAACGGGAGCCAGCCGGGGCCTGCGGTCCAGACCAGCGATGCGGTGACCCGAGTGATCCGCGACGACGCGGACGGCGAGAGCACCAACCAGTAGGACAGCCCACTAGGACAGCGGGCATACCGGGGCCGCCTTGCCAGCGGGGCAAGGCGGCCAGCCCCGGGCCGTCACGCCGCGAGGGTGTCGAGCCGCCGCAGGATGACGCCCTCGCGCAGTGCCCAGGGGCAGATTTCCAGCTCCGACAGACCGAACAGGTCCATTGCCGCGTCCGCCACAATCGCGCCGGCCGCGAGCTGCGGCGCCCGCCCGCGCGATACCCCGGGTAGCTGCGCCCGGTCGGCGGCACTGGTACGCGATAGTCGTTCTGCCAAATCTGTAACAGCGGCGTGCCGCAAGATCCGCCTGACGTAGGGGCCATCGCTCGACGGCGCCGCCCCGGCGATCCTGGCGAGCTGCCGGAATGTCTTCGACGTCGCCACCGCATGGTCGGGACGGCCGTCCCGCATGACCGTGCCGGCTGTCGCGGCGATCTCCGCCCGGACGTGCTTGCGGAGCTGGCGGACCTCGTGCGGCGTCGGCGGATCCCCGGTCAGCCAGTCTCTGGTCAGCCGGCTGGCGCCCAGCGGCAGCGAGACCGCGACGCCCGGCTCCTCGTCGACACCGGAAGCTACCTCCAGCGAGCCGCCGCCGATGTCCAGCATCAGCAGCCGCCCCGACGACCAGCCGAACCAGCGCCGGGCAGCCAGGAACGTCAGCCGCGACTCATCCGGGCCGGGCAGGACCCGGATGTTCACCTGCGTCTCGGCCTGGATCCAGGCCAGCAGCTCGTCACCGTTGTCAGCATCGCGCACCGCCGAGGTCGCGAACGCCAGCATTTCCTGCACGCCCTTGTCCTCGGCCATCCGCAGAGCCTCGTCAACGAACTCCCTGAGCTGCTGCGCGCATTCCTGGGTCAGCCGGTTGGCACTGTCCAGATGATCACCGAGGCGCAGCTCAGCCTTGTGCGAGAACGCGGGCTGCGGGCGGGCGCCCAGATGCGCGTCCACGACCAGCAGGTGCACCGTGTTGGAACCTACGTCGAGGACACCCAGTCGCATACCTTGACGCTACTCAACTCTCGGACAAACGGCATGCGCCCGGCCGGCAGCGCGCACAGGCGGGACCGCGGAAGTCCGGCGGGCGGGGCGTATGTTCGACACTGTTCAGGTCACCATCATCTCTCCAGGAGGCCGCCATGACCCAGACCGCACGCGGCAGCGTGAGGATCGAGCCTGGCCACAAGCGGGTCCGTGCCTACCTCGGCGGCGAGCTCGTCGCTGACACCCGGCGGCCTTTCTTCGTCTGGGAGTGGCCGTACTACCCGACGTACTACTTCCCGGCCGCCGATGTCCGCGCCGCGCTGATTCCCGCAGGCAAGAGCGACCACTCGCCGAGCCGCGGCCAGGGCGAGCTGCTGCACGTGAAGGTGGCCACCGCGACCGCCGAGCGGGCGGCGCTGCGCTATCCGGACTCGCCGCTGGAGCAGCTGCGCGACCTGGTCCGGCTGGACTGGAACTCGATGAGCGAGTGGCTGGAGGAAGACGAGCCCGTCTATACCCACCCGCGCGACCCCTACAAGCGGATCGACATCCTGGGCAGCTCGCGGCACGTGCGCATCGAGCTGGACGGCGTCACCGTCGCCGAGTCGAGCCAGCCGCGGATCCTGTTCGAGACCGGGCTGCCGGTCCGGCACTACATTCCGCTGACCGACGTCCGGATGGACCTGCTGCGACCGTCGGCGACGCAGAGCCACTGCCCGTATAAGGGCACAGCCGGCTACTGGTCAGTAGACACCGGCAAGGGCGTGCACACCGACATCGTCTGGATCTACCGCACCCCGCTGCCCGAGAGCCAGAAGGTCGCCGGGCTGGCCTGCTTCTACGACGAGAAGGCGGACGTCTACCTGGACGGCGAGCTGCAGGAAAAGCCGCGCACCCACTTCAGCTGAGGACCGCCCGGCCGTGCCCCGGCCAGACGATCTGCGTTCGAGCCCCGGCCGGACTCCCCCGCCCATCCCGGCCGGGTCGATCTCGCCCATCCCGGCTGGACTCCGGCCGGGTGGATCTCGCCCATCCCGGCTGGACTCCGGCCGGGTGGATCTCGCCCATCCCGGCTGGACATAGTGAAAAAAATGTCGTGATAACGACGTTTTCTGCACAACGTCGACGGCGGGCGACGTTGTGCGAGCGACGACCGGCTGCCAGCGACGGCGGCCGGCCGACCGCGACGGCGACTAAGCCCCGCTAAGAAGAACTACAGAGCCGCAGAACCCGCGGCCAGCCGGTCACGGGCACCCTGCAGCCGGTGCAGCGTCCGGTCCCGACCCAGGACCGCCAGCGACTCGAACAGCGGCAGGCCGACCGTGCGCCCGGTTACGGCGACTCGTACCGGCGCCTGGACCTTGCCCAGCGACATCCCGAACCGCGCGCCGATCTCCTCCAGCTGGACGCGCAGGCTGTCGGGCTCCCACGGCGCGGACTCCAATGCCGCCGCGGCGGCGGCCAGCACGTCCGCAGCGGGTTCCTTCATCGCCTTGGCCCAGGAGGCCTCGTCGACGGCCGGCTCCGCCAGGAAAGCGAAATCCACCATGCCGGTGATCTCTGTCAGCAGCGCGATCCTGGTCTGGGCGAGCGGGGCGAGCGCGGCGAACACCCGCGGGTCGAAGCGCTCGGGCGGCCACGGCGCGGCCGGCCGGGCCAGCCACGGCTGGCAGGCCTGGATGAACTCCCCGGCCGAAAGCGCCCGGATGTACTCGCCGTTGAACGCGCGCAGCTTCTTGACGTCGAAGAACGCCGGGGAGGAGTTGACATCGCCGAGCCGGAACTCGCGCTCCATCTCCCCCCACGGCACGATCTCCCGGTCGCCGCGGGGGGCCCAGCCGAGCAGCATCAGGTAATTGCGCATGGCGGCGGCCAGGTAACCCTCGTCCCGGAAGTCCTCCAGCGCGACCTTGTCCCGCCGCTTGGACAGCTTCTGCCGCTTCTCGTTGACGATGACCGGCAGATGAGCCCAGACCGGCGGCTCGTGTCCGAGCGCCTCCCACAGCAGCTGCTGCTTGGGCGTGTTCGGCAGGTGCTCCTCGCCCCTGATCACCTGCGTGATGCCCTGGGAGATGTCGTCGACGACGTTGGCCAGCAGGAACAGCACCGACCCGTCGCCGCGCGCCACGACGAAGTCCTCGATCGTCGCATTGTCGAACGCGGGCTTGCCGCGGACCAGGTCGACGACGATCGTCGTCCCCTGGTCCGGGGCGCGGAACCGCAGCGCCCGGCCGGGGGCAGGCGCCAGGCCGCGGTCCCGGCAGTACCCGTCGTAGCCCCGGTGCGGGTCTCCGGTACGGGCGACGATCTCCTCCCGGGTGCAGTCGCAGTAGTAGGCGCGGCCCTGCTCGAAGAGCCGCTGCGCGGCGGCCTGATGCTCGGCCAGGAACTGCGACTGCAGGTACGGGCCCTCGTATCCGGAGGGGCTGATCCCGAGCCAGTCGAGTGCCGAGACAATGCCCTCGATCCACTCCGGCCGGTTGCGGGCAGCGTCGGTGTCCTCGATCCGCAGCACCATCGTGCCGCCCGACTGCCGGGCCACCACCCAGTTGAATAGCGCGGAACGAGCACCGCCGACGTGCAGCATCCCGGTCGGCGAGGGAGCGAAACGCACCCGCACCTGGCCCGCTGGGGAATTGGTCACAACACGCGAGTCTATCGGCGCGGCGAGTCTGTCGGCGCTGCGCGCGCAGCCGCTGCAGCCGGTATACGATCAGCGCCCAGTATTGCGGCGTTTCCGCAGTCCGACCGCGGCCCGACTGCGGCGCGATGCCCGGCGAGTCGTAACAGCGGAGAAACATCGAGCGGGGACGATAAGGGCTATGGGGTCACGGTGGATCCGGATCGGCTGCGATTTTTCCTATCTGGCCGAAATTGACACGCCGGTGATCTTCCAGGTGCAGCCCACGAAGTCCCCGGAGGTCGCTGTCGAGCAGGAGCAATGGTCGTCCGAGCCGTCGATGGCGATCCACGGCTACACCGACCTGTACGGGAACCCGTGCGTCCGGGCGGTGCTGCCCGCAGGCCGGTCGAACTTCCGTTACTACGCGCTGGCGCAAGTGCCCGATGCCACCGAGGATGCCGACACCAGCGCGCCAGAACGCACGCCCGGTGAACTGCCGGACGACACGCTGATCTACATCCTGCCCAGCCGCTACTGCCTGCCCGACGTGCTCGGCAACGAGGCATGGTCCCGGTTCGGCGCCCTGCCGCGCGGCTACAGCCGGGTCCAGGCGATCTGCGACCACGTGCACGGCCATCTGGAGTTCCAGTACGGCAGCAGCACTGCGCTCTCGACAGCCGCCGACGTCAACCTGGCCGGGCGCGGGGTCTGCCGCGACTTCACCCATCTGGCGATCTCGTTCTGCCGGGCGCTGAATATCCCGGCCCGTTATGTCTTCGGTTACCTGCCCGACATGGACGTTCCGCCGGACCCGGCACCGATGGATTTCGCCGCCTGGATGGAAGTCTGGCTCGGCGACCGCTGGTGGACCTTTGATCCCCGCAACAACATGCGGCGCAAGGGGCGCATCGTGATCGGCCGGGGCCGCGACGCCTCCGACGTGGCGATGGCGACCACCTTCGGCGGACCGCTGCTGGAGACGATGGTGGTCCAAGCCGAGGAGGCGGCCAGATGATGCTCGACTCCCAGCTGCTCAGCGCACCGCTGCTTGATCACCACGGGCTTGACCTGGAGTCAGCCGACCGCGTCACCTACGTCCTGCAGCAGAGCTTCCGCTACGACTACGACGCGCCGGTGGAGTCCCTGCGGCAGCGGCTGGTCGTGCTGCCGCCATCGCAGCACGGCAGCCAGTACCGGCGCGCTCACCTGCTGGAGGTGACCGGCGCCCGGGCCCGCCGTTACCTGCGCCGGGACGTCTACGGCAACGTGGTCGCCTGGCTGCGCGCCGAGCGGGTTACCCAGGCCGTGGAGTTCCGGCTCGCCGCCGTCGTGGAGCGGATCCGCGCCGACGGACCCGCCGTGCTCCCGGCGGCAGCCCTGCACAGCCCGGCCCTGCTGCGGCCCACCCGGCTCACCGCCGCCGACGACCGGCTGCGTGACCTGGCAGGCGGCCTGGCCGCCAGCAGCGACACCCCGCTGGAGCAGGCCGGGCGGATCTGCGACCTGGTGCACAACGCGATCAGCTACGAGCACGGTGTCACCTCGGTGCGGACGACTGCCGCGCAGGCCCTGGCCGGCGGTCGCGGGGTCTGCCAGGACTCGGCGCACGTGATGCTCGCGCTCTGCCACCTGGTCGGACTGCCCGCCCGGTATGTCTCGGGGCATCTGCTCGGCCAGGGCGGCACCCACGCCTGGGTCGAGGTCGTTGTGCCGAGGGCGCAGGAAGCGGTCGCGATCCCGTTCGACCCGTGCAACGGCCGCCGCGCGGGCAGCGGCTACGTCACCGTCGCCACCGGCCGCGATTACGCTGACGTGGCGCCCACGTCCGGCTCCTATATCGGGACCTCGCGCAGCCGGCTGACCACCGACCGCAGGGTCGGCGTCCTGGCCGCCGCCTGACAAAAACCCTTGGCATAACGAGCTTGCGATCCCAGCCTCAAGCGCTGGCACCCGGTCGGCGCGCCGGGGGCTCAATTCGCGGCCGTGTTACGCTCGAAAAGCTGCTCCAGACTTCGGTGGCTGCCGGGGTTCACGGACCTGATTCCGCCGAAATGTTCGGAGCCTGATATGCCAGGACGCAGCAAGAGATACTTCTCCCACCGTGCTGCCGCGGCAGGCGCATCCCGGGACCAGGAGATCTACGACAGCCACGCCGCGGCTCTGTACCGCCAGGCGCTCCTGACTCTCGACGATGCGCAGCTGGCCGAGCAGGTGGTCGGTGACGTCATCATCGAGGAGTGCCTGCGGACGGCGCCGTCATGTGCCGATGAGGAGGCGGTCAGGATCCGGCTGGCGGTCTCGGCGTACCGGCACTGCCGGGAGCTGACCGGCGGGCCCGCCCGGTCCGACCCGCCCGACCAACCCACGCGGCCCGGCCAGGCCGACCATCCCACGCGGCCCGGCCAGGCCGACCAGCCCGGCCAGCCCGGGCGGCAGCTGGGCGGGACGGAGCAGGGAGCGCTCGGGCTGGTGCTCTTCGGCGGCCTCGGGTACGTCCGGGCCAGTCGCGAACTGGGGATCTCGGCGGCCGACACGGCGGTCCTCTTGCGCGCAGCCCTGCTGAGAATGACCTCCTTAGCGGCCGGGCGCAGGGAAGCGGCCGGGCGCAGAGAAAACGCCGGGCGCAGAGAAACCGCCGGAATCCCGGTTAGATGATATTCTGGTGACTCAAAGTAGTCTTGTAATTACTTTAAGTTACTGACTGGGG
>Ga0302324_100030706_pt1 | contig 10150 bp, 8 predicted proteins | sample Palsa_T0_1_FD_201949 | JGI IMG/M metagenome (GOLD analysis project Ga0302324, IMG submission 201949) | Peat permafrost microbial communities from Stordalen Mire near Abisko, Sweden - Palsa_T0_1 | ecosystem: Environmental > Terrestrial > Soil > Palsa > Peat permafrost | place: Sweden: Abisko... | reverse complement strand
TTCCAAGTCGGTGCACGAGGCGTTCGAGCTGCAGTCGGATTTCGCCAAATCGGCGTTCGACACCTATGTCAGCCAGGTGACCAAGCTCGGCGAGATCATGTCGGCCACCGCGAAGGGCACGTTCGAGCCGCTCCAGGGCCGCATCCAGGCGTGGGTCGAAATCGTCCAGAGTTCCCGGGCAGCCTAACAAGACGAACCGTTCCGCGGCTCTTCCCCCCCAATCGCGGAACGATTTCAGAAGGAGCCCGAAGCGCCAAACGCTTCGGGCTTCTTCGTTTTTGGGTGCACCGATTCGCCCGACTGCGACATCGAACGTGCGGCATTGCGGCGCGCCCCCGATTGCACCCGTCAACCTTTTTGCAGCCGATGATTTGCCAAACCGGCCTCTCTTGCCGTTAAGCTAAGGCGGCGGTGCAAGACATCGCCCTCTTCGAACGTGAGGCAATGAGCGAGAAAAAAGGCGACGGTGGCCAATCGGGCCAGGACAACGGCGTCGGCACCGGCGTAGTCACGAAGACGCGCTCGAAAACCAAGCGTCCCAGCCTCTACAAGGTGCTCTTGCTTAACGACGACTACACGCCGATGGAATTCGTCGTTCATATTCTCGAACGTTTTTTCAACAAAGGGCGCGACGAGGCGGTGCAGATCATGCTGCAAGTCCATCGCCACGGTGTGGGTATCTGCGGTATTTTTACGTACGAGGTCGCCGAAACTAAAGTGGCCCAGGTGATTGAATTCGCCCGCCGACATCAACATCCTCTACAATGCACCATGGAAAAGGAGTAGCGCGCCGATGCCGTCACTCTCGCGAAGCCTGGAACAGGCCCTGCACCGCGCCATCAAGCTTGCGAGCGACCATCATCATGAATACGCGACGCTGGAACATTTGCTGCTGGCGTTGATCGACGATCCGGACGCCGTCCAGGTGCTCAAGGCCTGCAACGTCGACAGCGAAGTTCTCCGCCTTGCGTTGCGCAAATATGTCGACGAAGAACTCATGACGCTGGTCATCGAGGACGGCGAGGACGCAAAACCCACGGCCGGATTTCAGCGCGTCGTCAATCGCGCCGTCCTGCACGTGCAGAATTCGGGCCGCGACGAAGTGACGGGCGCGAATGTTCTCGTGGCGCTCTTCACCGAGCGCGAGAGCCACGCCGTCTATTTCCTGCAGGAACAGAACATGACGCGGCTCGATGCGGTGAGCTATATCAGCCACGGCATTGCCAAACGTCCGGGCATGACCCAGCAAAAACCCGTGCGCGGCGCGGAAGAGGAAGAAGAGGGTGAGAAAACGGCCAAGCAGGGCACCGAGGCGCTCGAAGCGTATTGCGTCAATCTGAACGAGAAGGCGAAGGCCGGACGAATAGATCCGCTGATCGGCCGCGACGCCGAAGTCGAGCGCACGATCCAGATCCTGTGCCGCCGCCAGAAGAACAATCCGCTGTTCGTCGGCGATCCCGGCGTCGGCAAGACGGCGATCGCGGAAGGCCTGGCGCGGAAGATCATCAAGCACGACGTGCCCGAAGTCCTGCGCGACAGCACGATCTACGCGCTCGACATGGGCGCGCTCATTGCGGGTACGCGTTATCGCGGCGATTTCGAAGAACGGCTCAAATCGGTCGTGAAGGAACTTGAAGCGATCAAGGGCGCGATTCTTTTCATCGACGAAATCCACACGGTGATCGGCGCGGGCGCCACCAGCGGCGGCGCCATGGACGCGTCGAACCTGCTCAAGCCGGCGTTGCAGGCCGGCATCCTGCGTTGCATCGGCTCGACGACGTACAAGGAGTATCGCCAGTATTTCGAGAAGGACCGCGCGCTCGTCCGCCGCTTTCAGAAGATCGATGTGGCGGAGCCTTCGGTGCCCGACACCATCAAGATCATGAAGGGCTTAAAGCCCTACTACGAGGAATATCACAAGGTCCGCTACACGGCCGATGCCATCAAGGCCGCGGTCGAACTCGCCGCCAAATACATCAACGACCGCAAGCTGCCCGACAAGGCGATCGACGTGATCGACGAAGTCGGCGCCTCGCAGATGCTGCTCCCCGAGTCGCGGCGCAAGAAGGTTATCGGCGTCAGGGAAGTGGAGGAAGTCATCGCCAAGATGGCGCGCATTCCGCCAAAATCCGTCTCGAAGACGGATGCCGAAACCCTGCGCACGCTGGAGGCGGATCTGAGGCGCGTGGTGTTCGGACAGGATGCGGCGATCCATGCGCTGACATCGGCTATCAAGCTGGCGCGCGCGGGCCTTCGCCAGGCGGAGAAGCCCATCGGTTGCTATCTTTTCTCGGGACCGACCGGTGTCGGCAAAACCGAAGTCGCCAAGCAGCTCGCGAGCGTCCTGGGCGTCGAGCTGCTGCGCTTCGACATGTCGGAATACATGGAACGCCACACGGTCTCGCGCCTGATCGGCGCGCCACCGGGCTATGTCGGCTTCGATCAGGGCGGGTTGCTCACCGACGGCATAGACCAGCACCCGCACAGCGTGCTGCTGCTGGACGAAATCGAGAAGGCGCATCCCGATCTGTTCAACATTCTGCTGCAGGTGATGGATCACGGCAAGCTGACCGATCACAACGGCAAGAAGATCGATTTCCGCAATGTCGTTCTCATCATGACGACCAATGCGGGCGCGTCCGACGCCGCAAGGGAATCCATCGGTTTCGGCCGGGGAAAGCGGGAAGGCGACGACGAGGAAGCGATCAAGCGCCTCTTCACGCCGGAATTCCGCAATCGCCTCGATGCCACGATCGCCTTCGCGCCGCTCGGCCGCGAGACCATCGACCGCGTCGTCGAGAAATTTGTCCTCGAACTCGAAGCCCAGCTGACCGACCGCGACGTGACGTTCGATCTCACGCCGGAAGCGACCCGCTGGCTCGGCCGCAAGGGACATGACGATCATTTCGGCGCCCGCCCCCTGGCGCGCGTGATCCAGGATCACATCAAGAAGCCGCTCGCCGACGAGATTCTCTTCGGCAAGCTCAAGCACGGCGGCACCGTGCGCGTGCTGCTGGACCGCGACAAGGACGAACTCGCTTTCGAGTTCATCACCGATGCGGACGTCCCCAAGGCGCTGCCGCCGCCGAAGAAGGAAGAGAGCGTCTGACGACGCTGCGTTGGGGTTAAAGGCGACCCGCCGATTTGCGGCGCCGCCGGGAAACTGTTGCGGGAGCCGTCGATGAAGGCCGCCGTATTTCACGCACTCAACCGCCCGCTGGTCGTCGAGGAGGTTGACGATCCTTCGCCCGCATCCGACGAGCTCGTGATCCGGGTCGGCCGCTGCGGCATCTGCGGCAGCGATCTCCACATGACGCAGGAACCGCTGTTCGGAATTCAACCCGGCGCCGTGCTCGGCCATGAGTTCTCCGGCGAGGTCGTGGAACTCGGATCGCGTTCGAAGGGATACAGAATCGGCGATCGCGTCGCGGTCGCGCCGCTGCGCGGCTGCGGCGGTTGTCCCTCCTGCCTCGCAGGCGAGCCCTCCTGGTGCGAGCGGATGATGCTGCAGGGCGGCGGTTACGCGGAATTCGCAACCGCCACCGACCGGCAATGTCTCAAGCTGCCGGAAAGCACGTCGCTCGCCGACGGCGCGCTGGTTGAGCCCTTGGCCGTGGCGCTGCACGGCGTGGGGCTCTCGGGACTTGCGGCCGGCGCGCGCGTGCTGGTGATGGGGGCGGGCCCCATCGGGCTCGGCGTCGCCTTCTGGGCACGCCGGCGCGGCGCGACGAAAGTTGTCGTCAGCGATTTGTTCGACACCCAATCGGAACTCGCGCACACGCTGGGCGCGACGGGCTTCGTCAAGGTCGGCGAAGAGACCGCAAGCCGCGTGCATGCGGCACTCGGCGGCGCGCCCGACATCGTCTTCGAATGCGTCGGCAGGCCAGGCGTGCTCGCCGAAGCGCTCGTCCACCTGCGTCCGCGCGGCACCATCGTGATGTTGGGGCTATGCACCTCGCCCGATAGTTTCGTGCCCTTCGCCGCCGTGCAGAAGGAGGCGAAGTTCGTCACTTCCGCCTTCTTCAACATGCGCGAATACCAGGTGGCGCTCGATGCGCTGGACGGCGGTCAGGCGCCGCCGCACGCCATGGTGACGGAGACGGTCAGCCTCGAAGCCATGCCGGCCGCATTCGAAGGACTGCGCAAGCGCACGCATCAATGCAAGGTCATGGTGCGGCCGTAGTGCGGCCGCTCCGTTTCCTGCTGCGCCGCGCCTGTCACCCCTGAGCGAGCGCGTTCCAATTCTCCACATTGACGCCCCTGATCGTGAGCCACAGCGCCAGCGAGAGTTCCGCAAATCCTGCCGGCAACATGACATAGGGAAAAACCTGGTGCGCGATAGCGGGCGGCAGAAAAGCCGCGGCAATGTTGGCGATATAGCCGAGCCCGCCGATCGCCAGAAGGACGCCGATAATGCGCGGCAGGAATGTCGAGCGCAGGATGAGATAGCCGTATCCCAGGCACGCAAAGCCGAAGAACACGAACGAAATGTCGAGCCCCATCGTGCGCAGCCTCAGGAAGAGGAGCGCCAGCGACACACGCTGGCCGTAATTGAAGGCGGAGTGGTCGCCCAGGATGAACAACGGAGCGAAATGATTCAGCACGTTGGCGTTGACGATGGCGACAAAGGTGACTTTCAGCACCGTCGCTGCGAGGGCAATCGTGCCGCTGACCGGCCGAAACAAAACGAAGAACACGGCCGCGATGACGAGATCGCAGACGCCGAGGATGAGCTGGACGACGCCACCGATCACATACATCTCTTTTGCGGCCAGTATGCGTTCCGGGGCCAGGTCCGTCACCATCATGCCCGAGGGTGCTGCGGCGAAAGGCGCGAATATCGCACCCACGATGATCAGCAGGTAGAAAAAGCCCGCGACCCTCGCCAGGGCCTTTACCGGCGCTTCTCTCTGCGCGTTGGCCATCGTAGGTTTCTCCATCGGTTGCCGGCGACAGGGTAGCGACGGCGACTGGAGTGGACATGACCGACCGCGCCAAAACCTTGATCCCGCGCGTCAAACCTGCCGTGCGATCCACGATTGCGGCGGGCTTTGTGCGCGCGCTGCTGGAGCTTGCGGTTTCCAAAGGCGCGAGCAGTGCTGCGCTGCTGGCTCGCTCGGGAATCGATCCGGGGGTGCTCGCGGACCAGGACAATCGCATTGCGCTCCCGCGTTACATTCGGCTGATGCGTGCGGGTCAGGAGCTTTGCGGCGATCCGGCGCTGGCGCTGCATTTCGGCGAAGCCTTCGACATGAACGAGTTGTCGATTGTCGGCCTGCTGGGCCAATCGGCCCAATCAGGGCCTGCGGTGATCGCAGAATTGGCCCGCTACAACCGCCTCATTGCGGACGTCGCAGTCGATGGCCCGCCGGGCAGCGAGCGGCTCGTCATGCGGCGCGACGGCGATGCGTTCTGGCTTATCGATCAGCGCCGGAATCCGAACGATTTTCCCGAACTCACGGAGTCGGGATTTGCGCGTCTCGCCTGCATGGCGCGGCGGTTCGGGAATCTTCACATGATGAAGGCGGTGCATGTCACCCATCCGGCGCCCGCCTATCGGACCGAATATGATCGTATTTTTGGGGTCCCGATCTTCTTCGAGAGCGACCGCAACGGGCTTCTGATCGACGAGGCGGCGATGGATTTCACGCCCGTCATGCCGTCGCGATACGTATTCGGCATTTTCAGCGCCCGCGCGGACGCGCTCATCAAGGAACTCGAAAGCACCAGCACGACGCGAGGCCGGGTCGAAAGCCTGCTGCTGCCGGCGCTTCACACCGGACAGATGAGCATGGACGAGGTGGCTTCCCGGATGGGCCTGGGACGTCAGACGCTTCTTCGCAGGTTGAAGGCCGAGGGCGTGACGTTCGACAGGGTGGTGGACGAACTCAGGCAAACGCTCGCGCTCGATTACATGAACGGCGGAAAAGTATCGGTGAACGAGACAGCCTATCTTCTCGGTTTCTCCGAGCCCGCCGCGTTTTCGCGCGCCTTCAAGCGCTGGACCGGCGAAAGCCCGAAGGCGTTTCGTGCGCGCCAGGGTGTGATGTGAAGCGTCTCATTCCTTGCGCGTGTAATCCGGTTTGCGCTTTTCGAGAAAGGCACTGATTCCTTCCTTGAAGTCGTCGCTCTGGGCGCAAAGGATCTGGTTGCGGTCCTCCATCGCGATTACGGCCTCGAGGCCGTTGGCGTCGATGGCGATGTTGAGCGCTTCCTTGGTCAGGCGCAGTCCGAGCGGCGTCGTCGCCAGCATGTCGGCGATCAGCGCTTCGGCCTCCGGGTCGAGGGCGTTGGGCGAAACGATCCGGCTGACGAGCCCCAGACCATAGGCGCGTTCCGCGTCGATGAAGCGTCCCGTGAGCATGAATTCGGCGGCAACGGACGAGCCAACCATGCGCGGCAGGAAATAGCTCACTCCGATATCGCAGGCCGAGAGGCCTATTCTGATGAAGGCGGCATTCATGCGCGTCGTGGGCGTGGCGATGCGGATATCGGATGCCAGCGCCAGCGCAAAGCCGCCGCCGCTTGCCGCACCGTCGACGAGCGCGATGACGGGTTGCGGACAGCGCCGCATGGCGATGACGATCTCGCTGATCTGGCGCTGCGAAACCAGACCGGCGGCGACGTCGCGCGGTCCGCGATTGGTCGCCTCCTTGAGATCGAGCCCGGCGCAGAAGTTCGCACCCGCGCCGCGCAGCACCACGATGCGGATTTCATGGCGCCAATAAAGTCCGACGAAAAATTCCCGCAGCTCTTCGACAAGATTGCGATTGAGCGCATTCAGCCGCTCGGGCCGGTTCATGGTGGCCCAGACGACGCCGTTGTGTTCGCGGATCGAGAGCGACTGATAGGTCATGGCGATAACTCCTTGGTCGGCACTATACGCCCGCGTGCGCGCAACGGGGAGCGTTGTCATTGCGGCGTTCGCGAACGGAATGAGTCCGTATTGAATACCCTGCTGTCAGCGTATTTGCAGGGATTTTCGCGCGCCTGCGGGATCGCCTCGGCGCGATCCGCCTTTTGATTCAAAGCGTTGCGCGCCTTTCGCAAACGTGCTGCGTGCCAGAAGCACGGTATTTGCAGCGAAACACGCATGCGGACATGTCGTGTCTCGCGCACAGGATCGTTGTCCCGAGCGCGGGCGCGAAGAATTGCTGGAATGTCGGAAATCGGCGGAGTTCGAAAACTCGTGGGCGCGACCGCGCGCCGGGCGTGGAATGCCACGCTGCGGAAAAGGCTAGGGCATTTGATCGAACCCGGTCAAGCAATACGAACAGGCGCAAACTTTTTCGCAGGGCTTCAAGCCGCTTTGAGCCGCACCACCTCGATCTCGAATTCGAGGCGCAATTGCCGGGCTTCGTCATCCGGCAGCCAATTGGTCATCTGGGGAAATACGGTCTGGTGCAGACCAAGCGTGCGCTCGTCCCAGGGCATGGATTGCGCGGCCTACCCCTCACCCCGTCGGGTTCTCCAGACTGAATGTCTCCGTCTCGTCGTCATAGGCGAAGAGTTCGGCATACCGGCCCCAGTTGATGGCGCGGTCGAGCGTTTCCTGGGCGTAAGAGTCGCTCAGATAGTCTTCGAGTTCTCCCTCGAAACGAATGCGCGGCGCGCGGTGTCCGGGGCGTTCGTCGAGCACGCGCTTGATGTGGCCCGCAAGGGGCACGCACGCCAGAAGCTGCTGCGCGAAAATCTTTTTGCGTGCCTCCATGTCGGATTCGGCAAAGGCGCGCGCCACCGGCGTGAGCAGGATGTCGCCGGCCGCGAGTTCGGCAAAGCCCAAATGCTGGACGACCTCGAGGATCGGAAAGAGTTCTTCGTCGCCCATCTGCAGTTCCTGCGAAATGACGGGCAAGTCGGCCTTGCCGTTGAAGGGCGCCAGCGCCACGGTCTCAATGAGACCCGCAATTTCGTTGGTCGAAACGTCCGGAAGCGCGCTGCCCAATTGGTAGCCTTTTCCCTTGGTGCCGCCCGTGGGCGGACGCGCCGTCATCCGCGCGTAGATGTCGTCGACCATCTGGCGGAAGACGGGGTCGAGGCGGTTGCGGGGGTGCGGAAACGGAATCTGGATTTCCGCCGCGATGCGTCCGGGATTGGAGGAGAACACCAGAATGCGGTCGCACATGAAGACCGCTTCTTCGATGTTGTGCGTGACGAGCAGGATCGACTGGATGGGAAGCTTGTGCTCGGTCCACAGATCGAGAAGGTCGGTGCGCAGCGTTTCTGCAGTCAAAACATCGAGCGCCGAAAAGGGCTCGTCCATCAGCAGGATCGCAGGTTCCACGACGAGCGCGCGCGCGAACCCCACGCGCTGGCGCATGCCGCCCGAAATCTCCCGCGGATAGGCGGATTCGAACCCATCGAGGCCGATGAGGTCGATGGCCTTGAGCGCGCGCGTGCGGCACTCCTTCGCCGGCACCGACATCGCCTCGAGCCCCGCTTCCACGTTTTCAAGAACGGTCAGCCAGGGAAACAGCGCGAAGGTCTGGAATACCATGGCGGCGCCTTCGAGAGGGCCGGTGATCTTCTTGCCCTGATAGACGACATCGCCGCCGCTTGCGCGCAGGAGACCCGCGATGATGCGCAGAAGCGTCGACTTGCCGGAGCCGGAGCGCCCCAGAATTCCCACGATCTCGCCCTTGCGCAGGGTCAGGTTCACGTCGTCGAGCACCTGGATGGCGCTGGCGCCCCCGCGCGCGAATTGCCGCGAAACGTGATCGACGCTGAGAACGGTTTCGGAGATGGCGAGGGGTTTGTTCATGGGTCTCTCCTCAGTCGAGACGCAGGCGGTTTTCAGCGTAGCGGTAGAGCGGACGCCACAACAGGCGATTGAACAACGTCACCATGAGCGACATCACGGCGATGCCGAGCACGATGCGGGGATAGTCGCCGGCGGCGGTCGTCTGGGCGATATAGGCGCCCAGACCGTGCGCGGTCAGCGTCGTCTTTCCCCATTGCACGAGTTCGGCCGCGATACTGGCGTTCCAGGCGCCGCCCGCGGCCGTGATCGCGCCGGTGACAATATAGGGAAAGATGCCGGGCAGCATCACCTGCCGCCACCATTGCCAGCCCCGGATGTGAAAATTCTCGGCCGCCTCGCGGAAATCGCTGGGATAGGCCGTCGTGCCAGCGATCACGTTGAAGAGGATGTACCACTGGGTGCCCAGAATGATGAGCGGGCTGAGCCAAATGTCGGGATTGGCGTGAAAGCGAACGATCGTCAGAACGAAGACCGGAAACAGCAGGTTGGCGGGAAACGCAGCCAGGAATTGCGCCAGCGGCTGAATCTTTTCTGCGAGGCTTGGTCGCAGTCCGATCATGACGCCGAGCGGCACCCAGATCAGGGACGCGATGATGATGAGCAGCACAACGCGGATGAGCGTGTAGAGGCCGAGGAGGAATACGGTCCCGACATCCGACCATCCGACCTCGGTGGCAATAAAGCCGAAGACGCGCCACACGGCATACAGCGCGAGCAGCACCACCAGCGCGTACCAGACCTTGTCCAGCAGACGCGAAGCGACCGGAATATCGCCGTCCGGGTCTTCGGTTCTCGGCTGTCCGACGGGCAGTCTGATGCGGATAAGACTGCCGAAAAACCGCTCGGTCGGAGCGCCGATGGCCTGTATCAGGCGTGCGCGCTGAATGAGGCGCAGGAACCAGGATTCCGGCGCGTCCTGGGAACTCGTCTGCTCGAAGCGGAATTTGTCGGCCCAGGCGACGAGCGGGCGAAACATCAGCTGATCGTAGAGAAGGATGACAACGATCATGGCGAGGATCACCCAGCCGATCGCGGCCATGTCCTGCTTTTGAATGGCGGTGGCGAGATACGCGCCGATGCCGGGCAGAATGATCGTCTTGTTGCCGACGGTGATCGCCTCCGCATAGACGATGAAAAACCAGCTGCCCGACATGCTCATCATCATGTTCCAGATGAGGCCGGGCATGGCGAAGGGCACTTCAAGACGCCAGAAGCGGAGCCAGGCGTTGAAATGGAAGCCGCGCGTTGCTTCCTCGAGGTCGCGCGGCACCGTGCGCAGCGACTGGTAGAAGCTGAACGTCATGTTCCAGGCTTGCGCCGTGAAGATGGCGAAGACGACCGCCGCTTCGGCGCCCGCGACACGTCCCGGAAAAAGAGACATGAAAAACA
>Ga0302324_100030705_pt1 | contig 10150 bp, 8 predicted proteins | sample Palsa_T0_1_FD_201949 | JGI IMG/M metagenome (GOLD analysis project Ga0302324, IMG submission 201949) | Peat permafrost microbial communities from Stordalen Mire near Abisko, Sweden - Palsa_T0_1 | ecosystem: Environmental > Terrestrial > Soil > Palsa > Peat permafrost | place: Sweden: Abisko... | reverse complement strand
GAAGGCCGGATTTACGTATTCAATGAATCCTCTCTTATCAGTGAGCAGGACGCCGTCCGCGATTTGCTCGACCACCTGTGAGAGCAGAACGCGGGATTGCTGGGACATCTGATTTTCAGTGACCTCGCGGCATACCATCACGGCCGAGTTGATCCTTCCTTCGCCGTCCCGCATTGGCCGTACGGTTACGCTGATCCAAACTCCTTCCGGGCGAAAGGCATTGCGCGCGAAGACCAGCTCATCGCAGACCTCTTCTCCACGAAGCGCCCGCCGGAGCGGCAATTCCTCGGGGGCCAGGAGGGTGGCCTTGTCGGGAAGATACCAGCCGAAGCTGCCGGTGGGCGCTGAAGGTCCGCAACATGCCGCATCGTCAGCCCCTAAAATCTCGCGCGCCGCGCGGTTGTAGAACAGCAGATTCCCATCTTCATCGGCCAGCAGAATGCCGGTGGGAAGCATCTCGATGATGCCTCGCAGAGCTTCTGCTTCGTGCCCCAGAACTTTGCCGCTCAGGTATGTCTCAGTTTCCATCGATTTCACTTCTCTTTTCTTTTCTCTTTTCTTTTCTCATTTCTCTTACTCCAAGGGTAACGGGCAGCTGTGCTGACGACCGGAAGTGGGAATGGGGATACAAACGGGAAATTCGAAACTGTTAGGCAGATAAGGAGAGTCATCGGCGGTTGGCGTTGCGACTTGAGCGGAAGCAGGGCGATTGCGGCGGACGTAGGTGCATGGCCGAACGGCAGTGCTGGGTTGGAAACAGGTCAGGTCCCTTTTCGGCGGCGGGACGGTGCCAGAGTTCCGGTCTCAAGCTTGCGGCGATGGGGCCGATGGGAAGGTAGACGACTCAAGAGTCGCAACGCCATCCCCGCGCCCAGAATCTTCTAATGTGGCCCCAAGGGAACAGCGTCGCGATCGGGGAGCGGAGGCCAGCGACTGTCCACCGTGATCACAGAGGAAAAAGTTGCGGCGGTCGACGATCGTAACGACGATCGCAGCCAAGCCCGCGGCAACCACGACGACAACAACGGATCGACAATACCCGCCCGCTCAGAGAAGGTCAGCAGCAGGCTACGAGTATTGCTGGTCGAAGATGAAGCGGCCGATGTTGAGCTGGCACTCAGCGCCCTCCGCCGCGCCGGATTTGAAGCTACCGGGGAGGTCGCTCAGACCCAGCAGGAATTTATCGACTTGTTACGAAAAAACGCTTACGACGTAATTCTGGCGGACTACAAGCTGCCGAATTGGAACGGAATGGAGTCAGTCGAAATCCTTCGCCGCGAAGGCCTGGACATCCCGGTGATGGTGGTCTCGGGATACCTGGGCGATCTGAAAGCGGTGGAATGCATCAAGCAGGGCGCCGCCGACTACGTTCTGAAAGATGATCTGTCGCGCCTGCCGGAAGCGGTGCGGCGAGCCGTCCGGGAAAAACTTTTGCGCGACGCCAACAAACGCGGGCTGGAGGATTTGGCCCGGTCCAACCGGGAACTGGAGCAATTCGCCTATGTGGCATCCCATGACCTGCAGGAGCCGCTGCGCATGGTCGCCGCCTACACCCAACTTCTGGCGGAACGTTATAAGGGCAAGCTCGATGCGGAGGCCGACAAGTACATCAACTATGCCGTCGACGGGGCGCTGCGCATGCAAGGATTAGTGCGCGACCTGCTGGCTATTTCCCGCGTCGGCCGGCAGCCCACAGAGCTGGCAAATGTTGATTGCAATGTCCTGATGCAAGCCGCATTGGCCAATCTCCAGGCGGCAATAGAAGAAAGCGGCGCACGGGTGGTTTACGAGAATCTTCCCGTCGTTAGGGCCGATGGTGCGCAATTGTTACAGGTGTTGCAGAACTTGATTGCGAATGGGATCAAGTTTCACGGCGCAGAGCCGCCCCTGGTGCGCATCATGGCGGAGAAGAAAGAACGGGAGTGGATCTTCTCGGTCTCCGACAATGGAATCGGCATCGCTTCCGAACACGCCGAACTGGTCTTCGTCATCTTCAAACGCCTGCACACGCAGAGTGAATATGCGGGCAGCGGAATCGGGTTGTCGATCTGCAAGAAAATTATTGAGCGCCACGGTGGCCGCATCTGGGTCACATCCGAACCCGGACACGGTTGCACTTTTAACTTCACTCTTCCCCTGCAGCCATCCCCCAACGCATCCGATTCTGGCATTATGAGCAGCCCTCGAAGCGAGCCACAGAATGACGGCAGAAAAGAAAATGAAAACTACGCCTGAAGTCCTGTTAGTGGACGACAATCCCGCCGATATCGACTTGACCAGAGCCGCCCTGGCCGGAAGCAAGCGGCATTTTCACGTCAGCTGGGTGAATGATGGCACGGAAGCAATTTCGTTCTTGCGCCATGTCGGCAAGTACCGCGAAGCTCCGGTGCCGGACCTGGTAGTTCTGGACTTGAACCTGCCGCGCAAAACGGGGCGGGAGGTGCTCTCCGAGGTGAAGTCGGACCCCCTACTGGCCAGCATTCCGGTTGTGATCTTCAGTACCTCGCAGGCGAATTCTGACATTCGCGGCAGTTATCAGCTGGGAGCAAATTGCTATCTCAGTAAGCCGGGCACGCTCTCCGATTTTATGGCGTCGGTACAATCCATGGCGGATTTCTGGTTGGGCTACGCCAGTCTGCCGGACAACCTGCCGCACAGCTCAGCTCACAGCCAGCCTCACAAGGAGCAGCATTCATGACCGACCAATCCACCCACATTCTGTTGATCGAGGACAATCCCGGGGATGCGGACCTGGTGCGTCTGCGACTGGTGGAGAGTAAGTCTCCGACTGCGGTCTGCTGTGTGGACCGGTTGTCGGACGGGCTGGCTTCCCTCACTGCCAGGCCGCCCTCGGTGGTGCTGCTCGACCTGAACCTTCCCGACTGCCAGGGCGCGGAAACCTTTCGCCGGGTGCTGGAGAATTCGCCGGACGTGCCCATCGTAATTCTTTCCGGGCACGATGATGAGGCTCTGGCCATGAAAGCCTTGAACCAGGGAGTGCAGGACTACCTGGTGAAGGGCAACATCACCAGCAATGCCCTCGATCGCGCCATGCGTTACGCCATCGAGCGCCAGGCGCTGCTGCGTTCGCTGGAGATGAGCCGCAAGCAGCAACTGGAGTTCAAGAACCAGTTCCTTTCTCACGTCTCGCATGAACTGCGAACCCCGTTAACTTGTATCTATCAATTTGTCACCATCCTGCTCGATGGCCTGGCGGGGCAGGTTACCGCTGATCAGCGCGACCACCTTGAGACCATCCTGAAGAGCGTGAACCAGCTCGGAGCCATGGTTCGCGATCTGCTCGAGGCCAGCCGTGCAGAATCCGGAAAGATACGGCTGGAGCCGCACTGCGTAGTGATCGGCGACCTGGTCAAGCTGGCCGCCACCATGATGCGTACGGTCGCTGATGAGAAGCAGGTAGGAGTCGAAGTCGGCATCGATTCCCGCATTCCGTTCGTCTTCGGCGATCCTGACCGCATTCTCGAAGTGCTGATTAATCTCATCGACAATAGCATCAAGTTCACGCCCTCCGGCGGAGCCGTTACCGTGCAGGCTTGTCTGGCACCCACCGACCCGGATTTCGTCTACGTTTCAATCGCGGACACGGGTTGCGGTATTGACCCCAAGGCGAAAGCGTTGATCTTTGAACGCATGTACCAGGATCCGAACTCCATCGACAACAGCCGTAAGGGACTGGGGCTCGGGCTCTATATCGCGAAGGAATTGGTTACGCTTCACTCTGGCCGAATCTGGGTGGCGAGCGAACTGGGCAATGGCAGTACCTTCTCCTTCACCTTGCCCTTGTATTCCTTGTCGAAGATGCTGCTCCCCATCATTACTTACCAGAACAAACTGCGGGACGCGATTGTTTTGCTCAAAGTCGAGTTGCGGCCGCGATCGAAGCCGGTGCGCGGCAACTGGAAAGAAACCTGCCTGCGCTGCCTGGAAATTCTGCAGCGCTGCGTTTATCTCGATAAAGACCTGGTCCTGCCTCCGATGACTACCCACGGCCCCGAGCAAACCTATTTTGTTGTGGCCTGCACGGATATGGATCGCGTCCCCGTGATGATGACCCGCATCCGCGAGCAGATCGAGAAAGTTGTTGACTTGAACGCCAACTGCGAACTGGAGCTTTCTGCATCCCCGGTTCCCTTGCCCGCTGCGGGGAGTGCCGAACCTCTGGCCAAGGAAGTGCAAGATGTGGCCGATCGCGTGACCGAGATGGCGCGATTGGCGCCCAAGACCGAACATGATTCCACCAACGAAAAGATCGCTCCACGTCGAAGCTACCGGGCACAAAGTGGGAATTAGAAATCGTGAAGCATACCAGTGCGCGTCGCTTTTAGAAATTGAACCAACTTAGGAGTCCACCTGGAACTAAATCGAACCTGAAACGGAAAATGGAGAATAACCATGGCAAACTCAAAAATCCTGATCGTCGATGATGACCCCGACCTAAGGCAGGCGTTGAAGTTGCGTCTGCGCGCCAACCAATATGACACCGTGCACGCAGTGGATGGATACTCCGCCATCACGCAGGCTCACAAGGAGAGTCCAGACCTGATTATTCTCGATCTCGGCCTGCCCGCCGGCGACGGCTTCGTCGTGCTCGAAAGATTGCAGACTGACGACCGGCTCTCCGATATCCCGGTGATCGTGCTGACCGCCCGCGACCCGCAAAGCAGCGAGCAGCGCGTGCTGAAATCGGGCGCGGCAGCTTTTTTTCAAAAGCCAGCCGACAATGCCGAACTGCTGGAGGTCATCCGGGCCACGCTGCCAAAGGTGAGCGCGCCCGCGCCGATGCCCTCGTGAGAACGGACGCCTAACCGTTTCCGAAGCGTTTCAGAAACTGGCGCAAAAGCCGTCAGGGTTCAGCGGTCAGCTACTTTTTCTGGTGGCTGATAGCTGGCAACTGATAGCTGGCAGTTGATGGCTGACAGCTCACGGCTGTCTTCGGCGGGAGGCCCACCATGACCATGACATTCAATCTTCATCCCACGCGAATCGGGGCGGCACACCATCGGCCATCGCAGCGGTTTACGCGGACCCTTTTCAGCGTGCCCCTGACGCTTCGGCATCTCGCGAACGGGGGCATCCGTGTCTCGCTGGGGGTCAGTCTCGACATCAGCCAGGGTGGTCTGGGTGCGATCGTGCCCGGTGGCCTTCGCGTGGGCGAAATAGTGGAGGTTGAGGTCCAGTTTCCCGGCCGCTGCCTGAACACGGTGGCCATTGTGCGCTACGCCACCAACGTGCGCTCCGGTTTTGAGTTTGTAGGATTGACTTCGCAGGAGCGCCAGGAGATTGCCCGTGCCACGGCTCATGCCTGAAGCGAAGCGTGTTCAAGCCGCATGTATTAGAGCTGCACAAAGGTAACCCACAATCCTGATGAAGGGACGGAGTTCGCCGATATCTTATCTGTGAGGGCGATTCCGGGGACGATTTTCAGGGCTGCATCGCTACGCGGCGTTCCCGGCTTTGTGCAAAAACTTCGCTCGTGACGAATGCAGCTAAATCTCGACTCCTCCGAGGGTTAATCGCTTTTCCTTTGGCCGCAGGCTCAGTCTGGCTGGCCGCACAAGCGATCGACGGATCCATCCCCGCCTCCTCTGGGGATTTCATGCCGCACGGATACTGTTATCTCTGGGATCCACGAATCGTTTGGTTGAACGTCATCTCCGACGGTCTGATTGCGCTCGCGTATTTCTGCATTCCGATCGTTCTTATTTATTTCATCAGCCAGCATCGCGATCTTTCGTTCAATCGAGTCTTCTGGATGTTTGGCGCTTTTATTTTGGCTTGTGGTGCGACCCATGGCATGGAAATCTGGAATGTCTGGCACGCCAGTTACCTCCTGGCGGGGTTGGTCAAAGCGGTTACCGCCGCGGCGTCGTTACTCACCGCTGCCATGCTTCTCAGATTGGTTCCACATATGCTTGCCGGTCGCAAGCTCCTGCAAGACGAGAATCGCAAGCTGGAGCATGAAATCGACGAACGCAAGCGGGCCGAGGCGGAGGGAGCACTTCTGATCCGGGAGCTCGCCGATCAAAAATTCGCGCTGGATCGGCACGCCATCGTCGCCACCACAGACGTGCAAGGAATCATTACCTATGTCAACCAGAAGTTCTGCTCCATCAGTCAATATTCCCGGGAAGAATTGATCGGCCAGAACCATCGCATCCTCAACTCCGGCCATCATCCCAAGGAGTTTTTTCAAAGCATGTACCGCACCATTGCCAACGGCGACGTGTGGAGGGGAGAGATCTGCAATCGGGCGAAGGACGGCTCCCTCTACTGGGTGGATACGACCGTGGTCCCTTTCCTTAACCTCGACGGGAAACCTCGGCAGTACATGGCGATTCGCGCCGATGTTACGGAGCGCAAGCGTCTGGAGACGGTGCGCGAGCGCTTCGCCGCAGTGGTCGACTCCTCCGAGGATGCGATTATGAGCAAGGATCTGAATGGCATCATCAACGGCTGGAATCGCGGCGCGGAGAAGATCTTCGGTTACTCAGCCTCAGAAGTTCTGGGCGAACCCATGCTCACGCTGTTTCCACCCGATAATCTGAACGAGGAATCCGACATTCTGTCGCGCATTCGGCGCGGCGAGAGTGTGGAGCATTTCGATACTGTTCGCGTCCGCAAGGATGGGAAAAAGATTGACGTCTCGGTCACGATTTCACCGATTCGTGACCACAGCGGTGCGATTGTGGGCGCTTCGAAGATTGCCCGCGACATCACGGACCGCAAGCGAGCTCTTACTGCGTTGGCCGAACAAACTGAGGAACTTTCGCGCCAGGCGTTGGAACTAGGCCGTTCGCGCGAGGCCCTGGAAAGTCAGAGTCGCATGCTTAAACTGGTGCTGGAGAGCATGGGCGAGGGACTGGTTGCGGCCGACCAGAACGGATGTTTCTTGATCTGGAACGATGCCGCCACCAAGCTGCTGGGCCGAGGCCCTACCGATTTAAAAACCGAGCACTGGAGCCCGCACTACGGCTGCTATGAGCCCGACGGACTCACGCTGGTGCCGACGGACCGTCTTCCGCTGGTGCGGGCGATCAACGGCCAATCGCTGCAAATCGAGTTGATGGTTCGGCGTCCAACCGGCGATGAGGAAGCATTTCTTGAGTTTACGGCGCGGCCCATGAAAGACGATCGGGGCAATCCCTGCGGAGGCGTCGTGGCCTTCCGCGACATCACCGAGCGCAAGGTTGCGGAGCAGGAGATTCGAGAACTGAATCGGGGACTGGAAGCCCGCGTGGTCGAACGAACGGCGCAGTTACAGGCCGCTAACCAGGAACTGGAAGCCTTTACTTACTCCGTTTCCCACGACCTGCGCGCGCCCCTGCGCCATATCAGCGGCTTCTCGAAACTGTTGACCGAAGAGTTCGGGGCGACGCTGGCGCCCGAAGCCCAGCACCATCTACGGCGCATTCAGGAGGGCACGCGCCGTATGGGCATGCTGGTGGACGATCTGCTGAACCTGGCGCGGGTAGGACGCCGCGAGTTGACCCTGGAGGTCGCGGGATTACGGTCAATCGTCAACGAGCTGATCGACGAGTTGGCCCCGGACTGCGTTGGCCGAAAGATCGAATGGAAGATCGGCGATCTTTCTTTTGTGGAGTGCGATCCCGGGTTGGTCAGGCAGGTTTTTCAGAACCTGTTATCGAATGCCCTCAAATTCAGTCGGCCGCGGCCGCTGGCGGTGATCGAAATCGGGCAGACGCAAATAGGCCGGATGAAAACCCACCAGATCGAAGCTGGGCAGATCGAAGCTGACCAGAAAAAAGATGACGATACGCCAGTTATATTCGTGCGCGACAACGGCGTTGGTTTCAACATGAAATATGCCGATAAGCTCTTTGGAGTGTTTCAGCGACTACACCGTGCCGAAGATTTCGAGGGCACCGGCGTGGGGTTGGCCACGGTCCAGCGCATCATCCAGAAGCACGGTGGACGCATATGGGCCGAAGCCGAATTCGACAGGGGCGCAACTTTCTATTTCACCCTTGGCGCAGAAGCCAGCGAACCTAAAGTCAAAGTAGCGGCAGGAGGGAAGTCGTGAGCACATCGCAAGTGGATATCTTACTGGTCGAAGATAGCCAGGAAGACCTCGACCTTACACTTCATATACTCAGGAAAGAGAACCTGGCGAAGAACATCCGTGTGGCTCGTGACGGCGAAGAAGCACTGGAGTTTCTGCAGGGTGAAGGAAGCTCCGCGGCCGGGCGCCCAAAGCTGGTTCTGCTTGATCTGAAACTGCCCAAGATCGATGGTTTGCAGGTGCTCAAGCAGTTGAAGTCCGATCCGCTGACCCGGGCCATCCCGGTGGTGATTTTGACCTCCTCAAAAGAGGAACGGGATCTTGTGAAGGGCTATCAGTTAGGGGCTAACAGCTACATCCAGAAGCCGGTCGACTTTGAACAATTCCGCGAGACGATTAAAGCCGCCGGACTCTATTGGCTGTTGATCAATCAAGCGCCCATGCGCGATGAAAAGGGAAAGCTGCCGGGACTGGCTTTGCAGTAGGTGCACCTAAGATTGGCGGGATGACCGGGGAGCGCAGTATCCTTGAGTTATCCATGCGTTCTCGTTCTCCAATTTCCAGAAATCAAGATCAAGACAAAGATCAAGAATTGATCCAGATCGTGGACGCTGCTTTAGCCGCTGCCGCGCGCAAAAGCGGCGAATGGCTGGTCTGCCGCCCCGGCTGTACGCAATGCTGCATTGGAGCATTCGCCATCAATCCGCTCGACGCTCTTCGCCTGAAGCGCGGGCTGGCGGATCTTGAAACCAGCGCGCCCGCACGAGCGGCGGACGTACGCACCCGCGCCCGCAACGCAGTGGCCCGGCTGGCGCACCAGTTTCCTGGCGATCCCGTCACCGGAATTCTCCACGAAAGTGAAGAGGCGGAGGAGCGCTTTGCTGAATTTGCCAACGATGAACCCTGCCCCGCGCTCGATCCTCAAACGGGGAATTGCGAACTCTACGAGTCGCGACCCATGACCTGCCGCGTCTTCGGGCCGCCGGTACAAAGTGAGGATGGCCTGGGAGTTTGTGAACTGTGCTATCACGGTGCGTCCGACGCAGAGATTGCCGCCTGCGAGATGATCCCGGATCCCGGTAACCTGGAAGCCGAGCTGCTGGAAAAACTCGAAAAGGATGGCGGAGTTCGCGGCAATACGATCATCGCTTATTGCCTCGCCAGCTGACGCCCGCGCCGCCGAAATTCATTTCTTTTTTTCAAGTTCAGTCCAGCGGGCGTAGAGCGCATTCACTTTATCTTCGGCCGCTTCCATTTCAGTTTGCGCTTGCATCAATTTCGGACCATCGTTGGCGATGGCTGGGTCTTCGAGTTGGGCGCGCTTCGCCTCCATCACCTGCTCAGCTTCGGCGACGCGCTGCTCAATTTCATCGTACTCCCGGGCCTCGAGGTATGAGAGCTTCTTCTTCGACGTGCCGGGTTTAGCAGAGTCGGCCGCTCGGGAAGCGGCGCGCACGCTACCATCCGCCGCGCGTTTTCGTTCCGTCTGCCAGGTTTCCCATTGCAGGTAATCGCCGAAACTCTCAGCGCTGCCCCGACCATCTAACCCCAGCACGATGTTCGACACCCGATCCAGCATATAGCGGTCGTGCGTTACCAGCACCAGCGAGCCGCGAAACTCGAGCAGACTCTCCTCCAGAATTTCAAGGGTCGGAATGTCGAGATCATTGGTTGGCTCGTCCAGCAGCAGGACGTCGGCAGGCTGCAGCATGAGTTGCGCTATCAGTACTCGCGCCCGCTCGCCCCCAGAAAGCCGCTCGACGGGCTGATTGAGTTGCTCGCCCGTGAACAAGAACTTAGCCGCCCATGACGCCACGTGAATCACGCGGTCCTGATAAATAACCGAATCGCCCTCCGGAGCCAGGGCGCGGCGCAGAGTCACGTTCTCGTCGAGCATGCGGCTCTGGTCAAAGTAGACGATGCGCAGCCAGTCCGCCCGCCGAATCTCGCCGCTGGTCGGCGTCAACTCCCCACGCAGCAGGCGGAGTAAAGTCGTCTTGCCGCTGCCATTCGGGCCCACCAGCCCGACCCGCATGCCTGCGGTAATAATGAAGTTGAGCCCGTCGAAGAGTTTCCGGCCGCCGAGTTCATGCCCGACATCGTTGATCT
>Ga0302324_100030700_pt1 | contig 10150 bp, 11 predicted proteins | sample Palsa_T0_1_FD_201949 | JGI IMG/M metagenome (GOLD analysis project Ga0302324, IMG submission 201949) | Peat permafrost microbial communities from Stordalen Mire near Abisko, Sweden - Palsa_T0_1 | ecosystem: Environmental > Terrestrial > Soil > Palsa > Peat permafrost | place: Sweden: Abisko... | reverse complement strand
AAGCCTTCGCCTTGAGAATCGTCCGTGCCATGGAATTGATCACGATTCTAAATCACTGCCATCATCATCGCAGATTTGTCTACCAACACGCCCGCTTCGGTCCCGGCAACAAAAGCATCGAAGTGGACGTCGGACCGCGGGAGGGATCGGCAGCCGTCTGTTCCGGGTGCCACCGCCCGGCGCCGGGCTACGATCATCTCCCCGAGCGTAGCTTCGAGTTCATCCCCCTGTGGGGCTTTCTGGTTTTCTTGCTCTACCGCATGCGACGTGTTGATTGCCGAGATTGTGGCGTCGTGGTTGAGGTTCCCTGGAGCGATGGCAAGCACCCGTGGACCCGAGCCTATATGCTGTTTCTGGCCCGCTGGGCGCGCAAGCTCTCTGGGAAGGAAACCGCCGTGTCCTTCCACACTTCCTGGGACAAAGTGTGCGACGCCGTGGAATCTGTGGTCCCCTGGGGCTTGGAGCATCGCACCCTGGCATCGATCCGTGCCATCGGCGTGGATGAAATCCAGTACGCCAAAGGCCACAAATACTTGACCCTCGTCTATCCGATCGATCAGGGGTTCACCCGCTTGCTCTGGGTCGGCAAGGAACGCACTCTCGAATCCTTTCAGGGTTTCTTCACCGTCCTCGGCGAACCACTCGCCTCCCAAATTGAGTTTGTCTGCTCCGACCTGTGGCAGCCCTACCTGGACGTGATTCGTCAGAAATGTTCCCAGGCGCTACACATCCTCGACCGCTTCCACATCGTCGCCAAGATGAACAAGGCTTTGGATGAAGTCCGCGCCGCCGAGTCGCGCAAGATGGCCCAGGAGGGCTACCCGCCGCTGCTGAAAAAGTCGCGTTGGTGCGTGCTCAAGCGCAAACAGAATCTCACCTCTCAGCAGAAGTTCCGACTGCGAGATCTACTCCGCTACAACCTCCGGACCGTCCATGCCTATCTCCTCAAAGAAGATTTTCAGCACTTCTGGGAATACAACTCGCCCACCTGGGCCGGCATGTTCTTGGATTTCTGGTGCTATGAAACCATGCGATCTCGGATCGAGCCCATGAAGAAAATCGCCCGCACCTTGCGGGCTCACCGTATCTGCTGCTCAAGGCCAGGAAGCAGTTTTCCAGCGGTGTGATCGAGGGGCTCAACAACAAGGCCAAAGTAACCATGAGAAGATCTTATGGTTTTCGCACCTTCCGCATCCTGGAACTCGCGCTCTATCACTCACTTGGCAAACTACCCCAGCCGGAGCTTACCCATGAATTCTTCTGACGAGTCTGTATTTCAAGTGGCTCGATGTGGTCCGCGATTTGATTGCCCCACTTCGCAACAAGAATGTCGCGAACGTAGTGCTCAAGAATGGGTTTTGTGTTCTCCGATTTCGGACTGGCAGTGACTTCAGGATCGAATTCGACCTTGAGGTAATATTCCGCAAGCTCGCAATACTTCATCCTCCCACCTTGCGGAACCCCGCAGTTAATCCTGACCCGCAGACCCAGCCGATCCGCTTCAAGCGATGCCTCGTCCTCGGTAGGGAAGTCATCGACCAGACCCATTACCAGAGGAGTCTGCTCCGCACCGTTGATTCGGTAACGCAGCGCCCAAATCCAATCTTTCTTGGTTTTTACTTTTTTCAAAATCCCCCGCTGGTATGCCATTTAACGGCCTCCTTTGCGGGAGCTGCCGCCCCCAATTGTACGGCTGCCGTCGGCATTTGCGCCATGACTGTTTGCGTTGGTGAGCATCCAGTCGCGAAGTTCGCTGAGCAGGAAGCGCCACGTCTTGCGCTGTCCGGGGCCGAGCGGGTGCGCTGGGATCACGCCACGAATCGCTAGCTTGAGGATGTGTTTGCGGGAGAGTGAAAGGAAACGGGCTGCTACATCTGCGTCATGAAGGGTTCAAACAGGGAGTCGAACTCGGCCGGACTGCTTGGTGGCGTTGGCGGGTGCGCGGACATTTTGGATGTGCCTCCCGTGGCGGAAATTGGGCCTTTACAGGCCAATAAAAACATTCGTTTCATAATTGGCGAGGGACGGAGCGCAGGGAGGCGCTGTCAATCCCCGGAGCGGAGCGGAGCCGGAGGGCGCGGAAGCGAGCACGGCGCGATTTTGGAGTATGCGCCGCGCAGAGTACGGAGGAGTCCGTCGGGTAACTCCTCAACGGCGCTGTCGGCCGGGGGGTCGGGAGCAACCGCAAACGCTCCCGCTCTCTGGTTCTCCCCTCTTTAATCCTTATGTTCAACTTCAGCGCCAATCATCTGCTCTTGCTCTCGCGTATGGAATACCGCACCTGTGTCGTATTCCTCATGAAGGACGACTCCACCCGCCGAGTCTACCGCCTCTACGACTTCACCAAATCCCAAACCATCACGTCAGACCACTATTACTGCGTGTCGGGAAAGGTCAACAGCGCGGACAAACTTTACCTGGTTATCGAGTCGGTCAAGAGGGAGATCAAACACAGCCCGGATCCGCAGTTACGTCTCGAGTGGACGGCGCGGGAGAAGCGCAAATGAACTAGAAATCGCCGGCGGGGAACAAACTCGAGAATCGTGACTGCTTGTTTCTGACGGCGGCCGACGCATTCGTGTGCCCCGCCATTGCCAGCCAAGCTTTCTGGCTCATTTAAAACCGGCCAGACTGGCTCCCTTTTAAATCGGCGCTAACATTAGCGAGGCGAAAACATCAACGCCTTGGAAATTGCGAACCAGAAGTGGCGCAATTGCGGGAGCACCCTGATGTCTCTGTTTCGCCACGCACTCATGTGCGAATCGAGAACCGCGCTGTGATGTGTATGGCCGGTGATGTTGCTGAGAAAAAGTTTCAAACTCGGCGTCGCTACGGCGGGCAGGAAGACCGGCAGAACGCTGATGATCTGCTGAGCTACATCTCGGGATCGTACGAAGTCGCCGCGGCTCGGCTGAACGTCGCTATTCTCCAAGCTCGGAGTCTCGTAGAACACCGCAGGAGGGAGATCACTGCAGTTGCGAATGCGCTCGTGGAGCGCAAGACCCTGACAGCCAAACAAGTTCGAGAAGTGATCTGCTTGGCGACAAACAGTCACGCCTTTAGCCGATGAGCGATCTGAATTGACTTTCAATGGAAGCGGGTTGGCCTGCCGAACAAACTGGCGAAGGATCTCCTGGGCAAGGTGGACAGCGACACGGTGACGAAGATCGAGCTGCACTTTGGGGAGGGTGCGGCTCTTTTAGATTTTCTTTTTTCTATGAAATTCAGGGCCAGCTCGCTGGTGCAAGGGCGGTTACGACTCTCCTTTTTTCTTGATGATTTTCAGAGTGCTGCGACGACTGGGTTGGGATAAGAGGGCCGCAGGCAGAACGACAATCGGCACGTGATGATCGGCATAGTGCGACGCGTGATTGCGTTTGTACTCCTGTTCCTCGTGAAACTTCCAATAAGCATCGAAATCATCACTCGAGCGCAGGGCGCGTAAGCGGAGCACGGCTTCGGCGCCGCTTAAACTCCAACGTGCCCCCGTGAGATTCATCCGGTCCTCAACCAGATGACGACAGGCACCTTCAATGACACCAGTAGCGATGGGCACGCCGTCAGCCAGCGCCTTGTCGTACTGCAGATATGGCGAGTAATTAAGGAGGTAATCTGCACAGTCGTCAACCGCCTGGCGCTCCGCAGCGGCCATGGCTCGCAGCGTGGCACTTCGGCGGATGCCCGCCGCCACCAAGCTCGCCTTGCCGCGCAGGATCTCCAGTAGGTGCGCTCGCACCCAGCGATCTTGTTCTGCCTGATTATCGGGGAAAAGGGCCAGTGATGCCTGCCAGACATACTGCGCCACATGAATGAAATCCACGACGATGATCAAATCTAGCTTCCGTTCATCGGCAAGCTTGTGGAGATAATCGATCTGCGTGCGATTGCCGTCGACCAGTGCAACCCACTCTTTTTTTCTTTTTGGATCCCGGTGCTTCGCTTCATCGAACATGGCCGTGATCACTGCTTCGGGCGAGTGGGCGAGGCTGGCCCAAACGCGTTTATGTTCCGGCTGTGGCCGCGTTGGCTTCTCCCGCCGCTCCTCCGATAGCGGCAGAATTTCCTCTGGCGTGCGCACGAAGCGCCCGACGGTATAGATGGCGGCCACCGAGGCCATCCGTTTGGCGTGCAGCCGGCGACTGCGCCCCAGCCGTGCCGTGAAGCTCTCCGCGCGCTTCGCGGCAGCGCGTTGCGTGGCTTCGCGTAGATCCTCGGGCCGCATCACGACGCCTTTGCCATCTACCGTGAGCACCAGGACGGGCCCGCTATGTGGGTCGGCGCGAGCGCGCTTCTGGCGATCGGCGTAAAAGGCCTCGAAATCCTGCGCCGCGCGGATTACCAGTTCTTCGAACTGCCGCTTGGGAACGTGCCCGCCGGTAAACTCCTCCAGCGTCTTGACCCCCTCGTCAAACGCTCCTTTGGCCGCTTCGATGGCCACTCGCCGCCGCACTTCCAGCGAGTACTTCTCCGGCGGCAGATTGAGCCCACCATCGAGCGGATGCAGACTGGGCTTGTCTTCGGCTCGATAACCAGTGCGTGTCACCTCAACCGTCCCGAAAATGCTTTCCAGGCTGCGCGTGTGCGCCGGCGTAGGCGTGAGGGTCGTGCCCGCGGCATCCCGTACCGGCTCGATCGCTTTCCCCGGCTGGCGTAAGTCGAGATGCGCTTGCAGCAATTTTCGCATCAACTCACGCCCCATCCCTTCCAACTGCCGCTCCAAGTCACTATGCTTCACCTGACACGCCTCCTCCGAACCTAGGAATCGGCTGATTGTCGCATAGGCTTGGTCGGCCGCAGCAAACGCATCCGCAACCGGACAGGGCAGCGCGCTCATGGGGTCACCGCTCTCCCCGCAACCGTGCCCGCGCATCCCGCCTTAGCGGATACAAGAAGACCCGCTTGGGCCGCGCTCCATGGCGGCGATGCTGAGGATCATCGCGGCCCCGCCCGCTCGTCTCTCCCAGCTCCACCCAATTGGCTGCCCGATAACAAGTGCCGCTATACTGCGCCGGGTCCACGAAGGTTTCCACCAGCAGTGGGGTGACGCCGTATTGCGCCTGCCAGTCCTCGGGCAAACGCCGGAGTCCGCGGGCCAACGTGGCACTGGCTAAATTTTTGATGTGGACCCAAGGAGCCAGAAGGTAGCGACTGTTATTGACCACCTCCGGCAGATGACGCGCGCGCGTTGCGTCGTCCCACCCAATCCATTGATCGCGCACCTCGATCCGCCACGCCGCACTGGAAAACTGCAGACCGCCAACCACCGTCGGCACCGGCTGGCTAATCGAGACCAGATATTCCAGGTGTCCTCCGAAAGGTATTTTGTAACCCAAGGGGTGATAGCGGTCGACCAGTTCGCGAAATCGCTGTCGCGCCCCAGCATCGCGGATACGCTCAACCGAGACGGGAGCAAAGGTTTCCAGTCGTCCGCTCAGCGGCGCACCCGGTTCGCCCTCGGCCGTGTGCGGAATCGAGGTCGCCGACCCCACCGGTCGCGTCTGCTGTTTCGCCGGTAACCTGAGCAGGCCCGCCGCTTCCAGCCGCGTTAATAGCATGAGGCATTCGGCTTCCTTTAATAAACCATTCGCCCGCGTCCAGCCCACCAACTCGCTGATGGTGTTGGCCAGCTCTTTGCGACTCAGGCCCCGACAGGTTGCCACGACCTCGCGAATCAGAGCGATCTCGGATGCCGGGAATATCCGGCCGCTGCACTGGAACGCGTTGCTCTCGGCTGGGCTCGCCACCGCTGCTCCTCCCCTGCAGCCTTACCATAGCCAACCACGAGAGAAATGTCCAGCCCTCATCGCATCCATCCAGGTGGTGTTGGGATCAACAAGCTAAATAGGGAGAAGTTCCAAGCAGCGCGAACTCATTGCTGCTCGTCCAGCCGAATGAAAGTGAGGACGAAGTATTCTCCGACAGTGGTAACCGTGGCAATGTGTTCACCACATATCTCGTTGCACGCTCGATATCCCCCACATCTGAGAAGTATGAACACGACACCCCTCATCTATCCTATTGAAAAATCATGCTGTAACCTCAAACGCAAAAGAGCCGCACCCCTTTGGGGAAGCGGATCCCGACGACGATCCCCGACCGGAGGGCATGTGATCAGTTCGCTCAGGGCATTAACGCCACGTTGCGGCACGGAATGCATTCGCTGACTGAAGCACAACCATCACGCCAAGGCGGTGGAGTACATGGAGATCCCAGACTCGGATTCACTCGAGGGCGAATGGCTATGTGTCGGGAAAACGATCCCTGTCCAGGCCTGCGCGCGCGATGAGGACCGGAAGGAACCGCCAGCCCCGCGCAAGGTGAGCACGCACATCGAATGCGCCCCGTCGTCACCGCGCTGACCTTTCACGCCAACTCATCGACATCCCAAGACCAAACCGCGGCAGCGCACATGCAAGGGCTGGTTGCTTTCTTAGCCCGATTCTGGAACAAGTCTCGCAAAATGAAAGACTTACGATTTTTTCAAGACTTTCACTTAGTGAAAGATCGAACGAGACAGCATGTGCCGGAGGACACGAAGTAGCCAGCTTTGCATCAGAGAAGACGCTTCCTACTAATCACTAGATGAGGCGAGCCTGTCTCCAGGGTGGCAAACCCATGCGATGCTCGCGTGACGATCCTTCGGAAATGTTTCATTATCTGTTTCGATGGGCGAAGCAGCTTGCAGAGCACTCAGGGAGGTCGGATTCGTCTGGTCCAACGCCAACTGCGCCCGAATCGCAGGCCGCCAGAGAGACTGCATCTGAGTGTAGCTTCGCTTTTTATGAAGGGGAGGTTCGAGGTGGTTCGGGTGGGCGAGATCACGATCGGGCGCGACTTGCCAGCCGGGCCGGTCGCTGCATGTGGGGAAGGCGGCGAGCAGGAATGTCCACCTGGCACATGCATGTCGGGCATAATAGCTCTGCATGAAAACGTCAGATGACTGGCTGATACGGCTGATTGCGGTATTTAAATTTGTTAAGGCTGGATTACTGATCGCTCTTGGCGTCGGAGTGTTCAGACTTGTTCACAAAGACTTGGGCAGTGTGATCGAACACTGGTGCGAAGCGATGAGGCTCGATCCGGGAAGTCATTTTGTCAATTTAGCGCTGGAGAAGGCGGCCCATGTGAGTCCGGAGCAGGTCAAGAAACTCGGGTTAGGAAGCTTTCTCTACGCCGGGTTGTTCTTGGCCGAAGGTACGGGTTTGTGGTTGCGAAAGCGTTGGGGGGAGTGGCTCACTGTCATTATTACGAGTTCTTTGGTGCCGGTTGAGATTTACGAGATCTACCGGCGTCCAAGCTACGTCAAAGTGGTGGTGCTCGCACTCAATGTTGCCATTGTCGTATATCTGATCTATCACATTCGCGGCCAGCGCTCGGATTAGCGGAGAGGATTTACGAGGGACGGCTTGACCGCTTGACCTGAACACATGTCCGAACTGGACGAGTCGGCCGAGATCTGCCTGGATGAAGACGGAAACCCGGAGCCCGACACGGAATTACGCGATTACGAGAACGTCCGGGTGCCCCCACCCTTCGTTTTCTGGAAGAAGAAAGAAGGTAATAGAATCTGGAAGCAGTGCGGTTCCGCCCCGACGACGGTCGGCTGCAATTGACCGCATCAGACCCTAGTTACCCATTACTTCTACTTCCGGTTTGTCGACCAACCATCTATTGTTCCCCTGAGATACTATCGCTGCATGAATCATGCAACTATGCGCCGGACGATACTTCTGCTAGCGATTTCCGTACCGCTGGCTTCTTGCAGTCGTAAACCCAACTTCGACGTCGTTCTGAGAAATGGCTTGCTCTGCGACGGCACCGTCTCGCCCTGCACGTCGGAGGCGTTGCCATCAGCGGCGATAAGATCGACAAAATCGGCGACGTGTCCGCGGATCATGGTCGCGTCGACATCGATGTTCACGGACAGGTCATCGCACCCGGTTTCATCAACATGATGTCAAGCCATGAGGGACTGTTTGCCGATGGCCGAGGTCTCAGTGATCTGCTGCAGGGGGTCACTCTTGAAATCTTCGGCGAAGGCGAGTCCATGGGCCCTCTCACCGAGGACATGCGCGCGGAAATGATGCAGCAGGAGTCGGACATCAAGTACGACGTTACCTGGCACTCGCTCAAAGAAGGACTGGAGCCCTGGTGGCGCATGGCATCTCGCCCAACGTCGCGTCCTTCATCGGTGCCGCAACCCCACGGGTCTACGTACTCAGACGGGCCAATCGCGCGCCCACCCCCGCCGAACTTGATCGGATGCGCGAGGTGACAGCCAAGGCAATGGAAGAGGGAGCGCTCGGCGTGGCATCAGCTTTGATCTACCAGCCTGGCAACTACGCGAAAACAGATGAACTCATTGGCTCGCTGAAGTCGCGGCGAAATATAGAGGCATTTACATTTCGCACATTCGCAATGAGAGCGATCACGAGATGGAGGCAGTCGATGAACTGATCGCCATCGCCCGCCAGGCGCATATTCCAGCGGAGATTTACCACTTCAAGGTTGCGGGCGCGAAGAACTGGAGCCATTTGCCGGAGGTGCTCGCAAGAATTGAAGCTGCACGCGCCCAGGGTCTTCAGATTACGGCAGACATGTATTCCTACATTGCGGGCGAAAGTGGTCTCGATGCGGCAATGCCACCTTGGGTGCAAGAGGGCGGCCTCGAAGAATGGCGCAAGCGGCTGCAGGATCCTGCCGAACGGAAGCGCGTAAGGCAGGACATGCATTCCGACAAGTATGACAATGCGTTTATCTCTCCCGGATCCCCTGATCGGATTCTGTTGACGGCGTTCAAAAGCGACAAGCTGAAGCCCTTGACCGGCAAGACCCTCGCTGAGATCGCACGCTTGAGACACTCTACGCCGGAAGATACGGCGATGGATCTGGTGATCGAGGACGACTCACGTGTCGGCGCTGTTTATTTCGATATGAGCGAGGATAATCTCGCAAAGCAGATCGTGCTGCCCTGGATGAGTTTTGGCGCGGACACAGATCCTGAGGGTGCCGATAGCGTCTTCCTCAAGTTTAGTGTGCATCCGCGGACGTTTGGCAACTTTGCCCGCGTCTACGCCCGCTATGTGCGTGACGAAAAACTAATGACTGTGGCGGAGGCCGTACGAAAGATGACCTCTCTCCCTGCGACGAACCTCCGTATCAGCAACCGGGGGCAGTTGAAGCCCGGATACTTCGCGGACATTGCCGTCTTCGATCCCGCGACAATCCAGGACCACGCTACTTTTGAAAACCCTCGACAACTGGCAACGGGTGTCTCTGAGGTTTTCGTCAACGGCGTCGAGGTGGTTCACAACGGCGTGCATACGGGCGCGAAACCGGGCCGTGTCGTCAAACGAGATCGCAACTAGCTCTTTGCCAGCCTGGAGATCACAGACAGTAGGGGACTGGATACCCATTCTGGGCGAGTCACGGGCAACCCTTACCTTACCGATTAGGGAAGGGTTGCCGACCACTCGGGAGTCATCCTCTTAAGCATCGCGATAGGGGGGGAACGTTCGGCCTCGGGTCTGCGTATATTATCCCAGGAAGGCACCCATGTCCTATTCGCCCATACTGATGGCTCATATCTTCGCGGGGACCTTAGGGTTGCTGTCGGGAACCGCTGCAATGTCTTTCCGGAAAGGTTCCCCCCGTCATGTGCTGGCGGGAAAAATCTTTGTCGCATCCATGCTCACCATGGGCGTCCTCGCCGTCTACCTTGCAATCGTGAGGCATCAACCGAACAACATCGGCGGCGGGATTCTAACCGTCTATCTCATTGGAACGGGATGGCTCGCCGCCCGGCGCAGGGACGGGGAAACCAGTCGTTTCGATTGGGTTGTGCTCCTGATTCCTTTGACGCTCGGTATCCTCACCTGGATGAACGGTCTGAAAGTCGTGCGTAGCGGAGCGAGTTCACAAGACGGAGTTCCGGTTGGAATGACCTTTTTCATGGGTTCCGTGATGCTGCTGGCTGGCGTGGGGGACGCTCGCATGCTTGTACGCGGCGGTGTTTTTGGAGCTAAGCGCATCGCGCGGCATCTCTGGCGCATGTGTTTTGGCCTGTTCATCGCGGCCGGGTCTTTTTTCCTGGGACCATCAAACCGTCCGTTGAGATTGCTTTCGGCAGTGGGGCTCGGGCAACACTTGT
>Ga0302324_100030699_pt1 | contig 10151 bp, 8 predicted proteins | sample Palsa_T0_1_FD_201949 | JGI IMG/M metagenome (GOLD analysis project Ga0302324, IMG submission 201949) | Peat permafrost microbial communities from Stordalen Mire near Abisko, Sweden - Palsa_T0_1 | ecosystem: Environmental > Terrestrial > Soil > Palsa > Peat permafrost | place: Sweden: Abisko... | reverse complement strand
TCTACGATCTCGGCGGCGGCACCTTCGACATCTCCATTCTCAAGCTGCACGATGGAATCTTCGAAGTCATCTCCACCAACGGCGACACCCATCTCGGCGGCGACGACATCGACAATCTGCTGATCACAATCGCCCTCGACGACACTCTCGGCGACCTGGGCCTCGACCTTCGCCGCAACGCCGAAGCGGTACAGGCTATTCGCAATAGCGTGATTGAAGCCAAGATCGCGCTCTCCTCGCAGCCCTCGGTAAAGCTCGATGTCGAACTGCCCGGCGGCAAGCGCTATCTGCGCGAGATCACGCGCGAACAGTTCGAACAACTCATCCAACCCATCATCGACCGCACGGTCGCCCCCTGCAAGCAAGCTCTGAAAGATGCCGGCCTCAAGCCCGAACAGATTGACGAAGTTGTCCTTGTCGGCGGCTCCACGCGCATTCCTAAAGTTCGCGCTCTAGTCAAAGAACTGTTCCAACGCGAGCCGCACACCGACTTGAATCCCGACGAGGTTGTGGCTTTGGGCGCGGCGGTGCAAGCCAACATTCTGGGCGGCGGCTCCGCAGCAACCGAGAATATGCTTCTGCTCGATGTCACGCCCCTGTCGCTCGGTATCGAGGTCGCGGGTGGAGTCACTGACAAGATCATTCTGCGCAACTCAACCATCCCCGCATCGGCGACCCAGTTCTACACCACGCAAATCGACGGCCAGGCCAACGTCGCCATTCATGTGCTGCAAGGCGAACGTGAACTTGCCAAGGATTGCCGGTCGCTGGCGCGTTTCGATCTCAAAGGCATCCCGCCCATGGCCGCAGGAATGGCTCGCATCGAGGTTAAATTCCTTATCGATGCCAACGGCATCCTGCACGTCTCCGCGCGCGAGCAGCGCAGCGGCAAAGAGGCGGAAATTCAGGTTCAGCCGAGCTACGGCCTCACCGACGAGCAGGTCGAAGGCATGATTCTCGACTCTTTCGACAGCGCGGAAGAAGATTTCCGGCAGCGGCAGGTCATTGAAGCGCGCAACGAAGCTGCGAACATCCTCGCCGCGCTCGACAAAGGAAAGAAGAGTGCGGCTTGGGGCCACCTCACCACCGACGAGAAGAAAAAGATTGCGAAGATGGAGAAAGCCTTGATCGCGGTAAGAGCCGAAGACGATTACCAGGCCATTCGCAAAGCCATCGACGCGCTCAACCAGGGCACAACGCGCTTGGCCGAGCTAATGATGGATAGCGCCGTCGCCGTCGCCCTAAAAGGTAAAACCATGGAGGAAGCCGACATGGGCGAAGGCCCCACCGCGCCCCATCCCGTGGCAAAGGCGGAGTTTGAATAAGCAGCGCCGGCGTTCTCGCCGGCCAGAGATCTAGCAGGAGCCGTCATGGCAGAAGAAAAAACGCAGGGCGCCGGCACAGCCACAGAAGAAGCTCCCGGCGAAAATACGGCGCAGATTACGTTCTTGCCCGAAGGCAAGACCGTGCAGTTCGAGCACGGCAAGCTGCCCTATGAAAATCATGGCAAGGAAGAGTCGATTCTCGACGTCGCGCTGAACTTCGGAGTCACGCTCGACCACGCCTGCGGCGGTAATTGCGCCTGCACCACCTGCCACGTGTGGATCAAAGAGGGCGCCGAAAATCTTTCGCCGATGGATGACGATGAAGCCGACCGCCTGGACATGGCCGCCGACTTGCAGTTAAACTCTCGTCTCGGCTGCCAGGTGCAGATTACGAAGCCCGGCAAGGTGGTCGTCGAGATCCCAGCCTGGAACCGGAATTACATATCGGAGGAACACCATTGAGAAGCAGGTTCTAGTTTCCTATTTCCGCTGAGGCAAGAATCTAGAAATTGGAAAACATTTGCGAGGGAACTCCCCATGACCAAATCTATCACCTGGGACGACGCCGAAGACATCGGCATCCTGCTCTCCGAAGTTCATCCCGAGCTCGATCCGCTCACCGTCCGCTTCACTGACCTGCACCGCTATGTCACCGAACTGCCCGACTTCAAAGGCGATCCGAAGACCTCCAACGAAGGCAAGCTCGAAGCCATCCAAATGGCATGGCACGAAGAATTCCAGGACCGCACCCGGGGGTAACGACACGAGGCAGCTGAGTGAATCGGAGGCGTCATGAACGTCCCTTCCACGACCCCGACCAAATCGCCGCTATTCCCCTGCTCGCGCGGCGCCACCCTAGTGTTCTCTGCCCTCGTTACCGTCCTCGCGCTGATTTTCTCCTCCGCCGCCACCGCCGCGCCCCAATCCTCGACACTCGTAACTCTCGCCAAAATTCGCGAAGATTGGGTGCAAGCGCTTCGCACCAAGCAGCTCGAACCCATTCTGAAGTTCTATGCCCCGGACGCCGTCTTCCTTCAACCCACCGGCGAACGCATCACCGGCTCCGCTGCCCTCCGAACCCTGTTCCAAACCATAATGGCCACCTTCGACAGCGACCTGATGCTCCACAGCCAGAATCTCGAAGCATCCGGCGATCTCGCCTATGACAGCGGCGACTTTCAGGAAAACTTAACCACCATCGCCACCGGCGCTAAAATCAAAGCCAAAGGCAGCTACATCATCATTTTTAAACGCCAGCTCAACGGCGGTTGGCAAATCACTCAGCAGGTCTGGACCGGTACCCCGCCACCTGGCACCTAAGCCATAACCACAATCGCGGTTAACGGAGCTGGGCGAGCAGCCAGTAATGCCTTCGCCCACTTCTTCGAATCCTTTTACATTTCCTTGACAAGTGGCGGCGCGGGCTGGCGTACGCTTTCTTGGAACCGTTGTGGCGAGGCCTCTCCCCGAAATCCTCTCCATCAACTTTTCTCTCAAACTGCAAAGGGCACGGCTCTCACGCCGTGCCCTCTTTTCTTGCCTAAGGTCTCTTTTTTGGACTAAACGCCCTTCGCTACCCGACCGTAGCCGCCACCTGCTCTTCCACGCTTGCTTCGCGCAGAAACTTCGTCGCCTCCTCCGGCGGTGTGGGATTAATGTAGAAACCCGTGCCCCATTCAAATCCCGCCGTCTTGGTGAGCTTTGGCATGAACTCGATGTGCCAGTGATAGTGGTCGTTGGTCGGATCCTGCGCCGGCGAAGTATGTACCACCAGATTATATGGCGGATTGTCCAGCACCCGGTCGGCCTTGATCAGCAAAGTCTTCAGCGCCTTGGCCAGATTCTCAAACATGTGCGACGACGAATTCTCAAACGCCGACTCGTGCTGCTTCGGCAAAATCCAGGTCTCGAACGGGAAGCGCGGCGCGTAAGGCGCAATCGTTAGGAAGTTTTCGTTCTCAGCCACCACGCGGCTTCCGTTTTCAATTTCCTGCTGAATGATGTCGCAGAACACGCAACGCTCTTTATACAGGAAATACTGCTTCGCGCCTTCCAGTTCCTGAACCACGTTGATCGGCAGAATCGGCAGCGCGATCAGTTGCGAGTGCGCATGCTCGAGCGACGCTCCCGCCGCCTCGCCATGGTTCTTGAACAACAGGATGTACTTAAACCGCCGGTCTTTCTTCAGATCGAGAATCCGGTCCCGAAACGTCCAAAGCACATCTTCAATCCGCTTCGGAGGCAGCGTTGCCAGGCTCGCATTGTGATCTGGCGTCTCGATAATGACTTCGTGCGCCCCAATGCCGTTCATGCGGTCGAACATTCCCTCGGCCTGCCGGTTCAGCGTGCCTTCAATTCCCAGAGCCGGAAACTTGTTCGGCACCACGCGCACCGTCCAGCCCGGCGTATCCCGCTGGGACGCCGGTCCGCCATTCGACCCCGGACGGTAAGCCTGAATCTCGGGCGGCGTCTTACTCTCGTTCCCGTAGCAAAAGGGACAGAACCCGCCCTTCAACTTCACGTTTTCCCGCGCGAAATCCGTGGGACGTTTCGCCCGGTCTGTGGAAATAATCACCCAGCGGCCAACAATAGGATCTTTTCTTAGTTCAGGCACGCGCCAAACCTCTCTACTAGGATAGACAAATCTTCGTACGAAGCCGTCAGGGAGGAATTCCGAAACACTTCAGTCTGCGGCTGGCTGGCTTTGGACTCCGAATAGTATACGCTTACCGGATCGAAACGCTCTGGCACGAAAGTGGAAATCTCCGCAGGTGCTCTCGTGCCACCGCCGCGATCTGCCGCCGCTTGCGCCGGTCCACTGCCGGGCTTTCTTGATCCGCGTCTTGACCTCCACCAAGCGCGGAACATCGCCTTATCATTCCAATCAGGTCCATCTCTCCCCCAGCGCGAGACCGGAAACTCCGCGACCTTCGTGTAGCCCAGCTTCCTGACATGGAAATAGGCCGCCTGTTTTCCCCGCTGCCAGGTGCGATAATGCGCAGATGTCTTCTCCGCCGGTACGGCGAGGGCTACGCCGGAGTTCCTCTCTGCACCATATCCGGTGGCGCAGGGTCGGGTGCAACATGCAAGTCAGTCATAACGCCCACGGTCGGTGCCGCGGCCTATCAGCCGTCGTTCGGCGCCACGCCAGGTTGGGACATGGCGACAGGTCTCGGCAGCGTCAATGCCTATAACCTGGTGTTCGACACTGCCAGGAAGGAACAGAAGTAATTTCGCGGGTGCTGGTCCTTGTTTCTGTCTCTCCGTTCTTTGGAGTGACTTTGGAATGACAAGAATCTGCCCTGTTTTGCCGAAGCCCGGGCGAAACGGAGGGGGAAGCCGAAGGGGTTTGGATTTTGATCTCGCCGACGAACCGACTGCGACTCGCCGGTTTTCAACCGGCGGGGATTTCTGCCAACGTCGTGGCTCTGCCTGAGCCACACCGTTCTCGAACGCAAAACTCTGTCATCCCGACGCTAAAAACGTTTATACGTTCCGAATATGCCGAATAAGGATTTTGCTACCACCATCATCCAGACTCTGCGCCAGCAAGGCTTTCAGGCCTACCTGGCAGGCGGATGCGTGCGCGATCTTCTTCTCCAGCGCGAGCCCACGGACTACGACGTGGCGACCGACGCGACGCCTGCGCAGGTAATGGAGATGTTTCCTGAAACCTACGCCGTGGGAGCGCAGTTTGGCGTAGCCTTAGTGCCGCTGCCCGCGGAGCAGCGCACGAACGGAGACGATACTGTAGTGCCGCAAACCCACGCCGTCGAAGTGGCAACCTTCCGCAGTGATCTCAGCTACTCCGACGGGCGCCACCCCGATGAAGTGCGCTTCAGCCAGGATCCGCGCGAGGACGTTGCCCGCCGCGACTTTACGATCAATGGCATGCTGCTCGACCCGGTGAGCGGCGAAGTGCTCGACTTTGTGGGCGGACGAAACGACGTCGCAGCCAAGCTCATCCGCGCCATCGGCGACCCGGAGAGGCGTTTCGCGGAAGACAAACTTCGCATGCTGCGGGCGGTGCGCTTTGCGGCGCGCTTTGAGTACGAAATCGAAGCGGAGACGCTCTCTGCGATCCAACACCTTGCCCGCGAAATCCCGGCGGTCTCGCGCGAGCGCGTTCGCGATGAACTCACTAAGATGCTTACCGAGGGCCATGCCCGGCGAGCCTTTCTCCTGCTCGATGAGAGCGGGCTGCTCAAGGAAGTGTTGCCGGAAATCTCGGCCATGAAAGGAGTCGAGCAACCCCCTGAGTTTCATCCCGAAGGGGACGTGTTTGCGCACACTCTGCTTCTGCTGGAAAATTTGCCTCATCCTTGTCCGCCCACGCTGGCCTGGGGCGCGCTGCTGCATGACGTCGGCAAGCCAGCAACCTTCCGCGTGGCGCCCGACCGCATCCGTTTTGACAATCATGTGGATGTAGGCGTCAAGATTGCGGAGGACATCTGCGGCTGCCTGCGTTTCTCCAACCAAGATGCAACCCAGGTGCTTGCCCTGGTCGACAATCACATGCGCTTCGGTGACGCCACACGGATGAACCAGTCGACGCTGAAGAAATTTCTGCGCCTGGCCGGCTTCGATGAACATCTCGCGTTGCATCGCGCCGACTGCCTGGCCAGTCACGGCAATCTGAGCACCTATGAATTCGTCCAAAAGAAGCTCGCCGAGATTCCTCCGGAGAAGATTCGCCCAGCGGCATTGATTACCGGCGACGACTTGATCGCTGCCGGATACGTGCCCGGCCCAAAGTTTCGCGAGATTCTGGAGGCCGTGGAAGACGCTCAGCTCGAGGGACGATTGCTTTCGCACGAAACCGCGCTCGAGTTCGTGAAGCGTGAGTTCCCCCTGTGAGCCTGCCGGTTCGCCGAATTCCGCTTGCGCCACCGGAGTGCTAGAATCGGAAACTCTGTTGGTCGGCGGATGGCAGTAATTGGCGCTTTCGGGCAATCCCTTTTTCGAACACCGTTTTCCAACACAATGACTCAGAGAACATGAAAGTCACAGAAAAAGACGTTGCCTACGTGGCCGATCTGGCCAACCTAGAGCTTTCCAGGGAAGAGCGCGCCGGCATGGTGCGCGATCTGAATTCGATTCTCGATTACATCGAGAGGCTCAACGAACTCGACACGTCGCACGTCGAACCGATGGCGCAAATATCGGATCGTTACGGCGTCGATGAATCCAGGCAGGGTAGCGAGAGATTTTCGTACGCGAATCGCGACGATATTCCCGAGGGACTGCGCAAGTCTTTACCCCAGGAAGTCGCGCTGGAGAATGCGCCGGATGCGGACGGAACGTTCTTCCGAGTGCCGAAGGTGATTGAAAGATAGCGGTCCGTGATCAGTGACCAATCGTCCGTTTGCGATGGAAGGAGCGACTCGCTGACTACGACTACTCTGAATCGTCCATGGAACTGACCCAACTCACCATTGACTCCGCCCGCGCCGCCGTGCAGGAGCGCAAGACGACCGCGCTCGCGCTCGCCGAAATGCACTACTCCCGGATACTGAAAGAAGATGGAGAGATCGGCGCCTACCTTACGCTCTGCAAAGAACGCGCACTGGAGCAGGCCGGCCGCATCGACCGTATGGCCGCCGAGGGCAAGCCTCTGCCGCCACTGGGCGGCGTGCCGGTCGGGATCAAGGATGTGATGTCAACCCGCGGTGTGCGCACCACGGCGGGATCGAAGATTCTGAGCCACTACGTTCCTCCTTATGATTCGACCGCGGTGGCGCGCCTGGAGGCTGCGGGCGCAGTGGTTCTCGGCAAGACGAACTGCGACGAATTCGCCATGGGCTCTTCGAACGAGAACTCGGCATTTCATCCGGTGCACAATCCGCGCGACCTGAGCCGCGTACCAGGCGGATCTTCCGGCGGTTCGGCAGCCGCAGTTGCCGCAGATATGGCGGTGGTCGCCCTCGGTTCGGACACGGGAGGATCGATTCGGCAGCCCGCATCGTTCTGCGGAGTGGTCGGTTTGATGCCTACTTACGGACGAGTTTCACGTTACGGACTGATCGCGTTTGCCTCTTCGCTCGATCACATTGGCCCGCTGGCGAAGACCGTAAAAGACAGTGCCATCGTGTTGCGCACGATTGCCGGGCGCGACCCGATGGATTCAACTTCGGCGGATGTGCCTGTACCGGATTATGTTGGGGAACTGGAAAAGCCCGTGCGCGGCTTGAAGGTGGGCGTGGCCAAAGAGTATTTCGGTGACGGACTCGACGATGAAGTCCGCCATGCGGTTGAGTCGGCCATCGACAAGTTGAAAACTTTGGGCTGCGAGGTGGAGCCGGTTTCATTGCCGCACACGCCCTATGCGATTCCTGCCTATTACTTGATCGCAACTGCGGAAGCGTCTTCGAACCTTGCACGTTATGACGGTGTGCGCTACAGCTATCGCGCGCCGGGCGTGACCTCGCTCTCCGAGATGTATCGGCGCAGCCGTGAGGAGGGTTTCGGGGCCGAAGTGAAGCGCCGCATCATGCTCGGCACTTACGCGCTGAGCGCAGGCTATTACGACGCATATTACCTGAAGGCGCAGAAAGTGCGGACTTTATTGACCCGCGATTTCGAAGGCGCCTTCCGCAAGGTGGATGCTATCGTGACGCCAACGAGTCCCACGGCAGCGTTTCGACTGGGCGAAAAGTCGAACGATCCGCTGGCCATGTATCTGGCCGACATCTACACCGTTACCGCAGATTTAGCGGGGATTCCGGGCATTTCTGTGCCCTGCGGCGAGACACGGGAGAAGCTGCCCATTGGATTGCAGATTCTTGGGAAGCATTTTGACGAAGCCACAATCCTGCGGGTCGCGCACGCGTATGAGCAGGCCGCCTAGATTGGCTCGTAGTAGCGTTCCCCAGCGCAAGCGCGGCAAAGCACTTTCTCTTTGGCGCGGACTTCTCTGCGGAAGTTGATCCCTTCGCCGCACGCCTCACACACCACGCGCTCACTCTTGTATCCCGGAAATTCTTCGGGCGGCAGCTCGACCTTCACCCATTGAAATGTGAACAGCCCGTCATCGGTAATCTCCCGATAAGCGAGCATCTGCTGCTGGTTTTTGTCTGCCATTTCCGGATGCATCTGGCGGGCCAGAGCCTTCGAAGATTCCTTGGCCGCGATGCGGATTGCCTTGCCGGTGCTTACGTCCACGAACGTTGCGGCAACTTTTCCCCAGTCGCGAAACTTCAGGGCACGCTTGCCCAGGCGGCAGCCAGTGACCACGGCTACAGCATCAGTGGCGCAGCGGTCGATTTCGACGAAGGTGACGAGGCGTTTGCGATCTTTGCCACGCGGATCGTCGATACCCAATTTCTCCAGGCCCAGCATTGCCAACCGCACGCCCAGGACTTGCCCAGCGCAGAGATGTCCGTGAGCTTGCTCGGCGTCGCGGAGATATTCGTCGAGGGACTTCATTGGACTTCACTCCCAACCTTCAGCACACACCTTAACACCTCAAAAACTACTTTCTGTGCCAGCGCACGCCATCCTTTGTATTCTCGACGACAACGCCGGCGGCGGTGAGTTCCGCGCGGAGAGCGTCGGAAACCTTGAAATTACGGCCACGGCGCGCGACTTCCATCTCCGCGATTTTCTTTTCGATGCCGGCATCAGAGATTTGGCCGGATTCGACCGCCTCCCGCAGTTCCGGACTGATATCTTTCTCGCGGCCCTCGGTGGGCGCCCAATCGAAAACCCGTTTCATCTTCGGCCCATCGTCATCCTTAAGCACAGCGAAGATCTCATCGAACTTTTCCAACGCGGCAAGCAGCGGCGGAACGTCGTCCTTCTTAACCTGGCCGGAATCAAGCGCAGAATTGGCGTTGCGCACCATCTCGAAGATGGCGGCCTGAGCCTGCGCCGTGTTGAGATCATCGTCGAGCGAGCCACGCATGCGGTCGATGGACTCACCGGCCAGCCTTTGCATTTCAGCGCTAGAACCGGGCAGAAAATTCCCAGCGCTCAGACGCTGCCGGAAATTGCGCAGGCGTTCAACTGATACCGCGGCTTGCTTGAGTCCATCGAAAGTAAAATTAAGTTGGTTTCGGTAGGGAACCGAGGTGAGCAGATACCGGATTGACGACGGTTTATGCCCCTTCAGCACCAGGTCGCGCAGCGTGTAGAAGTTCCCCAGGCTCTTCGACATCTTCTCGCCCTCGACTAGCAGGAACCGCACGTGAAACCAGAAACGCGCAAACGTTTTCCCGGTCAGGGACTCCGATTGTGCGATCTCGTTTTCATGATGCGGGAAGACGAGGTCTTCTCCGCCAGCGTGCAGATCGAAGCTTTCGCCCAATTCCTGCATCGACATGACCGAGCACTCCAGGTGCCAGCCGGGGCGCCCCGGTCCAATCGCAGTATCCCAGAAAGCCTCGTCCGGCTTGGGCGCCTTCCACAGCGCAAAGTCGCGCGCGCTGTCTTTGTCGTATTCGTCAACGTCCACACGGGCGCCGTCGAGCATTCCGCTGAAATCCTTCTTCGAGAGTTTGCCGTACCGCGGAAAGCTTGCAATACGGAAGTAATAGGATCCATCGTCGGTGCGGTAAGCGATCCCCTTTTCGACCAGCTTGGCCACGAACTCCGCCATCTCCGCAATGTGTTCGGTGGCACGCACCAGTGTTGGCCGCTCGATGCCGATCATAGCCGCATCTTCCAGAAAGGCTTTCTCGTACTTCGCGGTGTACTGCTGAACGCTGACTCCATCGCGCGCCGCGTTGCGGATGATCTTGTCGTCCACGTCCGTAATGTTCATGGCGTAGCGTAACTTGTAGCCCGACTGCCGCAAGAATCGCTGCAGCATGTCGACGGCGATAAAGG
>Ga0302324_100030694_pt1 | contig 10152 bp, 8 predicted proteins | sample Palsa_T0_1_FD_201949 | JGI IMG/M metagenome (GOLD analysis project Ga0302324, IMG submission 201949) | Peat permafrost microbial communities from Stordalen Mire near Abisko, Sweden - Palsa_T0_1 | ecosystem: Environmental > Terrestrial > Soil > Palsa > Peat permafrost | place: Sweden: Abisko... | reverse complement strand
CACAGCCTCGAACACCGTTAGCCCGGTCGGATCGGACGCCGCAGCAGCCGCAGCACCATCCAGCTGGCTCGTATTTTGCCCCTGGGTTTGCTGTAACATTTGCCGGGGCGTCCACCCCACCACGAAATTCCAGCTGCCCTCCAGCCCGGTAGCGTCAACAATCGGATGATCGATATAGCCGCCCGCGAATGCCTGCAAATTTTCCGCAAACTCGCGCATGCTCGTATTCTTGCAGCCGATCATCTGCGCACCCGGAACCGGCGCTGGCGCGCCAGGTTGGGGCCTGCAGCCGCCGCGATCTGAATCGGCCGATGGCGTCAGTTTCGGCCTGCCGCTCCCGGTCACTAGCGCGTACACCGTGATCTCCCGATTCTCCATGTGCGTCTTCAATCCGAACCGGTCGATCATGAGCCCATTCAGCATTTCCAGTCCGACGCTCAGCGGCGGCGGGAGTGGCCGTCCATTGACTATGTTTGGGGCGCCTTCGCCCGTCATCGGCACTTTCGCCACGATCTCCCATCGGGCCGTATCGGCAAACTTTGGCAATCCCACCACGATGTCGTTGGCTAAATTCGGCGAAAGCTGCAGCGACATTGCGACCAACTGGCGCAGTGTTCCGCCGGCCTGCATCGTGCTCCCGCCCTTGTATAGCAAGCCCACCATCTGATTGTCCGCGGCTGCCGGTTTGATTGACGCAGCCTCGAACCGCGCAGGCGGCAGCGCCAGCGCCTTCTCTGCGCCCGGCTCATTCGGCGTGGGCTTCCGATCCACGCTCGCGATCACCAGCGACGGCATAGGAATATCCTTCAACTCGAGTTTCAATCCCAGTTGCTTGTCCACCGCGTCAAACAGCGAAATGCCGTCGGCGCCCTTCGCCGCCAGTGCGCCACGCGCCGTCCACTCTAGCTGAAAGTCGAACTGCCCCGTCAGTTTCGTCTCATCCACCACGTCGTGGTCCACGTACCCGCCTGCCATCTGGTGCAGGTTATCCCCGATCTCAGCCGCCGACAGATTGTGGCACTCGACCACAAGGTTCGGCATCGACGCTATATCCCCTCCGCGTCCGCCGCCTGACTGCTGTACCGGCTGGCAGCCCTGCCCAGACCCGCTCGCCGTTTTCAGCTTCGACCCGCCCTTGCCGACACTGAGCACATACCGCGGCACTGGGTGCAGATCGTGCTTCAGCACTAAATGGAAGCGCTGCTCCAATAGGTTCTGCAGCATTTGGTTGGCTTCTGCCATCTTCGTGCCGTCCGGAACCCTCGCGATCACGTCGAAGAGATCGGTGTCCACCCAACCAGGTCCCCCCGCAACCGCGTCCGCCTTTAACCCATACGCCGCTTCAATCAGGCCGAGCATGGTCACGTCACGGTTGATGTACTTCCCGCCGCGCAATACCCCGCCGAAGTTCTGCGCCATCATCCGCGGAGTTTTGCTTGCATGGACATCCGCCAACTCGAACGTTGGCTGCTGCCCCCAAGCGGCCGCAGCTGTCATCAGACAACCAATCGATAACATGGTCTTCATGTTCGGGAGCCTCCCATTTTGCTTTCGCACGCTAGCGACGAAAGGTTTGATGTTTGACGCTTACAGCCCGAGTTTTGTTCCCGCGCACCAGCCGAAAACAACACTGCGTCTGTAAAAAGAACCGTCTGGGAAAAACCCGGAAATTCATCCTGGAAATCTAAGCGGAATTGGTTTTGCGCGCAAGACCGCCCCGGAGTATCGAAAGCCTACCAAGAAGAATAAGAAAGCCAGGGCTCCTATCGCAACAAGCAGCCATGAATCCGGAAGCGTGCTGTCTTCGGCGCGGCCTGTCTTCGGGTCCACGAACAATCGGATGGTGTCTCCGGCGCTTAATCGTCGGAAGGAGACGCTGACCGTTACGTTGTCCCGGGCAATGCGACCCGCAACGGTATACTGCACATAGCTGTCATAGAGGGCGCCCATATCTTTGGTGGCGACAGAACTCACAGTGGCTGATATCACTTTGGCGTCGGTTGGGATCATACCAGCGTAATGCCGGTAGTCCGATGCAAGTGACCATAATGGGCCTCCCAGGGAAAAGACCGCCAATGGAAGTGACATCCAGCGGACAACCTGGATCGCCCGCCTGCGCGCAGATGAAATCATCGTTTTAGATTACCTACCCTATTTTGCGCCGTGCCGCGTTCTTTCAAGGAAGGCATTACCCGCCCTCCACTTCGCAGCGCCTGATCGTTCGCCCTGGATGGGAGGCCGCGGGCCCCTTCGCGCATATCGCGAAGTGCGCGCGCATCTGGCGCCGGTGAGATCGGCGCCGCAACCCCGGTTGTAGAGCATCCGCCGTGCTCGGCGAAATGCGTGCGCATCTGGCGCGCCGTGAGTTGGGCGTCGCCGTGCCAGCAGCACGACATTCGCCGCCCCACGCTTGGCTCCGAGTGCCTACCTCGCCTGGCCCACGTGCGCCATCCGCTGATCCTGATCGTAGTCGGAACATTGCGGAAGCGGCAGTTCCAGCCGCTGAATTTGTCAATCCGTTTCGACGTATAGCTCCTTGGTCGCTCGTAAAGCCGTAGGGCAACCTGATACTCGGTAACTAGCGATACTCCTGAGATCAGGCCTCGCTCGTGCAGTTCGCGCAAATCGTCACGCCATACTGCGACACGGAACCACTTTGGGTCACGCAAATCGCTTGTAGGTTCAAGGCAGGAACCGGAGCCGACTGCAACAAAAGGAGACATTGGTTAATGTCGCCTAGCAAGAGAAAACGGACGTTGGAAGGAAAGGCCGCAAATCACTTCTGTCCAGCCGAAACTTGCCCGAGATTACCAGCTGGATGCAATGGTGCGATTAGTCATTTAAGTTCTTCAGGTTGCCGAAGAGGAGCCGGACCTTGACCGACGATATACAGGACGCACGGTTTGCCCTTGGCGCCGTCGTAATGCAGTTGCCGGGCAAAATGATGCACCCATGAACCGGCAGGGATAGGATAGGTCTTGTCCGGATTGTATTCCGGGCCGGACCCTACCCACCAGGTACCCGAAACCACGTAGACGTACCGGTCATAGTCGTGGAAATGCGGGCGGGTCATTCTGTGCGGATACCACTTCAGGAGAACGGCGTAGAAGCCAGGCTTCGAGGGGTCGCCGAATAGCTGGATCTGGTCATAGCCTTCAGGACCGGGTCCCTTAAATTTGAAATCCTTGGGCAATTTAAAGTTCATTACCTTAGGATCAGGAAACTTCGGCTCGTCCGCGTTAACGACGCCGAATTGGAGACCGACAGCCAACGCAAGGGCCAACGAGGATAAACGAACTAGCCTTGGAAAATTCATATTAGTCCTCATAATAATTGAACTCTGGCACGCGTGTTCGGGCTGTGGCGGAACCCTCCGCGCCGCGGCAATGCTAGGAGTCAACCCGCTCCGGCTCCCATTCATCCATACCGTCGCGGTTGCGAGCCTAGCTTCAGGGCATCCCCCAGCCTCCCGCGAAATGCTTCCGCATCTGGCTCGCCGTGAGTCGGCCTCCGCGCTGCCAGCCGCGCAGCGTTCGCCGCCCCGGTGGGCACCTGCGCTTAACCTTCAAGCACCTCCCTTGTCGGTCCTCACGGTCGGACGCGCGGTAGAATTTGCGGAGGGGTGACGTTAATGAAACTCGTAAGATACTTTCTGATTGTTCTAACGGCTGCCGCGATGATGTCGGCTCAGCAGGCTAAGCAGGCAGCTCCCGCTAAAGGCACTGACACGAAGGCAGCGCCGACCGTTGTGGGGGCAAAGACGCCGCTGCTCGACATCAATTCGGCCAGCGCGCAGGATTTTGAAGGCGCTACCTGGAATCGGCGACGCATACTCGGCGAAGATTATCGCGGGGCGGCCCTACAAGGCGAAGAACCAGCTCGACCAGAGGAAAATCGTTCCCCACGCAACCTACGAGAAGATCAAGGACATGATCATCGCTAAGCAGGGAGCGGGCGCGAGCAAGAAGGAATAGCGTAGGCGGATTCGTTATAGTCACCAAGCTAACCGTGAGCCGGGCTGCGCCAACCGCACGGCATTCGCCATTCGGTGTCCGGGCTTGGCTTCCGAGTTCCTCCCGCGGCGGTCCACGTAGTTGGTGCCTGCCGTCCGTCCGGGCGTATGGTGAAGTGCGCGCAGCTGGCACCCGGTAGGCTTCGGAGCCGCAGTGCCAGCCGCACAGCATCGCCGCCCGGGTGGGGGTCCGCGTTTGGCTTCGGATTCCTCCTCGTCGGTCCAGGTGCTCCGATGGTGCCGGCCAGCTCGGGCATATGGTGAAGTGCGGTGCATCTGGCGGCCGGTACCTTAACTTCGGGCGCCGCAAGCCCGGCCGTATCTCATCCGCAGCAAGTGCGGACAGCCCCACTTAACGTTCGAGTTTCTCCCTCGGCGGGCTGCGTGGCCAGAGGCTGCCGGCTGCTTCGGGCACGTGGTGAAGTGTGCCGTATCTGGCGGCCGTCATTGCCACCGTTCAGGTTGTGCCTGATGATAACATCCGCCGAGGCGTCCTCCTCAGCGTCAATCCAAGGGCCATACAGTAGCGTAGGATGGGGCAAGGCCATGTCTGAAGAAAGCTTTGACACGCTCCGAAACCTCCTGCGTTCGGTGGGACCCGCGCAGGCGCTGGACGTCCTGATCGAGCAGTTCCGGAAGGCGAAACAATATCCCGATTGGTTCGAGGCACGTATGATGCGCAGTCGCTTCGCACTCGGCTTGCCCTTGATCCAAGCGCCTGGCAGTTCGGAAATTCCCGCCGAAGCGCGAGCCGCCTACGAACAAGCCATGGTGAAGGCCGCTCGCGAGACAGGTGACTTATTCCTCGCGGACGGAAATATTCCCAGGGCGTGGCCTTATCTTCGCGCCACGGGGGATTCGGCCCGCGTCGCCGAGGCGATGGAGCGGGTGGAAGTAGGCGAAGATGTGGACGCCGTCATCGGAATTGCCTTGCAAGAAGGCGTGAATCCAGTCCGGGGTGTCGCGTTGATCCTGCAAAAGTACGGGATGTGCCGGGCTCTCGCAGCGTTTGGGATGTATGGCGGGGAGAAAGATAGGGAACGCTGCATTGATTTCCTGGCCCGAAGCCTGCATGACGAGCTGGTAGAGCGCATCACCGGTGCGATTGAGCGGGAGGAGAGCGCAAAGCCGGAGGCCACGAGCATCCCAGCGCTCATCGCCGGGCGGGACTGGCTGTTCGGGGAATATAGCACCTATGTAGATACCTCACATTTGATGTCGCTACTGCAGTACTGTCTGGAAGTGACCGACGCCCGCACGCTCGAACTGTTTCACGAATTCTGCGAATACGGGAAGCGGCTATCTTCGAACTTTCAAATGGCGGGTCAGCCGCCCTTTGAGAATTTTTACTTCGACGTTGATCATTATGCGCTGGCGTTAGCGGATGTGGAGGTAGAGAGCCATCTCGACCACTTTCGACGAAAGGTGAGGGAGGCACCATTGGGCAACGTGAACTCGCAGGCTCTGGTCAAGCTCCTGGTGAGTCGGGGCAGCTACCAAGAAGCGCTGGAGGTTGCGATGGAGCATTTTCCTGCCGCAAGCTCCTCGGAGCTGGCGTGCCCGACTGCCATTCAACTCTGCCAACTCGCCGACAGATTCGATCTCCTGATGCAACTGGCGCGCAAGCAGGGTGACGAGCTGAGCTACGTGGCCGCAAGCCTGGAACTGGATCGGAAGACGAAGGCAGGCGGTGCCGCATAGCACTTTGCCGAAAAAATAGGGCTGCATAGTTGGCCTGATCCCAATATCCCAATCTGGGAGATGACGAAGTTCCGACCTGGGACCGCCACCTCCTATAGTGTCCTGGCTCCGCCACCCCAACCGCATTTCATCCGCGGCCCGGTGGGCGTCCGCGCTCGGCGTTCGGGCGCCTCCCTTCGGCGGTCCCAACGTCGTCGGAGGCCGCCGCCGTCGGGCTAGGGCTAGGGAATCACGGTGATGCTGGTGACGGGATGGATTTCGCGCCACCCGTGCTCCATGTCCTCAATGTACGCCCCCACGATTTGAACGTGTTTGTTCTTCATGTCCGGGGTGAAGATGTCTTGTCTGAAGCCGTTGCACACGCCTTCCTGAACAGTGTCGGGCTGGGTTGGGGCTTTCGTGCAGATCGGTTCGATCACGAGATGGCCACTTTGACCGGACATATTTTTATCGTTCAGGAGATTCGCGAATTGGGTATCCACTGTGACGCGAACGTGAAAGTCCCCGTCCGGCTCTGAAATGAAATTGAAAATCGTTCCAGTTACTATGATGCAGGGTGTGATCACTTTCAGTCGATCTTGCGGCTTGCTGAACCTTTTCGGGTCTCCTGGATATACGTGCTGCCAGAGAGATTCGTCGCATTTGGGCGCACCGGCGACCACGAGGCCGGCTGGTCCCGCGGCCGTGAGAGGAACTGGTGCTATTCCGGCATTCGTCTTCTTCGCGCAAGAGGCTTCCAGAAGAACAGTAAGCAAGAGGCAGGTAATGATCAGATGTCTGTGGCGCAGAAGCATGGGCGGACCCTCTCTGTATATTAAAGCGTAAAGCGTTGTTATGAATGATATGAATGCTCCGTCGCACCCCGGCAACGCCCTCGCAGCTTTCGAGCTCTGGCCGTTCCTGGTATATCGTGAAATGCACCCGCACCTGGCTCGCCGTGAGTCTGGAGCCACAGCGCCAGCCGTTCGTCCGCCACTTCGGTGGACGGTGCCCTTGACCTTCGAGCATCTGCCTGGCGGTCCCCCGTGCTCGGATGCTGCCGGCCGCTTCTAGCAGATAGTGATTCGCGTGCGCATATTGCGGCTGGAAAGTAGGAGGCGCGACCTCAAGCGCATTTCATCCGTGGACCTCGTGGGCATTTGCGCATAACTTTCGAGTTCCGCCCTCACGATCCCCGTGTCCAGAGGCTATCGGACGCGTGCGCAATTCGCCTGCGAGATTGGTGCCGGTCGGTAGTCAAAACCCCCTCTTACCGGAAGCTACTTTTGGTCTGTGGTGCCTTCCGGCTTGCTGTGCGGCGGTTCATCGCTCCAGTTATTCGCTTGCGTTCTTTCGGCTCCAACTTGGCTTTGCCTCTGGCGAGCTGAATCGGGAGTCTTGCCATCGCCGGAGCGCCTACAGCCGGTGCGTGAGCTCTGGAAGGGCTAGGCGGAAAAAGCGGGTGGAACGACTGAATCTGCAGACTCCTAGCTGCTACCGGAAGAATCAATGCCAACAAGGCGATAGCGATGCCGGGGACGCACCGGCTGAAAGGGCCTGCTGGTGGTCGCCCGAATTCCTGCGGGTCTTCAATCGCGGCGCTTGACATCTTGCTGATTCTCTTATTGTTTACTTCGGCAGAAATGCTACTTGGCTGTAGGCTTGTTTGTTTCGCAAGGCGGCCCGCCTAGACTAGCAGGGCCGGGTTGTGTCCAGATTGCCGGGCGATGCACCCGAAGGTGACCGGCTGCTTCCCGTCACCCGATCAGAGACAGCGATCCGGCGAAAGAGTATAGACCGGATCTCCGTACAGTTACGAGCCTCGCACCGGCAGGTCCAGCCGGGACCCGCACGGTGATTCCCTCTTTGCGCGCGACGGCGCGGGAGTCCCGCAGGGCGCGGCGAAGAGTCGCGAGCGCTGGGCTATCCGCCTTCCCGAAATTCAGCTTGCGAATTTCTTTGCCGGCTAACATCACCGCCGCGCGCAGTTCGGCGTGAGAGCGTTGGAGTTCGGTCATCTCTGCGACTAGGGTATCAGCCTGCTTCGGCGTGGGACAGGGATCTGGCAACATCGACCCTACTGCGATCCGGCTAATCCGCCGATTAGTGGCGTATGCGTCTGGTCCTTGCTGTCTTGTTCCTGATTTGCCAAGCAGCCGCCGGCCAATCCATCATCGCCGATCCCGCCAGAATGGTACAAGTTCGCTCGTACGTACGCAAGGACGGAACGGTTGTTGCGGCGTACACACGAGCGGCGCCCGGTACGGGCACCGCGCCACGGAGCACGGCCTCCCGCCGCGCTTACCAGGCGCAAAAGCTTTGCCCGTCAACGGCCGCCCGCACAGGGCCCGTGTCCGGGGTACGTCGCGGATCATGCGGAGCCTTTGGCCTGCGGCGGGATCGATGCGCCCGAAAACATGCAATGGCAGTCGGTCGCGGAAGCACATGCCAAGGACAAGTGGGAGCGCAACGACTGCGAACTGCCAGTAGCGATTCCGAGTGTCGGACTTCACTTAGAACCTTCGATAGGATCAATACCTCATCATTCGGCGTGTTTCCTCGTGCAGTTGGCGTCCTTAGTCCCGTGGACACTAAAAGACACCGACATCTAAACCTAAGCTAAAGCTGGCACGAGCGGGGGCGTAAGTCAATCAATCTGTTCGAGATAGTACCGTCAGCGGGGCGCGCGTTGTGCGGCGCGCCCGACGGCGCTGCGGCAGTCGATGATCTTCTGAAACTCGGGTCTTCGGCGCTGAGGGCCTGGGGAACCAAGCCGCTTACCTGAAGGAAAACGATTGAGCTAACCTACCCCACGTCAAGCTCGCTGAGCCGGTCCCTTCGGGGATCGGCTCTTGTCGTTTAGGCGCGCCCGCCAGGACGCCCAGCATCGGCGCAGCGGGCGTCCACGTCGCGCCGCCGCCGCGGGTTGGACCAGAAACCCAGCAACCCGATAGCTAACGATATTGAATATTAACGGGCCGCCGCTTCTCGCCAGACGATCAGCGTCGGAGCCACCGGACCCTACTCCTCTCGTAGCGCGCGCGACGGGTCAATCGCCGCCGCGCGCCGTGCCGGAACCGTTGAAGCCAGCAACGCCACCGTGGTCAAAACCGCGGCCACGGCCAGCAGCGTTGCCGGCTCCGCTGGTTGGGTGTCGAACAATAGGGACGCCACCAAGGTGCGGCTGGCGAGTATTCCGAGCGCGCCGGCTGCCAGACCGATGCCGGTGAGCAGTACCGAGTTTCGGAGCGCCAGCACCAGCAACTGGACCTTCGAGGCTCCCAGGGCGGAGCGGATGCCCATTTCGCGGGTCCTTTGCGTAACCGAGTAGGCAACCACGCCGTAAATGCCGATCGCGGCTAGCAACAGCGCCAAACCCGCGAAGCCGGCCAGCACCAGCATAATGAAACGGCTGCCGGCAGTGCTTTCGGACTTGATCTGCTCCAGCAATTTAACGTCGGTGATGGCTTGGTCGCGATTGACGCTCCAGATGGCGGCATTGATGGACTTCGTAAAGTGAGACGGATCGCCATGCACCCGCACGGCCAGTCCAACGCCCACGATAGGGCTCTGGTCGAAGGTGACATACACCCCCGGGCGCTCAGTGGGATCGTCAAGACTGCTGGTCTTCTCATTGGCCACCACGCCAACGATCTCCCAGGGAATACTCGCGCCCAATTCGCGTTTGCCCGTGACGATACGTTGAATCAACACGCGCTGGCCAATGGGACTCTCACCCGGAAATACCTGTTTCGCCATGGTCTGGTTCATTACGGCGACAGGCGGCGTCCCAGCGGTGTCCGTAGGGGCCAGCGCGCGGCCGCTCATCAGGGTCATGCCGAGGGCGTGGAAGTAAGACGAGCCGACGATCTTGAATCCACAAACTTGTTTTAAAGCGGTTGGGTTCGCAGAACGTCCCTGCACGATGAATGGCATTCCGAAGCCCCAGCCCTGCATGGGCATGTCGGAGGTGACGGCGGCATCGATCACGCCGGGCAGCGCGGCCACGCTGTCATGGATCTGGTCCATCACAACGGCTTCGCGAACCGGATCGACATCGCGCTGCATAGCGCGCGGCAACTGCATGGTAAGCACGTTGGCTGTATTGACGCCGGTATCGACTCCGGTCATCCGCATGAAGCTGTGAATGAGCAGCCCGGCTGTGGCCACCAGCATGAACGACAATGCGACTTCCGCCACGATCAGCGCAGCGCGCATGCGCTGTCCGGATACGCCGCCTGAGGAACCGCGGCTTCCCTGGTTCAATCCAGACGCCACATCGTGACGCCATGCAGCCAGAGCCGGCGCCAATCCGAAAAGGACTCCGGAGAGAATGGAAACCGCGAACAGATAAGCCAGCACCGGTAGATCGATCTCGACCACCGCCTGCGGGGGCAGCGTGAACGGCGGCAGCGCAGCCATCAGGGCTTGCTTCAGCGCGTATGCCAGACCGCATCCCA
>Ga0302324_100030692_pt1 | contig 10152 bp, 8 predicted proteins | sample Palsa_T0_1_FD_201949 | JGI IMG/M metagenome (GOLD analysis project Ga0302324, IMG submission 201949) | Peat permafrost microbial communities from Stordalen Mire near Abisko, Sweden - Palsa_T0_1 | ecosystem: Environmental > Terrestrial > Soil > Palsa > Peat permafrost | place: Sweden: Abisko... | reverse complement strand
AAAGCCAGGAGCGCGAAAATAAGGCCTCGGCGAAAACAGCGATCAATCGTTTTACCGCGGCGAGTGACCGCGCCGGCATTTCCACCGACTCGTTGACCGTGAACGCAAGCCTTTCCGGCGTCGGCGAAATGTTCAGCCGCATCGCGCGGCGCTTCGATCTCTCTATCGTCGGACAAGCCGAACCGGAGAAAAGCGCCGTCGAAGAGGTTATTGCCGAAGCCGCCTTGTTTGAGTCCGGACGCCCGATCGTTGTCGTCCCCTACATTCAAAAAGAGCCGTTCAAGCTCGATCAGGTCATGGTGTGCTGGGATGGCAGCCGCGCCGCCGCACGCGCCATTGGCGACGCGGTGCCGTTGCTGAAGCAGTCGAAGCGCGTCGAGATTGTCATTGTTGCGAATGAACGCGGCAAGGAGGATGAGATCGCGGGCGCCGATCTCGGCGAGCACCTGGCGCGGCATGATCTCAATGTCGAGGTCAAGCGCACGATCCTTGGCGATATCGACGTCGCTGACATTCTGTTGTCGCATGCGGCCGATTCCGGCGCCGACTTTATGGTCATGGGCGGGTACGGGCACTCACGCCTGCGCGAATTCGTGCTCGGCGGCGTTACCCGGAGCATTTTCCGGACCATGACAGTTCCTGTATTGATGTCGCACTAAGCTGCCGCCGCCGCAATTCGGGCGACCGCCGGGCCTAGGCCTTTGTCGCTGTTTTTCCGATCGGCCTACGCCTTTCCGGTCATTGACGGGCGAAGGCGGAGCGTGTCACGCTTTCGCCATCGCCATCCGGTTTTCGGCGGGCAAATGTCACGCCGTATCGGCGACTTCATAAGAACAAGGAAAGCCATTCGGGAGTAGCGGTCAGAGATGGCGCCAACATCAGCATGACCGATCTCTCTCCCGCGGTCGCGAACGTCCGGCAGAACGATGCGCGTCTGCTAGAGGTTGCCGATTTGACCATGCGCTTCGGCGGCATTGTTGCGCTTGAGTCCGTCAGCTTCGCGGTCGAACGCGGCCGCATCGTCGGCTTGATCGGCCCGAACGGCGCGGGCAAGACCACGCTGTTCAATTGTCTAAGCCGGCTTTATCGACAAAACGGCGGCGACATCCGATTGAACGGGCGTTCGTTGCGCCGCTGCGCGCCCGCGGACATCGCCGCGCTTGGCATCGGCCGCACCTTTCAGGCGCCGGCTTTGTTCGCCTCGATGTCCGTGCTCGACAATGTCAAAGTCGGTGCGCACGCCCGCGGCTGCAACGGGCCGCTCGCGGATGCGCTCACGCTGCCGGCGACGCGGCGCGAAGAGCAGGAATTCGAGCAAACCGCGCGCACCATGCTGGCTTTTGTCGGTTTGGCGGATCTGGCGTCGCGCCCGGCAGAAACGTTGCCTTTTGGTGCGCGTAAGCGCGTGGAAGTGGCGCGAGCGCTTGCGGCCCGGCCGTCGCTCCTTCTGCTCGATGAGCCCGCCGGCGGCCTCAATCACGAAGAGGTGGCGGAGCTTGGCGCGCTGATCCGCGCCATTCGCGATCAGCTCGGCATCACGGTTCTGTTGGTTGAGCATCACATGGGCCTGGTGATGAGCCTTTCCGACCAAGTGGTGGTCCTCAATTTCGGACGCGTCATCGCCAACGGCACTCCGGCGCAGGTGCGGGACAATCCAACGGTAACCGAGGCTTACCTGGGAGCGCGGCACTGATGGCGCCGATTCTCGAGCTTCGCTCGCTGCGCGCTTTTTACGGGCAGTCGGAGGTCGTGCACGGCATAGACGTCGCGGTTGAGGAAGGCGGGATGACCGTGCTCCTTGGCGCCAACGGGGCCGGCAAGACGACGACGTTGCGCGCGCTGTGCGGCATGGTCCGCCGCGAGGGACAAATCCTCTTTGCCGGCAAGGAGCTGCATCGGCGCAGCACAGAAGAGATCGCAAGCCTCGGCGTCGGCCACGTTCCCGAAGGGCGCGGCACCTTCGTCGGCTTGACGGTGGAGGAGAATCTGCGGCTCGGCGGCTACACGAAGCAGCGGCAATTGCCTGAAGCCGTCGAGCGTATGTACGGCTATTTTCCGATTCTCGCACAACGGCGGCGTCAACAGGCCGGCGCATTGTCCGGCGGCGAACAGCAGATGCTCGCCATCGCGCGTGCGTTGATGATGGCCCCTCGCCTGCTGGTCCTTGATGAGCCCTCCTTCGGGCTTGCGCCGCGCGTGGTGGAGAGCATCTTCGCCATCGTCGAACGCATTCGGCGTGAGGAGCATGTCAGCGTTCTTCTGGTCGAGCAGAATGCAAGCCTCGCGCTGGAATTGGCGGATCACGCCTACCTGATCGAAACCGGTTACGTCGTCGCTTCGGGTAGCGCAAAAGGCCTGGCCAACGACCCGCAAATTCGCCGCTCCTATCTCGGCTATTGAACGGACCGCGATGCACCAGTTCTTGCAGCAGATTTTCTCGGGGCTTGCCGCCGGTTCGATCTATGCGAGTCTCGCGCTGGCGCTTGTGATGATCTATCGCGCGACCGATCTGGTGAACTTTGCGCAGGGCGAAATGGCGATGTTCTCCACCTACATCGCCTGGACGCTGGTAAATGCCGGATTGCCGTTCTGGCTTGCCTTTCTGATCACGCTCGCCGCGTCGTTTCTCGGCGGCATGATTATCGAGCGCGTCGTTATCCGTCCGGTCGAAAACGCTCCCGTGCTGGCAGCGGTCGTGGTCACGATCGGGTTGCTGCTCATCTTCAATTCGGTCGCCGGCTGGATTTACAGCTACACGGTGCAGGATTTCCCCAGCCCGTTTCCCGACCGGCCGGTATTCGGCGCACTTATGACGACCCGAGACCTGGGCGTGATCGGTGTCACCCTTTTGATGCTCGTTCTGTTGTTTGCCTTCTTCCGCTACACGCCGATCGGATTGGCCATGCGCGCCGCGGCGCAAAATCCGGCCTCGGCGCGACTATGCGGCATTCGCGTCGGCCGCATGCTGGCGATCGGCTGGGGCTTGGCGGCGATGATCGGCGCCACCGCGGGCGTAATGGTGGCGCCGGTATTATTTCTTGATCCGAATATGATGGGCGGCGTGCTCATCTATGCTTTTGCCGGGGCGCTGCTCGGCGGCATCACCAGTCCCATCGGGGCCGTAGTCGGGGGGCTGATCGTCGGCGTCACCGAGAATCTCGTCGGCACCTATCTGATCGCCAGTCAGCTCAAACTGACCGTTGCGTTTGCGTTGATCATTCTTGTTCTGGTCTTCCGGCCGAACGGCCTGTTTGGCACCGCCATCGTGCGCCGCGTGTGATCATGGAAAAGCGTATTGCCGCACCCGAAATCCTGGCGGCAACGCCCGCGGCGGCGACAACCGCAAACGGGTGGCGATGGATCGGCATCGTCGCAATTGTCGCGATCGCCGTCGCCCTGCCGTTTGCGCTCAGCAAATATCACGTGTTCGAACTGACCATGGTGATGATCTACGCGATCGCCGTGCTCGGGCTCAACATCCTGACCGGCTATAATGGCCAGATCTCGCTCGGGCACGGCGGCTTCTTCGCGGCCGGCGCCTACACCGCGGCCATCCTGATGCACCGTTATGGGGTGCCTTATTGGCTGACGCTGCCACCAGCCGCTTTGATCGGTTTCGCGCTCGGGGTGCTATTCGGCTTGCCGGCGCTGCGATTCGAAGGTCCTTACCTCGCGCTCGTCACTCTGGCTATGGCGCTCGCCACGCCGCAACTGCTCAAATACTTCGATACCTGGACCGGCGGCCAACAGGGCATCAATCTCGTCAAGCCAATGCCTCCCCCGGGATTGGGCATCGACCGGGATCGCTGGCTCTACTTCATCGCTCTCATTGTACTTCTTCTGGCAATCCGCATTGCCGCCAACATATTACACGGACGCACCGGCCGAGCCTTTGTCGCCATTCGCGATCATCCTATCGCGGCAGCGGCGATGGGCATCGACACCGCGAAATACAAGACGCTCGCGTTCGGCACCTCGACCTTGTTTACCGCGGTTGCAGGCGCGCTCGCCGCTATCGTCATCGGTTACGTCTCCCCTGAAGGTTATAGTTTGTTTCTTTCGATCTCGTTCTTGGTCGGCTCCGCGGTCGGCGGCATTGCCACCATTGGCGGGGCCATTGTCGGCGGATTTTTTATCCAGTTCGTCCCTAATCTCGCCAACGATATTTCTGACGCCGCGCCTTGGGCGATCTACGGTCTCGCCATGCTGTTGTTCATGTACACGATGCCGCACGGCGTTGTCGGCACGCTCTGGCCTTGGCTCATACGATTCTTTGCGGCACGCAAAACCGTGGCACCAATTGCCGTCCGCCGGAGCGACGGAGCATGAAGGACATCGTGATATTGAAGCGGCTCGTTGTTGCTCTCGTCCTTGCCGGAATTTTTGCAACGGCCGGCGGCGGCATTTGCATGTCGGGGGAATACAGCCCGGGTGCCAACGACAACGGAATCAAAATCGGCAACACCATGCCGTATAGCGGCCCCGCCTCGGGTTACAGCGCCATCGGCAAGTCGCTATCGGCCTACTTCGCGATGATCAACGACCGAGGCGGCATCAATGGCCGCAAGATCAACTTCATCAGCCGCGACGACGGCTACAGCCCGCCGAAAACCGTCGAGGCCGTGCGCAAGCTGGTCGAAGAAGAGCAAGTGCTGCTCCTGTTCCAGTCGCTCGGCACGCCGCCCAATCTGGCAATTCGCGGCTACCTCAACGACAACAAAGTGCCGCAGCTTTTCGTCGGCTCCGGCGCCGACCAGTGGAACGATCCCAGGCGCCATCCTTGGACCATGGGCTGGCAGCCAAGCTACGGAACCGAGGCGCGCATCTTCGCCCGTTACGTCCTCGACAATATGCCGGACGCCAAGATCGCCGTGCTCTATCAGAACGACGATTTCGGCAAGGACTACGTCAACGGTATGCGCTCCGGCCTCGGCGACAAAGCCGGCAAGATGATCGTCGCTACGCAGTCCTACGAAACCACGGATCCGACCGTCGACTCCCAGGTCTCGGCACTGCAAGCAAGCGGTGCCGACGTTTTGTTGACGGCGGCTATTCCGAAATTTACCACGCTCGCCATCCGCAAGGTCTACGATATCGGTTGGCGACCGATACAGTTCGTCAATTCGGTATCCACATCCGTCGGATCGGTGATGAAACCCGCCGGCGCGGAAAAAAGCGCCGGCGTCATGTCGGCCACCTACACGAAAGACCCCAGCGATCCGCGCTGGCAGGATACGCCGGAATACGAGGACTGGCTGGCGTGGATGAAGAAATATAATTCGTCAGTCAATGTCGCCGACGCACTCGCGGTTTACGGTTACGCGACCGCGCAGACCCTTGTTGCCGTGCTTAAGGCGAGCGGCGACAATCTCACTCGCGAGCATGTGATGAAAGTAGCGGCAAGCCTCCACGATCTGAGCTTGCCGATGCTGCTGCCGGGCATCACCATCTCGACCGGCGCCGACGACTATGCGCCGATCAAACAGATGCAGTTGCAGAAATTCGACGGCAATAGCTGGAAGGTCTTTGGCGACGTGATCAAGGGCTCCGGCCGCTAGAGATCGGGGCCAAAAAGGCCTAAAACGGCGCAAATGGCTCAAGCCTGAAAAGGGAGGACATCGTGACAATGAGCATGACGTTCAAGCGAAACGTAGCGAAAGGTCTGTCCGCCGCCGGCTTCGTTCTTTTGAGCGGCGTCGCTTTTGCCGGCGGCCAATACAGCCCGGGCGCCAGCGATACCGAGATCAAGATCGGCAACACCATGCCGTATAGCGGGCCGGCCTCAGCCTATGGCATCCTCGGCAAGACCCAAGCCGCCTATTTCAACATGATCAACGAGCAAGGCGGCATCAACGGCCGCAAGATCAACTTCATCAGCCGCGACGACGGCTATAGCCCACCGAAAACCGTCGAGCAGGTGCGGCAACTGGTCGAGCAAGACCAGGTGCTGTTCGTGTTTTCGCCGCTGGGCACCCCGACCAACGTCGCCATTCATGCTTACCTTAACGACAACAAGGTGCCGCAATTATTCGTCGCCACCGGCGCCGACCAATGGAACGATCCCAAGCATTTTCCCTGGACCATGGGCTTCATCCCCAGCTACGGCGCCGAGGGCCGGATCTATGCGCGCTACATCCTCAACAACATACCGAGTGCGAAAATCGCCGTGCTCTATCAGAACGATGATTTCGGCAAGGACTATCTGAACGGCCTCCGCGCCGGGCTCGGCGACAAAGCCGGCAAGATGATCGCCGCCGTGCAGTCCTATGAGACGACGGATCCGACCGTCGACTCGCAGGTCGTGTCGCTGCAATCAAGCGGCGCCGACGTGATGGTAACTCTCGCCACGCCTAAATTCGCCGCCCAATCGATCCGCAAAGTTTACGACATCGGCTGGAAGCCCACGCACTTCCTCACCTCGGTGTCGAATTCCGTCGGCACGGTAATGAAGAGTGCGGGGCTTGAGAAAGGCACCGGCATTATCTCGGCGGGGTTCGCCAAGGATCCGACGGATCCGCAATGGGCGGATACGCAGGAATATAAGGACTGGCTCGCCTTCATGAAGAAATACAATTCGTCGGCCAACCTCGCCGACATTCAGGCCGCCATCAGCTACAGCCAAGCGCAGTTGCTCGTTTCCGTGCTCAAGGCCTGCGGCGATAATCTGACCCGCGAGAACATCATGAAACAGGCCGCTAACCTTCACGACGTGAAAATGCCGATGCTGCTGCCCGGCATTGTACTTTCCACAAGCGCCGACGATTTCGCGCCAATCAAGCAAATGCAACTTGAAAAATTCGACGGCACCACCTGGAAATTGTTTGGCGACGTGATTTCCGCGTCGGGAAGCTGACGCAACACCGCAACGACAAAAGAGATTAAGGGAGGACTTCATGACGAAACGACACGCAATGGCGGCCGGTTGGGCGGCGGCCGCCCTAATAGCGGCGAGCGGACTGGCGTGGGCGGCCGGGCAATATGGACCTGGCGCCAGCGACAGCGAGATCAAGATCGGCAATACCGATGCTTATAGCGGTCCGGCCTCGGCGTACGGAACCATCGCCAAGGCGGAAACCGCGTTCTTCGCCGCGCTTAACGAGCAAGGCGGCATCAACGGCCGCAAGGTCGACTTCATCAGCCGCGATGACGGCTACTCGCCGCCGAAGACCGTCGAACTCGTGCGCAAGCTGGTTGAAGAGGATCAAGTGCTCCTGACCTTCAACATTTTGGGCACGCCGCCCAACACCGCGGTCCAAGGCTATCTCAACGACAACAAGGTGCCGCAGTTGTTCATCGCGACCGGCGCCGACAAGTGGAACGATCCAAAGAACCACCCGTGGACCATGGGCTGGCAGCCGAGCTACCGCATCGAGGCGCGTATCTACGGCAGGTACATCCTCAAGAACCTGCCGGACGCCAAGGTCGCGGTGCTCTATCAAAACGACGATTTCGGCAAAGACTATCTCACCGGCTTGCGCGAAGGCCTTGGCGACAAGGCCGACAAGATGATCGTTGCCACCAAGACGTATGAGACCACCGATCCCACGGTCGATTCGCAAGTCGTTGCCTTGCAGGGAAGCGGAGCCGACGTGCTCCTTACCGCCGCAACACCCAAATTCGCCGCCCAGGCAATCCGCAAGGTCTACGACATCGGCTGGAAGCCGACGCATATTCTCACCAACGTTTCGGTCTCGGTCGGCTCGGTGATGAAGCCCGCCGGCCCCGAAAAAGGCGTCGGCATCATCTCGGCCGGCTACCTGAAGGATCCCACCGACCCGCAATGGCAGAACGGGCAAGAATACAAAGACTGGCTGGAATGGATGAAGAAAAATTATTCGTCCGGCAGCCTCTCCGACATCAACAACGTGTACGGTTACACCGTCTCGCAAACCATGGTCGCGGTGCTGAAGGCGTCAGGCGACAACCTGACGCGCGAGAACGTCATGAAAGAAGCCGCGAACATCCACGACCTGAAGCTGCCTATGCTGCTTCCAGGCATCAATGTCTCGACCAGCGCCACCGATTTCGCCCCGATCAAGCAAATGCAGCTGATGAAGTTCGACGGCGAAACCTGGAAGCTGTTCGGCGAAGTGATCGCCGGCTCCGGCAGCTAAGAAGCGTCTTCGCCGGCCGGAATTTCCGTCTGCACCACGAGCCCGCGAGCGCGCGCATCGGCGACGCCGAGCCCGCGCAAGCCCGCGAGCGCGAGCGACCGGACGAGGTCGCGATCGCGGCCCGCTTCGTCCGGCGCCAGCGGGCCAATCGCGCCTTCGATCAGCAATCCGGTGAGCGCCGCCGCCGAGAGCACGGCATCCTGCTCAGGCAGGCGCCGTTCGGTAATCGCCGCTGCGATCAGCCCGGCAAATTCGGCGGCCAGCGATTTTCGAAACGCGGTGCGCTCGGCATCGACTTCGGCATCCACCGGCTCGGCGATCGCGGCAAAAGCGAGCCTGCGCTCGCGCCGGGCGCGGGTGGCAAAAATCATGATCGCTGCGCAGAGCGCCGACAGCGGACCGGGTGCGCCGCTCGCAGCACGGCGCAACGCGCCGATCTCGCGCTCAGCGATTTCCCGCAACAGCGCCGCCACGAGGTCGGTCTTGGCCGGAAAGTAGCGATAGACGGTTCCGGTCGCGATCTCGGCGAGCCCGGCGACGTTTGCGATCTGCACCGCGGCCATACCACTCTCGCTCGCGATCTGCCGCGCCGCGGCGATAATCGCATCGTGCCGGGCGGCGAGACGCCGGGCGACGTTTTCGGTGCGGCGATAAGGTATGGCAGCCCCGCGTTTAAGAATCGGGCTGGGATTATATCAGAGCCGAAGTTTGGTTGAGTGGAGCGCGCACGCGATAACTAACCGCCGCGGTCGGCGAGCGACTTGGCGCGGATTTTGGACAATGTCGTTACCGGCGTTATGGCTTCGGGATCGATGGCCAAGCGGATAATCGCCGGTAAGCCCGAATGCTGCGCCGCCTTGAACGCCAACGGGAAATCTTCCGTGCGTTCCACCGAGACGCCGAAACCGCCAAAAGCCCGCGCGTAGGCCGCGAAATCGGGATTGCGCAAATCGGTTGCGATGATGCGGCCCGGATATTCACGCTCCTGGTGCATACGGATGGTGCCGTAGACGTGGTTGTCGGCGATGACAACGATGAATGGCAGCTCATACTGCACGGCGGTCGCGAATTCCTGGCCGTTCATCAGAAAATCGCCGTCGCCGGCAATACAGACAACCGGGCGCTCGGGAAAGAACCGCTTCATGGCGACTGCCGCCGGCACGCCATAGCCCATTGAGCCCGAGGTCGGCGCGATGTGCTGGGCGAAACGGCGGAAGCGAAAGAAGCGGTGAATCCAGGCGGCGTAATTGCCTGCGCCGTTGCATAGGATCGCATCGACGGGAAGATTTTCACGCAGCCAAACCATCACCGCGCCGAGATTGACCCCGCCGGGCTGCTCGGTCGGCTTTTCCGTCCAAGCGAGATATTCGGCATGCGCGGCGTCGCCTTCCCCGGCAAACGGGCCGGAAACGTTCAAGTCGAGCGCGGCGGCAAAGGCCGTCGGCGTTGCGTGGATGGCGAGGGTCGGCGCGTAGACGCGGCCGAGCTCCTCGGCACCCGGATGCACGTGCACAAACTTCATTTGCGGCCGCGGAATATCAAACAGCGTGTAGCTCTGCGACGGCAATTCGCCCATGCGTCCGCCGACCAGAACGACGAGGTCAGCGGACTTGATGCGTTCGAGGAGCTTCGGATTGGGACCGATGCCGAGATCGCCCGCGTAGCATGAATGGAGCGCGTCGAAGAGATGCAGGCGCCGGAACGTCGTGGCGACTGGCAGCCGATATTTCTTCGCGAAGCGGCCGAGATGGTCGGACGCCTCCTGCGACCAGCGGCTACCGCCAATAATGAATATCGGCTTGCGCGCCGCGCCAAGGAGTTCGGCGAGCTTCGCCATCCCGGCGGGACCCGGCACGGTCTCGATTGGCGCGAACGGCGCCGCATCCTCCACGGCGACGCGCTCGGTTAGCATGTCTTCGGGCAGACTGACCACAACAGGCCCAGGACGTCCGTTGGTTGCAGTGTAAAACGCGCGCGAAACCAGTTCCGGTATGCGCGCCGGATCGTCGATTTCCGTCACCCATTTGCACATCGAGCC
>Ga0302324_100030691_pt1 | contig 10153 bp, 6 predicted proteins | sample Palsa_T0_1_FD_201949 | JGI IMG/M metagenome (GOLD analysis project Ga0302324, IMG submission 201949) | Peat permafrost microbial communities from Stordalen Mire near Abisko, Sweden - Palsa_T0_1 | ecosystem: Environmental > Terrestrial > Soil > Palsa > Peat permafrost | place: Sweden: Abisko... | reverse complement strand
CAGGACTTGCGGACCGACAAAGACGGGGTCAATACTCCAGTGAAAGACCAATATTTTCTTGGCCGCCTTGATATGAGCGACGGCCCCGAAGACACTTCCTTTGTCGGCCAGCCCGGCTTCGGGCATCGCATGCTCAACCACCTGACCGGGCTTTATTCCATGCACTTCCTGCCGCTGGGCTTCGCGCAGATGGTGGTGCTGGACACCGATTTTCAAAGAAAGTATTACGACTTCAGCTTTGTGCGGCGGGAGTTTTTGGGCGAGGTGCGCTGCCTGGTCATCGACGTTCAGCCCAAAGACGGCGCGCCTCCCGGCCGCTTTCAAGGGCGCATCTGGGTGGAAGATCAGGACTATAACGTGGTGCGCTTTAACGGCACATATTATCCGCATCCGAAAACCAGCTTTTATCTTCACTTCGATAGCTGGCGCCTGAACATGCGCCCCGGGGCGTGGCTGCCTGCATACATTTACAGCGAGGAATCGGACCTGAAGACGGGCCTGGGCAAGCCCCTGCAATTCAAGGCGCAGACCCGCTTATGGGGTTACGACCTGAAAGGCCTGAGCCGAAACGAGGAGTTCACCCAGATTCTGGTCGACTCGCCGCAATCGGTAAAAGATCAGAGCGATGCCGCGGCCGACGCCAGTCCGATCGCAGCCGAGCGCATGTGGGAGCGCCAGGCGGAAGACAATGTGATCGAGCGCATGCAGAAGATCGGGCTGATTGCCCCGGCGGGAGATGTGGACAAGGTTCTGCTCACCGTGGTCAACAATCTGCTCGTCACCAACAACATCGATTTGCAGTCCGATGTCCGCTGCCGCGTTCTGCTGACTTCCCCGTTGGAATCATTCACCGTTGGCCACACGATTGTCGTCAGCCGCGGGCTGCTCGATGTTCTACCCGACGAAGCATCGCTGGCCATGGTTCTATCGCACGAACTCAGTCACATTGTGCTGGGGCACAAATTCGATACCAAGCTGGCCTTCAACGATCGCATGTTTTTTCCCGACGAGGAGTCGTTTCAGCGTTTGGATTTCAAGCGCAACTCCGGCGATGAGGAGGCTGCCGACGCCAAGGCCCTGGAGTTGCTCAAGAACTCTCCTTACAAAGACAAGCTAGGCAATGCGGGACTGTTTCTTAAGGCCTTGCAGGAGCGCGCGCCCGAGCTACGCTGCCTGATTCGCCCGCACCTGGGCAACAGTCTGGCCGCGGGCAAAAGCATGCGGATGTCGGCGCTGCTGGCGTCCGCTCCTGAGCTTCAGCCCCAGCGCGCCGATCAGATCGCCGCGCTGCCTTTAGGCGGCCGCATCAAGGTCGACCCCTGGAGCGATCAGGTGGAGTTGGCCAAGGCCAAGCCCGTGGCCCTGAGTTCGGCGCGCGAGAAGATGCCGTTTGAAATCACGCCGTTCTTCCCTTATCTCACACGGCTTTCCGGCGCGGCGCTCGACAAGTTTGCCTCTACGGCGCCCGCGATCCGGTAAACGCAGTTCTTTCCTGGGGACGCAACCTAGCAAGACGGCGCATCAAGAAGGGCGTGCCGTCAGGCAACGGTACCTTCGTCGCGGGATTCGATGATTGCTACTACTGGATGGCGCTGCCAACGCTCGAGAAAACGTTGTTGGCGTTCGAGCCGATGAGGCGGATCGTGCCCACCACGATCACTAGAATGACCGCCAGCATCACCGCGTACTCCGCGATGTCCTGGCCGCGCTCATCGTTCCAGAGACTCTTCAGAAAGTTTGCCACGGGCTCCATCTCCTTGACTATCGTGTCATAACCCTACCCCTTGTTTTGAACAGAGGGGGGACAGATCACCGCAATCGTGACTGGCCAGAACTGTTCCCGAGGCTGGTGGTTGTTCCGATCATACGGTCCGAGGCAGATACCGCCAATAGCACAGAAGTGCCACGTCCGAACGGACGATTTTCGACGATTTCACTGTGCGGTCAGGCGATGCTCTTTAGGGGGAGCGATTGATTCACCGCGAACAAGGCCAGCTCCAGCCGCGTGGACACACCCAACTTGTCGAAAATGTTGCTGAGATGGTGCTTGACGGTGTCTTCGCTGATCTTGAAATACTCGGCGATTTCCTTGTTGGAATAGCCGGCAACGACCGCGGAAACAATCTCCAGCTCGCGCGGAGTGAGACCGAACTTTCGCTGGCGGGCTTCGTCGCTGGAGGATTGCATCAGGGTGCGCAGATATTGCACCAGATTGGACACACTCTCCCGGCCCACCCAGTACTCGCCTGACATCACCGTGTGGATAGCTTTGAGCAGAAGTTGGGTTGCCGAATCTTTCAGCACCACGCCGCGCGCGCCCAGTTGCAGGGCCTCGACGATCTGCCCTTTTTCCGCCGCCGCGGTCAGCAAAATGACGCGCACCGGCGTGGAGCTGCCTCCAGCGCCCGCAGCCGCGCCCGTGCTCAGATCGCGCAGCGCCTCCAGCCCCGGATGCTTGGGCATGGCCAGATCGAGCAGCAGAATATCGGGCTTCAACTGGCGCGCCAGTGTCACCGCTTCGGCGCCATCCGAGGCCTCGCCCATCACTTTCAGATCGGGCTCGGCCTCCAGCAACCGACGCAGGCCATCGCGAAAAATCGGATGGTCATCGGCAATCACGATACGTACGGGCTGTGACTTCTTAAAGTTCATGCGGCAATTCTCCACCGCGGGGCACGGTGACTTCCAGCCGCGTCCCGAGGCCGGGATTTGATTCTATCGTGAGTTCCCCGGCAATCAAGCGTACTCGTTCCTGAATGATCACGGGACCCTTACCCATCTGGTCGAGTTCGGCCTGGGTGAGCCGGCCGGAAAACGGGAAGCCTTTGCCGTCGTCTTCCAGGGTCAGGTTCCAGTGCGTCCCGTTCCCTCCCAGGCGGACCAGCGCGTGACGCGCCCGGCTGTGCTTGCGCACATTGACCAAGCCTTCCTGCACAATGCGCACCAGTTCGCGGCAAACCTTCTGCGGCATGTCGAGCGTGTCGAGGTCGGTGACCAGGCGGGCGGCAATGCCGGTCTCGCGCTCGAAACGCTCCACGGTGTCGTTCAAAACATTGAGGAAGCGGCTGGAGTCCACGTCCATCGACTTCATCTGCTGCATCAGCTCGCGCAGCTTGAGCACTTCCTCCCGCAGCAGTCCCTGAATTCGGCCCAGTTCGCCGCTGACCACAGTGGGATCGTTCGCTGCCTGGCGCTTGAGCACGTCCACTTGCATCTCCACGGCGATGAGCGATTGCACCGCGCCATCGTGCAACTCCCGGGCAAAGCGCGCGCGTTCTGCGGCGCCGGCCCTGCGACGCAGCCGGTGCAGAAGGTAGACGTTGTAAACCGCCGGCCCCACCTGCCGGATTAGATCCAGCAGAAAGCGAAGTTCCTCCTGCTTCTCCCCGCGCCAGGATGGATCAAAGAGAAAGACCCGCCCCTTCCATTCCCCGCCCAGCAGAAACGAAACCGTGACCAGCGACCCGAACGGCTGAAGCTGCCGCAAGCGCGTCAGCGGCTCCAGATTCGTGGCCGCAACCTGGTTTCCCTCGCCGTCGAGCGCCACCGCAGACCAGCGATCATTGCCCCAGGCGGCGTAACAGACTTCTCCCGGAAAATCATCGAGATAGTTCTTGGCGTCGCGCGGCTTGGAATCGAGCCAGACGAACTCGGCGGGCAACGCCTTGGCATTACCCAGCTCTCCCACAAAAATCCTGTGGCTGCGCACTTCCTGCGACGCGATCAGCAGCTTTGACGCGCCATACATGGCCAGGGCTTCCCCCAGAATCTGCTGCAAGGTTCCGGTCAGCCCCGCATCCACGCGCGCTTTGGCCAGCAGCCGAGCCACGGCCGCCTTCTCGGCCCGCAGATGCTTCTGCTGCTCGGCCAGATAACCCAGTAGCAGCCCCATCACCAGCAGGTAGATCGACAGCATGAACAGGCGCTTAGGCTCGAACTCCTGCAAGTTCACGCGCAGCCCGGTGAACATTCGCCAGGGCAGCGCTCCATCTTGCGTGGACCACACGTGCAAAAGCAGGAAGCTTTCCGTCCACAGCAGGACCACTTCTGCCGCCGCCGTACTCAACGTCTCCCAAAGTCCCCAGCGATAAGCCGCCGCCGCCAGCACAAACACGAAAAACAAAAAGAACGGACTGCGCGGCCCCTCGGCAAAGATCGAAATAAACGCCGGCCAGATGATGTCGGCGACATGCACCAGCAGGCGAAACGAAGCCGTGGACTCACGCCGCCGCCGCAGCAGCATCACGATCAGGAAGGCGTTGCCCATGTAAAAACCGAGCAGCCCATAGGCCGCCATGGAATAGCCCAGTTGAGTCGGGTCCATGCGGATGGCCACGAGCGCCGAAAACGCCAGAAACAGCCGTGCCGTGGCCAGCCAGCGTTCGATGCGGCGAATCTCGCTGGGATCGGTGGGGGCCTGCGGCCTCCAGAAGAAACGGTATTGTGCGGCTTGCGACGGCAATCGAATCAAATCTCCGCAGCAGAACGGGCAGCCACTACGCGGTGTATCGCATATTATTGATAAGGCACGGCCGGGAGCAAGCAAAAGTTTCTGGGGCTTGGTGCGTTTCCTCGTGCACCGTCGTGTCGTTTGGCAAAGTCGCAGAGCGACCGTCCCGCGCCTCCGTTACGGCGGTAACCCCAGCCTTCCTGATTCCCCGTCTAGAATCAATATCCAGGAGAACTCTTGCCGGCCCGCTTCAAGCTCTGGACTACTGCGGCGCTCGCCAGCCTGGGTACGCTGGTAGTGGCCGCGCTGGTGCTGCCCCAGTCTTTTCGACTCACCGCCTTCAGCGATGTGAGTCAGTGTCTGTTATTGCTCTCCGGCGCGCTCTCGTTCCTGCCGCACGTATTGCGTTCGCGTGGCCGCCTGCGCCTGTTCTGGGCGCTCATGATGGCGGGAATTGCCATGTGGTTTTTCTACCAGTTGATGTGGACCTACATCGAGGTCTGGCAGCGCCAGGAAGTGCCCAGCCTTTTTGTGGGAGATATTGTTCTGTTCCTTCACATCGTTCCGCTGATGGCGGCCGTGGCCCTGCGCCCGCATGTGCCGCAGGATGAATACGCCGCCCGCACCGGCCAGCTCGATTTCGCTTTGCTCATCGTCTGGTGGATTTATCTCTACGCGTTTACGGTGCTGCCCTGGCAATACGCGGTGCCGGACGAACCCGCTTATGGCCGCGCCTTGAACTCCAGCTACCTGGCGTTAAAAGTGGTCTTCCTCATTTCCATCGCTATTGCCTGGGGGGGCAGCAAAGGCGGCTGGCGAAGCTTTTACGCCAGCCTTTTCGGCGCCAGCCTGATGTATTCCGCCAGCTCTTACGTGGCCAACTGGGCCCTCGACCGAAATGTGTATTACAGCGGCAGTCTCTATGACATCCCGCTGGCCGTGTCCATGGCCTGGGTCACGGTGATTGGCTTTTGGACGCGGGATCACAAGCCGCAGGCCGACCGCAACCGCATCTTCAGCGCGCACGGCGTCTGGCTGGCCCGCCTCGGAATGATCGCAGTCTTCTTTTTGCCCGCCTTCGCCGGATGGACCCTGCTGCAGCCCAGCCTCCCTGTGCGGGTGCGTGTATTCCGCCTCATCTTGACGCTGGCCGCCGCCCTGTTAATGGGCATCATGGTCTTCACCCGCCAGTACCTTCTGGAGCGAGAGTTAGTGCACTTGCTGCACCGCTCGCGCGATTCTTTCGCCAACCTCAAGCGCTTACAGGCGCAGCTCACCGAATCGGAGAAGCTGGCTTCCATCGGACAGCTGGTCGGCGGGGCGGCTCATGAACTGAACAATCCCATCACGGCCATGCTGGGCTATTCCGATCTTCTGCTGGGCACGACGCTCAGCTCGGAGCAAAAAGACTTGGCGGCTGGCATTGTCCGTCAAGTACGACGTGCGAAGTCCGTGGTCGGAAGCCTGCTCAGCTTCGCTGCGCAAGGCCCGGCAGCCAAGGCCCCGGTCGATCTCAACCTGTTGCTGAAGACCGCGGTCAAACTCTCGCAGCCGGAGTGGCAGGCCCTTAAACTTGAGGTTCGCACGGACTTGCAGCCTGATCTTTCACCCGTCCTCGGCGACTCCAACCAATTACTCCGGGTTTGCAGCCAGATCATCAACAGCGCCCTGGACCAGGAGGAGTTGAACGCGGGGGGATGGCTGACGGTGGCTACGCGGCAGCTGGATGGCGTGATCAGCATTACCATCGCCTGCGCTGGATCTGGGGCCAGGGTCCGTGAGGCATCGGTCCCCGAGATTGGAGGCATGGCGCTGCGCGCCTGCCAGGGAATCTTAGAAGCGCACGGCGGACAAGTTCGTTCTGAACGCCGGGAAAGTGGCGGGATGGCCATCGCCGTCGAGCTGCCGGTTATTGCTGCGGCAGCAGGGGCAAAAACGGATATCTCTCCCCTGGGCATTCCGGTGATGTGGGAATCTCAACCGTCCGCTTGAGCTGGCCGCAGGCGGCGTAGATGTCACGTCCCCGCGGCCGTCGCACAAATGCCGGAATCCCCGCCTCCCGCAGGATCTGCTGAAACGCTGCTACCGTTTCCTGCGCGGGCGTGGCAAATTCAATTCCCGGCCCCGGATTCAGAGCAATCAGGTTGACCTTGGCGCGCATCCCGCGAAGCAATTCCACCACTTCCAGCGCCTGTGCGCGCCCGTCGTTCACCTCGCGCAGTAGAACATATTCAAAAGTGATGCGCTCGCGATTGCGGAGGGGAAACTCCCGCGCCGCGGCCAGCAGCGCCCCCAGACTCCATTTCTTGTTCAAGGGCATGAGTTGCGTGCGCAGCCCATCATTCGACGCATTCAGCGAAATCGCCAGCTTCGGCCGCACCGGCTCGAGACCAAAGTCGCGAATGCGCGGCACAATGCCCGCGGTCGAAACCGTCATGCGCGCTTCCGCCACGCCCACGCCTTCCACCAGCAGCCGTACCGCCTTCATGAAGTTGTCGTAGTTCAGAAACGGCTCGCCCATTCCCATAAAAACAAGGTTGATGCGATCCTCCGGCGGCGAAACTTTCTGATCGTTCAAAACCGCACACACCTGCCCCACAATCTCGCCCGCCGTGAGATTACGCTTCACGCCCAGCAGCGCGGTCAGGCAGAACTGGCAATCCACCGCACAGCCGACCTGGCTGGAAACACAAATGGTAGCCCGCGACAGGCGAATCGCGCCGGCTCCCGCAGTCTCGCCCGCTTCCGTGCCATCTCCGGCTTCCCCGCCATCCCCCTCGGGCATCCACACCGTCTCCACGCTCTGGCCATCGGCAAAGGCAATCAAGTAGCGCACCGTCCCATCCACCGATTGAAACTTCTTCTCGATCTTGGGAAACCCCACCGCGACCCCATCCCGGACAAGCCGCTCGCGAAAGCCCTGCGGCAGCGTGGAAATCTGCTCCACCGTTTCCACCCGCTGCCGGTACACCGCCTCCATAATCTGCTGCGCCCGATACGACGGCTCTCCCGCCTGTTCAACGAGCACAACGAGTTCCCCACGATCCATCCCCAGGAGCGGCGGCGAATTCCGTTCAGTCATGGTCAAAACCAGCCAATCCCTCTGGCGCAGCGAATTCAAGGTTTCAGAAAAGGACCAACAGTGTACTGTAACTTATTGATTCTAAATAACCATAACAGGCGTTGCGACGCACCCTCCCGGTCCCCGCCAAATATGTAACAATAATAGGGTCCCGTCAGCCAACCCTGGGAGTTCTACCAGTTTTAGCCATGGCGAAAGAAGTCCGCAGCATACGTCGTAAGGTGTTGCCTCACGGCCTCACCGTCATCACCGAGCGCATGGAGCACCTCCGCTCCGCTTCCATCGGCGTATGGCTGGAGACCGGTTCGCGCGACGAAGACCCGCACTGGAACGGCATCTCGCACTTCATCGAGCACATGGTCTTCAAAGGCACCAAGCACCGCACCGCCGAACAGATTGCGCGCGAAGTCGATTCCATCGGCGGCAACATGGACGCATTCACTGCCAAAGAATGCATCTGCTTTAGCGTCAAGGTTTTGGACGAGCATGTTCCCGTAGCTCTTGAGGTTCTCTGCGACCTCGTCCTCCATCCCACATTCGATGCCGGCGACATCGCCCGCGAACGTGGCGTCATCCTTGAAGAAATCAAAATGGACGAAGACAACCCCGACTACCTCGTCCACGAAATCTTCACCCAGAACTTCTGGAAAGACCATCCTTTGGGCAAGCCGATCCTGGGCACAAAAGAGACGGTCAAGCGCTTCGAGCGCGACGCGGTGCTCGACACCTACGCCCACCGCTTCGCCCCCGGCAATATTATCGTAGCTGCTGCTGGCAATCTCGACCACGACCGTTTTGTCGAGCTGGTGGCCAAACACTTCGAGCACATGAAGCCGATGAAAAACGGCTTCCACTCCTCCGAGCCCAAAATCGTCCCGCGCATCACCCTGCGCAATAAGAAGGCGCTCGAACAGGTGCAGTTGTGCATCGGCGTTCCGTCGCATCCCATCGCGCACGAAAAGCGCCACGCCGGCTACATTCTCAACACCCTGCTCGGCGGAGGCATGAGCTCGCGCCTGTTCCAGAACATCCGCGAGCGTCAGGGCCTGGCCTATTCCATCTACAGCGACCTGAACCCCTACCGCGACACGGGCTGCCTGGCAGTCTACGCCGGCACTTCGCTGGCTTCGGCCGCCAAGGTGGTGCAATCGGTAGTAAGCGAATTCAAGAATCTAAAAACCCAGGTCGTCCCCGACGACGAACTGCGCCGCTGCAAAGACCAGCTCAAAGGCAGCCTGATGCTCTCGCTCGAATCGAGCACCGCCCGCATGTCGAACCTGGCCCGCCAGGAAATGTATTTCGACCGCTTCTACGATCTCGACGAGTTAATCGAAAAAATCGAGGCGGTCACCGTCGAAGATCTGCAAACCCTGGCCAACGAGTTCTTCCGCAGCGAGTTGGTGTCAGTCACCGCGCTCGGCAACCTGAGTGGGCTGAAGATCTCCCGAGATCAACTGGCCTGCTGAGAGATCGCGGCAGCACGAAGGCCCACTTTGCGGCCTTAGCGGACTTTCATCGCGGCCTTTGCGGTTAAGAGCTTTTTACCGCAAAGACCGCGAAGAAGGCGCGCAAAGTTCGCAAAGACTTCCTTCTTGCGGCGAGACTTGCGACACAACGCTTCCTCGCCCTTGCGCTCTGCCCCGTCGCCCGACGATACTGGAGTGTCCCGCAAACTCTCATGACTATGAAGACAGCCATCTCTTTTTCCACCCCTGCCGAACTCGACACCGAATGCCTGGTCGCAGTCGTGCTCGATCAAGCCGAAAAAGCCGACCCCGCAACGAAAGACACCAAGCCGCAACTCAAACCCGCCACCAGCGACGCGGCCGTGAACTCCGCCGCCGCCGATCTGCTCGCAAGCGGCGAACTCACCGGCAAGCCATTTGAAACCAACCTGCTGCACAAGCCCGCCGGGTTGAAAGCCAAGCGCCTGCTGCTGCTCTCCGGCGGGGGCGCGAAGAAGTTTTCCAGCTACGAGCTGCGCCGCCTCGCTGGGGCCGCCGTGCGAACCCTTAAATCCCGTGGCATCCGCAGCTTCGCCTTCATCGTGCCTGCGAGCATTCCCGCCGATGAAGCCGTTCGCGCCATCGTCGAAGGCAGTCTCGTAGGCAACTTCGATTCCGATTACTATCGCAGCGACCGCAAAGACCAGAAGATCGAAGCCCTCACCATGCTGGCCAGCGGCAACACCGACCACGCCGCGCTCGAAAAATCCGCGCACGAAGCGCAAATCGTCGGGGAGTCGCAGAACTTCACCCGCGACCTGGTCAACGAACCTTCCAATCGCATGACGCCCACCATCCTGGGTGAGCGCGCCAAAAAGATGTCGCAGGAAGTGGGATTGAAGTGCGAAGTCTACGGCGCCGACAAAATTAAAGAACTCAAGATGGGCGCATTCTGGAGCGTAGCCCAGGGCTCCGACGAACCACCCGCGCTGATCATCATGAAATACGAGCCCGCCGGAGCGCCCGAAAAACCGGTCTTAGGTCTGGTCGGCAAAGGCATCACCTTCGACACTGGAGGCATATCTATTAAACCAGCAGATGGCATGGAGAAGATGAAATACGACATGGCCGGCGGCGCCACCATGATCGGCGCCATGCGCGCCATTGCCCTGCTCA
>Ga0302324_100030689_pt1 | contig 10154 bp, 9 predicted proteins | sample Palsa_T0_1_FD_201949 | JGI IMG/M metagenome (GOLD analysis project Ga0302324, IMG submission 201949) | Peat permafrost microbial communities from Stordalen Mire near Abisko, Sweden - Palsa_T0_1 | ecosystem: Environmental > Terrestrial > Soil > Palsa > Peat permafrost | place: Sweden: Abisko... | reverse complement strand
CGCGGCCGTTCCCGAGCGGCACAGGCTGGCACAGGAGGAAATCTTCGGCCCTGTGCAAGTGCTGATCCCGTTCGAGGGCGAGGCCGAGGCCGTCCGCATCGCCAACGGCACCCAGTACGGGCTGGTCGCGGGCGTCTGGACGCGCGACGGGGCGCGGCAGATGCGCATGGCCCGCGCGCTCCGGGCGGGGCAGGTGTTCATCAACAACTACGGTGCCGGCGGCGGCGTCGAACTGCCGTTCGGCGGCGTCAAGCACTCCGGCCATGGCCGCGAGAAGGGGTTCGAGGCGCTGTATGGGTTTTCCACGCTGAAGACGATCGCACTGCTGCACGGTTGAGCGTTTCCGGCGGATGCGCTCGTGCCCGCTCCATCAATGTGGGCCTCGCGCCCGCGGCACCGATGTGTCACCGTACGTCCCTTGATCATTCCGCCGCCATTGCCCACGCTGGCCTTGTGCCCGAATGGTTCAGGAGGCTGCGACGTGACCCAGACCGCTCCCGCGGCCGATGCGCCGCCGGCCAACCGCTCAGGCATCACCACGATGGGCCTTGCCGCCCTCGGCGTGGTGTTCGGCGATATCGGCACCAGCCCGCTCTACACGCTGAAGACCGTGCTCGACACCACCGGCGACCACCCCTCGGCGGCGGCGGCGCTGGGGTCGCTCTCGCTGATCGTGTGGACGCTGATCATCATCACCTCGGTGAAATACGTCGCGCTGGCGATGCGCGTGGACAATGACGGCGAGGGCGGCATCCTGGCGCTGATGTCGCTGCTGGGCGTCAAGAAGGCCCGCCGGCCGCTGATCGTGGCCATCGGGCTGTTCGGCGCGGCGCTGATCTACGGCGACGGCGCAATCACGCCGGCAATCTCCGTGCTCTCGGCGCTGGAAGGGCTGGACATCGCGACCCCCGTCTTCCACCCATACATCCTGCCGGCGGCCGTGGTGATCCTGTTTGCGCTGTTTGCCGTGCAGAGCTACGGCACCGCGCGCATCGGCACCGCCTTCGGCCCGGTGATGCTGGCGTGGTTCGTGGTCATCGCTCTGCTCGGCATCGGCGGCATCGCACAGCACCCGGCGGTGCTGCTGGCGATCGACCCGCGCTACGGGCTGTCGTTCCTGTTCACCAGCGGCTGGATCGGGTTTCTGGTGCTCGGCGGCGTGTTCCTGTGCGTCACCGGGGCGGAGGCGCTGTACGCCGACATGGGGCATTTTGGCCCGGTGCCGATCCGGCTCGCCTGGTATGCGATCGTGCTGCCGGCGCTGGTGCTGAACTACGCGGGGCAGGCGGCGCTGGTGGTGGCGGGCGGCCCGACCGAGGGCAACATCTTCTACCATCTGGCGCCGGCGCCGCTGCTGGTGCCGCTCGTGCTGCTGGCGACGGTCGCGACCATCGTGGCCAGCCAGTCGATCATCACCGGCGCGTTCTCGATGACCCGGCAGGCGATCCAGCTCGGCTGGCTGCCGCGCCTGCCGATCACCCAGACCTCCGCCGAGGGCTATGGCCAGATCTATGTCGGGCCGGTCAACTGGCTGCTGATGATCGTCACGATCGCGCTGACGGTCGGCTTCGGCAAGTCGGACAACCTCGCCGCCGCCTACGGCATCGCGGTCTCGGCGACGATGCTGATGACGACATTCCTGCTGTTCATCGCGATGCGCGAAATCTGGGGCTGGAACGTCCTGCTGGCCTCGGCAGTGGCCGGGTTTCTGGCCGTGGTCGACGCGGGGTTCGTCGCCGCCAACATGGTGAAGATCGCCGATGGCGGCTACGTGCCGGTGCTGCTGGCCGCCGCCGTATATGGGGTGATGCTGGTCTGGCACACCGGGGCGGAGGCGCTGGGGGCGCGAATGCGCGAGGCGGTGATACCGATCCAGGATTTTCTGGCAAAGATCGAGTCGCAAGGCGTCCCGCGGGTGCCCGGCACCGCGGTGTTCCTGACGCGCACGCAGTTCGGCGTGCCGCCGGTCATGCGCTGGCACGTCAAACACAACCGGGCGCTGCACGACCGGGTGCTGGTGCTGAACGTGACCACCGACATGGCGCCGTACGTCGCGGCAGCGCAGCGACTGACCGTGATCCCGCTCGCGCCGGGCGTGTGGCGGGCGGCGGCGCATTTCGGCTTCATGGAGCGCCCGGACATCCCCGCGCTGCTGCGGCAGGCGCACGCCCATGGCTGCGGCATCGACCCCGCCGACCTGACCTATTTCGTCGGCCACGAAACCGTGGTGTGGCGCGAGGACGGCAAGGGCCTGCCGCACTGGGTGGAGGCGATGTTCGCGTTCATGCAGCGCAACTCGCTGCATGTGACCGACTATTTCCGCCTGCCCGCCGAAACCGTGGTGGAACTCGGGCGCGAAGTGGCGATCTGAACGCGCGCGTCGCATTTTCCGCTGCCGGCCGCATCCAATCCCGGAACCACGCCGTAGTCGCAATGGCTGGGCACGCCGCCCACCCGTTCGATCGGCAACCTGCTTTTCCCCGGGAGGGATCTCCATGCACATGCTCGCCCTGCGTCCCGCCGCAATCGGCCTGTTCGCGCTGTTGGGCCTCGCCGCCTGTAACAAGCCGATGATGAACGACAGCATGGCACAGCCGTCGCTGTATGACCGGCTGGGCGGCAAGCCCGCGATCGTCGCCGTGGTGGACGACTTCGTCGGCAATGTCGCCGCCGACGCGCGCATCAACGGCTTCTTCGCGCACGCCGACATTCCGCATCTGAAGATGGAATTGGTGGACCAGATCTGCGCCGGCACCGGTGGCCCGTGCACCTACACCGGCAAGTCGATGAAGGACGCGCACCAGGGCATGGGCATCACCACCGCCGCCTTCAACGCGCTGGTCGAGGACCTGCAGACGTCGCTGAACAAGTTCAAGGTGCCGGCCAAGGACCAGGGCGACCTGCTCGCCGTGCTCGGCCCGATGAAGGGCGACATCGTCGAGAAGATGTAGCGCCGGCCGCCTCTGTTGCGCGCAGGCGCGGCAGGGGCATATCGGGGGCGATGCTCCCCGACCCCCGCGCGCGCCCCGTCTATATCGGCAGCGAGATCTACCGGAAATCCACCTATGGACCGGGGCATCCGCTGGCGATCCCGCGCGTCTCCACCTGTACCGACCTGATCCGCGCCATGGGCTGGCTCGACGAGGCGCAGTACGTCGAGGCGCCGATGGCGACCGACGCCGAGATCACCCGGTTTCATGATCCCGACTATCTGGCGGCGCTGAAGCGCGCCGAGGCGCGGCAGGCAGTGACCGCGGAGGATCGCGAAAAATTCCGCATCGGCGCCGACAGCAACCCGGTGTACCGCGAGGTGTTCCGCCGCCCGGCGACCTCGGCCGGCGGCAGCATGCTGGCGGCGCGGCTGGTGGCGGAGGGCGGCGTCGTGCACTGCCCCGGCGGCGGCACCCATCACGGCCGGCGCGACCGGGCGAGCGGGTTCTGCTATCTCAACGACCCGGTGTTGACACTGACAACATGGCTCGACCTCGGGCTCGACACCCTCGTCTATCTGGACCTCGACGCGCATCACGGCGACGGTGTGCAGGATGCGTTCGCTGGCGACCCGCGTGTGCTGGCCATCTCCATCCACGAGGCCGGGCGCTGGCCGTTCACCGGCGCGGCGGAGGACCGGGCAGGGGGCTCGGCGCGCAACCTGCCGGTGCCGCCTGGGCTCAACGACAGCGAGCACCGGCACCTCATGCGGCAAGCGGTGCTGCCGCTGATCGAGGCACGGAGACCGCAGGCGATCCTGGTGCAGACCGGCGCGGACAGCCTGGAGGAAGACCCGCTGGCCAAGCTCGCCCTCTCCAACAACGCCTATTTCGCCGCCGTCGCCGCGGTGCGGACGCTGGCGCCGAGGCTGGTCGTGGTCGGCGGGGGCGGCTACAACCCGTACACCGTCGGGCGGTGCTGGGCGGGGATCTGGGCCGTGCTGAACGACCTGGGCATCCCCGACCGCACCACGGCGGCGGCGGAGGCGGTGCTGCGCGGGCTGGTCTACAACCGCGCCGCCGGCCGCAACCCGCCGGCACACTGGTTCACCACCCTGCGCGATGCGCCGCGCGAGGGGCCGGTGCGACCCGAGATCGAACGCCTGGCCGCGCAGGCCCTTGAGGAGACGTCTTTCGCATGACCCGCCGCCACCTGCTGGCCCTGCTCGCCGCCGCGCCGCTGGCGCTTTCCACGGCCGCCGTCCGGGCGGCGGACCCAACCACGGCCCAGCCCGACCTGCCGAAGGAAAAGCTCGTCGTCGTCACCCGCGACGGCGTGCATCATGATTTCATGGTGGAAATGGCGCTGACGCCGGAGCAGCAGGAGATCGGCCTGATGTTCCGCACCAACATCCCGGCCGACGGCGGCATGCTGTTCGACTGGGGCACCCCGCGCGCCTCGCAGATGTGGATGAAGAACACGGTCAGCAGCCTGGACATGCTGTTTATCGGCGAGGACGGCACGATCAAGCACATCGCCGAGCGCACGGTGCCGGAGAGCCTGGCCATCGTCGGCACCAGCATTCCGGTGCGCGGGACCCTCGAACTCGCGGCCGGCACTGCCGAACGCCTGGACATCCGCGTCGGCGACAAGGTGTTGCAGAAGATTTTTCATAACGCGTCGTAGGTGCGGCGGATCGCCGCTTTGACATGACGGGCGCGGCAAACGGGGAACGCGCTCGCCGATGACCGCGTATCTGCTCCGCCGCATCGCCATCCTGCTGGCGACGCTGTTCGCCGCGTCGCTCGTCGTGTTCATCGTGCTGCAGGTGCTGCCGGGCGACCCCGCGGCGCTGATCCTTGGCACCGGCGCGCGCGAGGACACGCTGGCGGCGTTGCGGCACCAGTTGGGCCTCGATGCGCCGCTGTGGCTGCGCTATGCGCGCTGGATCGGCGGGCTGTTCGTCGGCGATTTCGGCGTCAGCTACACCTACCACGTGCCGGTCACCGAACTGGTGCGGCAGCGCGTGCTGGTCAGCCTGCCGCTGGCGGTGTTCGCGATCCTGCTCTCCACGCTGATCGCCATCCCGGTCGGCGTCGCTGCCGCGGCGCGGCGTGGCGGCGCGGTGGATGCGGGGCTGATGGGGGTCGCGCAGGTCGGCGTCGCGCTGCCGAATTTCTGGCTCGGCCTGCTGCTGATCCTGCTGTTCGCGATCCGCCTGCCCTGGCTGCCGGCCAGCGGCTTTCCGGGCTGGGATGCTGGCATCTGGGCGGGCTTTCGCGCGCTGCTGTTGCCTGCCGTCGCGCTGGCCTTGCCGCAGGCGGCGATCTTGGCGCGGGTCACGCGGGCCGCCGTGATCGACACGCTCGGCGAGGATTTCGTGCGCACGGCGCGGGCGAAAGGGCTGACCCGCCGCGCCGCGCTGTGGCGGCATGCGGTGCCGAACGCGCTGATCCCGGTGGTGACGCTGATCGGCCTGCAATTTTCGTTTCTGCTGGCCGGCACGGTCATCATCGAGAACGTCTTCACGCTGCCCGGCCTCGGCCGGCTGGTGTTCCAGGCGATCGCGCAGCGCGACCTGATCGTGGTGCAGGATCTGGTGGTGCTGCTGGCCGGCAGCGTGATCGTGGTGAATTTCCTGGTCGATCTCGCCGCCGCCTGGATCGACCCGCGGCTGCGCGGGGCCGGCGCATGATGTCCGCGCTCCGCAGCCGCAGCCTGATCTTCGGCGCCGCCATCAGCGTGCTGATGCTGCTGGTGGCGCTGATCTCGCTCGCCTGGACGCCCTATTCGCCGACCGCCATCGACATCCTGCACAAGCTCGCCGCCCCCTCGGCCGCGCATCCGTTCGGCACCGACCACCTCGGCCGCGACGTGCTCTCGATGATCATGGCCGGCGCGTCCAGTTCGCTGTCGGTGGCGATGATCGCGGTGGTGGTGGGGGCGGGGCTCGGCGTGCCGCTCGGCGCCTTCGCGGCGGCGCGGGGCGGCTGGATCGACGATCTGGTGATGCGCGCCTGTGACCTTGCCTTTGCCTTCCCGGCACTGCTGACCGCGGTGATGATCACCGCGCTTGCCGGGCCGGGGGCGGGGAATGCGATGCTGGCCATCGGCATTTTCAACATTCCGGTGTTTGCCCGCATCACCCGCAGCTCTGCCCGGCAGGTCTGGGCGCGCGATTTCGTGCTTGCCGCCCGCACCGCGGGGCGAGGCGACATCGGCATCACCGCGCTGCACATCCTGCCGAATATCGCGGCCGTTTTGCTGGTGCAGACGACCATCCAGTTCGCGCTGGCCATCGTCGCCGATGCCGGACTGTCCTATGTCGGCCTCGGCACCCAGCCGCCGAACCCGTCCTGGGGCCGCATGCTGAACGACGCGCAGACCTTCATCTGGCGCGCGCCGTTGCTGGCGGTGTTTCCGGGGCTGGCGATCACGCTGTCCGTCCTCGGCCTCAACCTGCTTGGCGACGGGCTCCAGGACCTGCTCGACCCGCGCCTGCGGCGGGGGCGCTGATGCTGGAGGTCGAAGACCTCACGGTGGCGCTGCCGGCGCGCGGGCAGCTTGTCCCGGTGCTTTCCGGCGTGTCCTTCGCGCTCGACCGGCATGACAGCGTCGGGCTGGTGGGCGAGAGCGGCAGCGGCAAGTCGATGACCGCGCTCGCCATCATGGGCCTGCTGCCGCCGGGCGCCCGCGTCGCCGGGCGCATCGCACTCGATGGCCAGGACCTGCTCGCCGCCTCCGAAGCCGACATGTGCGCGATCCGCGGCCGGCGCATCGGCATGGTGTTCCAGGAGCCGATGACCGCGCTCAACCCGCTGCAAAGCATCGGCGCCCAGGTGGCCGAGCCGCTGCGCGTGCACTTTCGCCTGTCGCGCGCCGAGTCCGACGCGAAGGCCGCGCGCCTGCTGGAGCGCGTGGGCCTCGGCGGCAAAATCTCGCCGCACCGTTATCCGCACCAGTTGTCCGGCGGCCAGCGCCAGCGCGTGGTGATCGCGGCGGCGCTGGCCTGCGGCCCCGACCTGCTGGTCGCCGACGAGCCGACGACGGCGCTGGACGTGACCGTGCAGGCGCAGGTGCTGGCCCTGCTCGCCGACCTCGCGGCCGAGTCCGGCATGGGATTGCTGCTCATCACCCACGACCTCGGCGTGGTCAGCCAGACCGTCGCGCGGGTTCTGGTGATGTACGCCGGCCGAGTGGTGGAACGCGGGCCGACGCAGGCCGTGTTCGACGCCATGGCGCACCCGTACACGCGCGCCCTGTTCGCCGCCCGCCCGTCCGAGGCCGGGGAGCGGCCGGTGGCGATCCCGGGGCAGGTGCCGGACCCGCTGCACCGCCCGCCCGGCTGTGCCTTCGCGCCCCGCTGCCGCCGGGTGCAACCCGACTGCCGGCAAAAGGTGCCACCGCTCGAAGGCCGCGGGTTGCACCTTTCCGCGTGTTTCCATCCCGAGGTTGCACCTTGAGCCCCGCGCTGCTCGACGTGGTCGGGCTGGTGCGCGACTACGCACTGCCGCGCCCGCATCCTTTCGCCGCCGCCCCCCGCCTGCGCGTGCTGCACGGCATCGACCTCAGCGTCCCGAAGGGCGGCAGCCTCGGCATCGTCGGCGAATCCGGCAGCGGCAAGAGTGTCACCGCGCTGGCTATCATGGGCTTGCTGCCGCGGCCGCCCGCTCGTATCCGCGGCGGTAGAATCGAGTTCGAGGGTCAGGACCTTCTGAAGCTGTCCGACCGCGCGATGCAACGGCTGCGTGGGCCCGGCATCGCAATGGTTTTCCAGGAGCCGATGACCTCGCTGAACCCGGTTTTCTCGATCGGCGAGCAGATCATGGAGACGATCCGAGCGCATGAAAGCGTGTCGGAGAAGGGTAGTTTTGCGCGCGCGGTCGAGATGCTGGAGAAGGTTGGCATCGCCTCCGCCACGAACCGCATGACCGACTATCCGCACCAATTGTCGGGCGGTCAGCGGCAGCGCGTGATGCTGGCGATCGCACTTGTTTGCCGGCCCCGGTTGCTGATCGCGGATGAGCCGACGACCGCGCTGGACGTGACCATCCAGGCCCAGATCCTGCAACTGTTGATGGATTTGCGGGACGAATTCGGCATGGCGATGATGCTGATCACCCACAACATGGGGGTGATCGCCGAGACCGCCGACCGGGTCCTGGTGATGTACGCCGGACGCGTCGTCGAGCAGGCGCCGGTCGGCCGGCTGTTCGATCAGCCGCTGCATCCCTACACGCGCGGGTTGCTGTCCTGTGTGCCGACGCTGGATCAAGATCAGGATCGGTTGATCGCGATTCCGGGCAATCTGCCTGAACCGTTGCGGGGCCCGGGCGGCTGCCGGTTTGCGCCACGTTGCGGATACGCGGTGCCGGCGTGCGAGGCAGCGATCCCGGCGTTGGTAACGTTTGACACGAACCATGCCGCCGCCTGCATCCGCGTCAATGATTTCGGATGATGGGAATCGTCGGCTGATGGCGGCCTTGCTGGAGGCGACGGGCCTGACGAAGCACTATGACGTCCAAGCGCGGGGCTTTTTCTGCAGGGTCAGGACCGCCCTACGCGCTGTCGATGGAGTGCACCTCACGATCGAGCCGGGCGAAACCCTGGGGCTTGTCGGCGAATCCGGATGCGGCAAGTCGACACTCGGCCGGCTGCTGATCCGCCTCATCCCGGCGACGGCCGGCCGGGTCATGTTCAATGGGCAGGAGATTACCAACCTCGGTCCGAAGCCGCTGCGAGCGGTTCGGCGGGCAATGCAGATCGTGTTCCAGGATCCGTTCGGAGCGCTCAATCCGCGGATGTCGATCGAAGACACGATCATAGAGCCGCTGCTGATCCATGGCAGCCGCCGGGACGCCGCGGCGCGCGACGCGGTCACCCAGATGCTCGACAAGGTCGGGTTGCCGGACAGCGCCCGCTTCCGGTTTCCGCACGAGTTCTCCGGCGGCCAGCGGCAACGTATTGGAATCGCTCGGGCGTTGATTCTGCGGCCGAAACTGGTGGTCTGCGATGAGCCGGTGTCGGCGCTGGATGTTTCGGTGCAGGCGCAGATCGTCAATCTGCTGTCCGATTTGCAAGTTGAACTGGGGCTGACGTATCTGTTCATCGCCCACGATCTTGCGGTGGTGAAACATATTTCGACGCGCGTTGCGGTGATGTATTTGGGGAAGGTCGTGGAAATCGCCGACAAGCGGTCGTTGTATGCTCGGCCGTTGCACCCCTACACGCAGGCGCTGCTGGCGTCGGTGCCGGTCATGCATCCCTCGCGCCGACGGCGGGGCCCGAGCGGTGAACCGCGCATCACCGGCGATATTCCGACGGCTCTGGCGCCCCCCTCGGGCTGCCGGTTCCATACGCGATGCCCGCACGCGATGCCGGTCTGCCGGACCGAAGAGCCGGCGCTGCGCGTAGCCGACGCGGCCCATCAGGCGGCCTGCCATCTGCTGGCGAAGTAGACCCCGGACCCTGGCCTGTTCGTTACAGATACCGGCGACCGGTCCGACGACGTTGAAACCGCGGCATTCCGAACGATCGGCCACGCATCAGGCAAACCGGCGGAACACCGGCGATATCTAGCCGGCGATCCCAAGCCGGCAATCGCAAGCCGGCGACTACCGAAATCTGGAAACGCCAGACAAGCCCGGCGCGGATCGTTTCGACGGCACGCGCATGGGCAAGGCGAATATCGCAAAGGCATCCGACCAGCCGGCGGGCTGATGTGACAAAGGCGGCGCATCCGACTATCCTCCGACCGTGGCATGGGAGAGACGCCAATGATCATCGAAGTTCGCACCTATCAACTGAAGCCAACCTCGGTGCCCGAGGTCGAGAAGCGCTTCGGCGAGGGACTGCCGGGGCGGCAGAAATTGTCGAAGCTCGCGGCGTTCTGGCACACCGAAGTCGGCCCGCTGAACGAGATCACCCATATCTGGCCCTACGAAAGCTTCGAGCAGCGGACCGCGATCCGTGCCGAGGCGTTGAAAACCGGCGTGTGGCCGCCGAAGACCAGCGAATTCATCGTGTCCATGCAGAGCGAGGTGTTCATTCCGGCACCGTTCTCGCCACCCCTGGAACCGCGCGAGGTCGGGCCGCTGTTCGAGATCCGCTCATACACGCTGGCGCCGGGGGCGTTGCCCGGCATGATCGAACGCTGGGCCGGCAAGATCGACGAACGCGTCAAGCTGTCGCCCTTGGTCGGCGCCTGGTACTCGGAGTTCGGC
>Ga0302324_100030686_pt1 | contig 10154 bp, 9 predicted proteins | sample Palsa_T0_1_FD_201949 | JGI IMG/M metagenome (GOLD analysis project Ga0302324, IMG submission 201949) | Peat permafrost microbial communities from Stordalen Mire near Abisko, Sweden - Palsa_T0_1 | ecosystem: Environmental > Terrestrial > Soil > Palsa > Peat permafrost | place: Sweden: Abisko... | reverse complement strand
AGGGCGAATGCGGTAGATCGCGCCGGTCTGATCGTCGGCGAGAAAGAGCGAACCGTCGGGGCCGACCGCGATACCGGTGGGGCGGCCGATCCGTTCGTCCGTTCCGCCGTTTTGATAGCCGGTCACGAACGGCTGCCACTGCGTTGTCGGGTCGTCCCAGTCGACCGCGCGATCCGGCGTATCGCCGTGCATCGCGACAAAGACGACCCGCGGCGGCACATAACCCGAGAGCCCTTGCGCCGGGCCGTGCCAGGACCCGTGCAGCGTAACGAACGCGCCGCCGCGATACGCGGCGGGAAACGCGTGCGCGCCGTGCGCGCCGACGGGATAAAACACGGCGCCGATCGGCGTTTCGTACGCGGGAAAGACCACGCGCGGAATCGGCGTCTTCGCACAGTCGCCGCTCCACTTCTCGAAGTGTTTGCGATTCTCGTAACACGCCGGCCAGCCATAGTCGACCGGGTCCGGATGCACCGAGACCGCATCGAAGATCTCATAGGGATGATAGAGCGGTAGGTCATCGGCGCCCGCTACGCCGGCCCATAACGTCTGGGTTTCCGGATTGACCGCGAGCGCGATTGCGTTGCGGATGTTGTACGCTTCGTCCGTCGCTACATGACGAAGCAAATCGAAACGCTGAATCGTGGCGCGCGTCGAGTCGAGCTCGGGACGGCAAGCATTGCACGACGACCCGACGCTCGCAAAGAGCGTGTCACCGACCACGGCGAGGGTGGTCGTCACGTGATCGCGCGCAATACCGGACAGGCGCACGGAGAGCAGTTTGACCGGTGCACCACGCGGCTTTTGGTCGCCGGTTTGATACGGAATCCGGTACACGCCAAACTGCGTGCCGACAAAGAGCGCGCCGTCGCCAAGCGTGACGCCCGCCGCCGGCTTACTATCGAAGGTGGCGAAGACCTGCGGCGGACCCGGATGCGCGCTATCGGCCTGCGGAAGAAGATCGACGTCGTCGCGCGAGGTTCCAACGAACAGATCGCCGTTGGGCGCCACCGCGAGTTCGCGTGCGCCGTTTACCGTGCCGATGCGCTCGATCGTGAAGCCGCTCGCGACCGTCGGCATCGCGTCTTGCGCGGACGCGACGGCGAGGCAACACGCCGCCAGCAGAAGCGGAAGAAGTGCTTTCACCGTGAGAGAGCGGTCAGCGTGCCGTTCTGGTCCGCGCAATAGACCGAATCGCCGGCGACGACCGGAATCTGCCAGTGGATCGGGCCGATCGCGGTGCTGCTCCCCAGGCGCCGGCCGGTTTGCGCGTCGAGCGCCAAGAGTCCGCTACTCGTTGCAAGGAACAGCACGCCGTCGCTCACGACGGGAGAGGTGGCCTCTCTTCCAAGCTCGAGGGCAGTGTGCCAGGTGGCGACGAGACGGCTGACGCGGTTCTTCGTGACGAGTCGGTATGCGTGCACGCCGTCGGCTATTCCGATGAATACGTTGGTCGTGCCCGCGCGGTCCGTCCACACGCCGGGAATCGAAAAGAGCAGGTAGCCGAGAGAGATCGTCTGTAGCGGCGGATGCAGTCCGTCGAGATGCGTGCGATCGAAAAGGCGCAAGACCGAATCCTTGCCACCCTGTACCGCCATCAGCGGTGTCGCACTATCCGGTTGACGCGGCAGCATCGCGGGTGACGAGCTTCCGACGTCCTGGTCCTCCGCTTCGAGATCGTTGTAGTTCGGCGGCGTCAGATACCCGATCAGCTGCGTCGCATCGTCGTTCAGCGAGAGGATCGAATCGCCGTAGTTCCCAGCCGCCGCATCGAACGGCCCATTTCCGGTGGCGATGTAGATGCGCCCATGCATGGACGCGTCCGGATCAACCACGACGCCCGCGCGCGACCACATCCCGGCGCGCTGCGCAGAGCAGCTTTGCGGCTCGATCAATTCATGATGCGAGCTGCAAAGCACGTTGAAGACGTGCTTGCTGCCGTCACTCAGGCGAATCGCGACCACGTGGCCGACGTACGGCTCTGCGTCGCCAATATAGCCGGACGTCTGGGCGTACAAATAGCCGTTGGCCACGCGAAGCGGTGATGCGTTTTTCTCGGTCTGCGTTGCGAGGGTGATTTGCTCGGGAAAACTGCCTTCACGGACTTCCCGTCCGCTCGCGGGATCGAGCAGGTGCACCATCCCGTCGACACCCGGGACATACAGGGCGTGCGTGGTCAAATCGTACGCGGGAACCGATGTGGTGATCTTCGGGCCGTGCGTGGCAAACCGCCAGAGGACGCGGCCGCTTGTCGTGTCGACCGCGTACGTCGTGCCGTCGGTCGCGGTGATGTAGAGCGTGTTTCCGGCGACGAGCGGTGCGGTATCGGCGACCGTGCCGAGCTTGACCTGCCATCGCACGTGTAAGTCCGCGACGTTGTTCGGCGAGACCGCAACGCAGCAGACCGCGATAACAAGTGCGAGAAGTTGTTTCATCTCTTCCCTACGGACGAATGCGATAAATCACTCCGGCTTGATCGTCGCCGACAAAGATGCTGCCTTGTGCCCCGACCGCGACGCCGGTTGCGCGGCCGACGCGGCTTGAGCAGCCGGGTTGGAATCCGGAGACCAGCGATGAATATTGGCTCGTCGGGCTGTTAACTCCCCAGTTGGGCGTCGATTGCGGCATATCGCCGTTCATCGGAACGTAATCGACCTCGGGCGCAAGGGTGCATCCGCCGGTTGGCGTGTGCCAGGATCCGTGACTGGTCACGATGAGCGCGCCGCGGTATTGCGAGGGAAACGCGTAGGCACCCGTCGGACTTGTGGGGTAGAACGTCGCGCCGATGTGGGTGATGTAGGCAGGAAATTCGACGAGCGGCTGCGCTTGCGCATTACAGTTCGCCGGCGCACCACTTCCGGGATTGTACAGGATGTGATTCTCTTCGCAGTACGGCCAGCCATAGTTCGCGGTGCCGCCGCCGGCCGCGGCCGTGATATCGTCCATGAATTCGTAGGGATGATAGGTCGTAAGATCGTCTTGCCCCGCGCCACCGGCCCAGAGATGTCCGCTTGCGGGATCGACGGCGAGGGCGATCGGATTGCGAATGTGTGCGGCAAAGAGCGCCATACCTGATCCGCTCAGATTCATCTTCCAAATCGCGGCGCGCTGCGGATCGGTCTCGCCCGTGCAACCGTTGCACGATGAACCCATGCCGGCGTACAGCGTCGATCCGGAAACGGCGACGGAGGTCGAGGTGTGGTAGTCACCATCGCCGGGATTGGCGGTTGGCCCCGTGCGAACCGTCGCGATCGGCTGTAAGTTCTCCGCCGCGAGATCGCCGTCTTTATAGGGCGTTGACCACACGTGGTATTCGGTCGAGATAAACACCGTGCAGGTCGCGGCGGAGAACGCGACGCCTTCGGCATTGTTGATGCCCGTGCTCGGTTCGCCCGGCGGCACGGTCTCATTGCTAATTGTTGCGAACACCTTCGGTGTTCCGGGCGCGCCGCTCGCTTCAGCGTTGGGCACGATGTAGACGCTCGAGCCGCCTGTGCCCGCGAGCAAATCGCCGTTGGGCAACGCAACGAGCTCGCGCGCGCTTCCGACCGTGGCGATCGTTTGAATGACCAAACCACCCGGAACGGAAAGGGCCGGCGTGCTCAGCGTTGTCGTTGTAGTAGAGCTCGATGCGGTCGCACCAGTACAACCCACTGCGTTTTGCGAGCTTGCCGGCGTTGAGGTTGCCGCGGGATTGGTGGCGATGCTCCCAGGTGCGGCGCTGCCCCCGCCGCCGCACGCGGCAAACACAAGAACGCCGCAAAACAGCAGAACCGCGCACACCGATCGCTTCATAGGTTCGGTTTTACCCACTCGGGGGCGGATTTATCGGCGGAAGCGACCGGGCGTTCGGCGTATGCAACGTGCATGAGATTGATCTGGCTGCTCTGCACGCTCTTTGCGCCCTCGTATGCGATAAACGGAGGCATTCCCAACCTCCACGATGTCGAGGTAGCGATCGTCTCCTATTATCAGGGCGGCCGGCAGGATGCCGACGTTGCAAAGGTCGTGCGAGCCTTGCAGAGCACGGTCGATTCCGAGCGGCGCAGCGTTACGAAGCCGGCCGTCGTCTTTGACATCGACGATACCGCGCTTTCGACGTTTCCGTACGAGCTCGCTCACGACTTCAGCTTTGACAAAGCGTCGTGGAGTGTATGGGAGCAAGCCGACCGATTTCCGGCGATCGTTCCCGTCTTGCGTCTTGCCGCGCATCTCCACGGCGAGGGCGTAGCCGTGTTCTTTGTCACGGGGAGAAGGGCGCCCGAGCGCGGGATCACCTTGCACGAACTCGCGGTGGCCGGCTATCCAACTCCGACCGCTTTGTATCTGCGGCCGCGCAGCGATAATGCGCGCTCGGTGATTTCCTTCAAGTCGTCAGCGCGCGCGACGATCGAAGCACGGGGCTATCACATCCTAGCGAGCATCGGCGACCAATGGAGCGATCTGCTGGGCGGCCACGCGCGTAGCCTGTACAAGCTTCCCAATCCGATGTACTACCTTCCGTAGCTCGGGCCTCACACGGAGCGCTCGAATTGCTCCTTGAACAGCGGCGCGGTGAGATTGGTCTGCGCGGCGAGTTGCGCGAGCTGCGGCGCTTCGAAATCGTGCGGCTGCAGGCGAACCATGTAATCGCGCGCGACGGCATAGGCTTCGGCGTGTACGTCGACCTGCCGTGTGCGAATACGTCCGGTTTGCGGATCGACCAGATCCTCGAGCGCCACCGGTTGCACGCGGCCGCCGGAGAGCGCGATCAGGGCACCGCTGCCGCCGGCGAGCAAATAGCGCACGGCGCCGTAGCCCAGCGTGCGCGTGTAATCAACGTCGAAGGCCACCGGTTTCGCGCAGCGCAGCTCATAGCCGATGTCCTTGGTTAGGACGGTCGCCTCGACGCCGAGAGCGGTGAGGCGCGCGCGAACGCGGTCGCGCAACAGCGACCCAATCGGCACGTCGGCAAGCCGTACATGTCCGTACGCATCGCGCGCGACATTTTCTAGGCCTTTGAGCACATCGGCCGAGATACGTTCGACGATTCCCTCGGCGACGACGGCGACGCCATAATCCCGGCCTTGCGCGCGCCGCTTGACGATAGCGCCGGCAAGCACGTCGACGACCGTTTCGATCGCCAGCGTATCGCCCGGAAATTCCTCGGGGATGACGGCCAACGTTGCGCCGGCAGCACTCGCCATGCCCAGCGCCAGCGCGCCGGATTTACGACCCATGCTCACCACGATGTACCAGCGCACCGTCGTACGCGCGTCCTCGAGCAAGCTCTCGATAATTTGTGCACCCACCGAACGCGCCGTTTCAAAGCCGAAGGTCGGCGCATTGTCGGGAAGCGGCAAATCGTTGTCGATGGTCTTGGGGACCGTCGCGACGCCGATACGTCCCTTGGTGTGTTCCGCGATGCGCGCAGCGCCGAAGGTCGTATCGTCACCACCGATGCAGATGAGATAGCGAACGCCGAGCGTCTCGAGCGAACGCACCGTGCGATCGAGCGTCGCCGCATCCTTGGCGGGGTTCGTGCGCGAGGTGCGCAGGAACGAGCCGCCGCTGGATTGCATGAGGGCGGCGTCGTCGATGGTGAGCGCGGTGGTTTTTACCGGCGTCCCAGCGGCAAGATCGCGATAGCCGTCGTAGATGCCCACCACGCGCAGGCCCGCATTGACAGCTTCGATCGTGGCGGAAGCGATCACGCCGTTGATGCCGGGCGCCGGCCCGCCACCCACAAGAATTGCGAGAGTATCGCCCATGCGCGGAGAAATGCACGCTAGCGATGGAGCTTTCCTATGCGGGCATCTGTTTCGATCTCTTCGGCACGCTGGTGAGCGAGGACGGCGCGGCGATCGTGGGCGCACGCGAGACGTTAGCGCTGCTCGGCGCGGGCCGATGGGCGATCGTCACATCCGCGCCGCGCGGTTTGGCGCGCGTGCTGATTGCGCGGGCCGGCCTTGCGACGCCGCCCGTGATGGTCGGTGCTAACGACGTGGCGCGGGGCAAACCGGCGCCCGATCCCTACGCGCTCGCCGCCAAACGGCTGCACATCGATCCCGCGCGAACGCTCGTCGTTGAGGACTCGGCATCCGGCGTGGATGCCGCGCACGCCGCTGGGATGGAAGCGGTCTACATCTTACGCGGACGGCCCGCGAGCGCATGCGCACGGGCCGACTATTACATCGAACGATTCGATCGGCTCGGCGTCGCTGTGCGCGCCGATGGCGAGGTCGTGGTTACGCTGTAGGCGACGCGACGGGGTTGGGGTTGCCTTGCGCGTGCTCGGCATGGTGCTTCTGTTCGTCTGCTTTGAATTGCGCGCGCTGATCCGGCGTGAGAACCGTTTCGATCTGCGAGCGCAGGGCTTTGCGGGCGTCCGGGTCGGGCGTGCTTCCCTTCGGATGCGCCTGCCGGAAATTTTGCACCAGGGTTTGGATCTGGGATTTCTGCTGATCGCTGAGATTGAGGTTACTAAAACGGCGCATCATGCGATCGCCGTGTTGGGATTGTGCCGGTGGCGCAGGCGCTTGTTGCACCTGGGCGATGGCCGGCAGGGAAAGACTCGCGGCTATGAGGCCGGCGAGTACGGTGGCTTGGAGCTTCATGGACCCATCGTAGTGGGAAAGCGGTCAGTGCTTCCTGGGAAACATATTAGACCGAGCTTAAACTTCGCGGCCGATCAGTTCGAGCTTCGTGCCCGCGGGGTCTTCGAAGAAGACCGCCGGATAGGTCTCCATCTCGTCGCTCGGCTCGACGCTACTCGCGCCGATTTTGCCCAGCAGAGCGATCAGCTCGTTCATGCGCTTGTACTCGACGCGAAAGGCGATGCGCGTGTCATTGTTACGGTGCAGCGGGTTCTCGATCAAACCGAAGAAGCGGCGCGGTTTGGTCGGATGCTGCGGCTCGAAATACTCGATCGCGTTGTAGGCGTCGTCAAACTCGGTGTGCCATTCTCCGTCGGCATCGACGTAAGCGTAGCGCTTTTCCGTCAAGCCGATCTCGGGCATGAGATCGTCGTAGAATGCCTCGACCGCCTCAAGCGAACGCACGCGGCAATCGACATGATCGTAACCGTAGAACTCCGTCACGGAAATGCCGGGCTACTTTGCGGCAGGTTTGATGGCGACGGCGTTGACCGCCGGGGATGCGTGAGCTGCAAAGCGTTTGAAGTTATCGAAGAAGAGCTGTGAGAGCTTGCGCGCCTGTTCGTCGTACGCGTTCTTGTCGGCCCACACATTTCGCGGATTGAGCACTTCGGATGGGACACCCGGCACGCTTTTCGGAATGCGCAAACCGAAGAACGGTTCGGCCTCGAAATCGGCCGGAATGCGGCCTTCGATGGCGGCATTGACCATCGCGCGCGTATGCGCTATCGACATGCGCTTGCCCACGCCGTACGGACCGCCGCTCCAGCCGGTGTTGACCAGCCAGCACTCGACCTCGTGACGGTCGATGCGCTCGCCCAGGAGTTTGGCGTACACGGTCGGGTGATGCACCATGAACGGCGCGCCGAAGCACGTCGAAAAGGTTGCGGTCGGTTCGGTGAGCCCGCGCTCGGTGCCGGCAACTTTGGCCGTATAGCCGGAGAGGAAGTGATACATCGCCTGATCGCGCGAGAGTTTGGAGATCGGGGGCATTACACCAAAGGCATCGGCGGTGAGCATGATGATCGTTTTGGGCTGACCCGCCTTGCTGCCCGGCACGATGTTGGGAATGTATTCGAGCGGATAGGCCGAGCGTGTGTTCTCGGTCTTTTCTTCGGAGTCGACGTTGAGTTCACGCGTGCGATCGTCGTAGACGACGTTCTCGATCACCGTCGAGAAGTGGTGCGTCGCGGCCCAAATTTCCGGCTCCGCGGTCGCCGAAAGCCGAATGACCTTCGCGTAGCAACCGCCTTCGAAATTGAAGACGCCGTCGTTCGACCAGCCGTGCTCGTCGTCGCCGATCAGCGGACGGTGCGGATCTGACGAGAGCGTCGTCTTGCCCGTGCCCGAGAGTCCGAAGAAGATCGCGACATCGCCGGCCTTGCCTTCGTTGGCCGAGCTGTGCATCGGCAGCGTGTCGCGCAGCGGCAGCAGATAGTTCATGATGGTGAACACCGACTTCTTGATCTCGCCGGCATATCGTGTGCCGCCGATCAGAACGATGCGGCGTTCGAAATTGACCAGAATGAACGTGGGACTCGGGACGCCGTCGCGCTTGGGGTCGGCTTGGAAGAGCGCTGCATCGATGACCGTAAACTCCGGGCTGAATCCCGGCACCGGATTCTCGGGTGTAATGAAAAGATGATGCGCGAAGAGGTTGTGCCAGGCGAACTCGCTGTAGACGCGAATCGGCATCCGATAGCGTTCGTCGGCGCCGACGAAGCAATCCAGCGCATAGACATCGCGTTCCGAAAGGTAGGCTTCGACTTTTTCGAGCAGTGCGTCAAAGACCGATGCGTCGATCGGACGATTCGTATCACCCCAATCGATGTGTTGCTCACTCGACGGTTCTTTGACGAAGGCTTTGTCCTTGGGCGAACGGCCGGTGTGTGGACGCGTATCGACAATCAACTGTCCGTCGCGGCCCAGTACGCCTTCACCACGCCGCAGCGCATGCTCGATCAGCTCGGGCGGCGTAAGGTTCTCCCAGAGGTTAGCGGCTTTGAGTTTTTCCGGAACGGTAAGAATGATCGTGTCTCCCTCTTGGCGTTCGTCGGTGCGGATTACCAGAATCTACTTTTCGAGCTATTATGAGCGTGCCTGCATGAGAAAACGCTTTCCACTTGCCCTCGCCATCGCGATTTCCCTGGCGCTGTGCGGGCGGGCGGCAGCGGTGCTGCCCTTCCACTTTGGATTCTTCCCCTCCGGGCCACTTGATGCAATCACTGATGTGGCAGGCGTCCGGGTTTCCAACCTGACCCTGATCCAGGGGCAAGACGTCCGGACGGGGGCGACGGCGGTGCTGCCCAACGCCGACCCCTGGATCCATAAGGTGGCGGGCGCGTCGCTGGCCTTCAACGGCAACGGCGAGATGACCGGGACCCACTGGATCGACACGGCGGGATACCTGGAAGAGCCGGTGGTCCTGACCGACACGCTGGACGTCGGACGGGCCGACGACGGCGTGGTCGACTGGGTCATCGAGCATCATCCGCAGGTTGGAGTGACCGACGACGTCCCGCTCCCGGTCGTGGCCGAATGCGACGATCAACTGCTCAACGACATTCAGCGGCGCGTGGTTGGGCCGGCCGACGTGCATAAATTGCTCAACGAAGCGCGGCCCGGGCAATTTGCGCGCGGAAGCGTCGGCGCGGGCACCGGCATGCGCGCGTTCGGGTTCAAAGCCGGGATCGGCTCGGCGTCGCGCGTGTTGCCGGCGTCGCTCGGCGGCTATACCGTCGGCGTGCTGCTCAACGACAACACCGGAAGCTCGCGCGAAGCGCTTACGATCGTCGGCGTACCCGTCGGCGAGCGACTGAAAAGCGAATACCGCACCGTCTTTCCCAAGCATCTTTCGCAAGCCGATTTGCACGGACGGATGGAGAGCGGCAGCATCATCATCGTTGTTGCAACCGATGCGCCGTTGGATAACCGCGAGCTGCGCGCGGTGTTGCTGCGTGCGGCCTTGGGTATGGGCCGCACCGGATTGACCTCCGACGTCGGGAGCGGCGATTTGTTCGTTGCTTTTTCGACCAGCGAAGTCTTCGAACAAACCGCAGACTTCGATGTGAGTGCGCCGACGCAGCGCATCGTCGAAAGCGACAGCGTGCTCAACGCGCTCTATCGCGCGACCGCCGAGGCGACGCAGGCGGCGATCTACGACGCGCTCTTCGAGGCGACGACGATGACTGGGCGCGGCGGCGCGACGGTGTACGGCCTGCCCGACGACCGGGTGCTGCAGATGCTGCGGAGTGCCGGCGCAATTAGTCCATGAGCTACATCGAGACCGAGCGGTTGATTCTGCGTACGTGGATGCAGACGGACGCGCCGGCGCTCGCGGCGATCTACGGCGACCCGGAAACAATGCAGTACATCCTCTCGGGAACCCGGACGCTCGAACAAACGCGCGACGCCATCGTGCAGATGGCGCAGGCCAACGAGCGCGACGGCTGCTCGATGTGGCCGGTCGTGCTCAAAGAGAATTCCGAGTTGATCGGAACCTGCGGTTTGATGAAGACC
>Ga0302324_100030684_pt1 | contig 10154 bp, 8 predicted proteins | sample Palsa_T0_1_FD_201949 | JGI IMG/M metagenome (GOLD analysis project Ga0302324, IMG submission 201949) | Peat permafrost microbial communities from Stordalen Mire near Abisko, Sweden - Palsa_T0_1 | ecosystem: Environmental > Terrestrial > Soil > Palsa > Peat permafrost | place: Sweden: Abisko... | reverse complement strand
CCTGAACTCTTGCGGCCTTGGCGACAGCCGGGTACTCCACCGGTGTTCTCTGAACAAGAAGGCCCTGTGCGACCCCTCCAGAAATTGAGAAGTCTCCATTTGCTCCATTCGGATAGGGACCGGACATGCCGATGGGGTTCCCCTTTACGCCCACCATGGCAATTTCCTGATTGGTGGCGCCAGGAGGCGGAAGAAAAACGGCTTCGTCGACGGTCGTGATGGGCTCAACGGAATCCAGATGAGCGGAAAGCCCAACTTTGTCTCCGCTCTGAACCTCCAGATTCCGAGAAAGCCAATGACCCTGAAACATGAACGGCTGGCTCCAATTCTGTGAATTCCCGAACGCATCAAAAGTAGAGGCCTGGAGGACCCCCGTTGCTGAATCAAAGCAATACGTCCTGTGCGGAAGAGGAGGTCGATCTGCCGTGGAGGGCGCACCCATCCCGATGCATAGCTGATCGGCCCCGTTGATTGAGCGGTGCTCCGCAGTGAGCGGGTACCCCGCTTTCACTAGATTCACCGGGATCGAAGCGACGAAGACATCGAGGAGTGGTCTTATCGGAGGAGATGGACCCGCTGGATCTCCCGTATACATCAATCCGTTTTCCGTTCCGAAGACCGTATGGAAATAGCCTGTGCTTGAATAAATCTTCTTAAACTTTGTAGGGCTAACGTAAAACTCCTCAATGGTTCCCTGGTCCTTAACACGGCCGATTTGGTCGAAGAGTCTAAAGGAGATTCGCAGGTGCCACGTCAGGCTTCCAGTCAGGGGGAGCCCATTGGTCTCCGCGGCTCGAAGCATGAAGGCGGCAGGGTCGCTTGGCAGGGCAGATGTCGACTCCTGAGCCACGGCTGCTGGCGACGCGAGGTTCAGCGCTGCGAGCAGCAGCGTGAGCCCGGATAAAGAGCGAGCTCCCGACCTAAACATTTTTCGCATGGCGAAACGATAGCACGAAGCCGTCTGGATTTGTTGCTCAGTCATCATCGGGCCTCTCTAGTTGACCTTGTCCTTTGCTGATCCTGGAACCATTCCCACCACACCTCTCTGAACGTGTCATCCCAGATGAGAGCGGCGTGTGGCTTGATATTCGACGCGGATGTATCGATCGTATGATTGACCGCGTTGCCATCCATGGCGAAATTCACCATCATCTTCTTGTCCGAAGCAGCCCACTGAATCCAATCCTTCGCGGAAGAGATGTTGTAGAAGTTTTCGATATTTTTCCCCGGCATGTAAGCTTCGCGCAACAGCGTCGGCTTATTCAACGTGATCAGAATGTCGATTGGGTGCGCCAGTCCAAGATGAGAAGCAGCCAGAGCGACATTTCCGCCGTGACTGTGAGCCAGGATGTTGAGCTTTTCTTCGGCCGCAAAACGATGATCCGCAATCATCCTTCGTAGTGTCTGAGCGGCTGCGATCCGATGGGTATCGTTGTTTCCACTGGGACTCCAGGATAGGAACAGGGTGCAGTCTTCCTTACAGCTCCCTCGCAGCGCGCCGTTCCCATAGCGGAACAGACTGTTCTCCGGCCCCCATCCGCCGTGGCGTTGCCAGTCCGAACCTGGAATCAAAATCGTCAAGATAGCTTCATTGCGGTTGCTGCCGCAGCACCTATTCGACCTTTACCGCTGCGTCTGAGGTGGAACCGGGCCAGATGATTTTGTATTTGAAAGTGATCGTTGTTTCCATCTCTGCCGCATCCCCATTGAGTTGCGCGGGTTTGAATGTCCACTTCTTTAGCGCTTCCGATTCCGAGCCTTGCAGCATCGCATTCCCGCTGATGACCTCCGTCCAGATGACATGACCGTCCACGCCCACCTTGATCTTGCAGACTACGTCGCCCGAGACCTGAGCCGCCTGTGCGATTCGCGGATAAACGGCCTTCGGATGATCCAGAAGAAGCGCTCGGGCCTCAGTCTCTGAGAGCGTGACCGTCGAAGGGGCAGCCAGCGCGTCAGGCGGAGGGCCGATTCCTTTGGCATCCTCGTCCTTGAGCCCCTCGAGCTGCTCCACCTGCACCGACCAAATCCGATTCGGACCATGGCCGCCGGGCACATCGAGCAAGTATTCCACCTGTTTGGCTACGTATTTGCCTTCAAAAAGAACGATGTGGTTCAGAAACATGCGTCCTGAGCCATTGGGAGAAGAACTCATGCGGAGCAGCGGATGAGCGGAATCAAGGCAATAGATCCAGGGTGCCACCTTGACCTTGCTTGGGGTGGTTTTGCTGGCCTCCGTGGCGAGACAGGAAAAATGCAAGTCGCCGACGTTTCGTTCGGCTTTGTTTACGCTCAGGGACGCCACTGCGTCTTCCGGGATGTTGATGGGGCGGATTACACCATTCAGAACTGTCGAGTAGATCGGCGGCGCGTCATTCCGTACACCCACTCGCCGAACGCCCGACTCGGTTCCGTACTCCGTCTGGACGAAGTTCTTGCTCGCGATGGACCGCTTGTAGTGCGTGGGGCCGGTCCACCACTCTTCGATGGTGCCGGTATCGGCGTCTTGCAAAAACGATGCGGCCACATCGAAAGATACCCGGATGTGCCAGGGCTTCATCCCTGCGCCATTCAACCCATTCGCCTGGACCGCCTGGAGCAGCAGCTCATTTGCGGTGGCAGCCGCAGCCGGCTCAGTGGCCGGGGCCTGCGCAGGCATCCATCGCGAATGCCCTGCAACCGCAGTCGCGAGCAAGAGAACTCTCCAGAGCGAAGCCACGCGTACGCCTGCAATTTTTCGCATGGCGGAACGATAACACGGCACGCTTTTGGCTAATCTCCAGGAATCCGTGGTCCCCGAAAGTGGCACTTGCCGCAAGTAGTGCAATGCACTACAATAGTTCTTGCCGCAAGCTGGCCCAATCACCGTAGTCGAAATGGACGAGTTCCTCGCCGCGACAAAAAAACTGATGGACGACCACGAGCGGGCCGAGTTCGTAGCGTACCTCGCCTATCATCCAATGGATGGCGACCTGATTCCGGGAACAGGAGGCGTTCGGAAGATTCGCTGGGGACTTCAAGGTCGCGGCAAGCGTGGAGGAGCGCGGGTGATTTATTTCTTTCACGACACGGAGATGCCGCTTTACCTGCTGGATGCCTACGCGAAGAACGATCGCGCGAATCTGACCAAAGGAGAGTGCAACGAATTAAGGCAGGTCACGGAACTGATCGTGAAAGCTAATAAGCAACGGAGGCCATGACGATGAGCAGAAGAGTGGCGGACGGCATACTGCGCGGGCTGAAGCAAGCGCTTGCCTTTGCCGAGGGTACAGCCGAAGAGGGCACATATGTGGTGCACATCCCGCACGAAATCGATGTGCGCCGGATTCGGGGCAAGCTCGGATTGACGCAGCAGGAGTTTGCCGTCCGATTCGGCTTCAACATAAACACGCTGCGCCACTGGGAGCAGGGCCGGCGCGTTCCCGAGGGCCCGACGCGCGCTTATCTGATGGTGATCGACCGCGAACCACAGGCAGTAGCGAAGGCGCTTCGCATTGCATGAGCCGTTGCCGAAGAGCCCTCGCCTCTATTGGCAGGAATCATGCACCTAACTCGCAACGTAACTCATCTACACGCTTGAGATAAGAAGACACAAATGGCGACGACACAAAACAAAGACTATTACGCGACGCTTGGCGTGAAGAAGACGGCCACGGCGGAGGAGATTCGCAAGGCCTTTCGCAAGGCTGCGCGGAAGTATCACCCGGACGTGAATCCGAACGACAAAAAGGCTGAGGAGAAGTTCAAGGAGATCTCCGAGGCCAACGACGTGCTGAGCGACGAAAAGAAGCGGAAGATCTATGACCAGGTCGGCTTCTACTCCGACCAGATCGACCCGGCGACCGCTGAAGCGTATGCCCGGCAGCAGAGCGCGGGCGGACAGCCGCCGGTGGATTTTGGCGGCTTCGATTTCTCGGGGTTCCAGGGCGGCCCGGGCTTCTCGGGCAGCAGGTCGAGCCAGCAGACCGAGGGCAATTCGGCGGGCTGGGGCAGCTTCAAGGACATCTTTTCCGGGATCTTTTCCGGGGCGCAACAGCCGCAGCGGCCGCGCGGCCCGGAGCCGGGCACCGACCTCGAATACCAGGCCACGGTGGATTTCTGGACGGCAATTCGCGGCGGCCAGGCGCGCATCCAGGTGAACCGTCAGGAGACCTGTCCGACCTGCCATGGGCAGGCATCAACCGGCGGCGCGATGCAATGCCCGGAGTGCAACGGGACGGGCCAGGTGACGCAGATGGGCGGACGGATGAAGTTCAACATCCCCTGCCCGGGCTGCAACGGGACGGGGCACACTTCGAAAGCGTGCCCTACATGCCATGGCGAGGGCGTGGTAACGAAGACCGAAACTGTGGACTTTCGCATCAAGGCGGGAACACGGGACGGGCAGCGCATCCGGCTGCAGGGCAAGGGCAACGCAGGCATCAACGGCGGCCCGGCTGGCGATCTTTTCCTGATTGTGCGCACGGGAACGCACCCCGTGTTTACCCGCGTTGGCGATGATATTCACCTCACCGTGCCGGTAACGATTGCCGAGGCCAGCCTGGGCGCAAAGGTAGATGTGCCGACCATTGACGGGCGCGCGCAGTTGAAGATTCCGCCGGGCACGCAGAGCGGCCAGAAGCTGCGCATGCGCGAGCGCGGCGTGGAAAGCGCGCAGCAGCCGGGGAAGCGCGGCGATGAGATTGTTACCGTCGAAGTAGTGGTGCCGACGCTCAACGACGAGCGCAGCCGTGAGATTATGCGCGAGCTGGGAAAGCTGAATCCGCAGGATCCGCGTACGGGCCTGTTTGAGAAGGTGGGATGATTCTTAGTGATTAGTGATTAGTGATTAGTGATTAGTGACTAGTGACTAGGGACTAAGGGACTGAAGGGGCAGGGAAAATAGGAGAGCTGAGCTAAGCTTTTCGCGGAGACACTATGGCAGCTAAACGCAAATCGAAGGGCGCGTACATGATCTCGGCGGTGGCCGAGATGTACGAGATTCATCCGCAGACGCTGCGCATGTATGAGCGCGAGGGTCTGCTCAAGCCGTCGCGCTCCGAGGGCAACACGCGCTACTACACCGAAGAGGACCTTGAGCGGCTGGAGTTCATTCTCAACCTGGCGCGGGACCTGGGCGTGAACATCGCCGGCATCGGCATCATCCTGCAGATGCGCGAGCGCATGGAAGAGATGAACCGGCAGATGCAGAGCTTTGTGGAGTACGTGCGCAGCGAGATGCTGACGCGCTTCCACCAGGCTGCTCCTGGTGCAACGGGCGCAATTGTGCCCATTCGCCGGCCCACCGTCGTCGCCAAGGCGACAACGCCGCGCAAATCGTAGCCCCGCGGCCAGCCTTGTTCATTCCTTCACCGGTCAGGATTCAGAATCCCCTCGTGCGAAGGGGTATTTTCAGGGCAGACGAGCGTCCGCTGAAGGGTATTCTTTAGTCTGCATGTCGTATGTTTTGCTTGGACTGGGGTTGTTCGGGCTGTTGAGTTCCACGGTGGTTGCGGGGATGGTGCTGTTGGCTGTCCCCGGCTATCTGAGGGCGCGCCATCGGGCACTTGCTGAAATGGCCGCGCGGCCCGGATTCACGCCGCCGTTGAGCCTGCTCAAGCCGTTGCACGGCGCCGAACCGGGGCTCGAGAACTACATCGAGAGCTTCTTCCGTCAGGACTATCCCCGATACGAGATTCTGTTTTGCGCGCGGTCGGCGGAGGACGCGGGCCTGGACCTTGCGCGGCGCGTGGCGGAGCGGCATCCGCAGATTCCTGCGAAGTTTCTCTTTATCGGTGGCCAGCCGGACTACGTCAACGCGAAGGTGTCCTCGATGGAGTTGATGGAGGCCTCGGCGGCGTACGACATTTTGGTGATTAGCGACAGCGACGTGCGGGTGACGCCGGATTATCTGCGGGCCGTGGCGCTGCCCTTTTCCTCGCACCAAGTAGGCGCAGTGACCTGCCCGTATCGCGGGGTGGCGGCGGAAGGCGGCTTGTGGGCGCGGCTTGAGGCTGTCGGCATGTCGGTGGAGATGACCTCTGGCGTACTGGCGGCGCGTGCATTCGAGGGAATGAAATTCGTTCTCGGGCCGACCATGGCCTTTAGGCGCGAGACGATTCGTCGCATAGGCGGGTTCAAGGTGACTGCCGATTATTGCGCGGACGATTTTGTTCTTGGCAACGAGACATTCAAACACGGCGAGACCGTGGTGCTGAGTCACCACGTGATCGATCACATGGTAATCAATTCAAGCTTCTGGGCGTCTATGAAGCACCAGGTGCGTTGGATGAAGTCGACACGATTTTCGCGTCCGGCCGGGCACTTCGGCACCGCGCTCACGTTCAGTGTGCCATTTGGCCTGCTGGCGCTGGCCGTTGCCGCGGCGCTGGGGCATTGGGGCATAGGGTTGGCATTGCTAGGCTGGGCGCTGGCCACTCGATGGGCGCTCGCGATTGCCGTGGGACGCATGGTGGTTGAGGATCGCAGCTGGTTCGGGCTGCTGGTGCTCTATCCCGTGCGCGATTTGATGGGGCTCTGCTTTTGGGTGGCGAGCTACTTTGGGCGGAGGATTCTGTGGCGCGGCAAGGTCTTTGAGCTCCTTCCAGGCGGACGTATGCGAGCAGCGGAGTAGCTCTATACTGAGGCGGCTGGAGCTTTTTATCGCACCTGAAGCGAAGGACCGCAGCCATGTTTGAAAGATATACAGAGAAAGCGCGCCGGGTTATCTTTTTTGCGCGCTACGAAGCAAGCCAGTTTGGGCAGCCCTGCATTGAAACGGAGCATCTGTTGCTGGGATTGCTCCGCGAGGACAAGGCACTGACCAACCGATTCCTGCACAAGCACGCTGTCGTAAGTGAAATTCGCAGTCAAATTGAGGCGCACACCGATGTGCGCGAGAAGACGTCAACGTCAATCGATCTGCCGCTTTCAAACGAGGGCAAGCGCGTACTGGCCTATGCTGCCGAAGAGGCTGAACGGCTGGGGAATAAACACATCGGCACGGAGCATCTGCTGCTGGGCCTGTTGCGCGAGAAAGGCTGCTTTGCCAATCAGCTTTTGACGGAGCGGAGTGTGAAGCTCGAATCAGTTCGCAACGAACTTGCGAACGCGGCGCACGACCCGGGAACCGTGACTACCCCAAAGGCCGCTCAAGCAAACGAGTTCTTTCGCGACCTGACGCAACTGGCGGCGGACGAAATGCTCGAACCCGTCGCGGGGTGCGAGCAGGAACTGAATGCAGCGATTGAGGTCCTGTGCAGCCGCAACAAGAGGAGCGTGGTGCTGGTTGGCGAGCGCGGAGTGGGCAGATCGATTGTTGTGGAGGCGCTGGCTCGGCGCATCGCAGATGGTGAAGCTCCCCGGTTCCTGGCGGGAAAGCGAATCCTGGCCTACGATCCACAGATTGTGCATCCAGCCGCGACGACTGGCGCCGAAGAGCGAGCGGCCTCGATTGCCGCGGCTTTGGGCCGTCAGCGGCCCGCAGATCGATTGGGCAGTGTGGTTCAGGCGCTCGCGGAATCCAGCGACGCGATCATCTTTCTGGGCGATATGAAGAGTCTTTGGGGATCGGGGGCTGGTTCGGTGTCTCCGGGGGTTGGCGGAATTTTCAGGTCAGCGGTGATCTGGAGCCAACTGCAGTGCATTGGAGTGAGCACGCCGGCCGAATGGGCTGCTTCAACCTCTGCGCACCCGTGGCTCACCGAGTGTTTTCGAGCGGTTCACCTGCGCGAGATGGATGAGGAAGAGGCTCTCGGACTGTTGCAGGCTCGCAAGCACAGCTTTGAGAAGTTCCACGAAGTGACTTACACCGACGAAGCGCTCGACTACACAGTGCGGCAGGCAAAACGGATTCTTCCGAAGACTCCTTTGCCGGCGCGGGCTCTTGAACTGCTGGATGCGGCCGGAGCGCACGTAAAGCTGCGCCAGGTCTCGATGCTGGGCGAGATTCATGAGATCATGGAGCGCCTGAAATTCATCGAGCAACGCAGGGATTCGGCCGTTGCAAGTCACGAGTTTGAAAAGGCGCGGTTCTATTCGGATGAGGAACGCAAAGAACGGGACAATCTGCGTGCAGAAGCGGAGAAGTTTCATGTGGATTTCAAGGCAACCAAGGTGGTAGCCCGCGAGGATGTGGAAGAAGTGATTACTCGATGGTCGGAGTATCCATTTCGCCCTTAGTGGGAATGAAAGGGGCGGAGCCTGCCTCGCAATTGATTTTTGAACGCGCGTCGCCGCGATTCAGCCGCTAATCGACTTTCGACCGGTCTGATCGAGTGGCCTACGGCAGCGGCCGGTCGGTCCATAGTGCCTTGTCGGCAAGGTTCTGCACCAGATACAAGCGTCCTGCGAGCAGGCTTTCGGCCTTTTGCTGGTTGGTGTCTTCGGCGAAGAGCCAGTGCCGCTCGCCAGTGCCCCAGATCTTCGCGAGCTTATCTTCGCTGAGAAAGATATCGGGTGCATCGGGATAGCAGGATCCCCACAACAGGCTCGAGCCTTCGCCGTGCTGGCCGCAGCGCGGATACACCAGCAGCGCCGGTCGCCCGTTGAAGAAGTGGTGCGTGTAAAAAGTGATCGAGGAGGCATCCGAATGGTCGCCGAAGATGATGAAGGTGTCGGCGGGGCTGCCCTTTTGCATGATTGTTTCGGCCATTGGTTTGGAGCTGAGCATCGGCGCAAAACGCGCAAATGCGATGTGCGCGGCGACCAGGAAGACCGCTGAGGTGAGCGCGACGCTGACCGTTGCGGCGACGTGCTTCTTCTTCAAGCGCAACCACCACCCGGCAGGCGGCCCTATAAGCAGCGCGATGGCGGCCAGGGATGCCGGCAGGCGGAGTGCGGCAAACGACGCTCCGGTGAGGTCGAAGAGGTGGGACATCGAAAGCGTGTAATCTCCTACGCCGCGATGCGCGAGAACGGTGCCGATGTCGGGGACGAAAGGGAGCTTGCGCGAGTCCCACAGGGCCCAGGCGAGAACCGCTGCGGCAAGAACGCCCACCACCGCGAAGACCGCGTGCGCTCCGGTGAGCCAGCCGGTCGAAAGGAGCGGCCGGCCGTCGGGGTCTTTGCGCTGTTCTTCGATGGCAGCGACAACAGCCGCGATAAGAATGAATAGCGCCGGCCACACCGGAAAGGTGTAGTACTCCTGACCGGACGAGATGCAGAAGAAGAGTAGTGTAAGCGCGGAGTAGATGCTCAAGAGCCAGAGGGTGCGTACCTGAAACTTGAGCTGCGCGACATAGCTGGCCACGTCCTCGCGCGCCGCGTTGTCGATGTAGAAGTCCACTGTGTGGCCTGCTTCGCGGCCCAGATGCTGCAGCCAGTTGCGGCGCGTCTTCCATGCGACCACCAAAACGGCCGGAACGAACAGACTCCATGGAAAAAGCCAGACAAGATGGAGCAGCCAGTAAAGCACGAAGGGCAGCTTGTTGTAGTCGTGCGGGTAGCGCATTGAGGTGAAGCGGAAGACGTGCTCGTTGATGAAGTAGAAGTAGAAAAAGCCATGGACGTTGCCGATGGTCGGGTGGTTGCCCACGGCATGGCCCTGGTCGGGGTTGGCCAGGCCACAGAGGATGTGCCAGGGCGCAGCAATGGCGAGGAAGAGTAGCGTCCCGGTGAAGAGCCTGAGTTCGCGCCAGCGACGCCATTGGCCGGTAAGCAGCAGGTAGGGCGCTGCAGTGCCAATGAAAAACACGGGCGCCATAAGCCCTTTGGTCAAAGTGGCGAGCGCCAGTCCGATGGCGCACCAGTAAAAGCGGTTCGGCCTGCCCAGCTCAAGGCCGGTGATGAGTCCGTAAAGCGCCCAAAGCATAAACAGCGCAAAGTACGACTCGGGAATGAAGAATCGTGTAAAGAGGAACGGGCCGATGGAGGTGAGCACGGCCAGGCCCGCATAGAGGCCGGCGCGCTCGCCCCAGGCACGTCGCGCCCAGGCCCACGAGAGCCAGCAGAGCCCCAGCATGGCGAGGGCGTTTGGAACGTGAGTGGAGGCCGTGCTCTCGCCAAAGAGTTTGTAACTGAGGGCGACCGCCCAGTAGGGCAGGGGCGGCTTTTCAATGTAACGGATGCCGTCGATCTTCAGGGTGACCAGGTCGCCGCTTTCGGCCATGTGCTGAGCGGCTTCGGCGTGTCCTGCGTCCACGTCGTCGAGCAGAGGCGGGGTGAAGAGCGAACCT
>Ga0302324_100030683_pt1 | contig 10155 bp, 7 predicted proteins | sample Palsa_T0_1_FD_201949 | JGI IMG/M metagenome (GOLD analysis project Ga0302324, IMG submission 201949) | Peat permafrost microbial communities from Stordalen Mire near Abisko, Sweden - Palsa_T0_1 | ecosystem: Environmental > Terrestrial > Soil > Palsa > Peat permafrost | place: Sweden: Abisko... | reverse complement strand
GTCTCTGGCGCGCGCGCCGATTCGTGCCATTTGTGCAAGAAATACCATTCCAGGAACATCACCAGAAAAAAGAAACAAAAACCGAGCACCGTCGCCGCCAGCACCAGCGCGAACAGGTAGTCGGTTTGAAGCTGCGAAGATGCATAGAGAATCGAGTATCCCAGCCCGCCTTGTCCCACACGGCTCGAACCTGCATAGAGCTCGCCCGTAATCGCTCCGATTACAGCAATACCGCTCGCAATCCGAATCCCCACAAAAAGCGACGGCACGGCATGCGGCAAACGAAGCTTGAAGAGCAATTGCGAAGGGGACGCACTGTGCATCAGGAACAGGTGGACAAGATTCTCGTCCACGCTGATCAGCCCTTGGGTCGTGTTTGCGATGATTGGCGCGAGAGAAATAATGAACGCGATCAAGGTCACGGCCGGTATCCCTGACCCCACCCACATCAGAATCAATGGCGCGATTGCTACAATCGGCACCGTTTGAAGCAAAAGCGTGTATGGGTAGAGCATCCGTCGGATCCAGCGCGATTGCGCGAAAAGCAAAGCGATCAGCACTCCGAAGATCACGCTCGCAATCAGCCCTCCCAGCGATTCCTCCGCGGTAATGGCCGACGAGGTGATCAGTGCCGGAAAGCGGTTACCCACGGCCCGCGCGACAGCCGTCGGCGGAGGGAGCATGTAGGGCGGCACGCGGAAAATCCAAATCACGAGCTGCCACACAAGCAGCAGCGCCGCAAACACTCCAAGCGCGTTCGCAAGAGTAGTCAGGCCCTGTTTCATTGCGTCGTCGCGTTTCGCAGGCTATGCGACACTTCCGCGATCATTTCACCGAATGCCGTTTCCTCTCGCAGCGCTGCCGTGCGCGGTTCCGGCAGATCAACCGCGAAGATCGCGTGAATGCGCCCAGGGTGTGGAGCCAGTACCACGATTCGGGTCGAAAGAAACACCGCTTCTTCCACCGAGTGCGTCACAAAGATGCCCGTCCAATCCTGCTCGGCGCGCAAACGCAGCAGTTCTTCGTTCAACCGGTCGCGCGACATCTCATCCAACGCCGCAAACGGCTCGTCCATCAGGAGCAGTCTTGGACTGGTGGCGAGAGCCCGGGCGATTGAAACGCGCATCTTCATCCCTCCCGAAAGCTCCCGCGGATAGGCCTTCGCAACGTGCTCCAGGCCCACAAATTTCAGCAGCGCCGTCGTCTTTTCGTGTCTCCGCGTTTTGCTGACGCCCTCGAGTTCGAGGCCAAGCCCCACGTTCTCTTCCACGGGCCGCCACGGCAGCAGAGTGGCATCCTGAAATATGTACGACACCGTTTCTCTTGCGTCCTTCGGCGCCATGCCGTCCACTCGAATCGCGCCGGCGCTCGGAGTCGTTAGCCCCGATATCAACTTCAGCACCGTCGATTTGCCGCAGCCAGAAGGACCGATGAGGCTGACGAATTCTCCTTTCAACACTGTGAGATCGATGCCTTGCAGAACCATCCCCGTATTCGCATAGCGCTTGCTCACGCCCACGAATTCAATTTGAGGCGCCGCTCGATGCCCGCTCATTCAGATGGCTCGCAGCGCGGCAGATAGAGCGCGGCAGGGCGCTTTGCGTCGTGAAACACCATCTGCGTGGAGCGGCGCCAGTCCCAGGAAGTCGCGCGGCACGAAGGCACATCCGTTCCCGGATTGCGATCGAAAAGCGGGAAGGCGCTGCTCGCGATTTCGAGGCGGATGCGGTCGCCAGCATCGAAACTGCACGACGTGGGCTCGAGATTGAATTCCCACAGCTGAATTTTATCGGCCGTATATCCCGACTCGGCAAAAAGCCAGCTGGAGCGGGCTATGCCGATGCAGATAAATTCCGCGGCGCCATTGCCGCGCAGCCGCACCAGCTTGGCGGTGAAATCCGTGTGACCTGATGAGCTCGAACAATAGAGCGCCACCCGCGGAATCCCAAACATTCGCAAAGGCTGAAGGAGCTGTTCCGATGTATAGACCAGCACATTGTTGCCAAGCTCGATGCGCGATTGGTCAAACTGGCCGCTTTCCGCCGTCGAACCTCCCGGCGCAAGCACCGGCACTTCCGGATCGTAGACAAAAATGTCGCAAGGTTCCTCCGTGCGAGGCGCCGCTTCAGATAGCAGGCCGTCGCCTTTGCGGGAATTGGCTCTCCCCTCGCTGTGCAGATAGAGCGCATATTTCGCGCGCTTCGGCCATGCGTCGGTTTGGCGCCAGCGGTTCTCGCCCAGCACGAAATGCCGAATTTTTGGCTCCGGCTCGAGTTCTCCCGAATCTTTCAGCCAGCGATCGAACCACCGCAGCAGGATCGTATCCGTATCGAGCAGCGCGTCATGACCAAAGTCAGCTGTTCCGATGCGGTCGCCCCAGGGAATATGTACCCATGGCCCGGCAATCAAATATTGGTGCTCGCGCGCCATGGCAGTTGCCGCGTGCTGGCTGAGCGCGATAAAATTTTCAATGCTTCCTCCCAGAAACATGTCGTACCAGCCCGACACATGCAGAGCCGGCACGCTGACGCGATTCACGGAATTGCTTAAGTCAAGTTGCGCCCAATATTCACCCGGCTCCTCGTGAGCGAACCAATCGCGCACATAGCGAGGCACGTCTTCGCCCCCATCTTTCGCATGGATCGCGGGATGCTCGCGGAAAGGCAGCACGCTTGTCTGCGCTGCGAGATGTGACCATGCGTGCTCGAGCCTCTCGCTTGCTTCGCGCAGCTTGAGGCGCCGCGTATCGCCCTTCAAAAGTTGCAGGCCCCATCCGAGCGTCGATGCGAAGCGCAGTGCCCCCTGATGGTAAAACCAGCCGTGGTAAAGGTCGTGAGCCGTCATGCCTGGCGCGATGCAGGCCAGCCCTTCCGGCTGCTCGGCGGCCGCGAGCAGTTGCGTCATGCCCTGGTAGGAGAAGCCATACATTCCCACGAGTCCGTTCGATTCCGGGCGCGTGCGCAGCCACGCAATCGTCTCCGCTCCGTCGCGGCCTTCATTCCGGAAAGGATAAAACTCTCCCTGCGAATCGCCGCGCCCGCGGACATCCTGAATCACCACGTTGTAGCCGTGGCGCGCGAACCAAACCGGGTGGGCGTAAACAACGGTCGACGCGATTTCGCGGCCGTACGGTTGCCGCATCAGCAGCGTGGGATGCGAAGCGAACCCGGAGGGATAGTAGTGATCGGAAACGAGCTCTATGCCGTCCGACATGGCGCAGCGCACATCTCGCTCGAGGCGCACGCCCCTGCCGCAATCAACCCAAGGCTCATTCATTTCGTGGAATCGGCCCGAATACCGGATTTGATGTCGCGCCCGATATCAGATTGGCTATCAGGTTCCATATCAGCCTGGACATCAGGCCCATAGTGGAACATCGCTTCAAGCGCCGAAGCCAATCGAGTGGCCGCTTCTTCGATCCACCGGCATCCCTTTTCGGATGAAGCTCCCCGCGGATCCCCCAGCACGCCGCTCGGTGCGATATCGCGCGTAAGCCACGCGAAAATGGCCGGCGCGTTTTCGGGGCGCAGCAATTCAGGCTTGTCTATATCCGCTATATAGTTCGACGTGTAAGCAGACGAATCGACAAGCTTCGACATCGCGGCGAGCAAGAAAGACGTTTCCACCTCGCCCGCGTGAAATCCGTAGCTCCGCTCCTGCGGGTCCAGGCCTTCGAAGCTTGCGCCTCCCGAACCGTGTAGCGCGAATGTCCGCAGCCCGAATTCCGCGCGCAAATCGCGAGCCATCACGTCGACGAGCGATGTGTTGCCGCCATGCGTGTTGTAGAGCACCAGTTTCTGAAAGCCGGCGCTGCGTATGCTCGAGCCCAGATCACGCAACACAGCCATGAACGTCGAGGCGCTCACCGAAAGTGTGCCGGGGAAGCCGATATGCTCGTTGCTCTTGCCGTAGTGAACGGGCGGCAGCGCGTAGACGGGCAGTTCCGGCGGAATCTTCGCGAGCGCGTGGCCAAGCAGCAGATTATTGATTAACGTGTCGGTGGCCAACGGCAGGTGATGGCCGTGCTGCTCAATGGCCGCGGTAGGAAGAACCAGCAGCGTCGACGCGCGTGGCAGCGCGTCCACCTGCTTCCAGTTCAAGTATGCGAAGTTGCGAGAGTCGGGGATCCAGGTCTTCACGAATTTTTCGCACCTGTTGTCGCGTTTTCCCGGTGGAAGCTAATCATCTTCCCGGGATTCAGCAGACCCCTAGGATCGTAACGCCGCTTGGCGAGCAGTTGCACGTTGTCTTCCCGGTATCTTCCGCCGCCTTCCACGTTGTTCACATGAGGATTCGCGACGTACACCCCGATACTACGACAAAAATCGATCATCTCGTTCAGGCGCGCTTCACTTGTGAAATAAACCACTGGAAGCGCTCCGGGGATCACGCGGCCCGTGCCATTCTTCATGAATTCCATGTGAAAAAGAATTTCGTTGCCAAAATGTTCCTTCAACCGCCGGAGTTGTTCCCGCACGCTATCCGGATCGAAGCCGCATTGCAGATAGGTGTATGCTTCATCGGACTTCATCGCCCAAAGCGTGGTGTGGTTCCAGGTGTAATCGGAAAGCAGAGGTCTCGTTCGCAGCCCCACGTAGCTCCCTGAATAGGTCACCTCGCCCCCAGCTTTTTTGGCCGCCGATTCCAGCGTGCCGAGCTGCCAAGTTGTGACCAGAAAAAATACCAGCGATTTACCTTCCGGCGCATATTGCCTCACAGGCGTGAAGAACGATGGGATCGGCCATTCGAAGGTCGTCACCAGACGCTTGATCCATTGTTCACTCGTCGCAATGCGCTCGCCAAAATCGAAAGCGGCGTCAAAGCCCTCAAAGGCAACAGCGCACTGCGACCAGTCGATTCCTGGTGTGAGCGCCAGCCAAATGCGCGTAATAATGCCGTTGGTGCCCCAGGCGTGCAGAATCTCGTGCACAGCTTCACCTTCGTGCGTGAGAATGCGCGGCTCCGCTTCCATGGTCACCACTTCGATCGCGCGAACCGTCCCAAAGTCGCGAAGACCGCCGTGCGCCACCGATCCAATCCCCCCTGAGCCGCCTCCGAGAAAACCGCCAACCGAGGCCTTCACAATCGTCGAGGGATAGCACCGCAGCTCCCATCCTTTTCTGCGCGCTTCATTTTCGAGAGCGCCCAGCCGGGCTCCCGGCTGGCAGACTGCCACTCCCGTGGGCTGAATTTCTTCGATCTTGTCCATCCGTATGAGATCGAGAATCACGCCCGCATGCAGAGGGACGGCCTGCCCATAATTGCCGGTGCCCGCCCCGCGAGTGGTTACGGGAATTTCCTTCGCGTAGCAATAGCGCAGTATGCCTTGCACTTCTTCCGCGGTGAGCGGCTGGACGGCAACGTCGGCCACTTTACCGTCGAGCTGCTTCCGAAGCACCGGCGAATACCAATAGAAATCGCGGGAAAGCTGCTCCACAACGGTCGGTGCCGTCAGAACGCGCGAGGCATCGCCGATGATTGAGCTCATAGCCGCGATGTGAGTGCCGTCCATCATTGTCATCAATGCCGTCGATGCCGCTTGGTCGTTCTGAATCCCCACCCTTATCCAGCGGCTTTCGCCGAATGCGCTTTATGGCTATTTCTAGGCCGAAGCTCTGCGCTTCGCGGACTTATGCGCGAAGCTGTTCCATGTGCGAAAGGCTTTCAACATATTCGGGTGCGTGAAGAGGGTATAGCAAAGCTCGCGCAGCACCGGGCCGTCCACCACGCAGTGCATGTCGGAGCGCCGCGCAACTTCTTCGGCGTCGATATGAATCTGGGAGACGTGACGGCTCGCGTCCGCAATCGTCGCTCCGTAGACCACCCGATCCAGCTTGGCCCAGAGGGCATTTGCCATGCACATCGCGCAAGGCTCGCACGTGGAATACATGGTGTAGCCGGCCAGTGAAGGAGTTTTCAGCTTCTTGCAAGCGAGGCGCACCGTGCGCGTTTCCGCATGCGAACTGGGATCGTTCTCGGCGCGGACTTTGTTCGTGGCGATCATCAGGCGTTCGCCGGTTTTCGTATTCACAATCAGCGCGCCGAACGGAACCGGTGTGGGAGTTGTCATGGTGCGAGCCGTGAAGGCGACCACCTCGCGCATGCACTTGTCATCGCGCGCGTCCACACTCGCAGCGCGACGGCGCTGGCTAACCATGTCGTAAGCTACCACAGCCAAAAGCGCGCAAACCCTGCGTAAAACTTATCGAACCGATAGAGGATGCCGTTAGTCATGCCCGAGATCGCATGCTAGGCTGCTGCGTATCGCGCCGCATTGATATCACTATGCCTCGCGGAATCCACATGCGAAACAATCTTCCTTTTCGCGCTGCCTTCCTCCTGTTAACTCTAGGGATTGCCCTTGCCGGGCAAGGCTGCCGCAGAAGCGCGCCGGAAACAGGTGGCACAGGGCTCACACCGGTGACGCTCCAGGCCGATTGGTATCCTCAGCCGGAGCATGGTGGCTTCTTTACGGCGCTGGTGAAGGGTTATTACAAGGATGAGCGACTCGATGTCACGATTCTGCCCCTCGGCCCTTACCTGAGCGTCGAGAAGCAAGTCTCTTCCGGCGCCGCGCAGTTTGGAATGGGTTCGTCGGACCGCACCCTCGAAGCGATAGCCGATGGTCAACCTCTCATCGCTATAGCGGCCACCATGCAGAACAATCCGCAAGGCGTGATGGTGCGCAAGAATTCACCGATACATTCCTTCCAGGATTTGAATGGGCACACCGTAGCCATCAAAGTGGGTTCCACCTGGTGGGAATACATCGAGAAACGCTATCAGCTGAACAAAGTCCACGAAGTTCCTGCCATGATGAACGTGGCCAATTTCGTCTCCGACGCGGACTACGTGCAGCAAGCATTCGCAACTTCCGAGCCATATTTCGCGCAGAAAGCCGGCGTCGAGACGCGTGTCATTTTGATCAGTGACGCGGGATACAACCCCTACCGCGTCACGTTTACTACGCGCCAATTTCTTGCCGCGCACCCGGACATCGTCGCGAAGTTTGTGCGGGCGTCAATCAAGGGATGGCGCGAGTATCTGCGCGATCCGGCCCCCGCTCACGCGGCGATTTCGAAGCTGAATCCTGCGCTTACGCCCGACTGGATGGATTTCAGTTGGAAGGCGATGCGCGACGGCAATTTCATCACCGGACAAGATGCGAGCGGCGCGGAAATCGGCCAGATGGACCCGATGCGCTGGCAGACGATGTATCAGCAGCTTCTGGACTTGCAGGTGATCACACAGAAATTCGATCCCTCGTCCGCCTACACGCTGCAGTTTGTCCAATCGACCGCAACGAGCCAGCCGACCGCAACGAGCCAGGCAATCGGAACGAGCGGGCAACAGGCCAGTCATCAAAATTGAGAAATGCAGCTGCTATTCTCCGCCAATTTGCCGCGCACCTCACGGCGAGTCGATCGCAGATGGCGAATTGAGCGAAATAGTTTCCATGGCGCGCCGCGGTCAGTTGGTGGCTTCAAAAATTCGGAAGCGCCGCTCGAGTTCCCATTGCTGTTGTGCTTTCTCGCTGCCTTTCAGAAACGCGGAACAAGAAGGAGAAGGATTGTCGGCTCCCGGCCGGCTGGAGGCGCACGCAGCAACCGGATGGACGAAAGCATCGGGAGCGCTCCAAAGGCTCGGTCCGGGAAGGAAACTGTGTTCCAGGCTTGCGCGGACCATCTGCTTGAGATCCGAATAATGGAGATCGTAGCTTTGCACCGCGCGAACGAATTCGTGAGTAAGGTCTATGCGAGAAACGCCTTCGTCGTCCGTTGAGAGCGCGACGGGAACGCCAGCTTTTCGATAGATCGGCAAAGGATGGTCTTTTCCGCTGACGCCCAGGATCACGTCATTGCTTGTGAGATTGATTTCAACCAGCACATGCAGCGCGGCCATCTCTTTTAGCAGTGTTTGTGAGTTTTCTTCATACATCACATCCACGCCGTGGCCGATGCGCTCGGCATGAGCATATTCCACAGCCTGATGAATGTGGCAGCACAACCCCTCGGGCGGGACAAGTCCGGGAGCCAGTTCACCGGCATGCAGGGTGATATGAACTTTCGGATAAAGTCCGTGCAGGAAACCAACAATGCGCATGTGCAGCGTGTAGTCGTTCATCGGAACATAGCTGTCTTCAGGCCTCACAAAATTGATGCCCACGAACCGCGGATCGGCCGAAGCGGTTTCAAAACCCAGAAGCGCCTGCGCGAACACTTGCTCTTTGGGGAAGTCGCGAAGAATTTGGTAGAGATACCGAATCTCGACGCGGCAAGCGGCCGCCTCGCCTTTTTCGCCGCAATGCTCGCGCTGCCGGCGAAAAGCCTCTGCTTGATCGAGGCTCGCTCGCGTGGCGGCGATGTCATCGCGCAAACCATGCGAGAGCAGCGCGGTGCGAAGCTGAGCCAAGTCGAAGTTGAAGCCCAGTTCCTTGGCAATTGAGGCAGCATGTGAGAAATCGGGCGTGTGCATCAGTTCTAAATATTGCTCATTTTGCGAGGCGGCTCGCGTGGCCACTTCATCGAGCCATTCGCCCATATGGTGCGGATCGGTGGCGCCATCGAGATGGTCGAAGGTGTCGAAAAAGTGAGCATGGCTACTTACTTCCGCCGAGGGCACAAACGCCCGCATTGAGAAAGCGTCGATGAGGGCGTCGTAGAGATGCCGATCCTCGAAAGCAGTGGACGCGGGGACCTGGTTGTTTCCGCACGGATGCTGCTCGGCGGACGGTTTCGCAAAAGAGAGATTTGCGCGATCGACGCACAAATTATCTTCCGCCGCTTCGCGAATCCAGGTCTCGGCATAGACGGCGCCTGAAAGATGATTGTGCAGGTCGCCGCCTTTTGGCATTCTCACGAGAAATGCGCGAAGTTCGAGCGGATTGGCCCGGGCGAGTTCGAGCGCGTGAGCGGTGCGGGTTTCGTTTTGCGCTTGCGAAACGGTCCGCGGGCTGGTTTGCGCCTCCACGGCCGAAGAGATGTTCAGCGTTAATGTAGCCAGCAGAAGAAATCGGCAACAACGGAGTGTCGTCAGCGTGAGGCGCAGGAGTTTTGAGTGCGGAGCCGGCATACGAAAAACCTTTCGATAAAATGCATCCGAACTTCATCACAGTCGGCGACTCCGGGCAAGACGGATTCTGCGAATTGAGCCAATCGAAGGACTAAATGCTCAATGCCGCCAGTGAACGGGGACAATAGCTCGCGAATCATCACGCTTCGGATCTTCTGGGATGCACACGCAAGACCCGTGATCTTCCTTTTGAGTCAGAGGCGACGGGCCGTAGGAGGAGAGGCAATGGCTAACTCGATCGCTCGGTGCGCCCAAGTTTGTTTTGCAATATTGCTGGCGGCATCCTGCGCCGGCGTCGCGCGAGCGCAGGCAACTACGGCGGCGCCCACTCAAGTAGCTGCGCCCATTCAGGTAAAGGTGGTCGTCGTTACCATGTTTGAGCGCGGCGAAGATACAGGCGACGTTCCCGGCGAATATCAACTTTGGGTGGAGAGGGAGCACCTGGACCAAATTCTTCCGCTGCCGGCCGGCTATCATCACGTGCGCATGAACAAGGATGGCGTGCTCGGGATGCTGACCGGCGTGGGCACGGCAAAAGCAGCCGCATCGGTGATGGCCGTTGGACTTGATCCGCGTTTTGATTTCTCGAAGGCGTATTGGATCGTGGCGGGGATCGGTGGCGGCGACCCCGCGGATGTTTCGCTCGGAACAGCGGTGTGGGCGGACCGCGTGATCGATGGCGATCTCGCGTTTGAAATCGACGGGCGCGAGATTCCCGCCGATTGGCCGACGGGCTACGTGCCGCTGCGACAAGCTACGCCGTATGAGCCTCCCGGACCTAACGACCCGGAAGAAGTCGTCTATACGCTCAATCCAGATCTGGTGGGATGGGCGCTCCGGCTCACAAAAGATATTTCTTTGGCGGATTCCGACGAGATGCGCACCGCGCGGGCGCGGTTCACCGGCTTTCCGATCGCGCAGAAGCCTCCGTTTGTGACTCGAGGCGATGCAATGTCTGGGAGCACTTTCTGGCATGGGGCGCGCATGGATGAATGGGCAAATGCCTGGACGCGGTATTACACGCATGGAGAGGGAAACTTCAAAGTAGCAGCCATGGAAGATACGGGAACGATGCAATCGCTG
>Ga0302324_100030682_pt1 | contig 10155 bp, 7 predicted proteins | sample Palsa_T0_1_FD_201949 | JGI IMG/M metagenome (GOLD analysis project Ga0302324, IMG submission 201949) | Peat permafrost microbial communities from Stordalen Mire near Abisko, Sweden - Palsa_T0_1 | ecosystem: Environmental > Terrestrial > Soil > Palsa > Peat permafrost | place: Sweden: Abisko... | reverse complement strand
GCCGGCGAAGTGTGCTCAAACGGCACGCGCGTGTTCGTTCAACGGGGAATCAAGAAACGCTTCCTGGAACGCCTGCAGGCGCGCGCCGGCGCGCTCATCATCGGCGACCCAAGCGATCCTCGTACTCAGGTCGGTGCCCTGATCAGCGAAGCTCACATGCAGCGCGTCCTCGATTACATCGCGCGCGGCAAGGCGGAGGGCGCGCGGCTCGTCCTCGGCGGCGCGCGCGTGACCCGAGGCGCTCTCGCCAAGGGGTTCTTCGTGGCGCCCACGGTATTTGATGCCTGCCGCGATGACATGACGATCGTGCGCGAGGAGATCTTCGGCCCCGTCATGGCCGTGCTCGACTTCGAGGACGAAGCGGAGGTCATCGAGCGTGCCAACGCCACGGAGTACGGTCTCTCAGCCGGCGTATTCACTAATGAACTTGCGCGCGCCCATCGGGTCATTGCGAAGCTTCAGGCGGGCACCTGCTGGATCAACCACTACAACATCACGCCGGTAGAGCTGCCCTTCGGTGGTGTGAAGATGTCGGGTCTCGGCAGGGAGAACGGCCGCGCAGCCCTGGAGCATTACACACAGCTTAAAAGCGTCTACGTCGCGTTGGGCGATGTGGACGCGCCTTATTGACGGTGGCCCGCCGTGTCCGATGAGACATTTGACTATGTGATTGTAGGCGCAGGCTCGGCGGGCTGTGTGCTTGCTGAGCGCCTGACGCAGAGTGGCGAGAACACTGTGCTGGTGCTCGAATACGGTGGCTCGGACCGCTCAGTCTTTATCCGCATGCCGGCGGCGCTGTCGATCCCCATGAACAAAGCCGAGTACAACTGGGGATATCACACGGAGCCGGAGCCCGCCCTCGGCGGCCGCCGCCTGCATACGCCGCGCGGCAAGGTCTTGGGAGGATCATCTTCCATCAATGGTATGGTTTTCGTACGCGGCAACCCCCGAGACTTCGACCGTTGGGAAGAAGAGGGCGCCCGCGGCTGGGCTTACCGACACGTGCTGCCGTACTTTCGGCGCGCCGAGCGTCGCGCCGAAGGAGCTGATCGGTACCGCGGCGGTGAAGGCCGCCTGCAGGTGCGCTGCGGAGCGCTGGAGAATCCCCTGCATCGCGTCTGGCTCGAGGCTGGCCGCCAGGCGGGCTATCCGATTACAACCGATATCAATGGATTCCAGCAGGAGGGCGTAGGGCGGCTCGATATGAGTGTCGGCGATGGGCGGCGTTGTAGCGCCTCGCGCGCGTATCTGCATCCAGCGATGGGCCGACGCAATCTGAGCGTGCGTACGCGAGCGCGCGCGACGCGGATTGTTTTTGAAGGTCGTCGCGCGGTCGGCGTTTGTTACCGTCGCGGTGGGCAGGATTACATCGCGCGCGCGCGCTGTGAGGTACTGGTGTGCTGCGGCTCCATAAACTCGCCGCAGCTGCTGAAGCTCTCCGGCGTCGGTCCGGGGGCTGAGCTGCACGCCCTCGGCATCTCTCTGGTTCAAGATCTGCCGGGCGTTGGCGAGAATCTGCAGGACCACCTCGAGTTTTACTTTCAAGTCGCCTGCAAGGAGCCCGTAACGCTGTATTCGGCAATGAATCCCTTCAGCAAGGCGTTGATCGGTGCGCGCTGGCTACTCTTCAAGGACGGCATCGGTGCCAGCAACCAGTTTGAAACTGGCGGCTTTATCCGAAGTGGCGTCGGCGTGCCGTATGCGGATATCCAATATCACTTTCTGCCCGTGGCTGTGAACTATGATGGGTCGCAGCCTCTTAAGGAGCATGGCTTCCAGGCGCACGTCGGGCCGATGCGTTCGCACAGTCAGGGGTGGGTGCGCCTCGCATCAGCCGAGCCGCAAGATGCGCCGCGCATCTTTTTCAATTATATGAGTCGCGCAGAAGACTGGGCGCAGATGCGGGCCTGCGTGCGCCTCACACGCGAGATCTTTGCGCAGTCCGCCTTTGATCGCTACCGTGGCCGCGAGATCAAGCCAGGGGAAAAAGTGCAGTCGGACGCCGAGATCGACGCCTTCATTCGTGAGCACGTGCAAACTGCCTACCACCCTTCGTGCACGTGCAAGATGGGCCGCACCGAGGATCCCCTGACCGTCGTCGATGCCGAGGCGCGTGTGCGCGGCGTGGAGAATCTGCGCGTGGTCGACTCGTCGATAATGCCATCGATCACGACCGGCAATCTGAACGCGCCGACGATCATGATCGCCGAGAAGGCATCCGACCATATTCTCGGCCGCTCACCGCTTGCAGAGTCGGATGCGCCGTTCTATGGCGCGCCGGATTGGCGCACGCGCCAGCGCTAGCGTGTATGGTCCATAGTAGGATGGACGTGCGCCGCAACCGGCCTACTTAGGAGAACGAATTTGGCAACGCTCGCTGAAACGCGACGCGCCGATATGTTTCCGACACTCTCGTCGGCGCACATTGAGCGCCTGCGCGCCCACGGAGATCTGCGTCACTTTGCAGCGGGCGAAGTGCTCTCGCAGTCGGGCGAGCGCGAAGGGCGAATGCTAGTGGTCGTCTCCGGAGCGGTCGAAATCCTGCGGGCGACATTGTCCGGCGAGGAGCGAGTGACGCTGCACGGTCCAGGAGAATTCACCGGTGAGATGAGCACCCTGCGCGGCGCGCGCAGTTTGGTTCGGATACGCATGCATGAAGCGGGCCAGCTCATCGTCATCGATCACGACAATCTGCGCCGCTTTGTGCAGACCGACTCCGAGATCAGCGAGATATTCATGCGCGCATTTATCTTGCGTCGCATGGGCCTCATCGAGACGCACGGTGGGGATGTGATTCTGGTCGGGTCACATCATTCGGCCGGTACGCTGCGACTGCAGCAATTTCTTACCCGCAACGGCATGCCCTATCAAAGTTTGGATGTCGAGACCGACCTGAGTGTTGAGGCGATGCTCGAGCGTTTTCACGTCGCGGCAAGTGAGATTCCGATCGTTGTCTGTCAGTCGAAAAAGATCCTGAAGAATCCGAGCAATGCGGAACTTGCCGAATGCCTGGGAATGAACCCGGAGTATAGCGATGCGACGCTGCGCGATGTGCTCGTCGTCGGTGCGGGGCCGGCGGGTCTTGCCGCGGCGGTCTATGCCGCCTCCGAAGGGCTCGATGTGCTCGTGTTGGAGACAACTGCCGCGGGCGGGCAGGCGGGTTCAAGCTCGAAGATCGAAAATTACCTGGGATTTCCGACTGGCATTTCCGGGCGGGCGCTGGCGGCGCGCGCGCTCGATCAGGCGCAGAAGTTTGGTGTTGACGTGGAAATCGGCAATAGTGCGGTGAGCCTGCGTTGCGATCGGCGTCCGTACGAGCTTGAGCTATCAAATGGCCACACCGTGCGCGGCCGTGCCGTCGTGATCGCCTCGGGGGCTGAGTATCGCCAGCTGGCGTTGCCCAATCTGACTCGTTTCGTCGGTGTCGGGGTTTATTACGCAGCGACGACTGTGGAGTCAAAGCTCTGCACGAACGAGGAGGTGATCGTCGTAGGCGGTGCTAATTCCGCGGGTCAGGCGGCAGTATTCCTCGCCGGCAGTTGTCGTGTAGTCAACGTGCTGATTCGAGGCCCGGGACTCTCTGAGAGCATGTCGCGTTACTTGATACGCCGCATTGAAGATAATCCCAAGATCGTTCTCCACACGCGCACCGAGCTTACGGCTCTGGAAGGCACTGATCATCTGGAGCGCGTCCGATGGCACGACGCGGTGGCAGGAAAAGACGGAGAGCGCGACGTTCGCCATGTATTCATGATGACGGGCGCCGTACCCAATACCCGGTGGTTGCAGGGCTGTGTGCCGCTTGATGAGCGCGGCTTTGTGCGCACCGGCACGGACTTGCATGCGGAACACCTACTGGCGGCGCAGTGGCAGCTGCCACGCGCGCCGTATTTGATGGAGACCGGGGTACCGGGCATCTTTGCGGTGGGCGATGTTCGCTCAGGTAGCGTCAAGCGCGTGGCTTCGGCCGTCGGTGAGGGATCCATCAGCATCCAGTTGTTGCATCGCGTTCTTCAGGAGTGAGCCGGCAATGAGTGGCGCTGGCGGGACGATCTTTCTCTTCGACGTCGATAACACGCTGCTCGACAACGACCGGATCGAGGCTGACATTGATCAGCATCTTGAAGAGCACTATGGCAAGGCCGGGTGCGATCGCTTCTGGCAGATATTTGAAACGCTGCGCAACGAAGGCGGCTTTGCAGACTATCTGGGTGCGGTGCAGCGCTTTCGCCTGCAAGCGCTCGCTGACCCCCGGATTCTCGAGCTGTCGTCGTTTTTTCTCGATTACCCGTTTCAGGATCGTGTATATCCGCGTGCTATCGAGGCGCTCGCACACGTGGGTGCCTTCGGACGCACGGTCATTCTGTCGGATGGCGATGCAGTCTTCCAGCCACTCAAGATCCGCCGCAGCGGGCTATGGAGCGCGGTTGGCGGCCGCGTGCTGATCTATGTTCACAAGGAGCGAATGCTGGAGGACGTAGAGCGTCAGTATCCCGCGACCCATTACGTAATGGTGGACGACAAGCCGCCAATTCTCGCGGCAATGAAGCAGATTTGGGGTAAACGCCTGACAACCGTGTTCCCGCATCAAGGACATTACGCACGTGCCAGCCGCACGATGGGAGATTATCCACGCGCAGATAGTTCAATCGAGCACATCGCCGAGCTTCTTAACTTCAGCTATTCCGACTTCGTGTCGGCCGTCTAGGTTTTAAGCGCCGTGGCTAGGCGATCTGCTAGTGCGCCAAGAGCGCGACTCATTGCTGCCGCCAGCGCATCTGCCCCAGCGTCGTTGGCGTTGACGGTTAACTCTTCGGTGCCGCGCAGATCGGCCGCGCCCGGCGTTTGCAAAAGCCACGTGGCACGTAGCTTCACGGCGCCGCGCTCATCAGCGGCAAATTCCTGAATATCGAGGTACAGGTGGCGATGCTGCCGCTGCGCAGCGGGGGCGCTGATACCGGCCACGCTTCCCTCAGGCAGGCGCGCCGCGAGATCTTCGGTGACGACACGCTGGATCATCTCGTCAAGCGGTGCGGCCCAGATATCAAATGTCGCAATCCGCAACTGATTGGATTCAGCGTGCCGCACGATCTCGAGCCGATCAAGCTCGCCCGGGATGGTTACGCGCTCCACACGCAGCGCAAGGGTGCCGGGCACGCTGGCCGGTGCAGCGGACGATGCAACCTGCGTCAGTGTAAAATAATGTGTCGGCGGACTCGATTGGCATGCCGCAAGCCACAGCGTTCCCGCAAGTATTCGCCATCCATGTTGCGATCTGTTCATGGTTGAGCCTCCGCCTTTTTACCGCGGATGAGCGCTTCAGGGTGGCGGTCCAAGTAATCCGCTAACGCTTTGACGGATCGTGCCGCGGCGGTGAGCTCTTCCATGAGGCGCGGCAGATCAGTGTTCGCGGGTGCGACGTTACTGCCGAGTACGTTACCGGCCTGCTCGAGCGTGCGTTGCGCTGCCTCGGCACTTTCGCGCAGGCTTTTGATGAGGGGCTGGATCTGCGGCTCCGCATCGGAGGTGATCTTATCAAGATGAGTCAAAGTGCGATCGAGCTCTTTGACCGCGTGACTCAATTCGGGCCCGGCAGTGGCGCGATCAATGTGGCGCAACACATTGTGTGCCGACTGCAAGAGTTGCGTGATATCGACGGAGGGTGCACTTGGGATCTGTAGTTGTGACTCGACGGTCTCAACGCGCGCGGGCGACGCATCTGGAACCATATCGAGGGAGATGATTTGCTGGCCGGTCAGGAAGCTCGCTGAAGTCAGGCGTGCACGTAGACCATGCTGTACCCATTCATCGAGGTGGGTTTGAAAATCCGCTGCAAGCTCGGATGTGGAGTGATCGGGGCCATTGACGACTTTGACACGTGTGGGGTCGAGCTCGACGATCACCGGGGTGTGCAGCATATGAGTGTGAGCGTCGTATTCGAGTTGCGCGTGCTTGACTGCGCCAATCTGCGAGCCGAGGAGCTCGACCGGAGTTCCGTGCTGAACCCCCGATACGGTCCCCGTAAAGTCGATGCGGTATATCAACGGGGTGGCGTGCGGATCTTTGTCCGCGCTGTCCTTATCCTCATAGAGGCGAAACTGCGCGCCACTGGGGCTTGGTGCGTCCGCTGAGGCAGCGGACGGCGCAGAGAACTCTACGCCGCCGCCCAACAATTCCTGCCAGGAGGAGGCGACCATGTGTACGCCTTGGGCGCCGACGGCTACGTCGACGCCGCTCGCGTTCCAGAAACGGGTTTGGGGGTGGATGAGTTTGTCATAGGGGGCACGCACAAATGCGAAGATGTCGACTCGTTGGGTCTTGTTGTTGAGCGTGTAGCCGTAGATCTCGCCCACCGTGAGGCCACGATAATAGATCGCCGATCCCCGGCCGAGGGAGCTCAGCTGCGAGGCGTGCAGTATGTAGCTGCGCCCGGGCGCATCGGGAGCAAGCGCTGGAGGCTGCTCTAAGCCTGCAAATTCCTTGCGCGACGCCTCACCCGGGCGGCCGGGATTCATCTCGATGTAAACGCCGGATACCAGCGTATTAAGCCCCGAAATGCCTTCGGCTGTCACCCGCGGCCGCACGATCCAGAACAGCGCATGGGACGTCAAATACGGCGTCGCGGCGCGCAGCATTTGCGCGCGTACAATGACGCGCGACAAATCGCGGCTGAGATAGATCGAATCAACGGTGCCGAGGTCAACGTCCTTGCGGCGGATCTTGGTCTGCCCGGCTTGAATACCGTCGCCCGCCTCAAACGTGATCGTAATCGTTGGGCCGCGCCGCGCAAGCTCGCGCCAACCGATTCCAATAACGATGACGACGGCGATGATCGGGATGACCCACACCCAGGAGAAGCGCCCACCGCGCGTCACGCGAGCCCGAGCTTCTGTCTCTGGTGGTGTCACGCGCTGGTCCTCGCGGCATCCCACATGAGGCGCGAATCAAAAACCCGCGAAGCGATCATCGTCAACACGATCACAGACGCAAAAGCGAGCGCGCCGTAGTCGGCACGCACTTCGCTCAGCGCGCCGAACTGCACCAGTGCGACCAGAATCGACAGCATGAAGACGTCGATGTTCGACCAGCGTCCGATAAGATCGATGACGCGGTAGAGACGCGTGCGGCCAACGAGATAGCGGTCGGAGTGCCAGTGGGTTGCAAACAGCATCCAGGTGAGCCCAAAGAGCTTCAGTAGCGGCACGATGAAGCTGGCAGTAAACACGAGAATAGCAAGCGGCCACAAGTCGGCTCGCACCAGCTCGCGTATTCCCCGTAGAATTGTGTTGGGGGTGCTTTTACCAAGCTGCTCGATCGTCAGGATTGGCAGTAAATTGGCGGGCAGCAGCAGCACGTAGCCCGCAATCACGAGTGCCGTAGCGCGATTCAGCGCGAAAGGCTTGCGTTCATGCAGAACTGCCTCGCAGCGCGGGCAACGCTCGCCCTCGCGTGCTTGCGGAACCGGTAACTCACAGACAATGCAGCTGATTGTTTCCGCACCCCTCGCCAGCGCACGCCGCGGCGCCAGCGCATCCCACACCCGTCGCTCGTCAAATCTCACGGTGAATAGCAGCAGCGCCAACGCTGCGGCCAGCAAGCACCAGCCGCCGAGTTCAATATTTACGAACGCGATCTTTTGCAGACGGCTGTAGGCGACGCAACTGCCGACGAGATAAACCTCAACCATCATCCAGGGGCGCAGCAGCGCACTCCAGCGAAAGAACACCCCAAGCCGCGGCGCGCCTCCAAATCGGGCCCCCGCGAGGACTATCACAACGAGCAGCAGATACATAAGGGGAATGACTATTGTGAAGGCGGCGACCAAAACGGCCAGCCACTCAAAGCCGGTCGTCCAAAGCGTCGCGACCCCCGTCGACAGCCAGTTCTGGCGCTGCGCGCCGCGCTCGGTCACGCTCATCAGCGGTTCGAGATTGGCGGGAACAAAAAAGAGCAACGCCGCAAGAGCGAGCGCCAGCGGCACGTCGATAGCGCCACGGGTGCCGCGCGTCAGCACCTTGTCGCATTGCACGCAGTACGCGACCTCGCCAGTGGCTATTGGAGGCAACCGCTGCGCAAGACCGCAGTCCGGGCAGGCAACACGTTCAGACCGGCTTCGCTCAAAGAGGGGGTGCAACGCGGCGGAGTCCTCGTTCAGCTCGCCCTCTGCGAAACGCTCTGCCAGAGCTCAAGTTCCACAACCAACGTCCTCGTGCGCACTTCATACTCTTAGCTTCCGGCGAGAATCCAAAGTCCGGCGATCGACCTCACGCGTCAGGGCGCAGGAACATCTTTGGCAACAGGTAAGGACGACGTGTAGGAGTGTTTTAGAGGGGCCTGAGGCTATGCTAAACGGCTTACTCCCCGGTTACAAAATTAGCGGTTGTTTGCATTGGGCAGGTACGCAAGATAGATGGTCGCACTGACGGTTTTTACCACGCTGAAGCCATCCGAGTTTTCCGGCACTACCTCGATGGTCAACGCGTGCCTGGCGTCGAACAGCCGATCTCTCATACGGGCCCGCGCAATGATGTGCCCTTGCCGCGATGGCTCAATCTTCCAACCAGTCGCCCTCACGATGGCTTCCGCATCGTCGAATGACATGCCGACTGGGATGTACGTGACAACAATTGCCGTGACGTCATTTCCGTCATGGATCGATTCTTTTAAGGACTTCGAAGCTCGCAACTGCAGAAAGACTTCGTCAATTGCCCCACGCAGCTGCTCCGCTCGCTGATGCAATGCATCCTCAGAAACGTGTTCAGTTGCCGCGCCAGCGTTGGCCTTCGTTTGGTCAGCCACTGATCGAGTCGGCGCACACAGCGAAACCAAACTCATCATCATCAGCAGCGTTATGGATTTTGCCGTTTGCTGACTAGGCTGCAAGAGCATCTAAGATTACTCTTGTGGGCGCAAAATACGCCGTGGCTGGGCGCGTAAACGGTCCGCGCCGCGCCTCATACAGCTCTTTCGGAGCCGACAGTTGCGTACCGTTGCTAAAACTTGACCAACACACCAAACGACCACATGGATTCACGCGTGCGAAGATCGGGAAACCAGACACTACCGGGGCCACCACATGAGGCATACGCCTGCGTCAAGACGTTGGTTCCGGACGAGGCACCGGACATACATGCGAAGTCTTGAGGCGAGCCGTTATTACCAAATGGGGGCGTGACGCCACCTGTGCCCGAGAAATACGGAATGTCTGAGTGCCGAAATCCTAGTTCCGTCCACCAGGTAATCCACTCCTTAGGCATATACTGCAAATTAATCGTGCTATCCCACTGATACGCGTGCTGCCCGGGGCTTTCCGAAAAATACGGTGTCCCAGTTGAAGCGGTTGCTCCGTTGATCGGCGGAAGCAGAGTCAGGTAACGACCGTTATTAGTCATCGCGCCGCCGCCTAACGTCAGAGCTAAAACGTCATGGTAGAACCAGTAGCGGTTGTAGAGCATCCAGCCGAGAAAGTTACTCTTGTTCGGCCCGCTTGAGCAGTCGACGCCGCCACCATACTGGCACCCCGCATCTAACGTGAGGGAGAACGCGGCCTTCGATATTCCATTGCCGTTATTGTGATTTTCATAATACTTAAACTCAATGCTGTCGTCGGTATGAACGCGATTGGTCTTGGCGTAATTAACCAGCACGCCGTTATTGATGAAGGGGCCTCCATTCGAGAGGTTATCCTGCCCAATACCGTAATTGTTAAAGACAAACTTAAGGTTTTCGGTCGGTAACCAAAGGATCTGGCCGCCCAGACCCGGGTGGGAATTGAATTTGGCGTACGACTGCCAGCCGTTAATGATCCAAGGCTCGATCTTCAGCTTATTAGTTGGAAACCACTGGATCCTAACTCCATTAAAGAACCACGGAGTGTTGGACGACACGTAGGACGGCTGGTAAGTCCAGTTGTCGTAGTTATAGTAGCTAAACAACCCGATATACGAGAGGAAAATTCCCGCGTCCACATTCAGTCCATGATTTACATCCCAGTGATAGCCGGCATTTGCTTCCGAGAAGTAGCGGTAGGCATCTTGCAGGTCCCACTGCCCGACGCCACCGATATTTCCGGAGCTCCCATCATTGCGTGGCGTCGTCGTTGAATATAATCCGAACATAGAAAGAAAGCGCGCGCGCACGTTCTCCCAATGGAAA
>Ga0302324_100030679_pt1 | contig 10155 bp, 8 predicted proteins | sample Palsa_T0_1_FD_201949 | JGI IMG/M metagenome (GOLD analysis project Ga0302324, IMG submission 201949) | Peat permafrost microbial communities from Stordalen Mire near Abisko, Sweden - Palsa_T0_1 | ecosystem: Environmental > Terrestrial > Soil > Palsa > Peat permafrost | place: Sweden: Abisko... | reverse complement strand
AATCGCGCACTTCCACCGCTTGCCGAGCCATGGGCGTGTCAAGCACGGCCAGATTTACGCCACGGGCCCATTCTTTGCCGGTCCAGGTCCCCACGCTCACGCCGTCGATGGTGAGTTTATAGCGGCCTTCCGGCAACCCGGTCACGCGCAGCGACTGTAGATTGAGAGCGTCCGTGATATCGGAGTCCTTAATCGCCAAAGCAATCGAATGATCCCGATCGCCGGCCAGCCATGCCGCAAAGGGCAGCGGCAGGGCTTCCTCGGTTTCAGTCCAGGAGAGCGGCGCTGTTTTAAGATCGCTGACCTTGGTAAAGGCCGTATCCGTCACTTTGCCCGCCGTCGCATCGACGGTGACGGAAGAAACGAGCGGCCGCGCGTGCCACGCTTTCAACAACTGTTCCGCCATCACCATATGGCCCGCCAGAGCCGGATGCACGCGATCGGGTAGAATCTTCTGCGCGGTGGCCGCGTCCTCGCCATTCGCTTTTTTGAGCATCGCCACCACCGGCGTATTCAAATCGGCTACGTCCAGATGCGCGTCGCTTGCGTAGTGTTGAATCCAGGCGCCATATTTCTGCAAGACTGCGTTATAGCCATCGGGCTGCAGTGTCAGCGGCCGTGTGACGTCGTCAAAGGGGGAAGGCTCAATGGCCGTAATCCGCAAGTTGGGCACCGCCTGCCGAACCATTTCAACCAAGTGCCGGTATCCCGCGTAGTACGTGTCATCGTCCGCCGCCGTATGGTTGGTGTAGTGTCCGTCATTCATGCCCAGCATGATCGTCATCACCGTCGGATGGTACGCCAGCACATCACGCTGCAGCCGCAGATCAATCGGGCCTCCACCACCCCCGCTCACCCGGTCGCCGCCCCAGCCCGAATGCACAAAGCGTACCTCGAGCTTTGGATAGCGAGTGACCGTGTAAAGCTCGGTCACCATCGTATATAGCCGCTGATCGGTAATGCTGTCGCCGTAGAAGACGACTGTATCGCCGGGATGCAGGTAAAAGGAATCGCCGGGCGCGCCGAAGGCTAAGCGGCCAAGCAGGATAACGGGCAGAATGATGTTGGTTAAGGAGGGCACTCTTCTTAGGATAGCGGGAGACGGTCATGCGAGACATGCTGACGGAACGGTTGAAACGTGATAGAAGCTACCATGAAAGGAGGCATTAAGCATGAACCTCGAAATCCATAACCCTGAACTGGCGCAGCGTGTGCAAGCGCAGATTCAGAGCGGCCAGTTTCATGATGCGGACGAACTCATTGAAAAGGCCCTCGATGCACTCGACGTACAGGCTGCCTGCGCTGTGTCACCGACGGCAACCGGCGCGGTCGTGCTTGCAGCGTTACAGGCCTCGCCCTATCCCGATATCGATCTCATACCGCCGCGGTTGAGCCTTGCCAATGCGCGGGATGTCCCGCTCTAATGGCGTGGTTGCTCGACACGAACATTCTGTCGGAAGGGCGCAAGCCAAGGCCCGAGCCGAGAGTAACCGCGTTCTACGACGCCCAGCCACTGAGCCAACTCTATGTCAGTGTCGTGAATCTCGCCGAAATCCGGTTTGGCATCGAACTTCAGCAAGATCCGGCCCGCCGCGCCGCTTTAAATAAATGGCTAACGGCGACTTTGCGGCCCGCATTCGCGGGGCGGATTTTGCCGATCACAGAAGACATCCTGCTTAAATGGCGGGTGTTGATGGAAGAAGGCCGCAGACTGGGGTATACGTATTCCCATCCTGACCTGCTGATTGCGGCGACCGCGCTTCACCATGGACTTACGGTCGTCAGGCGCGACCGGAGCGATTTTGACAAGACGTGGGTGCCGGTGTTCAATCCTTGGGATATGTAACGGACGCAGTTTCAACGAAAGGTGCACCTCATTCCTGGACAGGAAGCGACACACACTGACGGGATACTCTTATCAAACGGGATGGGCGACGCGATGGCTCTTGGCGTAAGCCACAACCGCTTCGATGCGATCCGCCGGCAACTCCGAAAATGCCAAAATAGAAAACCAGTGCTTGCAGAACCGCGCGCGTAAGCAAGCCGATCAGAAACCAGTCGACTATGAAAACGCTTCTTTGCCTTCTCACGTTGTTACCGGCATCTCTCTGCGCCGCCGGCCCATTCACCATCCAGCAGATCATGAGCGCTCCCTTCGCCAGTGCCCCCGCAGCATCTCCGAAGGGCGCGGAGGTCGCATGGCTGGAAAACGAGCAAGGTAAGCGCAATGTCTATGTGGCCGCCGCTCCCGATTGGAAGGCTAAACGCATCACCAACTTCGCCACAGACGACGGCGAGGAAATCGCCGAACTCGCCTGGGCGCCCGACGCCTCATACCTGCTGTTCGTGCGCGGCGGCGATCTGGAGACTGGCGGTGATAACCCCAATCCGGCAGTAAGCTCCATTACGCCCGAGCAGGAAATTTGGTGCGCCGCCGCCGATGGTTCGTCTGTGAAAAAGTTGACCGCCGGCCAAGGTCCCGCCGTATCGCCCGCCGGCGGCCTAGTGGCCTTTATCAAAGGCGGCCAGATCTTCACCATGCAGCCCAACGGTGAAGACGTAAAAAACATTGTCACGCAAAAGGGCCGCCCCGGCGATCTCCACTGGTCGCACGACGGTCAGTCGCTGGCCTTTACCACCACGCGTCCGGGTCACAGTCTCATCACCATCTACTCGCTTGCCGAGAAATCTCTCCGCTATTTAGACGCCAGCACGGATCATGACGAAGATCCGGTTTGGTCGCCTGATGATTCACACCTCGCTTATCTCCGCATTCCTTCTGTTTCGCCGAAAATTGGCCCACGCCCCGAACGCGAAGGCGAGCCCTGGTCCATCCGCGTGGTTGAGGTGAAAACCGGCATCGCGCGCCCGGTGTTTCGCGCTTCTGAGGGGACAGGCAGTGTGTATCATCCCGTCACCTCCGACCAGCAAGTCTGGTGGGCGGACGGCGACCGGCTGGTCTTCCCCTGGGAGCGTACCGGCTGGTGCCATCTTTACAGCGTGCCGGCGAATGGCGGAGCACCCAGCGAACTCACGCCCGGCGAAGGCGAAGTGGAAGACGTAGCACTCTCCAGCGACCGCAAAACCGTCTACTTCAATGCCAACATCGGCGATATCGACGGCCGCCATTTATGGAGCGTGGCGCCGGCCGGCGGCGCAGCCAAACAACTCACCACCGGCGAACGCATCGATTGGGCGCCCACGCCCCTATCCGGAGCGCTCTTTTTTCTCTCGTCGAGCTTCAATCGGAAAGCCCACCCATTGCTGCGAATTGAGGGCAAAGAACAAAGCGTGGCGGATGAACTGATTCCTGCCGATTTTCCGGCGTCGAGCCTTATAAAGCCGCAACCGGTAAGCATCGTCGCCGCCGACGGCATGCGCATCCACGGCCAGCTCTTTCTTCCTCCCAATGCCAAACCGGGCGAACGCCATCCGGCGCTGGCGTTCTTCCACGGCGGTTCGCGCCGCCAGATGCTGCTCGGCTTCCACTACATGTATTACTACTCAAACTCATATGCCATGAATCAATTTCTCGCCAGCCAAGGCTACGTCGTGCTTTCTGTGAACTATCGCAGCGGCATCGGCTACGGCATGCTGTTCCGCGAGGCGCTGAATTACGGCGCGGACGGCGGCAGCGAGTATAACGATGTAGTCGGCGCTGGCTTGTACTTGAAGAATCGCACCGATGTCGATCCCGCCCGCATCGGCCTTTGGGGAGGTTCTTACGGCGGCTATCTGACCGCTATGGGACTTTCACGCGCATCCGACCTATTCGCCGCCGGCGTCGATTTTCACGGCGTGCACGATTGGAGCAGTCTGCGCGACGTAACAGGCACACCACCCGCCGGCGGCGATCCTAAAGCCCAGCGCGAATACCAGGAAGCGTTGCGCCTGGCCTTTGAATCTTCTCCCATGGCCACAGTCGATTCATGGAAGAGCCCCGTCCTACTCATCCATGGCGACGACGATCGGAACGTCTCTTTTGCTCAAACCGAAATTTTAGCGGAAGCGCTACGCGCTCGGCATGTGGAGTTTGAGGAACTGATTTTTCCCAACGAAATTCACGATTTTTTGCGCTACGATCACTGGGTCCAGGCGTACGGCGCCACCGCCGATTTCTTTGCTCGCAAGTTGAAGTAGGTGGGCAGGCCAAGCAAAAAGGGACTCTGTCCCCAATTGTTAAACTACCAATTGTCAGAAGTGCTTCTGAGTGGACATGCTTGCGGAGCAAGCTCCAACCGGTAGACCGGAAACCAGGGCTGTCCGTCCCTTTTTGCGCTCCCCGATTGCCGAAAACACTCCTCTTCGGCCAGCCGGCTTCACCCTGCCGCGTGCATCCTTTGCTCGTCACTATCAAGCGAACGGCTCAATCGTTCCAAAACAGCGCTCCGCGGGTCTTTCGAGATCGATTGCCATCCTTGCTCCTCCTGCTCCGCTTTGGGGACCAGACGGATAAACCTCGTCGCGGGATTGCGGCTGGAAAAGAAGGCATACAGTTTGCGGCGATTGGACGCCGAAACGCCTTCCGCGCAAGCAATCACGCAATCGATCTTACTATCGTAGAGTTGGCCCAGCAACAGCGCTTCGGCGGAACTGGAACAGCGAATCACGCTGAGACGCAACGCTTCCAGGTGCTCTTCCACTATGCCGAAAATCTCGAGATCCGAGCCCACCAGCAGCACAGTGCCGCGGCGGCTCAGGGCATCCACCAATTCCGGAGCGGCATTCTGTAACGGCAACAGAATCTCGATTCCCCCTTGCGTGTCGGAAACCAGCTTGAAGGAAATCGAGCCTCCCATTGCCGTAACAATCGCCTCTGCGATGGAAAGGCTGAAATCGGGATTTTCCATTTCGAGCGGAAAGGCGAGCGGCCTCCACGCGCCGGTGCCCGTGTGTTCAATATCAAAGACAATGCCCACCCGCCCGTTCATTTCTTGCTTCGTTGAAATGCGCAGGCGGCCCGCTCCGGCCATGCGTTCGCGGGCATTCAAGAAAACGTTGAGCAAAAGCATCTGCAAACGGTCGAGATGGCACAAAACCAAAGTGGATTCGTCCGTCAGGTGTATGTCTACCTGCAGGTTAGGGCCGCGGAGCTTGTTCAAGAGAGGCTCAACCGAGGCCACCACGCCCGAAGCGCTGAGGTAAGTGGCGCGCACCGCAGGTGGCGTGTTGAGTTGGGTGAGTTGCCCCGCCATCAAAGAGCCCATCGCGCCCACCCGGCGAATCGTATCGATCCGTTCAAGAAGCGCGGCGTGCTCCGGACCCACGCTTTCCTCGGCCCCGGCCGCCAACTCTTCGCAGGTATTATCGAGCAAGACATATAAGCTGCTAAAGTCCCTCGATAGGCCAGCCGTGAGCTGACCCAGGGCTAGCATTCGCTCCTCCTGCCGCAACATGTTCTCTTCTTGTTCCCTGCGCGAAACATCGCGCAGAGTAAAAATGGCGCCCGCCGGCTCGCCGCCCGCATAGCTCATGGCAACTTCGCCTTCCACGCGAACAGCGGCGTTGGTTGACTCCAAGCGCAGAAGCGTCTCCTTCGGAAACGAAACGCGATTTCCCCATTCCGCTTTATCCAGCAACTGCGAGGCAAGGCTGCTTTGCTCGTCGCTTGAAAGTGGGCCGCCGCTTGAAAGTGGAATGACCCGGTCGATAGGCTTTCCTACCAGCTCGGCCCGTTGGACGCCCATAAGCTGCTCTCCAGCCGAATTAATGAACTTTAGCTGGCCGCTCAAATCAGTCACTAGAACGGCGTCGGGAATGTTTTCCAAAACAGTGTCGAGCCACGCTCGATGCTCTTCCAGTTGCCGCTCAATCCTGTGCTTATGCAGCGCCATCTCAATCGTGCTGGTCAAACTCAGCGCGGAAATTGGCTTGACGATGTAACCGAAAGGCTCACTTTGGCGGGCGCGTTCCAGGCTGTTCTTGTCGGCATGGGCCGTCACAAAAACCACTGGAAGCTTGAACTGTTTGCGGATCTGCAGGGCCGTTTCAATTCCATCCACCGGTCCCTTGAGGTGGATATCCATCAGCACCAGATCTGGCGCGCTGCTCTCGACCAACCGAATGGCTTGTTCTGAAGTGGCCGCCACAGCCGCAACGCCGTAGCCCGCCGTCGAAAGTAATCTCTTGATGTCGAGACTGATGATAGCTTCGTCCTCGACAATCAAGACCTTGGGCTCACCGCCCGTTGACCCCATGGGAACCTCCGCGGAAGCCGCCACAACGGGAAACGGCGCGTAGCCAGGCAGCCAAACCTGGGTACGTTCTCAGTGGAACACACCCAGCCCGGAAAATGCACTAAATTTTTCGCCGGTTCGAGCTACTTCGTATCCGGATAGACATGGAACCGGATCGGCACCAGACCGGGACAATCCATGATTTCAAGAGGTCTGGTAGCCTCTTCTTCAGATCTGCCGTCTTCGGCAGCCGCTTCGGTCCAAGCGAGCCATTGCTCATCTGCCCACGCCACCACCTGACAGCAGCTATAAACGCCCGCTTGGAACTCCTCTTGAAATCCTAGGACCAGCGCGTCTGCCGCAGCCTGTGAAGCGCTACAACCGCAATTTCGACAAATAGTCATTCTCTTCTACCCCGGTTCCTCGCCCACCACGGGCGTCGCTTTCATATCGTCTTGGATGTTGCAACCTGATAACCAAGTGCAAATCCGCCGGCATTAATCTTTTCGAAAACGAACCCTCCGCCGGCAGAAGGTCTAATTTTTGTTCCGCTTGCGGTCACGCACTTCCCGGAAGACTGCGCTTCGGGAGATAACTCCTACGGAATCAAACACCCGATCCGACGTATTCTTAGTGCGGAAAAGGTACGTTTCGTTTCCCAATTATCGGATTTTGACCCTGGCTGCTTTGTAAGCTATCTCACATTCGGCACTGGATCGAGCCGAAGCTGCTCGAAATCGTTCCCGGTCTCCGCGCACAATGCCTCCACCACCAGTTGGTGGTCGTCGCGCTGCGGCAAACCCGACACCGTCACCGATCCGATTACGCCTGTACCTGCGACAGCCAGCGGAAACGAGCCGCCGTGCGCGGCAAACTCGTTCAAGGTGAGTCCAAATCGGTCGGCCAGATTGGTGCCCTTGAATTGCAGTTCGAGTCCCATATAATACGAGCTGCGATGGAAGCGCGCGACCGTGTTGGCCTTTCTCTGCGCCCAAGCCGCATTGTCCGGTGAACTCCCCGCCAATGCACAGTAAAACAGCGGGTGGCCGAAACGGCGCACGTCGATCACCAGCGGCGCCTTCCGCGCCGTAGCAAACTGCCGCAGGCGCAGCCCCAAATGCCACGCGCTCTCCTCGTTGAATCGGGCAAATTGCAACACCGCTTCCTGACGCGCGATGATGGCTAAATCGTCGGTAATGGACATGGCTCACCACATTTTGTCACCCCGCGCCCTAGCTTTGTCAGTCAAGTCCCACCGTTCATCGTTCTGCCGCTTGAGTTCCCCATATCTGGGGCACAATTGTTGACATGAAGGAACGCCTGTGGAAATGGCTACGTCGAATCGCGCTGCCCGGCGCATTTACGTCGCTTGCGGTAACCGTACTCTTGATCGCGTTTGGTAAAACGTCCGGCCTCGCCGGTATTTTGCAGGAGTTCTCCATCGCTGTCCTCTATTCCGTTTGGATCGGCGGCATTCTGGCTGCGGTCATGCCCGCGATTTGGGACCGTTCCGAGCGTTGGAAACCAACACCTCGCTGGGCAGCGCGTTTGGGCACCATCGCTCTTGGCACAGCCGGCGGCGCGCTGCTTTCCGGCGTATGCCTGTTCTTCGTATTCCGCGGACATTATGGATTCTGGCCATCGTTTTGGCGATCCTACTGCGTTTCGCTCGTTCTGGCTTCCACAGTCGCCACGTTCATCGCTACCTTTGAAACCTATCGGGAACGGCTGCAGACGACCCAAATCAAACTGAAGGCGAAAGAAGTGGAACGCGAACGCGCTTTGAAGTTGGCAACCGCCGCCCGCCTGTCCTCGCTAGAATCGCGCGTTCATCCGCACTTCCTGTTCAACACACTCAATTCGGTCGCATCGCTCATTCACGAAGACCCGAAACGCGCCGAATCGATGGTAAACCAGCTCGCCGAATTGCTCCGCTTCTCGCTCGATTCGGGGCAAAGCGGCTTGGTCCCGCTCGAACGCGAAATGAAAATTGTCGAGGATTACCTCGCCATTGAACAAACGCGCTTTGGCGAAAGGCTGCGCTATTCCATTCACATCGAAGCTGGCTTAGGCCTCACGCCCATACCGCCTTTAGCCGTGCAGACGCTGGTGGAAAATTCCGTAAAGTACGCCGTCGGTCCGCGCATTGAGGGCGCAACCATTCGCATCACAGCTCAAATCGAGCAAGGTCGATTAAGGCTCGAAATTGCAGACGATGGCCCTGGATTTTCTTGCGCCGGCATACCGGCCGGACATGGTCTCAACAATCTCGAGGAACGCCTCGCCGCCATCTACGGCGAGACGGCCAAACTGCACATCGATTCGTCCGCGGCCACCACCGCCGTCTCACTCTCGCTTCCATTGAGCGTTCGAAAAGCGGCATGAGCGCTGTCCGAGCCTACCTGGTAGACGATGAGCCGCTGGCGCTCAAGCGTCTGGCGCGCTTGCTGAGCGAAACCGGCCGCGTAGAAGTGGTCGGCTCCCACAGCGATCCCACAAAAGCCTTGGCCGAACTAGGGACAATGTCCTGCGACGTCATCTTCGCCGATATCGAAATGCCCGGCCTGAGTGGTTTCGAAATGCTTTCGAAACTCGTATCGCAACCGCTCGTCATTTTCACCACGGCCTATTCGCAATACGCTTTACAAGCGTTCGAACTGCATTCTGTCGATTATCTAGTCAAGCCCATCGATCCCAGACATCTGGAACGCGCGCTGGCCAAACTCGAACGGATTCTCAAAGGCGCCGAATCCCGTCCGCAATTAGAGAAGTTGTTGGAACAGCTCGCCGCCGCCCTGCCTGCGAAACCAGGTTTCCCTGCCCGCCTGCCGTCGCGCCTGGGTGACCGCATCGAATTCGTTGAAGTCGCCCGGGTCACACATTTTTTCGCGAACGACAAACTGACTTATGCATCGACGCCCAAAAAAGACTTCGTCATCGACAACACGATCGCGCAGTTGGAGGAAACGCTCGATCCAGCCAAGTTTGTCCGCATTCATCGCTCTACTATCGTCAACATCGAGTTCGTGAAAGAGCTTTATTCATGGTTCTCCGAACGCATGATGGTGCGCATCAACGACGGCAAGGACACCGAATTGACCGTGGCGCGCGAGCGCGTGAGAACGTTGAAAGAGCGCCTTGGACTTTATTCGTGACGCGCTATTTCAATCGGAATCGGATACAATGGGCGCTACTTCAAAGGAGCCTTATGGCAAAAAAAATCGATCCCCTCAACAAGAAAATGTACGGCGCGGTCACGGTCTCAATCACTGTGTCCGATGTGAAAGCCGCCGTGAACTTCTATCAAAAAGCGTTTGGTTTCGAGAAACGCGGAATCATGAACGGGCCAGACCGGAAACCCATCCATGCGGAATTAACCTTGCGCGGTACCACATTAATGCTGGGACCGGAGAATGCCGAGCGCAATGCCCGCAGCGCTAAATCCATCGGCGGGTCGCCCGTGACGTTGTATCTAACCGTCGAGGACGTAGATAAGGTGTTCGCCAAAGCCGTCAAAGCGGGCGCCACGCCGGCGCAACCCGTCATGGATATGTTCTGGGGCGATCGCTGCGGCATCGTCATCGACCCGGAGGGCAACCCTTGGATGCTCGGCACACACATCGCCGATCCAACCCCCGAGGAAATGAAGAAAGCCATGGCCGACATGATGCGCCCCCAGGCAGCCAGCGCCGCAAGTTCATCCTAGCCCCTCAGACAACGTGGGGCGGGATGGCATCCCGCGCGCCGATTGGCAATCGGCGCACTGTAACATAGGAACTAACTCGGCGGTAACATGCCCAGCGTCTTCCTCAGCCACTCGAGCCCCGACAAACCCTTCGTCCGCCAACTCGCCGACCACCTCCGCCAAAACCCCCAAATCACCGTCTGGCTTGACGAACGCGAAATCTCCCCCGGCGCCAACATCGTCGACAAAATCGCCGAAGGCCTCGACTCCGATTTCGTCCTCCTCATCCTTTCA
>Ga0302324_100030678_pt1 | contig 10155 bp, 10 predicted proteins | sample Palsa_T0_1_FD_201949 | JGI IMG/M metagenome (GOLD analysis project Ga0302324, IMG submission 201949) | Peat permafrost microbial communities from Stordalen Mire near Abisko, Sweden - Palsa_T0_1 | ecosystem: Environmental > Terrestrial > Soil > Palsa > Peat permafrost | place: Sweden: Abisko... | reverse complement strand
GTGGGCGTTCAGCAACGGAAATGCCGGCACGCGTTATACTCGTTTCTTCAATAATATAGACGGTCTCGATGCGCTGGATTGGAATGCTATCGGCGCGACGGACTGGAGGGACCTGTTCGTGAAAGAACGAAAACAGGCTGAGTTCCTGGTCGAGGAATCTTTCTCGTGGGAGCTGATCGAGCGAATCGGCGTAATCGACGAAAAGATCGCAGAGCCTGTGGCGAGCGTAATCGGAGAAGCCCGTATCGGCCGAAGATCGTCGTCGCGCCACAATGGTATTACTAGGAAACGGCACTATGATCGAACTCACGCAGGGTGACATTCTGCTTGCGGACACAGAAGCTCTTGTTAACACGGTCAATTGTGTTGGCGTGATGAGAAGGGGCATCGCGCTCCAGTTCCGGAAGGCTTACCCGGCGAACTTCAAGGTTTACGAGGCCGCATGTAAACGCCACGAGTTGCTTCCGGGAAGGATGCTGGTCTTCGAAACCGACCTCTTGGCCGGGCCTAGATACATCGTCAATTTCCCAAACGAAGCGGCACTGGAAAGGCAAGAGCCGCATCGAGGATATCGACGCCGGATTGCCGGCGCTGGTCGAGGAGATCAGGCAGCGCGGTATTCGATCCGTTGCCGTTCCTCCACTCGGATGCGGGCTTGGGGTCTCGACTGGGAGGAGGTTCGGCCGAGGATTGTGCGTGCGTTCGAAGAATTGCCCGAGGTGCGAGTGCAATTGTTCAAGCCGGCAGGCGCGCCGAAGCCCGAAGCGATGGCGAAGGAAAAGCGCGCGCCGGTCATGACGCCGGGAAGAGCGGTGCTAGTAGAGTTGATGTCCCGCTATCTCGCAGCGGTGATGGATCCGTGCATTACCCTGTTGGAGATTCACAAGCTCATGTACTTCATGCAGGAGGCCGGGGAGAATCTTCGCCTGAGCTATGAGAAGGGAACATACGGCCCTTACGCGAAGAATCTACGGCACGTGCTGAGCGTCATCGAGGGACACTTCATTACTGGCTATGGGGATGCCGAAGACGATCCGCAGCGGCCCATAGAGCTTCTCCCGGGCGTGTCCAAATCGGCCGCCGCCTTCATTGCATCGCACCCGGACACACAAGCTCGATTCGACAGGGTCACGAACCTGATTCACGGGTTCGAGACTCCATTCGGAATGGAGTTGCTGGCAACCGTACACTGGGTATGCGCTCGGGAAGGCGCGAAGTCCGGGGAGGAGGCTATCGAGTACACGTATTGCTGGAATGATCGCAAGAGGGGGTTCCGCCGGGAAGAGATCGCTCTGGCGCGGGAGGTTCTGGCGGCTCAAGGCTGGTTCGGCTGATCTCCGCGAAACGCATTCGGCACGTTTATTAAGGGACGCTGCTCCTATGGCAGCACGCGGAAGGGCACGTTGCTGGAAAGCGTGCCGTTGGGTGTGACTACCTGGACTTCTCCGCTGGTCGCGCCGACGGGCACGGCGGTGGCGATTTCGGCAGGCGAGATCACCTCGAACGCAGCCGCGGCGCCATTGAAGGTGACGCTGGTCGCGCCGGTTAAATCGGTTCCGAGAATCCTCACAGCTGTCCCTACTGTGGCCGAGGCGGGCAGCATTCTGACAAACGGAGCCAGACCTACCGAGAAGCTGAAGACCGTGCCGCACCCAAGACCCAAGGAGCCATCGCCCGTTCCACCGTACGCGGTTACGCCGTAGAGGTCGCCATTGGTGTCCTGGACAAGCGCGGATGGGTCTTCTCCGTCGGCGCAAGCGGGTTGAGCGCAGAAGGCGTAAAGCGTCGTCAGCGTCCCGCCCGGGGTGAGTTTGAAGAGTGTCCCGCAGGTGTTGGACGAGCAATTGGGGCCGCCGTAGGGAGTTGTCCCGTAGAGGTTCCCGTCGGTAGCCTGAATGAGGCTGTTTATAGGTTCTTCCCCGTCGGGGCACCCGCTTTGGGCGCAGAAGCTATAGAGCGTCGTCAGTGTACCTCCGGTAGTGATTTTGAAGATCGTGCCGTAACCATAGACACCGCCAGCCGAAGTTGTCCCGTAGAGTTCGCCGTTGGCCGCCTGAGTCAGTCCCGCCTCGGGATAGTTCCCGTCCAGGCAATCCGCTTCCGGTTGCGAGCAGAAGCTGTAGAGCGTCGTTAGGGCGCCCCCCGGAGTAATTCCGAAAACAGTCCCGCAGCCGTAGGGCGCGCAGTTGGCGCCTCCGAACTCGGTTGTCCCGTAGAAGTCCCCATTCGCGGCTTGGACCAGCCCTCCGCTGGGCGAGGTACCGTCCGCGCATCCGTATTCCGGGCAGAAGCCGTGTAGCGTAGTCGGCACGCCGCCCGGAGTGATTTCGAAGAGCGTGCCACAGCCGATAACAAGGGGACAGTAGGGTGCACGGCGCCCGCCTATATGGGTCGCCCCACAAAAGTTCCCATTGGTGGCCTGTACCAGTCCCTCTGGCTCCCAGGCGAGGTAGGGGAAGTCATATATCGTCGTCAGCGCGCCACTCAGCGTCATTTCGAAGACTGAGCCATAACCGTTATCGCCATCGGCCGTTGTGCCGTAGAGTTCTCCATTGGCCGCCTGAATCAGGGGCGCCGATCCGGCGTTGCCATTTGGGCACATGGCACCGCCCTCGGGGCAGAAACTATATAGTGTCGTGAGCGCGCCACCCAGGTTCATCGCGAAAATTGTTCCAACAAAAACTGTGCCAGTGTTGGTGGCGCCGCCACCCTGCGTCGTCCCGTACAAACTGCCGTCGATGGCCTGGACCAGTGCCGCGGTAGGGGACGCGCAGTCCGCGTTATCGAACCTGTGCAGCGTTGTCAGGGTCTGCGCGTCGGATGCAGCCGCTATCACTGCGCTCAGCAAAAGGACAGCGGCCGCTTTCTTCCGCCAGTCCAGTTTGCCTAAGACATTAACGATTTGTTTCATCGATGCGCTCCTTTTTCTGTGCGAGTCTTCATTCGGCCCACGCACACTTGCATACGCCTATGATTCTATGGCAGCACGCGGAAGGGCACGTTGCTGGAAAGCGTGCCGTTGGGTGTGACCGCCTGGATTTCTCCGCTGCTCGCGCCGGCGGGCACGGTGGCGACGATTTCAGTATGCGAAACGACTTCGAACGCAGCCGCGGTGCCGTTGAAGGTGACGCTGGTCGCGCCGGTCAGGTCGGTTCCGAGAATCTTGATCTGGGCGCCCACGGTGGCGGACACGGGTAGCATAGCGACGAACGGGCGCAGGCCGGCCGACAATCTGAAGACAGTGCCAGCAAGGAGGGCCGTCCCGGCGGACGTGGTCCCGTAAAAATCCCCATTGGTCGCCTGGAGAAGCCCGGCGACCGGAAAGGCGCCGTCCATGCACCCGCTTTGAGAACAAAATTCGTAGAGTGTGGTCAACGTGCCATTTGGCGTGACTTTGAAGATCGTGCCCGCCTCAGGGCCGCCTCCGTAAAGGGTTGTTCCGTAGAGGTTTCCATCGGTGACCTGTAAAACCCCCGAGGGGCTAGAGCCATTCGCGCAGGAATCACAGAAGGCGTATATTGTCGTCACGTCGCCATTCGGCGTCATTTTGAGGATCGATCCGGGAAATGCGAGGCCCAGATCGACCAAACCGATCGTAGTCCCATAGAAGTCTCCATTGGGGGCCTGGACCAGTGGCCAAGCTGGGCCGACGCCGTCGGCACACGCGTCTTGAGCGCAGAAGCTGTGCAGCGTGGTTAGAACGCCGCTCGGGGTGATCTTGAAGGCCGTGCCACAGCCGATTGAAACGATGACCCTTCCGCAGCCACCGCTGCCGACCGCCGTGCCTCCGTAGTTCGTGGTCCCGTACAGATCTCCGTTGACAGCCTGGACCAGCCCTCCGTAGGGGAGTTCGCCGTCCGTGCAATCGCTTTGCGAGCAGAAGCTGTAAAGCGTCGTCAGGGTGCCGCTCGGCGTGATCTTGAAGACTGTGCCGCCGCGTTCCCCGTTGGCGCCGCCGTGAAGGGTTGTCCCATAGAAGTCGCCATCGCTGGCCTGGATAAGATCCGCGTAGGGATTGGTGCCGTCATCGCATCCGAAGTGGGAGCAGAATCTGTGTCGTCAGCGCACCGCTCAGGTTAATTCTGAATACGGTGCCACCCCCACCATACACGTAGGTGCTATCTCCCCCAATCGATGTCGTCCCGTACAGGTTACCATCCGTAGCCTGGATGAGCCCGAAGGGCTGTTCTCCGTCCGTGCATCCGCTCTGAGAGCAGAAGTTGTAGAGCGTTGTGAATGCGCCGTCGGGCGTGATTCTGAAGACCGTGCCGCCGCCGTTGGCGCCGCCACCGGTGGTTGTCCCGTAGAGGTCTCCATTAGTGGCCTGGACCAGCGGACCTTCGGTTGGGCCGCCGCAACCGGTTTGGGCGCAAGAAAACGTGTAAAGCGTCGTCAAAGTCTGCGCAGGTAAGGCAATCGTGGTCATGGCGCTTAGGACAAGGACAGCGTACGTCCTCATTCGCCAATTTGTTTCATCGATGCATCCACAGCACATGCGGAAATACTACACCAATCCAAGAAAGAAAGCACTCCTTTTCTCTCTAAATGGGTACCACGGACTTGGGAACAGGTACCATCCGGACAAAACACCACTATTCAGCCGGGCGGCCGCAAGCTCCGAAACGCGTACCGGAAGGCATTCTCCGCGATGCCTCGCAACTCCGCTTCGGAGAACCCGAATCGGTGCGCCGCCAACTCATATTCGCCCGATAGCGTCGTGGCGAAGATGGCGGGATCGTCGGTGTTGAGCGTGATGGGCACCCCGGCATCGAACAGCCGCCGCACCGGATGCGCGTCCAGCGATGCCACCGCCCCGGTGGCCACGTTGCTGGTGATGCACAGCTCCAGCGGAATCCCGCGATCGCGCAAATGCCGCAGCAACGCCGCATCTTCCACGGCCCGGATGCCGTGCCCGATACGCTCCGCGCCGATATCCAGCGCCGCCCACACCGATTCCGGCCCAACGGTCTCGCCTGCATGCGCCGTCAGCCGCAGCCCCGCGCCTTTCGCAAAGCGGTACACTTCGCCGAACCAAGCGGCCGGCCCGCGCTCCTCGTCGCCGCCGATGCCGAACGCCACTACGCCATCGTTCACCCGCTCGGCCGCCAGTTCTGCCACGCGCATGGCATGCGCGACGCCGAAGTGGCGGACCGCGTCGAGAATCCAATGGACTTCGATGGTGGACTCCGCTGCCGCCTGGCGCACCGCCGCATAGACCGGCGCAAACTCCTGCTGCTTCCACAGCACCACGCCGGCCGATAGCGTGATTTCGGCATACTGCACGTTCTCGGCAGCCAGGCGCCGCATCAAGGCCCGCGCGATGTGCGCGTAGTCTTCCGGCGTGCGGAGCCGCTCGACTACGGCTTTGTATGCCTGAATGAATCCTTGAAAATCGTGAATGCGATACATGGCGCGTATGGCATCCGGGGTGAGGGCGGGGTCCAGCTCCTGCATGGTTTCCGGCTCGACGGAGCCTTCCAGGTGCAGATGCAACTCCGCCTTTGGCCAGGCGCGATAGGGGGTCACTTGCTCCATTAAGGACAGGTTCGCATAAGATGTGTCGGCACGAGTGCCGACACGGCACGTTGAGAACGTGCGCCACAAGGGTTGAAATGGATTATCGTTAGCGAATGGAAAACAATACGTCGCGCCGCGCGTTCCTGGGTTCGACTTTGGCCGGGATCGCTCTGCCCCACGTGCACGCGGCGGAAGATAATACGATTCGGCTTGCGCTGGTGGGATGCGGCGGACGCGGCACGGGCGCAACCGAAAACGCGCTGGGCATTAAGAACGGACCCATCAAGCTGGTGGCCATGGCCGACGTCTTCCCGCAAAAGCTGAGCGACAGCCATGGAAAGCTGCGCGGCCATTTCGCTTCTCAGATGGACGTGCCCATGGATCGCCAGTTCATCGGCTTCGACGGCTACCGCAAGGCCATGGACTGCCTGAAGCCGGGCGATGTGGCCATCCTGGCGACACCGCCGGCGTTCCGCTGGGTGCATTTCCGCTATGCCATCGACAAGGGCCTGAACGTATTCATGGAGAAGCCGGTCTCCGTAGATGGCCCGACTACGCGGCGCATGATCGCGCTGGGCGAAGAGGCTGGGCGCAAGAACCTGAAGGTCGGCGTCGGTTTGATGATCCGGCACTGCCGGGCGCGGCAGGAACTGCTCAATCGCGTGCGCGACGGGCAGATCGGAGACATCGTGGCGATGCGCGGCTACCGCATGGGAGGGAGCGGCGGCACTGCGCCGGTCAAGCCGGAGGGCACGTCCGAACTGATGTACCAGATCCGCTTGTTCCACTCGTTCTTGTGGGCCAGCGGCGGCGTCTTCAGCGATTACTACATCCACCAGATCGATGAGCTCTCGTGGATGAAGGGCGCGTGGCCGGTGGAGGCGATGGCACTGGGCGGGCGCCAGTACCGCGGCGATTCGGTGGACCAGAACTTCGACGTCTACGCGGTACAGTACACCTATCCGGACGGCACGCGCCTGTTCTTCGATGGCCGCAACATGCCCGGGGTACACAACGAGTTTGCCAGCTACCTGCATGGGTCGAAGGGCTCGGCCGTAGTTTCGACCAACGCGCACACGCCGGGGCGCACGCGCATTTATAGCGGGCAGAACATCCCGCGCTGGCAGAGCGGGCAGAAGGAACCGGCGCCCGAGAATTTAGTGTGGGCGTTTCCGCAGCCGGAGCGCTCGCCGTACGACTGGGAGTGGGACGACCTGATCGCAGCCATTCGCGACGACAAGCCGTACAACGAAGTCAAGCGCGGGGCCGAGGCCAGCATGGTCGCGTCGATGGGGCGCTTCGCGGCGCACACTGGGCAGTTGGTGACGTTTGACCAGATGATGAATCACGATCATGAGTTCGCGCCTGATGTGGATAAGTTGACGATGGATGGGCCTGCGCCGTTGCGCGCAGGGGCGGATGGGAAGTATCCGGTGCCGGAGCCGGGGGTGAAGACGACGCGGGAATACTAGGAATTGGAAGTCACACCAGTTGCGCTAACCGAGACTTTCCCTTACTCTGAAAGCAGTGAGCACCAGGAGCAGCAAGCCATGACGATTCATCTGACGTCCGAACAAGAGCGCCGGGTTCAGGCTGTCATTAGCCGCGGCGACTACGAGTCCGTTGAACAAGTCGTAGATGCGGCTTTGGCGGCCGTCGAACAGCGTAGCGTGCCAGGCTTTGCGGGCACGCAGGAAGAATTGGAAACCTTACTTGCCGAAGGGCTGGCATCGAAGGAACTTTCCGAACACGAATTTTGGCGTTCGGTGAACACCCAAACCGACGCCCTGCTTGCCGAGTTTAAAACCGGCCCGCGTTCGTGAAAGCTTCGTACCGGCAAGCGGCCAAAGACGACGTGGTGCGCCAGTTCCGCTATTATCTCGTCACACTGAGCGTTCCAGAAGTCGCCATACGCTTCCGAAGCGCCGTCCAGAGCACCGTTCAATCATTGCTCCAGCGTCGTTTTGTGGGTCCACACTATCGTTTGAGCAACCCGCGTCTTCAAGATCTGCGCTCCTGGCCTGTTGCGGGATTGAAGCCATCCGGATTTACTACCTCGTGGCTGAAGACGCCATCCACGTCATTCGGATTCTGCACGGCAAGCGCGATGTTAAGCGCATCCTCGAAGGTGAGCAGGGTCTCTGAGGAATAAGACCGCGACGGCCACCGCAGGCTCGCCACTAGGTGCGGCGGGTGATCCCCTGTCGGGCGTTGGTGCCCAGCGAGTCCTGATGGCGGTTCAGGCATTTCACAAAAAGGCGCTCTCTGCTCTTCCAGTCCTCATATTGCCTCGCCTTATTGATGATTTCTTTGCTATCCATGCATCGATCATCAACGAGCCTTCTCATGCTTCCGTCGCTCCAAATCTCGGGGCGACCAATCGTCAGACCTTTTTCGCTTAGAAATTGTGATGCCCAATTTTCCTCATGCCAAACGCCCTGCGGTGCTGTGTGTGCCATAAAGAATAACCTCAAATTCCAGTCCTTGCCTTGACGATACCACTTTCGCCGCCAACCCGGCGTGGCACGGCGACAGGCGTTGGCTTTCTGCTTGGTTAACATCAGATAACATTGAGCTACCCTCTAGCTTGCCGACGTATAGGTGCAGCGCTAACCTGAAGATTGCCGAACACGATGTCACGTCCGATCATCCGGCGGCTGAAGCCGGGGGAGGAGGAATTACTCCGCAAGCGCGAGGAGTTGGCCGCCATTCGCGCAACTCTCGCAGAACGCGAGCTTGAGCTTGTCGATCTTCGGAGCCAGCTTGCCGCCTTTGAGGGTCGCTACCTACGGCAGGTGGGCACTCTCTACGCTGAACTGGACGAATGGAAGGCGCGAATTTCCGAGTTGCAGGCCCGGCTTCATCCTTCAGCCGCTTCGACGGTACAGGCAGAGGAGGCCCGCGAAAAGGCACGCCAGACGTACGAAGAGGCCCACGGAGTGGCATCCGAGACGAGCGACTTCACCCCGTCTCCCGAACTTAAGAGGATGTACCGTGAAGCAGCCAAACGGATCCATCCGGACTTGGCCACGGATCCCGCCGATAGGGAGCGCCGTACCCGCTTCATGGCCGAGGCCAACCGCGCCTACGAGGCAGGCGACGCTGAGGCACTCCGACGCATTCTTGACGAATACGAAGACGGCGGGGAGGCAGTAACGGGCGAGGGGATCGGCGCCGAATTGATCCGCATCATCCGGCAGATCAGCTTGGCTAAGACTCGACTTTCGGCTATTGAGCACGAGTTGGACACTCTGCGCAAGAGTGAAATCGCTCTGCTTAAGACGCAGGCCGAAGAGAGGGAGCGAGAAGGCCGTGACCTTCTGGCGGAGCTTGCAACTGCTGTGCGAGACCAGATTGAGCTCGCCAAGAAGAAGCACGAATCGCTTGCCGAACAAGAGGCCATGCCTGCGTGACCGGCGAATCCCAACTTCAGGTCAGTCCGGGCGCTAGCGATTCGTCCCCGACCCTTTCGAAGATACGATCCAGCCTCATCGCTCGGGGACGTAGGGATGCGGCCATCCTCGCGCGGCGGTCCTCTGCGGAGCCAACGGGGGCCCTAACTTGCCGGCTTGCCGAGCAAGGAGACGCTGACGCCCAGTACAGCCTCGGCGTTCGATACTTTTGTGGCCACGGGGTCCGTCAGGACTACGCCGAAGCTGCGAAGTGGTTTCGCAAGGCCGCTGAGCAAGGACACGCTACAGGACAGTACTATATCGCCAACGCATATTACCACGGCAGAGGAGTCCCTCGGAACCAGGCTGAAAGCAGTGAAATGGTTCGGTAGGGCTGCGGAGCAGGGCGATGCCGACGGTCAACTCGCCATCGGTTATGCATACCGCCACGGCAAAGGAGTCCCCCAGGACGACGCTGAGGCGGTGAAGTGGTTTGGAAAGGCTGCTGAGCAGGGTAACGCCGACGCTCAGCACCGGCTCGGCATCGCGTTCTACTTCGGAAAAGGCGCTCCCCAGCACTTTTGCGAAGCGGTGAAATGGTTTGATAAGGCCGCTGAGCAGGATAACGCCGACGCCCAACTCGCCCTCGGCGATGCGTACCACCACGGCGAAGGAGTCGGCCAGGACGACGCCGAAGCAGTGAAGTGGTATAGGAGGGCTGCCGAGCAGGGGCACGCCGAAGCTCAGTACAGCTTTGGCGAGGCATACTGCCGTGAAGAGGGATCCCTTCAGAATTACTCTGAAGCAGTGAAATGGTATCGCAAGGCTGCTGAGCGAGGTCACGCCGAAGCCCAGTACAGGCTCGCCGATGCGCATTACTCCGGGCAGGGAGTCGCTCAGGACCGCCCCGAAGCAATGAGGTGGTATCGCAAAGCTGCAGGGCAAGGGCATGCCGAGGCCCAGTGTATGCTCGGTGATATATACCATTCCGGCGAAGGAGCGCGCAAGGACTACGCCGAGGCAGTGAAATGGTATCGCAGAGCCGCCGAGCAGGGCGATCCGAACGATCCGGAGCGCCTAGGCACCTATTATGAGGCTCGGGAGATTCTCGCTAGTTTTTTCGTAATTGATTAGCGGGAGTCGGCCATGGAATCCTGCAACCGGATTTAAAAGCTGTGGACTTCCAAAACAGAATCGGACCATAATGTTTTTATGGCGGATCTGGACTCCCTCAGTCGAGACGATC
>Ga0302324_100030677_pt1 | contig 10155 bp, 10 predicted proteins | sample Palsa_T0_1_FD_201949 | JGI IMG/M metagenome (GOLD analysis project Ga0302324, IMG submission 201949) | Peat permafrost microbial communities from Stordalen Mire near Abisko, Sweden - Palsa_T0_1 | ecosystem: Environmental > Terrestrial > Soil > Palsa > Peat permafrost | place: Sweden: Abisko... | reverse complement strand
GCTGCGCGCCCCGGCCCGAGGCCACCACCAGGGCGGCCGGGGTGGCCAGGCCCAGCGCGCACGGGCAGGCGATGATCAGCACGGCCAGCGCGGCGCTGACCGCGTGCCCGGCCGCGGCACCGGCCATCAGCCAGCCGGCCAGGGTAAGGACCGCGCAGGCCAGGACGGCCGGCACGAACACCGCGCAGATCCGGTCGGCCAGCCGCTGAATGGCCGCCTTGCCCGCCTGGGCCTGCTCGACCATGGCGATCAGGTGCGCCAGCTGGGTGTCCTGGCCCACCTTGTCGGCGCGGACGACCAGGCGGCCGGTCAGCGCGATGGTCCCGCCGGTCACGGCGTCGCCCGGGGCCGCATCGGCCGGCACCGACTCCCCCGTCATCGCGCTGCGGTCCACCGCCGACCCGCCGGACAGCACCTCGCCGTCGGCGGCGATCCGCTCCCCCGGGCGGACCACGAACCGCTGGCCGGCCTGCAGCAAGTCGGCCGGGATCCGGAACTCGGTGCCGTCGTCGGCCAGCACCCAGACGTCCCGGGCCCCGGCCGCGGCCAGCTCCCGCACCGCCTGCCCGGCGGTCCGCCGGGCCCGCGCCTCATACAGCCGCCCGGCCAGCAGGAACGTGGTCACCGAGGCGGCCACCTCGAGGTAGATCCCGCCGCCGGAGCCGTGCAGCAGGTTCTGCAGGCCGCTCAGCTGACCCCGGCCGCGGTCCAGCACGAACATCGCGTACACCGACCAGCCACAGGCGGCCAGGATGCCGAGCGACACCAGCGTGTCCATCGACGAGGACAGGTGCCGGGCCTGGCGCAGCGCGGCCTGGTGGAACGGCCACGCGGCCCACGTCGCCACCGGGGCGGCTAGCGCGACCAGCACCCACTGCCAGCCGGGGAACCTGGTCCACGGGAAGACCGAGAGCATGATGGACAGGTCGGTCAGCGGGACGAAGAACACCAGGGCCAGGATCAGCCTGCGGCGCAGCCGCCGGACCGCTGCATCATCGCCCGTGCCCGCGTCCTGCTCGGGCGGCGCGGCCAGCTCCGCGGTGTAGCCGGCCGTCTGGACCACGCCGATCAGGCCGCGCGCGGAGACTTGCGCGGGGGCGGTCACGTAGGCCCGTTCGGTACTCAGGTTGACCGATGCGGTGACGCCGGTCACCTTGTTCAGCTTGGCCTGCACCCGTGCGGCGCAGGCGGCGCAGGTCATCCCGCCGATGACCAGCTCGACCTGGACCTCTTGGGTCGTCTCGGGGATCGTGGTGACCGTGCCGGTCACGGTTTCCGCGGTCACGGGACCGGTCACGGGATGCCCGGGCTGGTGACCGTCGCGTCGATGGTGACGGTGCCGGCATGGCGAAAGGTCAGCGTGAGCGGCACGGTGGCCCGGGTCTCGTACGGGGAAGGCTGCTGGAGCACGAGGTCGTCACCGAGCGGGGTCAGGGTGAGGGTGCCGTGCGCGGGGATGACCAGCGCGGCGGCCTGGGCCGGCGGCCCGGCCGGCCCGGTCTGCTGGGTCAGCACGACGCGGCGGGCGAAGGGGGTGCGCGCGGCGACGAGTTCGTCGGGGGTGCCGCTGAGGTTCCTGATGGTCAGGAACGTCCCCGCGGTGCGTACCGCGTCGGCTGCCTGCGGGGTGAACGCGCGCATCGGGACGGCGGCCTGGGTGACCTGGAGCCTGACCCGGGTGAGCGTGCCGCCGCCGCCGGTGCCGGCCCAGGCGGCCAGCAGCCCGGTCACCACGACCGCGCAGATCACCGGGCCGGCGACGGCGCGCAGCAGGTCACGCATGGCTATGCTCCCCGGCCAGGCGGGGGCGGAAGCGGCGCAGACGCAGGCTGTTGCCGACCACGATCAGCGAGCTGGCCGACATCGCGACGCCGGCGAACAGCGGGTTGAGGTAGCCGAGGGCGGCCAGCGGGATCGCGACCAGGTTGTAGCCGGACGCCCAGGCCAGGTTGGCGCGGATCACGGCCATGGTGGCCCGGGACAGCTGCACGGCCGCCACGATGCTGAGCGGGTCGCCGCCGACCAGGGTCAGGTCGGCGGCGCCGATGGCTGCGTCGGCGCCGGTCCCGACGGCCATGCCCAGGTCGGCCTGGGCCAGCGCGGCGGCGTCGTTCACCCCGTCGCCGACCAGGGCGACCGCGGTCCCGCCGGCCTGCAGGCTCCGGACGGCCTCCACCTTGCCTTCGGGCTTGACTCCGGCCAGGACGTCCCGGGCCGGGATCCCCAGCTCGGCGGCCGCCGAACGAGCGGCGTGCCCGTTGTCCCCGGTGACCAGGAGCGGCCGGATGCCCAGGCGGGTGATCCGGGCCACCGCCTCGGCGGCGTGCGGTTTGAGCTGGTCGGCGACCACGATCGCGGCGCGTGCCTGCCCGTCCCAACCGGCCAGCACCGCGGTCCGGCCGCTCTCCTCGGCGGCCTCGGCGGCCTGGCCGAGCCGGGCGGGGACGTGGAAGGAGAGCCGGGCGAACAGGTCCGGGCTGCCGACCGTGATCTCGCGGTCCCCGACGGTGCCGCGCACCCCGGCGCCGGGCAGCGCGGTGAAGGTCCCGGCCGGCGGGAGGGAGCCCAGGCGGGCGGCGGCGGCCCGGGCGACGGCCTGGCCGACCGGGTGCTCGGAGGCGTCCTCCACCGCGCCGGCCAGCCGGAGGACCTCGTCCTCGACGGCGCCGTCGGTGACGACGTCCAGCACGGTCATTTTGCCGGTGGTCAGGGTGCCGGTTTTGTCCAGCGCCAGGGTCCGGATCCGGCCCGCGGTCTCGATGGCCTGGGCGCTCCTGATCAGGACGCCGAGCTCGGCGCCGCGGCCCACCGCGGCCAGCAGGGCGGTCGGGGTGGCCAGGCCGAGCACGCACGGGCAGGCGACCACCAGGACCGCGACCGCGGCGCTCCAGGCCGGCGCCGCGGGCAGTCCCGCGCCCAGCCAGAAGCCCAGCGTCGCCACGGCGATAGCGATCACGCACGGGACGAACACCGCGGCGATCCGGTCGGCCAGCCGCTGCGCGCCGGCCTTGGTGGCCTGCGCCTGGCTGACCAGGCGGGTGATCTGCGCCAGCAGGGTGCCGGAGCCGACCTGGGTGGCCCGCACCACGAGCCGGCCGCTCATGTTCACCGTAGCCCCGGTCACCGGGTCGCCCGGGCCGACCTCGGCCGGCATCGACTCGCCGGTGACCAGCGACGCGTCCACCGCCGAGCTGCCCTCGGCCACGATCCCGTCGGTGGCGATCTTCTCGCCCGGGCGGACCACGAACAGGTCCCCGGCCGCGAGTTCCTCCACCGGGACCCGCCGCTCGGTGATCTTCTGCCCGGGTCCGTCGCGGAGCACCGCGACCGTCTTGGCCCCCAGGGCGGCCAGCGCGCTCAGCGCCAGGCCCGACCGGTCCCTGGCCCGGGCCTCCAGGTACCGCCCGGCTAGCACCGCCGCGGTCACCCCGGCCGCGGCCTCCAGGTACAGTGTGTTCCCGGCGGCCTGGCCGAAGGTGAAGGCGAACGACATCTTCATCCCGGTCATGCCCGCGCCGCCGAACGCCAGCGCGTACAACGACCAGCAGAAGGACGCGCCCACGCCCACGCTGACCAGGGTGTCCATCGTGGCGGCACCGTAACCGAGCCCGTACCAGGCGGCCCGGTACAGCGGCCAGGCTCCCCAGGTCGCGACCGGCCCCGCCAGCAGCAGGCTCACCCACTGCCAGCCGGGGAACTGCGCGGCCGGCACCATCGACAGCACGATGACCGCCACGGCCAGCGGGGCGCACACCGCGAGCCGCCGGGCCAGCGCCCGGGTCTGCGGGTCGGCACCCGGCGGGCCGTCCGGGGATGGCGGGGCGGCGCGTTCCGCGGTGTAGCCGGCGGACTCGATCACGCCGATGAGCTCGGCCGGATCCCGGTCGCCGGTGCTGGCGAAGTAGGCCCGCCCGGTGGCGTAGTTGACGGTGGCCGCCACGCCGTCCAGCCGGTTCAGCCGCCGCTCGATCCGGGCCGCGCAGGCGCCACAGGTCATCCCGCCCACCACGAGCTCGGCCTGCAGGCCGGCGGATTCTGGGACGGTGGTCTGCGCGTGGCCCACGCGCGTTCCGGCGTCGCTCACCGGCCGCCGCCGCGCAGCTTTACCATGGGTGCGGTGTCCTGGCCCGGGCCGTGGCCGCCGCCGCCCATGGTCATGCCGCCCGTGCCGCCGCCGTCCTGGCCCGGGTAGCTGACCTGGGAGTGGCTGGTCGTGACCGGGCCGAGACGAGCTCCCGCCGCATGGGCGCCGAGGAAGATGGCCGCGAGCAGGATCAGGAATCCCAGGAGCTTGGCCTCGCGGATCACCGGATCACCTCGCGGACCTGCCGGTCGCCACGATCACAGGATGCAACCGGGATGATGCCCGGGGCGAGGCGCCGGCCGGAACATGAGGCAAATGTCATGTCACTCCCCGACGAGGACGGATGCGTCACCGAGGTGCCCTCTGTCTGGCCACACGGTACCCCATGTACTACACGGCGTCGGAGTCGGCCAGACCGGGAGTTACGATGGTGAACGTGTCCACTCGTTCCATTGCGGTTACCGGCATGACCTGTGACCACTGCGCCAGTGCCGTGCGGGCCGAGCTCAGCAAGCTTCCCGGCGTCACCGGGGTCGAGGTCGACGTCACGGCGGGAACCGTCCGCATCTCCGGCGACTCGCTGCCCGGTGACACCCCGCTGCGCGAGGCCGTCGAGGAAGCCGGGTACCAGTTCGCCGGCTGAGCGGCGGATCACGCTGGTCCCGTACCCGGTCACCGCGGCCGGCGAGGCGGATACCTCCGGCATCGCGGCCAGGGCCCATCCGCGGACGCGGCTGATCACCGCGCGGCGTCCGCGCCCGGGCGATAAATACCCCGGCCAGGTTTTCCGAATACCCTCCCCCGGTTTATTCAATACCGCCCTAGGGTTTTCTTGAGCACCAAGGGAAAGGCGGTATCTAACCTGTTTATCCTGCGCGTACATGATCTCATGGCCTTTTTCCGGCTAACTCTTGCGCCCCGGGGAAACCGCCCTTTATATTTTCATTGGCATTCCCGGGCGCAGCGAAAGAGGCGCCGCGCTAACCCGGGAACGGCGTGACCCGGGCACCGGTGCCCGGGCCCCGGCAGGCGAGGAGAGCCGGATGAGCGAGATCGCCGCCGCAGGCGCCCAGCCCGCCTGGCGGAGCGCGCCGGGCGCAGGAGCCGAGGCGGCCCGCGGAGCGCCCGGCGCCAGGCGGATGCTGCAGCTGACGCTGGCCGGGATATGGCTGCTCGACGGCGTGCTGCAGTACCAGGCGTTCATGTTCTCCAAGGGGTTCAGCGACATGCTGGCGGACACGGCCTCCGGCAACCCGGGCGTCGTGGCCAGGCCGATCAGCTGGGACGCCACGCTCGTCGAGCATCATCTCGAGCTGGCGAACGCGATCTTCGCCACCATCCAGGTCCTGCTGGGGATCGGAATCGCCTGGCGGCCCACGGTGCGGGTGGCGCTGGCCGCCTCGGTCGCCTGGGCGCTGGGCGTGTGGTGGTTCGGCGAGGGATTCGGGATGGTGCTGACCGGCGACGTGAGCCCCGTCACCGGCGCGCCGGGCGCCGCGATCCTCTACGCGCTGCTCGCGGTGCTGCTGTGGCCGTCCGACCGCGGTTCGCCCGCCAGCCCGGCGCCGTTTACCGCGGCGCGCGCCGTGGGCGCCCCGGTCGCTCGGGCCCTGTGGCTGGTGCTGTGGCTGAGCCTGGCCTACTTCGCGCTGCTGCCGGGGAACCGGGCGCCGCAGGCGCTGAACGGCATGATCGCGGGCATGGAAAGCGGCGAGCCCGGCTGGCTGACCGCCCTCGACCGGGCGGCCGTCTCGCTCGTCGCCCACCAAGGGCTGGCCGCCTCGATCGCGCTGGCCATCGCCCTGGTGATCATCGCAGTAGGCGTGTACCTGCCCGCCCCGGCCGCCCGGGCCACCCTGGTCCTGGCCATCGCGGTAGCCGCGGTGATCTGGGTGTTCGGCGAGGCGTTCGGGGCGATCATCGCCGGGGGGGCCACCGACCCCAACTCCGGGCCGCTGCTCGCGCTGCTGGCCCTGGCCTACTGGCCCGCCAGGGCGCCGGGCCGCGCCGCCCCGGCTTACGAAGGGATGACCGCATCGTGATCCCGTCCTGGATCCTGGGCATCTTCGCCGCGATCATGCTCGTGGTCGCGGCCGTGAGCGCGGGCCGCCTGGTCGCGGCGCGGCCCTGGCAGCGCGGGGCGCGGCGGGCCGCCCTGGCCGACATCGACGTCGCGCACCTGCTGATGGCCATCGCCATGGCCGGCACGCTGGCATCGGCCCTGCGGACCCTGCCCGGCGGTGCGTGGGAAGCCGTCTTCGGCGTGATGACGGCCTGGTTCGCCTACCGGGTCGTCCTGGATGCCCGGGTCAGCGGCGCCCGCGCGCTGGCGGGCGGGCACTGCGCGCCGCACCTCATCCACGCCGGGGCCATGCTGTACATGTTCGCGGCCGTGTCGGCCCCCGCGGCGCACGGATCGGGCGGCACGGGCGGGATGAGCGGCGGCATGAGCGGCATGGGGACCCTGGACCTGCCGATCCTGGCGTTCCTGTTCGCGCTCGCGCTGGTCGGGTACAGCATCTGGGACCTGGACCAGCTCTCCGGCCCGGGCGCCAGCGGGCACTACAGCCTCGCCGTCGCCCGCGCGCCGGCCGGCCGGGTGCTGGTCGGCGTCGGGGCACCGGCAGCCGGGGCCGGGCCAGGTGCCGCGGTCTCCCTGGCGGCCAGTGCCACCGTGGCCGGGGAGCCAGCCGGGATCGCCCAGGTGCCGCCGGCCAGCGGTCCGGCGGGCGGCACTGGCCTGCTCGCCCCGTGGGTGGCGACCGGCTGCCGGGTCGCCATGGGTATCACCATGGCGTTCATGCTGCTGATCATGATCTAGCGGCTCCGCCGGTGAGACGGATGGCGGCAGGCTTCCGCCGGGCCGTGGCCGGTGCGGCCTGCGCGGGCCTGGCCGCATGCGGGTCGGGGCACCCGGTTGCGGTCAGCCCGGCCTGGGAGGTGCGGGCCGGCCAGGTCCGCGGGCTGGGCACGATCCTCACCGACGGCCACGGGTTCACCCTGTACATTTACCAGCTCGATCGCCAGGGCCCGTCGGTGTGCACCGCAGTGTGCGCGGTTCAGTGGCCTCCGCTGGTCCTGCCGCGCGGGGTCCGCGATCCGGTCGCTGGTCCCGGCGTGAACCCGGCGCTGCTGGGCACCGCCCCGCGGGCGGGGGGCGTGCTGCAGGTCACCTACAACCGGTGGCCGCTGTACCTGTGGCAGGCCGACCTCGCGCCCGGGCAGGCCACCGGCCAGGCCGAGGACATGGGCGCGTGGTACACGATGTCGGTCAGCGGGAACGTCGACCGGCAGCCGCTGCCCTGACCAGTCTGGTTCTCGCGTGATGGGGCCGCGGGGTCATGTCCCGCCCGGGCTCACTGGAATTGCGACCGATAGTGGGCCTGAGCGTGACGGCCTACGAATGGCAGATGTACCCGGTCGGGGTGGTGTTCGGCATGGGCTTCGACACCGCGACCGAGGTCGCCCTGCTCACGGCCACCGCGCTGGCGGCCTCCGAGCACATCCCGTCGCAGGCGATCATCTGCCTGCCGATCTTGTTCACCGCCGGGATGACCCTGATGGACACCACCGACGGCCTGTTCATGAACCTGGCCTACGGCTGGGCGTTCTTCAACCCGGTCCGCAAGGTGTTCGACAACATGGCCATCACCGGCCTATCGGTGGCGATCTGCTTCTTCATCGGCGGCATCGAGACCCTCAGCCTCATCCCGCAGGACTTCCCGCACGACTTCAGCCAGAGCAGCGGCTTCTGGGGCTTCATGTACAACTTCGACATCAACAAGGCCGGGTTCGTGATCGTCGGCATGTTCATCGTCACCTGGGCCGCGGCCATTGCCGTCTGCCGGTGGGGCCACATCGAGGAGAGATGGTCTGCCCGCCTGCACAGCCCGGCTCCTGGGCACTGGGCGGGGGACTGGGCGGAGAACGAAGCCACCGAGTAGCGGCCGGGTCACCAGGAAGCCATCGGGCACGGCGGCACCGGACGGCATCATGACGGCATGCCCGATCCCCGGCATGATGCTGGCTGCCTGGGCTTCATGGTGTGCGCCCCGACCGCGACTCGAACGCGGGACCTACTGCTTAGGAGGCATTCCCGTAACGTCGCCTGATGTGGTCCGGAGTGGCCTGACGTGCCGTTCAGCGGGAACGATAATGGCTGGACGTGGCCTGCCGTAGCCCCGTATCTGCGGTCGTTGGCTCCCCGTTTGGCTCCCCAGGATCTCGTTAGCGCGGCTAATGTTCGAATGCTCATAGCCTGAGGCCGACCCCGTGAGTCCGGCCGGCGACCTGTCCGATTGATCCAGACCCGTCCTGCGGCCGCCCGCCCCATGCAGCGCGGCCCGTGGCGGTTAGGACACGCTCCGGTTGCCGCGAGCCCGGAGTGGGGCCTAGAGTTAAGGCACCCCTTGAATTAAGGCGAGCCGTAAGCGGAGAGGGGACCATGTGGCGTGGAGCGTCAAGGTCACCGAGGAATACGCCGCATGGTTCACCGCCCTGATCAAGGACGACCTGGCTTCCGCGGTCCAGGTCGCGCAAGCGGTCGCGGCACTGCGGGAGGAAGGACCCGCGCTCGGCCGGCCACTGGTGGACCGCGTCCGGGGCAGCAGGCTCCATCACCTCAAGGAGCTGCGGCCCGGCTCTGCGGCCCGGTCCGAGATCAGGGTGCTCTTCGCATTCGATCCCACCCGCTCGGCCTTGCTGCTCCTCGGCGGCGACAAGGCCGGGAACTGGAAACGGTGGTACAAGGAGAACATCCCGATCGCCGAGCAGTTGTACCAGGACTACACCACGGAAGCAGAGGAATAGCCCGTCATGCCTAAGCGCACCCCCCTGGACTGGGAGGACCTAGAGCGCGAGCTGCACGCCGCCGGGGTCTCCCCCGAGGAAATCGACGCGGGCGCGCGCCAGCTGCTCGCCCAGGGGCGCGGGCACCAGCTCGCCGAGACCCGCAAGCAGCTGGGCCTAGGCCAAAAGCAGATCGCCGCCGCCATGGGAGTGAGCGTCGCCCGGGTATCCCAGATCGAACACGGCGAAGTCGCCTCCTTCGAGGTCATCGCCCGCTACGTCGAAGCCCTCGGCGGCCGCCTGGACCTCGTGGCAGATTTCGGCGACAGGACCGTCCGGTTGCCCGTCAGCGACACCCCCACCGCCGCATGACCGCAACCGCGCCCGACAGCGTCCGCCTCGCACGAGCAGACTGAGCTGCCACAGTTGCCACTCCGCCTTCCGCCGGGAACTGCACACAGATAAGCCGACCACAGTTGGTGCACATGTCGAACTCACATAGCGGCCGCCCCGGACGGCCACCTGGTCAGCGTAATGACCGCCCGACACCATGCCGAACTGAATGATCTAAGCGCGGCTACGGGCACGGCCGTCGGCCGACCAACGTCCGAATCTGCCGATGAGCGGGAGTCGAGAACTGCCCGATACGGGGATATGAGAACCTGAACCCAAATCCGCAACACGGGAGGTTAAAGGTTCTCATGCTTGAGGCTGTGCCTTCTCCGGTTCAGCCGGTGTATTGCCTCCGGTCTTACCTGCATCGGGCTTATCCGCAGAGGCCGGGGCTTTGGCGCGGCGGACTCGTTTCCATCCAGACGTAGCAGCCGCCTTGGCTCCCGTTTGCGCAAGTGCGACCAGAAGTGTCCAGATACAGGCGATCACCCACGAGATCCCGCCTGCCAGGGACAGCCCTGCCATCGACCGCAAAGGTTCGTCGCGGGCGAGGACGCTGAGCGCGCTGATGCTTACGGCCACTGAACTTGTGCCGAGATTACTGAATGACTCTGCGCCGATCACGCGCTCCTCGCCGGTAGTCGTCGGCCCGGCCTCGCTCGTGGGGGTTGTCGCTTCAATCAGCCCGCTAGGTGCATCGATGACCACTTTTGAATCGTCTCCAGGAACCACGTTCACGTTGCCTGGCAGGGTCACGTAGGGAAGGTGGACGGTCTGCGCCGTAACCAGTGGCACAATTGGTACTCGGTGAGTCAACGTGCGCGGCGGAAATGTGAAAATCGGTTCATTGCCTTGGTCCACCCCAGTCCAGGTCAACCCTTCCGGCTCCA
>Ga0302324_100030676_pt1 | contig 10155 bp, 9 predicted proteins | sample Palsa_T0_1_FD_201949 | JGI IMG/M metagenome (GOLD analysis project Ga0302324, IMG submission 201949) | Peat permafrost microbial communities from Stordalen Mire near Abisko, Sweden - Palsa_T0_1 | ecosystem: Environmental > Terrestrial > Soil > Palsa > Peat permafrost | place: Sweden: Abisko... | reverse complement strand
CACCGGATCACGCTCGATCAGGTCAACCACGGCTTCGAGTTGATGGAGCGCCAGGACGGGATCCGCAGCGTGATCACCTTCGGGTGACACACGCGCCTCCGGAGCCGTCGATAGACACGCGCCCTCCGGAGCCGTCGATAGACACGTGGACGCGTCGACATACACGCCTCTCCGACGTATTGCGTCTCACGCCGCCGGTTGGAGGTATGCTCGCCACCGCTACCGGGTTCGCAAACCAAGGAGGGGCCGTCTCATGGGTCGCAAGACCGCTCAGCTGACCGTCGCGCTCTTGATTTTCGCCGCGCTGGCAACCGGGGCCTGGGCCGCCGCCAAGCGACCGGTGGCGAAGGGCTATTACGCCTCGAGTCACCCGAGACTGTCGGTCTATGTCGACAAACCGCCGAACAAGGTTCAGCTCTACATCGGGTGCTTTACCTCTGCCACGGTTGCTGAGTACTGGGATAGCCCGAACCTGCCATTGAAGAAGGACAGCTTCAGCTTCGACAAGAAGACGAAGATCTCGACCGAAGACGGCGCCACCTTCGGTCACATCGAAGGGACGGTGCTGTTCACCGGCAAGTTCTCGCACGGCAAGTTCACCGGGAGCGCTCAGATCGTCGGCTCCTCGTGTGCCAAGAGCAAATACACGGCGAAGTTCGACAAGAACGGTGCCGGCAGCGGCAACTGACCTCCCTCCGCTACCACGAGGTCACCGCGAGGTACACGGACGCAGCGACGCCGAGCAGCAGGACGGTCGCCCGCAGCGCAATCGGGCTGAGCTTGCGCACAGCCGAGACGCCCGCCCAGCCGCCGATCATCGTCGAGGGCGCGAGCACGGCGATCGCCGGCCAGCTGACCGGGCCGAGCACCACGAAGAGCACCGCCGCGAGCAGGTTTACGATCATGATCAGGAGCCGGTTAAGCGCGTTCAGCCGGTGGACGTCGTCGACCAGGAACAGCGCCAGAATCGCAAGTAGGAGCACGCCGGCCGCCGCCCCGAAGTAGGCCGCGTACGCGCACGCGATCGCCACCGCGACCTGCAGCCCCGCTCGTCTCGCCAGGGCCCCTCGTTCATGGGAGAGCAGCCGGCTGACGCGGGGCTGGATGGCCAGCAGCACGCAGGCGAGGATCACGAGCGCGGGGACGATGGCGCGGAACGTCGAGGGGGAGGCGAGCTCGAGCGCCGTGATGCCCGCTCCGGCCCCGAGCAGCGCAGCCGGCAGCAGGCCGAGGATTCGCCGCCGCGTCCCGGCGAGCTCGGGAAGGTAGCCGTGCACGATGGCCACGTAGCCGGGACACTGCGCGACCGTGTTCGAGAGGTTCGCCGTCAGCGGCGGCAAGCCGAAGGCGACGAGCGCGGGAAAGGTGACCAGCGAGCCTCCGCCCGCGGCCGCGTTCAGGGCGCCCGCTCCGACGCCCAGGAACCCCAGCTCGATCAGCTCGGGCGCCCGCCAGATCACGGAGAGCGCTGGCTCTCGACCGCGAGTTGCTGAGGCTGCAATCCGCGCTCCGCCCCGATCACCTGCATCACGGCGTTGATCAGGGCGAGGTGCGTGAACGCCTGCGGGAAGTTTCCGAGGTGCCGGCCGGTGTGAGAATCGATCTCCTCGGCGTAGAGCTGCAGGTCGCTGGCCAAGGACAGGAGCTTCTCGCACAGCGCCCGCGCGCGCTCCGCTTCGCCGATGATCACCAGTGCCGAGACGAGCCAGAAGGAGCAGATCGTGAACGTGCCCTCTTCGCCGGCGAGGCCATCATCGGTCTCGCTGACGCGGTAGCGCAGGACCAGGTCCTCCTCGGTCAGCTCGTCGGCGATCGCCAGCACGGTGGCGCGCACCCGCTCGTCGTCGGGGGGCAGCAGACCGACCAGCGGGATCAGCAGGACCGATGCGTCGAGCGCGGTGGTGTCGTAATGCGCCACGAACACGCCGCGGTCGTCGAGCGCCTTCGCGAGCACGTCGGTCTTGATCGCGTCGGCCGCCGCGTCCCAGCGTCTCGCGTGGTCGATCTCACCGCGCGCTTCGCCGAGTCGCGCGCCGCAATAGGCCGCCAGCCAACACATCACCTTCGAGGCGGTGAAGTGCTTCGGCTCACCCCTGACCTCCCACATGCCCCGATCCGGTTCGCGCCAGTGCTTCAGCGCAGCTTCGACCTGAGCCACAACGATCGCCCATAGTCGATCCTCGAGCCGGTCGCGTTCGCGCATGTAGAGGTAGATCGAGCCCACGATCGCCCCCCAGACGTCGTGCTGCTTTTGCTCGTAGGCGGCGTTCCCGACCCTCACCGGGCGGGCGCCCTCGTAGCCGCCGAGGTGTTCGAGCAGCTGCTCGTCGAGGGCGCGCGCGCCGTCGATTCCGTACATGATCTGCGTCTCGCCGTCGCTGCCCTCGGCGATGTCGGCGATGAAGTAGAAGAAGTCGTTGGCCTCCCAGTCGAGACCGAGCGTGTACAGGGCCCAAAGGGTGAACGCCGAGTCGCGCAGCCACGTGAAGCGGTAATCCCAGTTTCGCTCGCCCCCCGGCGTCTCCGGCAACGAGGTCGTGGCCGCCGCGGAGATCGCGCCCGTCGGGGCCCAGGTGAGCCCCTTCAGGGTCAGCGCGGATCGCTGCAGCGCGGCCCGCCACGGGTGATCGGGGAAGCGCCCCCGGTTCAGCCAATGCTGCCAGTGATGCGCGGTCCAGGTCATCCGCTCGCGGGCCTCCTTGACCGAGCATGGGGGGGCGTGCTCGCTCCAGGAGAGGGCGACGAACCGCCATTCGCCGGCCTTGACGAGGGTGCGCGCGGTCGCCGAGGGTCCCTCGAAGCCGATGTTGAGGTCACTGGTGAGGCGCAGCTCGAGGTTCGACCCGGCTCCGGTGGCGGTCGCCTCGTGATAGCCGGTCCCGGTGTACTTCCACTTCGCCGGGGAGCGCCCGTAATCGAGCACCGGCGCGCAGTCCATGCGGAGCTGCACCTCGCCGTTGACACAGCGCACCATCCGCAGCAGCACGTGATCCGCGTCGTAGTCCGTGGGCGCTCTGCGGTGTGACGTCGAGCGTTCGGTCTCGTGATGCCAGTTCCCGATCAGGAGGGCATCGCGGACGATCATCCAGCCACCCGGCGTCCACCAGCTCGTCTCCAGTATCAGGGTGCCCGGGATGTAGCGGCGCGCGGCGGGAACCTCGACGCCCGCCGGGCCGATCCGGAAGGTGCCCGCGTCGCGGTCGAGCATTGCGCCGAACACGCTTGGCGAGTCCATTCGCGGCAGGCACATCCATTCGACGCTTCCCCCCGGCGAGACGAGCGCCGTCACCTCACAGTCAGACAGGAAGCCGTAGTCGGCGATCGGAGGGAACGGCGAGGCTCCCGCGCCGTGGATGGGTAACAGGTCAGCCATGCTGGGCGCCTTGCACGAGCATCATCGGCGCGATCGTCTCACGTCTGAAGGGTTCGTGGCGTGCCGGCGACGCGGGGGTGGGTGCGCTGGTAGCTCAGACTGGGGAGAGTCCGACTGGGGAGAAATCTGACTAGGGAGCGCCCGGCATGCCGAACGTGCCCTTGAGCGAGCGCGCAAGCCGGCGGGCCTTATCGGTTCCCCGCCTCCCCGCCCACGGATGCGGCCCCATCGCCCACGGATGCCACCCGAGCGTTCCGTAATGCTCACGCAGCATCGCCTTCAGGTCGCCGCGGTGCTCGCCGCACGAGTACCGAGTTCGCCCGTACATGCCGCGGCCGTGCCAGGTCAGCCAATGCCCGGGATCCGCATCGATGTACTCGCCGTGGCGCAGATCGAGCAGCTGCTGCTCGAGCGCGTGCTGAGTCTCCGGATCGGGACGCGCCTCACAGAACTCGCATCGGAAGATGCAGGCGACGGGCATCGGTGTCATCAGCGTATACCCCTCGTGCGACGGCGCAAGCGGCCTGGTCAGCAATTTGTCCAACATGAACGCGCGAACATGACCGACACTGGCCACGGGGCCGACAGCAACGCCGCGCCGCCCGCCGCGCGGCCAGCACGCCGCGCGGCCAGCACGGCGCGCGGCCAGCACGGCGCGCGGCCAGATCTGGCGCGTGGTTGCCGAACGCCCTGGGCCGATGTCAGTGGATCCCTGGCAGGACCTGCGTCCCCTCGATCCGGACCGCCTGCAGGTCCATCGGGTTGAGCCCGAGGAGCTGGAGGATGGTGGGCGCGATCTGCGTCGTCTCGACCCACCGGTCGGAGACCTGAGGCGCGATGCCCGGTCCGTAGACGACGATCGGCACGTCGCGGTCGGCCGGGTTGGCACCGCCGTGCTCGGCGATCTTGCTCCTGCCGGCGGTGTAGACGACTCCGACCTTGACCACCCCCCACACGTCGGGATGGTTCGGGTCTGACAGCGGCACCCCGAAGTAGTGCGCCGCCGCAGCGCCCGCGTAGATCTTCACGAGCCCCGAGTGGGGCAGCGTGCGCGAGGCGCCGGTCACCGTATTGCCGGTCGCCGAGTGGGTCCACAGGTAGCGGGTCACAAACGCCGCCGCGAGCGGCGAGCGGTTCGACAGCCACCACATGATCGCGTCGTCGTCGGTGTCGTAGGCGACCAATGGCGGCGCGTCCGGATGGGTGGCCGCCCACGCGGCGTCGACGCCGTTGATGATCGGCGTGTCGTTGATCCGCGTCAGCTCGTCGGGATTCTGCGGGGACTGCCCATGCTTGGCGGAGATGATGATCGCCGTCGAGTTCGTCAAGCCCTGCGCCCGGATCTCGTCGGCCATCCGGGTGAGCTCGAAGTTGATGTACCGAAGGGCTCGCCGCAGCAGGGGCCCGGGAATGATCGTGCCGGGCAGATAGCCGCCGGTCAGCCCGTCGGACTTCGGGAGCTTCTCGGCCGTCGAGACGGTCTGGAAGTTCATCCCGAAGATTGCCGGGACGCCAACGTGCTCGGTGCGCTGGTGGTTGTAGCCGTCGATCCAGTTGAGTACGGCCTGGACCTTGTATGAGTCGTACTGCATCGTCGCTGCGTTGTCTCCAGTCCACGCGATATCACCCGGCCACGGCCTCCCGTCGGGCAGGAGCGCGATGCTGTCGATCTCGGGATCGAAGCTGTCGGTGATCCCGTTCCCCTGCGGCCCGTCGAACGACGTATAGATCGGATGCTTGTCCGACCAAGCGGTGAGCAAACCGGCGTCGTGGGCGACGTTGAAGATCGTGTTCACGTTCAGGTACTGGTTCGGGTAGAGCGGCTTGCAGGTTGCCGGATCGACCGGGAACGTCGATGGGAGGAGCAGGTCCTGCGGCGTGCTCGTCATCTGCAGGATGCTGCCCGGCAGCCCCGACAGCCCCTGGCCCGCGTCAAGCCTGTTGGGGTTGATGTCGTCGGGGGAGTCGTAGATCACAGGCGAGCCCGGCGGCTTGCCTGTGCAGTTGGTGGTCCCCGGCGGGAATAGGTCGTAGTTGTACTCGTCGTCGTAGTAGGTGCCGGTGGTCTTCGGGTTGCCGCCGGTCATCTGCGCGGTCATCCCCGGGTCCGAGTCGGACGGGACCGGGGTATGGGCGTCGCTGTACTCGGCGCCGCCGGTCGCGAGCTTGGCCAGCTCCGTGCCCGGATAGTTGGCGATGTACCACTCGAGGTCTGACTGATGCAGGCCGTCGACCGAGATCAGCAGCACGTGCTTGACGCTTGCGCCCGCGTCCAAGCTGCTGGGCGTGAACAGCCCCGCGCTGGTCGGTCTCGCCCACGCCGAGGCGACCGGTATCGCGACCGCGCACACCGATGCGACGGCGATCGCGGCCAACTTGGCACGTCGAGGCATGGGGCGACTCCCTTGATCGAATCCGTGGACTCGCGACTTATCGCTGACCGGCGCCGCCTAGGTGTTGCGGTCGTGTAACTCGGGCGGCGAACCGCGTCAGTTCTCCGCCTCGGTTGCCCCGAGACGGTCGCCCACGACCCCGCTCGTGGGCCACGGGGGCTCCGGGGCGGTGGGGATCGGCGTGCTCGTCGGGGCCGCGCTGATCCTCGCCGGGATGACCTTCGGGACGCGAACCTTCGCGCGCGAGTCGGAGTGAGCTGGTCGCCTCTTTGCAACCACATCGGGGACGGCGGACGCCGTGCCCGAGGTGGTATCTTCAGCGAGCCGAATTCCCGCTAGATCCAGCGGGAAGCGGGGGAACCACGCAGGTCCCCGGGGCGAATCGCCGTCTGATGGCGGCGTAGCGCACCGAGCGCGAGCCCGACAGCTAACCCCGCAGGCGCGCGCGATGAGATTCCGAATCAGCACCGTCCCAGTCTGGCTGACCGCCACCGTGTCGGCTGTCCTTGCGCTGCTCGCCATCGCCGCCGCCGCGCCCTTCACCTCGGCCTCGACTCCGAGCGTCGGATCGCTGCAGTCGCGACTGGGCCAGCAGCAGGCGCGCGCGCAGAGCCTCGCCTCGAGCACCGGGCAGGCGTCGCGGCTGATCGCCGAGCTCGACGGTCAGATCACGCTCGTGACCCAGCGCGAGAACGCCGTCCAGGCCCGGCTGACGACGGCGCGCGCCGCGCTCGCGGGCGCGCAGGCCGCGGTGGTGCACGAGCGTGCGGTCCTGACAGCCCTCGAGGCCAGGCTCGCCCGCGCTCGGCACGCGCTCTCGCGACAGCTGGTCAGCGAGTACGAGGCCTCCCCGCAGAACGTGGTCACGGTGGTGCTTCAGGCGCGCGGATTTGCGGACCTGCTCGATCGGCTGCAATATCTGCACATGGCTGAGGGACAGCAGAAGACGATCGTGCACGCGACCAAGATCGCCAAGGCCGAGGCCGAGGTCGCGGCGGTGCGTCTCGCCCGGCTCGAGGCCCGTGATCAGACGACCACCGACGCGGTGGGGACCGAGGCGCGGGCGATCGCCGGGATGAACTCATTGCTCCAGTCCAAGCGAGCGGCGCTCCAGCGCGTGCGGGCCATCCAGCTCGCCGAGCTGGCCACGACGCGGGCCAGGCAGAGCCGGCTCTCGCATGAACTGTCGGTGGTCGAGGCCCAGCAGGAGGCCGCCGAGCAGAGCTCGGCTGGAGGCCCTGTTCCCTACGGGGGCGCCGGGGCCTCCGGCGGCTGGGCGATCCCCTACCAAATCGTGTTGTGCGAGTCGGGCGGCCAGAACCTGACCCCGAACAGCGCCGGAGCGTCGGGGTACTACCAGATCATCCCGAGCACGTGGCGCGGCGCGGGCGGCACTGGTCCCGCCGCCTACCTGGCGCCGAAATCCGAGCAGGACCGGATCGCCTCGATCCTGTGGAACAACGGCGCCGGCGCGTCGAACTGGGTCTGCGCTCGTCTCGTCGGGATCCACTAACGCGTGGCACCGCTGCTGACTGTCGAGCGGCCGGCCGAAGGCCATCCGTCCGGCCTGCTGCTCCTACACCACGGCCGGGGAACCGACGAGAACGATCTGCTCCCGATCGGCGACGCGCTCGATCCCGAACGGCGGCTGCTCGTGGTCTCGCCGCGCGCGCCGCTGACGCTCCCGGGCTGGCCCGGCTACCACTGGTATGTCGTGCCCCGGGTGGGTCACCCCGACCCCGACACCTTCGCGTCCGCGTACCGTGCCCTCGCCGATCTCCACGATGAGCTGTGGAAGCGCACGGGGCTGGGGCCGGAGGAGACGATCCTCGGGGGCTTTTCGATGGGGTCGGTGATGAGCTACGCGCTCGCGCTCGGCGCCGACCGCCCGCCACCGGCCGGGATCCTCGCGTTCTCGGGCTTCGTGCCCACGGTGGAAGGCTGGCGGCCGGACCTGGGGAGCCGCGAGCAGGTGCGCGCATTCATCGCGCACGGACGTCAGGACCCGGTGATCGACGTCGCGTTCGCACGGCGGGCTCGCGATCTGCTGAGCGGCGCGGGACTCGCCGTCGACTACCACGAGTCCAACGTCGCGCACCAGATCGACCCCGCCCACCTGCGCCTCGCTCGGGAGTGGCGCGAGGAGACGCTCGGACCCGCGCAGACCCGTCCGGCTGAGGACACAGCGCGGGAAGCTTGAGCAGCGGGAAGGCCGAGGGCGCGCGCCGCGCGTGATCAGCCGCCGGCGCGTTTGACCGAACGGCCCGGCGGCTGGGGTGGAGCGCCGTTTGGGGTGAACGTGTGCCTCAGTCTCGCGAGCGGACCGTCGCTGGGGTCGGGCAGCAGCTCCACGACGGTGGCCAGGTCGCGGGACATCCGCTCGATCGGCGAGTGCATCTCGCGAACCTCCGCTTCCACCGCGCGCATGCGCGCGTTCATGTCCTCGCGAATCGCGTTGGTTTGGTCCGTCACGGCCTGCTCGAGCCTTTGCAGCTCGGTCACCTTCCAATCGAGTCGCTCGAGCGGGGCCAGCAGAAGGCCGAGGCGCTGGTCGACGGATGTCAGACGCTCGCGAGTCTCGCGCTCGAGTGCGAGGAGCGAGGACGCGATGGTCTCGATATTGCCTAGCACGCGCTGCGATTTGCGCAGAGGTGTCAGGAGCGCTCGTATCAGTCCGTGCGCGTCCGTGTTTTCAGGGGGGCCATCCGTCATCCGGTACTCCTTCTAGTGGAGACTGAACGTAGCACGGCCGAGAACCAGAGTAACGCGGGCCGGCGTCCTCATCTTCGATGAGTTGACGTAGGAGATAAGCTTCACAACGGAGACATTGGTCATGGGGCCCGCGCGGAGGCGGACAGCAAGACCTGAGTGACTCCTCTGGTTACGTTCAACCCGAGGAGGTGATGATGTACACACGCCGGTTGCTTTGTCTCCCGGCACTGCTGCGAGATTGTCGTGGTGACATCAGGGAGCGAATCCCTACCACCTGAAGCGATGATCTTCTGATGCTTGCCGCCATCGCGAACCGTACCCCTGGCGTTGCGCGGCGAGGCTCCCCTAACCCAGGGAGCAGTTGAACCGACGGAGTGCGGAACACAATCCGCCGGATGACGCGCCGCGTGCTTGGCGTGTCGCCAGCGAGCCGGGGTCCAACCCCCTGCCTGGCCCCGGCTCGCTTGGTCTCTCACCGCGTCCGTGCCGCGGAGATGATCGTCCCTGCGCGAGGCTGGATAATTCCCTCACGTCGATGAGCAGCTCGGGATCCCGTCACCACTACAGCGTTGTCCGGGACCTCGGCGGACCGAGCTACGCCGATGTCGCGCTGATTCGCTCATCCGGCCCTCACGGCGTGCTCGACCAGCTGCTTCACCGTGACCGGCGCGACACCCTCGTCCTCCACCACCGGACATTCAGGCCGAAGTTCGAGCTGATGGAGCTCGAGGCCTACGCGGCCCAGCTCGAGCGCGCCGCCGAGCACGGCAACTGCGGCACGCTGGGCTGCTTCGTGGACACCGAGCCGCTGCGCGACGGGACCGTGCACGTGACGCTCTACGAGCGCTGGTTCGACGGCCGCTACCTCCGTTGCAAGCGACTCTCCAGGCGCCACTTCGATCCGGCCGACGACAGTACGCTGGTGGAGAGCTCGGAGTATCACGCTGAGCTCCAGGCGTGGGCCGAGCGGAGGAACGACGAACGAGACACCGGTTATCTCGACGCCCTGGCCGAGGAGTCGGCCCGCTGCGAGCGCTCAGTCGAGCGGGCGCAAGCCGCCCATGAGCTGGCCCAGATCCTCGCGGGACTCAATCAGCGCGGATAGCCACGCTCGACGCCACGGCGCTCGCGGATGACATGGAATCACGGCCGAGCGAACGGGCGGGCGACATAGCCGGAGGCGAGGAACACGGTGTAGGCGATGACCGACCTGGGTCGTACGTTGAGCTTTCCCGGATTGCCGAGGAGGGTCTCTTCCTCGTCGAGCAGGCTGCCCGTGTGGGGGTCGAAGATCAGCGTGTAGCGGGTCGGCAAGCCGGAATAGGCGGAGTCGAGGCTGACCGCGACGCCGGGGCGCCCCGCTCGGTCGGTGACGTCGCCGCTGTCGATCAGGCCCGGGCTGCGGGCGAGCACACGCAGGATCGCCGACTCCGCTCCCGGCGGGATCGGCTGATTGAGCGCCAGGTCGGTGAGCGAGACGAACCGCTCGACGGGTCCGATGCTTCGTGGATGCCCGATATCGAGCTGGTGGGCGACCACCGCGGGGACGGTCGAGAGTCGTAGCAGCGGCGGCCCTGGACCTGCGCTGCCTCCGGTCACCCTGCCGAGGGCAGTCGCGCTCACGCGAGATCCGTTGCCGGGTAGGCGCGTGGTTACCGAGCGATTGAACGCGTTCGG
>Ga0302324_100030675_pt1 | contig 10156 bp, 15 predicted proteins | sample Palsa_T0_1_FD_201949 | JGI IMG/M metagenome (GOLD analysis project Ga0302324, IMG submission 201949) | Peat permafrost microbial communities from Stordalen Mire near Abisko, Sweden - Palsa_T0_1 | ecosystem: Environmental > Terrestrial > Soil > Palsa > Peat permafrost | place: Sweden: Abisko... | reverse complement strand
CGTGTCGGCCGCCATTCGTTCGCCCCCTTGAGGTAAGCCAGCCGCGGGCCGACAAACTTGCACGAGCAGACACGCCACAGGAGCGACAGGGTGGCGGCCGGCGTGTGCTGATGGGCGCTGGATTGACGCGGGCGGCGTCGTGATGCCGGCCGATCCGATTTACAACCTGCCAGCTCTGGTGGCCGCGGCGGCGGCGAAGCTGCTTACTGAGAATGTCGGCGTGATCGTCGCCATGCTCGTGGTGGTGGTGATCGTCGCTCTGGCGACCGGGTGGCTTAGACGGATAGGAGGCGGTGTCTGATGACGATGAGGCGAGCTTTGCTGCTCGGATTGGTGGGCTTCGGCCTGGCGGTGCTGCTTTTCGGTAAGTCGGCGCGGAGCATTCCGCCGGCTGCTGCGGCTGGCGTCCAATGGCGGGAGGTGGACATCGGGGCCGGGCAAGAGTGCTTGCCGGTCGCACTGTCGGCCGCGGCGCTGCGCGAAGGGCTGATGGGCATCCGGGCGGTGCTTGAGCCGATGGTGTTCGATATTCGTCCGGCGAAGGTGTCCGCGTTCTGGATGCACGACACGCGTGTGCCGCTGTCCGGGGTGTGGGTCAACGATCGCTCGCGGGTGTTCGGCTACTGGCACGGTCGGGCGAGGTCTGATCGTTTGCACCGGTCGGTGCTGCCGGTGTCGCTGGTGATGGAGTACGCGGCCGGGGCGCAGCTGCCACGCCGCGGGACGAGGGTGTTCGTGACCTCGGCGCCGTGCAACATGGGTCCGGGGCTATGAGCCGTCGAGCGGTCGGCATCGACGCGGTAGCGCCGTTGCGTGACGGCGCTCGGGCTCGGCTTGTGTGCCCGTGGTGCTGGGAGCATTTCAACCCGACGGCAACGGAGTGGACGTACTGCTCGGCACGTTGCCGCGAGCAGCGGGCAGCCGCTTACGAGCGTCTGGACGACCTCGCGGTGGAAGGGCGGGTCGAGCAGGCGTCGGCGTGCTTCGACGCGCCCGAGGCGGGTGGCTTGATATGAGCGCCGTGGCGGACGAGGCGGCGCCGCTGGATGATCTGGCTGCCGGGTTTATCGCGTCGGGCGCCCGTGTTGACGTGTACCGGCGGCGGGTCGGCGGCAGCGTCGGAACGGTGGTGCTGTGGCAGGATGGCCGGCAGGCTTTCCGGTGGTGGGTCGACGCGGCCGGCAAGGTGATGTTTGACGTCACGTTCAGGAAGGGCGGCAGCGAGTGGCATCAGCTGGCGGGCCGCCCGATCAGCGTCGATCGGGTGACAAGGCCAGGTTGTCATGCGTGAGACCGATGACGTCGCCGAGGCGGCCTGCCGTCTGATTGGCGCTGTCGGTCGGCGTGTCGCGGAGGAAGACCCCGACGGGCTCGTGTATCTCGGGCAGATCGAGCAGGCGCTGGCGGATGCTCTTGAAACGGCGGTGCTCGGCCTCCGTGAGCACGGGTTCTCTGACGCAGCGATCGGCCGGGAGCTCGGCGTCAGCCGCCAGGCGGTCGCGCAACGGTGGGCCCACGCCGATGGCCGCGAGGGCGGAGCACGAGTGTGGCACTGACTGGTCTCCGACGTTGGCTGTTGGTTGTGTTGCTGGCGGTGGTGTTTGGTGCCGCCAGCGCCCCTGTGGCGTCGGCGTATGAGTTCACTGGTGCGACTGATCTGTGGGGCGCGATGAACATGTTTGCTACGGGTCAGGCGACGCCGGCGCAACGTGAAGAGGCCGAGTCGTTCATCGACTGGACCGAATACAACTCGGGCGTCAACGCTAACCAGATGAGCTTCGAGGAGATCGACCAGCCGGGCGGCGGTCAGACGTACTGGAACGTTGACCCGATGGAGGAGGCGTATCAGAACACCGAGAGCGCGGCGACGGCGGCGGCGCCGGACACGGCGGGCAGCACGCTCGAAACGGATGTCGCTTCGGAGCTTGAGAACTTCGGCGCGGATCTCGGTTTCAATGGCGGTCCCGAGTCAGCGGTGTCCTCGATGGATGTGTGTCTCGATACGGCGATAGTCGGGTGTCTCGCGGCGGCGGATGTGGCGGTCGGCGGCCTGGTGTATTCGGAGATCAACGACGGCCTGGGCGGCGGCGATAACGTGACGCCGACGAGCAACGAGGCGAACATCGCCGAGGTGCGGCGAATGTGGATGCCGGTCCCGTCGGGTACTGCGGGTACCTGCACGACGCAGACGGTCAACTCGGGCGTTGAGGTGTTCACGCAGGAGGTCCCGTATCCGACGTCGGGCCCGACGGGCGACCCGTTTCCGATCCCGTGCAAGTCCGAGGCGCCCGGCGGAGGCGTCTATGTCGCCGAGTATCGGCTTGGCACGGCGTGGTGGATGATGGGCAAGTCGAGCGTCAGCGGCTCGGCTCAGGGCGGCGGCGGGTGCGCGTCGTCGCTTACCTCGACGCTGTTCCCGCCGTATCCGGGCACGCTGGTCAACTTCGGCGGTGAGGGCCCGAGCGCTACGTACGGGCACTGGAAGGAGCACGGGTGGAGCCAGGTCGAGGATATGCTGCCGCTGACGTCCAATAGTTGGGACGGCTACGAGTGCGACGACAGCAGCGGCAACGCGCAAGAGACCTGGGATGAGCTGGGCGTCGAGCTGTCGACTGCGACGCACAACACGTTTCCGAAGGCTGAGTCGTGCCCGTCGGGTCACGCTTGCCACAACGAGACGAGCTACGGGCCGTCGAACTGGTGCTCGTACGAGGGGATCGCGACGTGCTTCGCGAACGAGCTGGCTATGGGCGGCGTCGGCTCCGGCCTGGACGGGCCTTACAGCGCGCTTGGCACGTTCGGGGGCGCCACGTTGGGTGGCACTAACTCGGGGTGCGGTTGCGGTGGTGGGGCGCCGGGAACGCCGATCCAGCAGCCGGGGACGTTTACCGTGCCGGGCTCGTGCGTGGGTGAGTCGTACTCGGCCTGCGCGGCGGCGCTCGCGACGCTTGGGTTCACGGGCACGATCACGACGTATGTCGAGCCGCCGGCCGGCGCGGTGTTGACGATCCCGGCCGGTGACGTAGTGAATACGTCGCCGGCGCCGGGGTCGGTCGTCGATCTCGGGGCGCCGATGACCCTGGACACGAATCCGACGCCGTTGCCGCTTCAGATCCCGTCGTTCGCGCCGAATGAGGTGTTTACGACGTACCAGACGCAGCTCGACCAGCTTGGCTTTACGGACGTTGTCAACGACCCGGTGTCGGCAACGAACGAGAACCCGGCGGACGGCCCGAATGCTGTGCTGTCGGTGTCGCCGGCTGTCGGGACGGCGGCGGCGCCGGCGACGGAGGTTGATGTTGAAACTAATCCGGCCGATGCGCCTAGCGGTGGCGTGCCGTTGCCGAGTGCAGCGTGCGGGCTGACGCCTCCATCGGCGGCGGTGAACTTCGGGCCGATCACCGGCCTTTCATTCGGGAGCGTGTTTCCATTCTCAGTAATCCCGTGGTTACAAACAGTGGTTGGGTCTGTGCCGGCCGGCCAGGCTCCAGACCTGAGCTTCGCTGTGTTTGGAGCGACGATCGACGCCACACCGTATATCGGGTCGACCTTCGACCCGGTTTTCTCCGCTATCCGGTCGGTGCTAGCGGTCCTGCTTTGGCTTTCTGCCGCTTGGGTCTTGTACAGGCGGATCACGGGGGTTTTCTAAATGTTGTCGTGGCTCAGCGGGGCTTTCTCGGCGCTTTTCGGCTTCTTCGAGTGCCTGCTGCTGTACCTGGTCGGCGCGATCGAGTGGGTGCTGATAACGGTGTTCAACCTGGTAATAGCGGCGTTGGGGGCGTGCCTCGGCCCGCTTCTGGCACTATTACCGTCGGTCACGCTGCCATCGTTGTCATTGGGCTCTTTTGTCGCCGGGGCGAACTACTTTTTCCCGATCGACGTGCTAATGACGATCCTCGCCATAGCGCTGCCGGTGTATCTGCTGCTGCCGATTATCAGAACGGTGCTCCGGTGGCTCAAGGTCAGCATGTGAGCACGACTAGTGACCTGCCTAATACGAGCACTTCAGTCGGGCAACACTCACCAATTGGCGCGCACGTCGTTGGCGTTGTTCACGTCGGCCGGAATAACACTCGGCGTCTACATCGTGGCGTTCGCGTTCGTAAAGCGCGGCCGGCTCCGACGCCAGTACCGGCGCATAAGCCTGCAGGTGGCACATCAGTGGCGGTCAGCGAATTTGAGCGGTCCGCTTCCGGCGCGGCTGGGCCGCTCGTGCAGCTGGCGCCTTTCGGCGGTATCGCTGTGCTGTGCGCTGTGGTGGCGTGGCTGGCGTACGTGCGGCGGTTCCGCTCTAAATGGTCCGAACGGCGCCGGCTGATCGAGCAGCGAGAGCACGCGTCAGATGCGGCCTGATGGCGTCCGTCGTTGCAGGACGATGATAAACGGCCCTCGATTGCGCCGGCGATCGCTCAGCGTGAATCGTCGTCCGGTGATAAAGGAAGGCGGCTCGGGTGGGCGTTGACATTTGGTGCGGCTGGCACGGCAACGGCAAGACGTACTGCGCGGTCGAGCACACGCTGAGAGTGTCCCTGGCGACGGGCGCCGAGCTCGTCACGAACGCCAACGTGACAGGCGCGACGCACTTCGACACCTGGGACGAGCTTTACGCGCATCTGGAGCGCGCGACGGTCGAGCGGCTGTCGGTGCAGCTGCTGATTGACGAGGGCGGCAAGTTCTTGTCTAACCGGTTTTGGCAAAAGCTGGACCCGCGGACGCTGACGATGCTGCAGGAGAGGAGAAAGATCGGCCGCGGTGTCGACATCCATGTGACGGTCCCGCACTTCCGGCACATCGACCCGCAGCTGCGCGACGTCGCGCAGCGGGTGAATCTCTGTCGGCGTATCGGCGGCTCCGAGTACTCGCACGACGGCGGCCGTCCTCCGCGGCTCTTCATCGTCCGCTCCTACCGGCCTGAGCAGCTGACCACGGACGGGTCGCGGATGGTCCGCCGCAAAGAGAAGCCGCTGACGCGGCGGATAGTGCCGTTCAGCCGCGACCTCGGCGCGCTCTACGGCACCGCGGTGCTCGATATGGACAAGCCGATGCTCTCGGTCGACCGCCCGGTGTACCGCGACACGCCCGTCGACGCGCCCGACGGCCCATCGACCACCGTCGAGCTGCACGTTGTCAAGGGCAGAAAGACGCGGAGCGGATGACCCGACTTGTCAAGTCCAGGCCCGCAGAAGGCCGCAGGATGCCCCGGCGCCCGCATTCGTGGCTGTATCGGGCGTACATCGACCGCAATAGCTGGCTCTGGCGCGTCCGGCGGTTCTGGTGGCTGCGGTCGACGGGCTGGCAGTGCGAGCGCTGCGGCGCCCGCGAGAACCTGACGATTCATCACCTCACGTACGCGCGGCTCGGCCGCGAGCGCCGGGGCGACGTCGAGGTGCTCTGCTGGCGCTGCCACGCAAGCGGCGACGGGTGGCGGCATGCGAGTGCGACGCCGGCCCGGCGGGGGCTGCTGTGATCGTCCGCTATTGCCCGCTGGACGCAGACGCACGGCCCCCGCGGCCGGCCGGGGCCGCTTGCGGCTCGGCCGGCCGCGGGCGCGAGCGAAGCGAGCTTTGGGCGATGGCGCACGCCATGCTGCAGCCGAGAGGGCCGGCCCCTCTAACAGCCGATCCCGTCTCACTGGTGAGACTCGTTGTGCGCTCAACGAGATGGGAGCTCTGCTGGGAATGCGGTAAGCCGTTGGTGGCGAAGGGCCGGGTCCGGCGGCTCGGGGTCGGGCGCCATTGGTGTTTCAACTGCGAATCCGCCTACATTGAGCATTTGGAGGAGGAGCGCCGGTCGATGCTGCGACCGGACGACGACGGCGAGGCGCGGTGGTCGGTGCTCCGGGACGTGCTCGACGGGGAACGGTTGTGAGCGGGGACCTCGTTACCGCGACGGCTGCGGGTGTGGACTCTTGGTCGCCGAGTTGGTATGCGGACCCGGATGGCAGGTGCGCGCGTGTGCTGCGCCAGCTGGCGACGGTCGCGACGGCGCGCGGCGGAATGATGCTTCCCGAGCCGGTGCATGGGCACCGGGTCGGCTGGTTCCCTGGCGGGCTCGTGTTTGCCGACGGGCACCCGGACCCGGACGGGCTTTGTAAGCCCTCAGAACTGGCCGCGCGGGCGTTGGGACTGCAGGACGCGCTGATTGCCCGCGGGATCCCGCTCGTGGCGCGTGAGCGCGGTTTCTGGCACGCTGACGCGACCTCGGAGGGGTGGGCGGGGTTGAGGCGCGTCGACGTGACGGTGAACATGGAGGCGCGCTCGCGCGCGGCGGGGCTCGCGACGCTTGCGGGGATCGCGGCATGTGTGCGCGATTCGCCGGGCCACGCTGAGGTGCGCTATGGCCTTGATCATGCCGTCGAAACGGTTTATTTGCGGGGGTATGCGGGCAGGCGGGTCCTCGGCCGCTGGTATGACAAGGGCCTAGAATCGAACGCGGCGCCCCGCGGCCGGCTGATCCGAGCGGAAGATCAACGGCGGTGGGGCAAGAGCGATCGGCGGGACCCGGAGGAGCTCGACGCGGCGGCGCTCCGCGCCGGGTTTCATCGGAGGTTCTACCCGCTTTATAAGGCGACGAAGGGAGTAACTGTGGCCGGGCCGATAGTGCTGGCTGAGAAGATGATCGCGGCCGTCGAGCGCGGGGATATCGGCCCGCGCGAGGCCGAGTCGGTGATGGGACACATGGTCCTGCGTCTGGCGGGTGGGCGCCGTGGCGCGGGGATCTCGAAGGCGACGATGCACAGGAGGGAAGGCCGTGCGCGCGAGCTTGGACTTGTGGTTGCTGAAGGCGTACTGGAGGAGGTCGAGGTCGACGTTGGCGCCGTTCTGGAGGCGGCGCTGGAGGCCGATGTGTGGGGCGCCGAGGGGTAGGCGCGAGTTCGCGTGGTGCTTGCGGTGCGGCGCGCCTTTGCGTAGCTGGCCGTCGCGAGTCGACGGGTTCGGCGTGCAATGCGCCGAGCTGCTCGGCCGACGCGAGTGCCTGCGGCAGGTGGCGATCGCGCGGGCGATCGCCGAGGACGTCGAGCTACTGTCGGCGCTCAGGCCGCGACGGCGGCGGTTTGCTGGTCCTCGAGCGCGCACGGTCCGCGGCGATTAGCTCGCTGGAGGTCGGTGCGGATAGCGTGGCGCGCAGCGACCGCTGCGCTCGCGCGCGCTCCTCGGCGACGTCGACGGCCCGCTGACGAGCTCGGGCGGTGTCGTGCCAGCCGGCGGGTATGTCGCGGTGCGTCGGCATCTCCGCTGTTATCGGTCCGGGCGGCGCACGATCGCACGGTGTGGACGAATGTACGAGCGGCGGGTTTATGGGGCGCGATCCTTGAGGATTAGCTGATCTTCGATGATGGCACGGGCTGGGGCTAAACCTGCGATTTGCAGGGCAATCAACGCTCGATAATGATGCTTATGTATAGCGCGATGTAGAGAGCAGCGCCAATGTGCCCGAAGGTGTGTGTCGATGCTCAGACGTTTGTTTATCGTGGCCGTGGCCGGGAGGGGTCTGCTTGGTGGTGTGTGGGCCGGTGGGGGCTGTCAGCCGCTGGCGGCGGCAAGCGTTTTGAGCTTCGCGAACGCAGCGACGAGGTCGGCCGCCCACGGCCATGTGTCCTGGAGGTGGAGCTTCGCGCGGCGACCGGAGAACGCGAGGCGGGCGGCGACGTGGAGCGGGCGGTAACGGATGCGCTTGGGCTCGGCCTTCGCCAGCTCGCCGGTAAGGACGAGTGCTTGGGTCCAGACGATCAGGTCGTGCGCGAGCATCACGATCTCCAACCACACCTCGTTGAGCGCGAACGCCTTGAACGGGAACTTGGACAGTCCGGTGTCTTTGTCGTCGCGGATCCGGTCCTCGACGTGCGCGTGCTGGCGGTGGCGGCACTCGACGACGGCGATGTCCTCGTCGGGCTGGTCGGTGAGGATTGCTTGGAAGCGGTAGCCGTCGTGGTCGGTGAAGGTCAGCTGCGCGCCGGGGTGCGGACGCTCACGCCGCACGATCAGCCTGCTGCCCTTGGGCCATGCGGACAGATCGACCATGTCAGTGATCTCACAGACCTCCCCGTTCTCACGCTCGTTGCCGTCCTGATCGAGCGCCACAACCCAAGCATCCTCAGGGATCTGGAGGATCGCGGCGCGAACCTGCTCGGTCAGCTCGTAGCCGACCGAGAACCGCATCCGCGCGTCGCGGCAGTAGTCAGCGAGACCATGCGTCGCGCCGGCGGAATCCGCGCGGACCAAGATCTCCAAGCTCTCGACGTACTCGGCCGGGATCTGCGCGAGTGCCAGGTCGATCACCGCCTTGTGGTCATCGGCGGTGTTGGAGCCAGCGTTCCCAGGGCGCAACAGGCCGCCGAGCGCCTCGCGCGTCTCGTCCAGGTACACCTGCAACGGGTGGAATCCGTACCCGCCCTTGTAGTTCCCGGCCGCGTTCTCCTTCTCCGAATGCGCCGTGATCAGCGTCGCGTCAACATCGAGCGTCAACCGCTGCGGCGCACCATGCAACTCCCAGAACCGAGCCCTGGCGCGCGCGTGCGCCCCGCGGACCGCGTCCAGCATGCCTGGCGTGGACGCGATCCGGTCGACCACCCTGAACGCCGTCGAGTCAATTCGCCTCGGCCCTACAGGCCTCGGCTCAGCGTCTATGGTCGCTGCCCACCCACACACGCTAGAGGGTCAACTCTCAACCGGGTTCACGCCCGGCGTGGTCGACTTTTCAACCGGGCCACTTTTCAACCCGCCTTGACACCATGAGCCGACTTCTGCGTTAAGGTCTGCGCTGCGGTGCGCAGGCCCCCCCGGAGCCCGCCTACTTGTCACTTGGTGCCACGTTCCTTAACGGCACCCGGGATCGGATCGCAGGTGGCGAATTCGCCGTCAAGTAGGTCGTCAACGCGGGCGCAGACAGCCGACCCGGTGTCGCGCAGGAACTCGATCCAGGCTGAGGTGTCGATCAGGATCACGTGCGCGCGGACCGCAGCTGCTCAAGATCTCCGTCCCAGCCAGATCCACGCAGCGCACGCGCGCCATCGAGGTCCAGCATCTCCCCAGCGAGAGTTCGCAACGCCAGGTTGACCGCGTCGCGCTTGCTGGTCAGCTCGTAGCGGCGCATCACCTCGGCGCACGCCTGGTCATCGATGTCGACGTTGGTGCGAGACATACACCAGGCATACACCCTCCTGCTGCGGGCGTGGCCGAACATGTGTTCGCTGTCGCAACCCCACTGTCTTTCGACCGACGTTCTACAGTCTGTGTCGATTCTCAAAGGTTTGGCCAGTGGGATTCTCACGTGGTGGCAGTTCGGCCCGGTGGGCGCCGGAAGCGTGCCGAGGCGGCCAAATTCAACGCACTGAAAGACGACATGAACGCAACCCTCCAGCTCTCTCGCACCTCCCGGCTTGCCGACGCCGCGTGGCCCTACAGCATCGTGCTCGACGGCCAGTCGGTCGGGAAGATCACCAACCGGGACAGCACCAACATCCAACTCACGTCCGGCACCCACACGCTACAGATCCTCTCGCTGCACAAGATCCTTTCACGCCTTCGCCTCTCGAGCCCGTCCGTGACTCTGGACGTCCGTGAGAACGAAACGGCCGACTTCATCTGTCACTCCCGCCCCTTCTCCCAGATACTGGCTCATCGCAGCACGTTGCCTCGCTGCGTCCGTCGATGCATGATCGGCTGCGCCTGGGGCCGCTAGTTCCGATCGGTTCCGCTTACGCGCTCGAGCACGATCCACCGGCCTCCGCCGCCACCAGGGGTACGTCGCCGGGTGGCCGCTTCGGCTGACGCGGGCGTCGAAGCGGCCACTTCGTGAGCTGGCCGTTGGCCGCCCCTCGTCCTACGGCTTTTCGCCGATCTCGAGTTTGCGGAGGTCAGCGTCGAATGACAGGACGCGGGAGCCACGTCGGGTCGCGACGGCCGCGAGCAGGCAGTCGTGCAGATCGATCGACAGTGACCGGTAGGTGGCGGTGCCGGCGGCGAGCGCTTCGGCGTACTCGACGTCAAACGCGGGTTCATTGACGATCGCGTCGATCGCGCGGGCGACGTCCTGGCGATCCCAGCCGTAGCCAGTAGCGGCGCTCTCCAGCACATAGGCGACCTCGAGCACCGTCGCGGCGAGGACCGTGATCCTCGCGTCGGTAGTGCGCCCCGCCTCGATGCGAGCGCGGACA
>Ga0302324_100030674_pt1 | contig 10156 bp, 9 predicted proteins | sample Palsa_T0_1_FD_201949 | JGI IMG/M metagenome (GOLD analysis project Ga0302324, IMG submission 201949) | Peat permafrost microbial communities from Stordalen Mire near Abisko, Sweden - Palsa_T0_1 | ecosystem: Environmental > Terrestrial > Soil > Palsa > Peat permafrost | place: Sweden: Abisko... | reverse complement strand
ATGCAGCCGGCGCTCTTGAAGCTGCAAACTCAAAATGGACTCGCCTTTAACCACTGAAGGGAATGGCACGCAGCCAAGGCGGACTCCAACAGGATATCGGGCGGCTCGGTGTTCTGCTGTGGCTGTGCATGAGAGCCGTAGAATGGGCCTGCAGGGAGGGCATCCATGCCGTCAAAGGCGCGCGTCGTGACCGAGCCATACGGCGCTTCGTAGCGAGAACATATCTAGCACACTCGGGTCCAATTTGAGGAGCACGTCGACGAGCACTCAGGTCACAGTCATCGACGACGCGGGAATGTCTTTGCGCAGGGCAGCTGTGGTGGCGGGTTTCGCCTACCTGCTGAATCCCGTGAGCTATGCCGAGTTCTCCATTTACCCCAGGCTGATCATTCCCGGCAACATCGAACAAACCGTACAGAACATCGGCGCGCATGCCGGCCTATTTGTTGGCGCCATACTCTGCTACCTCACGAGCTTTATCGGCGATGTGGTCTTGGCCTGGTCGCTGTACGTGTTGCTGGCGCCGGTCAACAAAGCAGTATCGCTGCTCGCCGCGTGGTTCCAGCTGGTATATGCGGGCATCGCCATCGTCGCTGTGGTAAATCTGGTGGCCGTTTATCACCTCCTCGGTACACCGGATTATCTGACGGCATTCGGTCCCGGCCAACTGCATGCCCAGGTGCTGCTGTTGCTGCACTCGTTTCGCTACGGCTGGCAGATCGCTCTCGTGCTGTTCGGAATTCATCTGGTGATCTTGGGCTGCTTGATTATTCGCTCCGGCTACATCCCCTGGATCTTGGGGATTTTGCTGGTAGTCAACGGATTGGGCTGGATGCTCGACAGCCTAGGGCCCTACGTGCTGCCGAATGCCAATCTCGGATTCACTTTCTTCACCTTCTTCGGCGAGATTTTCTTCATGCTGTGGCTCTTAATCAGGGGCTGGAAGATCCGGCCTCTCGGCGGCCCTACATGAACTATTAGCCGGCAAGGACTACGCTCTCTTCTCGCGCCTAGACTTTTCATGTCTTTTGACAAACGCGAATATCGCCCGGGTCAAAATCACTTAGATTCTGCGTTAGGCGCATCGACTGCGCTTGTCGGCCCTCTGGACCCGCAGACGCTTCTCACCCGACGTATCTGGTTCTGCTCAGCGCATCAGTGCCGTGGGCTCGATACCCCCGGTGGTCAGTCCATCATGAGGCTCACTTTTGTCGCGTTTGCCCGTAGAGACGCGCCACTCGCGCGCCTTTAGAGGGCGCGGCGCTTCTTTTCCAGGAGCTGTAGAATGATGGGCGTCAGGATGAGCTGCATGGCGATGTCGAGCTTGCCGCCCGGGACCACAATGGAATTGGCGCGCGACATGTGACTCGAATCGAGCATCGACAAGAGATAGGGGAAGTCGATGCCGCGCGGATTGGCAAAGCGGATGACGATCATCGACTCATCGGCCGTTGGGATCCAGCGCGCGACAAAGGGGTTCGACGTGTCCACCGTCGGCACCCGCTGGAAGTTGATATGCGTCTGGGTGAACTGCGGGCAGATGTAGGTCATGTAGTCAGGCATGCGGCGCAGAATCGTGTCGATCACCGCCTCGGTCGAATAGCCGCGTGTGGAGCGATCGCGATGGATCTTCTGGATCCACTCGAGGTTCACCACCGGCACCACGCCGATTCTCACATCTGCGTGGCGCCCGATGTCGACGCTGTCGGTGACCACCGCGCCGTGCAGCCCCTCGTAGAACAAGAGGTCGCATTTCTCCGGGAAAGGCTCCCAAGGCGTGAAATTGCCGGCAGGCAGCCCATGCAGCTTCGCTTCTTCATCGTCGTGCACGTAGTGGCGCGTGCGCCCGGTGCCCGTCTTGCCGAACTGCCGAAAGGTCGCCTCGAGCTCCGCCAAGAGGTTGGCCTCTGGCCCGAAATGGCTGAAGTGGCGGTTGCCCTGGGCCGCCTGCTCGCTCATCACGCGTTTCATGTCCGTTCGATCGTAGCGGTGAAAAGCGTCCCCTTCGATGTAGGCCGCGTTGATGTTCTCGCGGTGAAAGATCGTCTCAAAGGTGCGGCGCACTGACGTGGTTCCGGCTCCCGATGAGCCGGTGATGGAAATGATGGGGTGGGCGACGGACATATCAGCTCCGGAATAGGCCGCGCCGCCCGAAGAGCGGCGAACGCTCCCCGATCGGATGCGGCTCGAGATGGTAGCGATCCAGGCGTGCAACCTCTTCGCGCGATCCGAACAGGAGCGGAATGCGTTGATGCAGCGCACGGGGCTGCACGTCGAGGATCCTCCGATGCCCCGTGGAGGCGGCGCCCCCTGCTTGTTCGATGAGCCATGCGATGGGATTGGCTTCGTAGATGAGGCGCAGGCGACCCTGGCTGTAGCCGTTTCTGATATCGGCCGGGTACAGATAGATGCCGCCGCGCGACAGCACGCGGTGCGCCTCGGCGACCATGGAGGCGATCCAGCGCATATTGAAGTCGGCACCGCGTGGTCCTTCAGTACCCTTCAGGCAATCGTCCACGTAGATGCGTATCGGTTCGTCCCAGTAGCGATGGTTCGACGCATTGATTGCAAACTCCTGAGTCGTCGCGGGCACGCGGACATGTTGCGACGTCAGGTGAAAAGTCGCGGATGACCGATCGAGTGTAAAGACATGCGTGCCTGCGCCCACCGTGAGGACGAATGCCGTCTGCGGACCGTAGATTGCGTAGCCTGCGGCCACCTGGCGCACACCGGTTTGCAGGAAGGCGTCGGCATCGCCGCGCGAGCCTTCCGAGGGCGCCTTCAATACCGAGAAGATAGTGCCGACGGATACATTCGTGTCGATGTTGGAAGAGCCATCGAGCGGGTCCACGGCGACGAGCAGTGATCCGCGGGGATTAAGCTCAATGGGTTCCGCCAATTCCTCGGAGGCGAGGGCGGCGACGGGCATGTCGCGCAATCCCTCGACGAGCATGTCGTTGGCGCGCACGTCGAGCTCTTTCTGGATGTCGCCGCCGCCGTGATCTTTCCGGGTGGCCCCAAGCGCTCCCGCCAGAGGCCCCGCGCCGACCAGCGCGGAGATCGACGCGCACACCCCCGCCAATGCATTCACCGTCTGCGCAATCGCGGTGCGTTCGCGCGAGTCGGCAGCCCAGGCTGACAGCTGCTCGACGAGGGGCGGTGCGCTCATCAGGGTGAACTCTGCGGCGCGGATTTCGCGAACACGCTGCTGCCTAAGATGTCCGCGGCCTCGATGGTAATGAGATCGTCGGCGCTGATCTCCGCGCCGATATCCATCAGGCGCATCGCCTGACGCAGGCGTGAGCGATCGAAGGCATTGCGAATGGAGCGGGCGTTGGCGAAGTTCGGCTGCTGGCGCCGCTGCGCGATGTAGTCGCGCAGGGCCACACGGGCGGCCTCGCTCAGGCGGTACTCGGCCTGTTGCGCGAGCTTTTCGACGATGCTTAAGAGCTCCGCGTCCGCGAAGTCCGGAAAATGGACGTGGTGGGCGATGCGCGAGCGAAAACCGGGATTCGACTCGAAGAAGCGGTCCATGCGGTCCTGATAGCCCGCCAGAATCACGGTCAAATCGTCGCGTTGATTTTCCATCACCTGCAGCAGGATCTCGATCGCCTCCTGTCCATAGTCCTTTTCATTTTCGGGACGATGCAGGTAATAGGCCTCGTCAATGAAGAGCACGCCGCCCATGGCGCGTTTCAGGATCTCCTTGGTCTTGGGCGCCGTATGGCCGATGTACTGTCCGACGAGGTCGTCGCGCGTCACCGAGACCAGATGTCCCTTCCTGATGAAGCCCAGGCGATGCAGGATGCCCGCCATGCGCAGGGCGACCGTCGTCTTGCCGGTGCCCGGGTTGCCGGTGAATGCCATGTGCAGCGTCGGCGCTCCGGAGGAGAAGCCGAGCTTTTCACGCGCCCGCGTGACCAAGAGGAACGCCGCAATCTCGCGGATGCGGCGTTTGACGGGCTCGAGCCCGACGAGATCGTTGTCGAGCTCGGCGAGCAGCGGGCCGATTTCGCTGTCCGCATAGAGGGCGCGCAGATCGACGCGCCGATTCCCGGGAGGGGTTGCGGAGGCCGCGTCACCCATAGCGCTTTCCCGGCGGCTTATCCGTCGCGTAGGCATGCAGCGTGTAGCGAATGGTGCGGCCGCGATCCTCGCTGCGCTCTAGCCTGAAGCCGGGCTCGTCCGTCGGGCGATGCACGATGAACGACAGGCGCACCGTCTCCCAGCCGTGGGTTGCGTCGAAGGCGTTGATGCGCACGTATTTCTGCGGATGCGCGGCGCGGCAGGCGGTGACTTCCTGCATGACGCCTGCCGGGTCGTGCAGATCAAACATCGGCAGTCCCCACATTTCCCAATAGGTATTGCGCGGGTGCGGATCGTCGGTGTATTCGACGCCGAGTGCCCAGCCCTTGCCGAGCGCGTATTCGATTTGCTTCTTGATCTGCGCGTCGGTGAGATCAGGCAGATAGGAGAATGTCCCTTGGGTGAGTCGCATGATGAAGCTCCGGGTCGTTTACGAGGCGGTCGGCGTCGTCACGTAGTCGACCGTGTCGGTCGATGTGTAGTCGAAGGTGATGTCCTTCCAGGTATCAAGCGCAGCACGCAGCGGCTGGCAGGTCTTGGCGGCATCGGCGAGTATTTGCGGGCCCTCGGTTTTGATGTCGCGTCCTTCGTTGCGCGCCAGGATCACCGCTTCGAGGGCCACGCGGTTGGCCGTTGCGCCCGCCTGGATGCCCATGGGGTGCCCGATGGTGCCGCCGCCGAACTGCAGCACACAGTCCTCGCCGAGATAATCGATGAGCTGGTGCATCTGTCCAGCATGAATCCCGCCTGAGGCTACCGGCATGACCTTGCGCGTCCCCGCCCACTCCTGATCAAAGAAGAGACCGTGCGCAAGGTTTGTTGGGGTCCGGGGCTCGCGCAGCGTGTCGTAGATCCCGGCGATGACAGCCGGATCGCCCTCGAGCTTGCCGACCACGGTTCCCGCATGGATGTGGTCGACGCCCGCCAGGCGCATCCACTTGGAGATGACGCGGAAGGAGATGCCGTGGTTCTTCTGGCGGGTGTAGGTTGAATGGCCGGCGCGGTGCAGGTGCAGGATCATGTCGTTGGCGCGCGACCATTTGGCCATCGACTGAATCGCCGTGTACCCGATGACGAGATCGATCATGACGATGACGCTGCCCAGGTCGCGCGCGAACTCCGCACGCTCGTACATATCCTCCATGGTCGCGCCCGTGACGTTCAGATAGTGTCCCTTCACCTCGCCGCTTTCGGCGCCGGCGCGATTCACCGCCTCCATCGCATACAGAAAGCGGTCGCGCCAGTGCATGAAGGGCTGTGAGTTGATGTTCTCGTCATCCTTGACGAAATCGAGACCACCCTTCAACGCTTCGTACACCACGCGGCCGTAATTCTTGCCCGACAGGCCGAGTTTGGGTTTGGCGGTCGCGCCGAGGAGCGGCCGGCCGAACTTGTCGAGGCGCTCGCGCTCGACGACGATGCCGGTGGGCGGCCCTTGAAAGGTTTTTACATATGCCACCGGCAGGCGCATGTCCTCGAGGCGCAGCGCCTTCACCGGCTTGAACCCGAAGACGTTGCCGATCAGCGAGGCGGTGAGGTTCGCGATCGAGCCCGGCTCGAAGAGGTCCAAATCATAGGCAATATAGGCAAAGTACTGCTCCGCCGAGCCCGGGACGCGCTCCACCTTGTATGCCTTGGCGCGGTAGTTCTCACTGGCGGTCAGCCGATCAGTCCATACGACAGTCCAGGTTGCGGTCGAGGACTCCCCGGCGACGGCCGCGGCGGCCTCGATGGGATCGACCCCTTCCTGAGGTGTGATGCGAAAGACCGCGAGGATGTCCGTGTCCTTAGGCACGTAGTCGGGCTCGTAATACCCCATTTTGGCGTAGGGAATAACCCCCGGGGTGTAGCGTTTTTTCGCATCGCTCGCCTGTTTCGACTTATCGTTCACTGCTGCACCCCAAGGTCTGATTCATGCTCTTCTGGGGAGGGTGCCCGAACTTGGCTCTTTAGTAAATTTAAAGTATTTTGCTTAGCCATTAGATTTTAGTTAATTATAAATGCGTCACATCACCCTGCGCCAGCTGCGCACATTCACCACTGCCTTGCGTGCCGGAAGTTTTGCAGCCGCGGCAGAGGCGCTGCATATCACTCCTCCGGCAGTGACCGTGCAGATGCGCGAGCTTGAGAAAATTGCCGGCATGCCACTGGTGGAGCGCACGTCGAATGGCATGAGATCGACCGACGCCGGTCGCGAGGTTGCAACTGCAGCGGCGCGCATCGAGAAGGCTCTGGCCGAGTGTGACGATGCGCTTGCGTCGCTGCGCGGTCTCGACAGCGGCCGTGTCGCGGTGGGCGTCGTGAGCACGGCCAAGTATTTTGCGCCGCAGGTGCTGGGCGCCTTCGCGCGAGCTCACCCGGCGGTCGAAATCCGTCTGGAAGTCGGTAACCGCGCCGCGATCCTCGCCGCCCTTGAGGCGAATACGCTCGATCTGGCGCTGACCGGCTGGCCTCCGGGGAAGCTCGCCGTCCAAAAGGCCGCCATCGGTGATCATCCCCACATAATCATTGCGCGGCCCGATCACGTGCATGCGGGACATCGCGCAGTGAGCGCGACGGCGCTCGCTCACGAAACCTTTCTCGTGCGCGAGCCGGGCTCCGGCACGCGCCTGCTCATGGAGCGCTTATTTGCTGATGCTCGCGTGACGCCGCGCATCGGCATGGAAATGGGCAGCAACGAGACTATCAAGCAGGCAGTCATCGCAGGCTTAGGGATCGCGTTCATCTCAGCGCATACGGTGGCGGTGGAGCTCGCCGATCGTCGGCTGGTCGCACTCGATGTGGTGGGCCTGCCGGTCATGCGCACCTGGTTCATCGTGAATCTCGCCAAGAAAAGGCTTCTTCCCTCCGGTCATGCATTGCGGCAATTCTGGATTGATGAAGGCCACGCATTTCTGCCGGCATTCCCGGCCACGCCGGATGCGCCCCAACGGGTTACCGCCAGTCGCGCTCCCGGCAGCAAACGCAAGCCGCCGCGGCCGCGCGTGCGCCCCCGCGGTGCGGGAGACTGATGTGTCGGTATGGGTGCCCAAAATTGAGATCCTCGACTTCGAGGCCGGTGCGCGCGCGGCACGAGGGGTTGCCGTGGTCATTGACGTCTTCCGAGCGTTTTCCGTTGCCTGCTACGCCTTCGCAAACGGTGCCGAGCGCATCATCCCCGTTGCGGACATCGAGGAGGCGCGGCGCATCAAGCGCGCTCATCCTGAGTACGTGACGCTGGGCGAGCGGAACGCCCGCAAGCTCGAAGGATTCGATTTCGGCAATTCGCCCACCCACATCGAGCATGAGGATTTCACCGGGCGCACACTTGTCCACACCACTCACGCCGGCACGCAGGGCCTCGTCAACGCCACGCAGGCCGACATCGTCATCACGGGGAGCTTGGTCAATGCCGCAGCGATATGCCGCTACATCGCACATGCGGCGCCCGAAGAGGTGAGCCTCGTGCGCATGGGACAGGATGCGCGTGAGCGCTGTCATGAAGATGATCTTTGTGCCGAGATGCTGGCGGCCCGGCTGCGCGGCGAGCATTTCGACACAGATACGATACGGGAGCGGCTGCGCGCTGCGCCGAGCGCGCAAAAATTCTTCGACCCCGCAGCAACCTGGGCGCCGGAACGCGATTTCGAGCTTTGCACTGCCGCTGATCGCTTCGATTTCGTGCTGCGACTCTTTCCTGCGAGTGTCGGTCCAGCGCAGTTGCAGGCGCTTGCGAGTTGATGTGGAATGGGCGCGATGAGGAAGAGCACCCTAATGACCCGGCGACGCCTGCTTGCGAGCGGGGCATTCGCAGTGGCGCTCACGCCGCTTGCGCTCTCTAAGCTCAGCGCAGCCGCCGCGAACCCTCTGCTGAGCCCGACGGAGCCTGCCGCCAAGGCCGTGAAGTACGTGGAAGACGCGAAGCACGCCCAGGGCGCCACCGCCGGCAGCACATGTGCCAACTGCGCGCTCTATCTCGGGACGGGCGGAGCAGCGCAGGGACCGTGTCAGATTTTTCCGGGCAAAGACGTCAAGGCAGCGGGTTGGTGCTCATCCTGGGCACCGCAGATGTAGGCGACAGCGAGGCGGGTCGTATAGCGCCGATCCCGCGGCGCCTTATCCGCGCACCCTAAAGGCAAACTATAGGGCCCACGCGACAACTTCACACAGCACTACTTAAACTACGGGCCGCAGACAATCTTGTAAGCGCTGCTGCCTGCTCGCAGTTGCGGCGACCGGGGGCATTCGGGATCTCGCTTGCGCGCGGGATCGTGACTCGAACCGTCCCCCCGTTCGCCCGAAATATTTGGTGGCATTTGAGCACACTAGCGATTCGGCGAAGAGAAGCGCCGGGACACCTACCCAGGATCAGTTGACTCAGGCTCCCAAGGGCGTACTTTTGAACGAAGAAAATCGCATAGACCTGACGCAATAGCTCCTAAGTGCTGCTATCCACGCATGGATAAGGCATCCGGGCTTGTTGCGAGAATATGTCAAAAACACCGTGGGTCGAAACGCACCCATGAGGGTATACACCATGAAGCCTTTCAAGAGATCTTCTCTAATCATGATTGCCGTACTAGCAGCCAGTGTAGGGTCTGCTTACGGTACCCAGCCGCCAGATGTCGTGAGCAGCGATGGCAGTGGAAACACAGCAATGGGGACAGGCGCCCTCACAGACCTCACGAACGGCATTGATAACACCGCCTCTGGACTCAATGTACTTTCATTCAACACGACCGGCAGCAGCAACACCGCCTCAGGGGCGTATTCGATGTATTTGAACACGACCGGTAGCGACAACACCGCCTCCGGCAGCGACGCGCTCTACTCCAACACGACCGGCAACAACAATGCCGCCTTCGGGGTCAACGCGCTCTCGCAGAACACGACCGGAAATGACAACACCGCCGCTGGGGCACTTGCGCTTTATTTCAATACGACCGGCGACGACAATACCGCGTTTGGCTATGCCTCGCTTGCCGTGAACACTACGGGCTCCTACAACGCGGCCTCCGGGTTTGCCGCGCTCAATGCCAACACGACCGGCAACGGCAACAGCGCGTTGGGTTACCATGCGCTCTATAGCAACACGACAGGCGGCAGCAATACTGCTGTCGGGGCAGGCGCGCTACACGCCAACACAACGGGGGCTTCCAACACCGCTTCCGGAAACAACTCACTCAACGCCAACACGACTGGTAGCTTGAATACGGCTTCCGGTTTCGACGCGCTGGTGGTTAACACAACCGGCAGCTATAACACTGCCAGTGGAGCCAGTGCGCTCAATGCCAACACCACCGGGAGCGACAACACCGCCTCCGGATACAATGCGCTCGTGAGCAACACTTCCGGCGACTACAACACAGCCGCAGGGTACGAGGCGCTCTTTTCCAACACAGGCGGCAACTACAACAACGCCACTGGGTACTTCGCGCTGCATAACAACTCAAGCGGTGCGCAGAACAGCGCCTCAGGAGTGCAGGCGCTGTATGGCAACAAGACGGGGAACTACAACAGCGCCTCCGGCACCGATGCGCTCTATTCCAATACGACGGGGTCCACCAACATTGCCGAAGGGTACAAGGCGGGCTACAACCTGACCACCGGCAGCAACAACATCGACATCGGCAATCTCGGAGTGGCCGCCGAGAGCGGTACGATACGCATCGGCACGACATCGACTCAGACTGCGACCTACATCGCGGGGATCTACGGCACCTCGGTCACGGGCAATGCCGTCGTTGTGTCTTCCACCGGGCAACTCGGGGTGACGGTTTCCTCGGAGCGATTCAAGACCGGCATTGCTCCGATGGGGTCGAATTCGCAGAAGCTGCAGCAGCTACGGCCCGTCACGTTTCATTTGAAGACCGATCCCAAGGGTGCTCTGCAGTACGGGCTCATCGCCGAGGATGTGGCGAACGTGTATCCGGAGCTCGTGATCCGCGATGCGACCGGCAGGATCGACGGCGTGCGCTATGACGAGCTTGCACCGATGCTATTGAATGAAATGCAGCAGCAGCAACGGAAGATGGCGGCCCAAGCGCAGACGATAGCGGCCCAGGGAGCGCAGCTGCGGGATGTGAAGCAA
>Ga0302324_100030673_pt1 | contig 10156 bp, 8 predicted proteins | sample Palsa_T0_1_FD_201949 | JGI IMG/M metagenome (GOLD analysis project Ga0302324, IMG submission 201949) | Peat permafrost microbial communities from Stordalen Mire near Abisko, Sweden - Palsa_T0_1 | ecosystem: Environmental > Terrestrial > Soil > Palsa > Peat permafrost | place: Sweden: Abisko... | reverse complement strand
GCAGAGCGGATCAGTGTAGCTTGCCCAGGACTGAGGAGAGAAGTCCGACATTTTTCATACCCAATCCAGACTGCGACTAGCGGACTGTCCCGGCGACTTCACTCCCGGCGACCGGATTATGACCCCGCCCAACAATCGCGAAATTCCGCCTTCTCCGTTAGCAAATTCGGGGAGATTCTCCGCCTATTTGGGATGGAGGGACAGATGAAGATAATCCTAACTGCATTTTGGGTGAGCAGCCTGCTCACCACACTCGCACTCGCACAACAGCCGGCGCGCGTTTTGGGGCCGCGCGGATCGGTTGTCAATAACCCTGAACGCGGAGCGCCTCAGACTCACATGGCCTACGTCATCAATGCCACCAGTACCCCAGCCGAGTTTGGCGCAGTAGATTTGCGCAGCGGCGGTTTTGTGCAGATTGGTCCTGACCTCCCGTCAGACGTAGGAGACGGCTTGGTCCAAGGCCCCGGCAGATCGTTGCTCAGTCTGGGCTTTGACGGCAAGCTGGTCGCGATTGATCCGTTTACCGGCCAGACATCGGTTGTTGGTGAGACGGGCTTGGGCGACTGTTCGACCCCGGCCTCGCCCTGTGGGCCCGACTCCGCCAATTGGATCGGTGTTCATGATGGACACTACTATGTGACGGATTTCGCGAATAATCTATATTCGTTGAACCCGAACACGGCCACCACGAAGCTGATAGGGTCTACCGGCATCCCCGCGATTACCTTTGTTCCGTTCAGCCAAAATCCCGATGGGTCCGTAAACGTGTTCGGCGAGGCCCTCTTTAGCCACGCCGGCAAATTTTACGCATATTTCTCCACACAAGCGGTGAACTTCACAACGGGAACGTACACGAACTTGATTCCGGGCGAGATCTATGAAGTCGATCCAGCGACGGGGCATGCGAGAGCCATCGCGCCTGCGAGCTCAAACTACTCGGCGATCAATACCATCAACGACACGATCTATGCCTTTGATGCAATATTGGGCCAAGTGGACATCCTCGATCCGACGACGGGTGATGCGACTCCCGTGAGCACGCTGGATGCCTCGGCGAGCGTAATTACGGGAGTTGCGGCGGCCGCTCCACGAAGGTGCCGGTGAGGTCACCCGCGATCGGGGCTATAGCTTATCGTGCTCAGCCTTAGCCTGTTGCAAAATCGGGAGATCGGGGTCGGCGTCTTTCCAAAACTCCAGAAAGTCCTCGTAAGCGGATTTCGCCTTGCCCCGATCACCCGAGAGCGCCAAGGCTCTGGCAAGCTGCAAACGCGCGGCGACAACGATCGTAGGATCGTTAGAAACCACCGCGATATGGTCGATGATCTTCTGAAATTCCGCGGCGGCTTGGGTTCCACGATGCGCCGCCAGATACGCTTGCCCGCGCATATAGATCGCGTAGAGGGAACCGCAGAAGCCTCCTGTGCTGGGGCACTGCCACCCGAACTCGTACGGCTCGGCCACCTTTAGCATTTCAATGGCCCGGGCGGGGTCGCGACGGTTCAGCGCAAGCTGAGCTCGCAGAAAAGGCAGATGACCGAACTGGACGACTGTACTCTCCGGAAAGCGTCGATCTAGATCTCTTACCAGAGCTTCGGCGCGAGGGTCCCCAAGAAGCGCCAGCGCAAGGGCTGTGCCTGTCTCCGCGTCACGATCTTTGTAAGGAAGCCCGAGCGCTGCCGTAACGGCTCGGCGAGCCTCGGTCGTATTGCCAAGCAGGAACTCGCGGACCGCAATACCCGCCTCATGCTTTGCCGTTTGGTCGGGACGACCCGTTGACTCTGCCATTTCCACCGCTCGCTGCCATGCCTTTCGCGCTTGCCCTAAATGCCCGTAATACGCCGAATAATCGCCGGACATATCGTAGATCCAGCTTTCCGCGCCTAGCTTCTCCTCCCCGAGGGCGGCAGCGCGCTGCATTTCCTGCGTGTCGCTTTTCAGAAACGCAATCTGGTGTCTCAGGGCGTCGAATTCGTGGATGTCCAGCTTACGGGCAGAGGCGCGGTTCAGGATGGCTTCCGCCTCTGCAGGACGATTGCGGAGAATATAGCTGTTTGCGAGATTGTGATACCCGTAAGCGTTATCCGGGTCAAGTTCGATGGATTTCCTCCCCTCCTCCTCGGAGCGTCCGAACTTCCCCAGGCTCGACAATACCTGTCCCGCCAGAAAAATATGGGGCGCAACATCGCTGGGGTAGGTCCGAGCCCACAGCTCACACGTTTGCCGGGCCTTTTCGAGATTGCCCAACACCCTGCATTGATAGTTGTAGTCGATAAAATATCTCTCCTGATCGCCGGCATTGTCTCGCAATTTCCAACCCTCTACGATTTCCTCCTCCGCGAAAGCGCCCTCACCGATACTCGAGTACATCAGGCCCGCGGACGTATGCGCGATCGCAAATTGCGGATCCAGGGAAACGGCGCGCTTAAACGGCTCCAGAGCCGCGCGTGCGCCTTTGGTCGATATGGCTGGCCTACCCGCGCTATAGGCTCTTAAGGCTTCGAGCGATGCGGTGGTGGCTTCGAGCAGAGGAGGCGAAGTTGGCCTGAAGGCGTCCGGCGATTTGCCGGCCAGCGCTCGGAATCGGCCAGCCATTCGGCTCAGCGCATCCGCAACATCCTCCTGCCGTTCTATTTCAGCCTGTTCCGCAAAAAGGACTTCATGGGTTTCGCATTTCTGGACTCTCAATCCCAACACAACCCGTGTGCCCAGACGATCCACCGAAGGCTTCACGACGGCAGAGCTTCCCGTTCGTTCGCAAATCTCGCTAGCTATCCCGGCAGTGAGGCGCGCATCCGCGGGTTGGCGCATGAACAACAGCGTCCGCCGCACCGTTTCATCTGAGATTATTTTGAACGGCTGCTGTTCCAACTGCACGAGCAGACTCCGCTGCAAGATCCCACCTAAAGCCGCGTCGCCCGTATTGTTATTGAATTCGGCCACCACGAGTGGGATCTTCGCGGCGGATTGATTTGGGTGATGAAAGTTAAAATAAGCCGCGGCGCAGACCACGGTCACCGCCAAGGACACAACCGCTATTCTCCTCAAGCGACGAGCCCTGGCGGGTGACGGTACTTCTGGTCTCGATTTCACCGCATCGAAGCCGCGATGCTGTAAGGCTTGCAAATCGGCGCGAATCTCCGAAGCGTGCTGATACCGTAACTCGCGGTCTTTCTCCAGGCATCTGCCGATGACGCGCGCCAACTCCGCGAGCACCTCTGGGTTCCGCTGGCGGGGAGCTATGGGTGCACGGTTCAAAATCGAATCGAACACGGCCGCCTGTGTTGCGCCTTCAAATGGCAGCTTCCCGGTTGCCATTTCGTAGAGAACAACACCGAACGAAAACAAATCCGTGCGGCGGTCGACGCGCTCACCGCGAACTTGCTCCGGTGACATATGCGATAGAGTTCCCATCAGGTTGCCGGCTGCGGTGAGTTGATCCCCTCCCGCCTGGATCGGCGATGTCGCGGTGTCAATGCCCGGCGGAGACTCGGTTGCACCGATCTTCGCTAATCCGAAATCGAGAATCTTGGCGTGCTCGCGCGAGGTCACAAAGACGTTCGCAGGCTTGATATCCCGATGGGTGACGCCGGCCGAATGTGCGGCATCCAAACCATCGGCGATCTCTATCGCGAGCGGAAGCAGTGTCTCGATTGGAATAGGTTGCCCCCGGATGCGGTGCTTCAGAGTCATCCCATCCAGCAACTCCATCACAATAAAGGAGCGATCCGCCTGCCGCTCGATCTCGTAGATGGTGCAAATGTTCGGATGGTTCAGCGATGACGCCGTACGCGCCTCGCGGCGAAACCTCTCGGTCGCATCTCGATTTCCGGCTAATTCGTCTGGCAGGAACTTGAGCGCCACGAAGCGGCCCAACTCAAGGTCCTCAGCTTTGTAAACCACGCCCATTCCGCCGCCGCCGATTTTTCCCATCACGCGGTAATGGGATAGGGTCGCGCCCGCGCGGAACGGCCCGGCGTCTTCGCGAGTCTCCCGCTCCCGAACGTCCGCTTGCGCCGCCATCTCAATGGCTGGCCTCTCGAGAAACTCTCCCGCCTTTTGTTCCAGCGTCAGCAGCGAGCGCGCTTCACGCTCCAGCTCTTCGTTGCCGGTGCACACTTTTCGTAAGAAGGCGTCGCGCTCTTCGCGCGGCCGTTGCAGCGCCTCGTGCAGCAGTCTATCGAGCTGCTTCCACTGTTCCGAGTCCATAGCCCGTCCCGCCGCCGAGTTCGCGGTAAAGCCAGAACTTGGCGATGCTCCAATCGCGCCTCACCGTGGCGGCAGACACTTTTAGTACTTCCGCCGTCTCCTCCACACTGAGCCCGCCAAAGAAACGCATCTCGATGATTTGCACCTTGCGAGGATCGAGGCGTGCTAACGTGTTCATCGCATCGTCGAGCGCTACCATGTCGCCGGTTCGATCGGCCGTCACGACCGCCACGTCGTCCAGGGCTATGTGCGGCACACCGGCGCCGCGCTTGAGATTGCGGCTGCGGGCATTATCCACCAGTATGCGCCTCATCACCTGGGCCGCAACCGCGAAGAAATGCGCCCGGTCCTGCCATTGCATGCGCTTGTAGTCCACCAAGCGGATGTAGGCTTCATTCACCAGCGCGGTGGTCTGGAGCGTATCGCCCGGGCGCTCGCGCTCCATGTAGTAGTGAGCCAGGCGGCGCAGATCTTCATAAACAATGGCGGTCAGGGCCTTGAGCGCGCTCTGGTCTCCACGGCTCCAGGCGCGGAGGAGGCTGCTGATCTCGTCTGTATTCAGCTCACTGGATATCACGGGGACGTCCATATCAGATTGATTGTACGCCCGCGAACGACGGCGTGTGAATATCCGTTCGGTCGGCGCCAACTCGTTGGCTCAACTATTAGGTCGCTACGCACACATCGACAGTCGGCGCACGCAGGGTCGCGATAAATCGCCTTGTAGAGAGTTCGCGTCACGAGTCGGCTCTAGAGGGACATTCGAGATCGCCGGATTTGTACGGATTGGTGTTGTGCCGGCGAAGATCACGCGTAACGGCGCAGGGTTTACTAATCGCGTCCAGCGGGCCCGCCGCGAAGGCTTCGGAAACAGCTTCAAGGTCCAAGACTATGCAAAGCGCGACACCCGGCGAGGGGCTGAAGTGAAGCTGTCGGCACCGACCTCAGGTGCAGATGATCGGACGGATGATTGCGCCTGCGGCGCAGATGATGTTGCTGTGCCGGCCACAGTTCAGATTTCTACGTTTTCAAATGACCGTTAACACTTGCTGCTCCCGAATGGGTGGGCGTCCTCATTTGGGGAGATGTACCACGCCATTGCAGGCCGGACAGTTCAAGACCTGCTTGTCGGTGAGGGCGGTACCGTCGCAAGACTCTCGGGCGAAGTTCTGTTACGGTTTGGGCCGGCTCATATACAATTCGGGCACGATCCTCAAACGCAGCAACCAACACTGCAATCGATGCCTCAGTGCCGCAAGAACGTCGAGATGGAACCATGTACTCTCGATTTCGTCAGATCTATAGCGGTAGGGACGCAAATTACGAGCGCCGGCGATTTCGGAAGCTATCTCGAAGTCGGCTTGGACCAACGCTTCAATCTTGGACTCCACGAAGCTGGCTTCCACCTCATTTCGACGGAGAATCCGATTGAGGATCACCGGCTGTAACATTGCAATGTTCGCCGAGCAAATGCGCGCAGCATGGCGTTGCCCTGGTCGGCATTCCATTCATCCCCATTTCCCTCATATCAGGACAAAGGGGTTGCGTTGAGCGGGACGGCGCAGCGGTCAAGGGCGCGGCGTGTGCGTGACATTTACCCTTGACGGCGAGCACGGCCGCGTAAGCTGGTCAGCGAGGGAAATGGGGCTTCGTCCGCGTAGATCCGCTCCTACAGCGGAATGCTGAATATGACGCCTTGAAATCGGGGCATCGTTAACAGTGCAGGCTAGGAAAATATTCCTTGCCCATTTCGTTGCCCAAAACGTTGCCGACTGCGCCCGAATGATGCCGTTTAGCCCTACGGATGCCGACGCAAACGACTGAAAACACGTGACCCGAATCCTGCCAAGTACATTACGAATCAGCCGCTCTACCAACTGAGCTAGGGTGGCTCGTTATTTTTTGCACAACTTGCGAGCAATGCCTCAAGAAGGTTGGATTCAATTGGGATCTCCAACTCCTTGAGCACCCGGCTTTGATTTTAGCAGATGATCAAGTGATCCTACCGCTACGCGCACGCGGGGACCGACTTTATATAGTGATCCAGTGTCGTTTTGGCACTCGTATGATGAAGATCTGTCTGGACGTCCTTCACGCTTGTGATCCGCTTTTCGCACCTACTACCTGCACCACATGCGTGGCGCGCGATGCGAAGACAACACCGATTTGAAGGTTGCCCGCGCGCGAATAGCTCGCAGCGCCGAATCGTTCAACTGTGACCTTCTGCCTTTGGCTGATCCGGAAGGTAAACAGATCCAGGCCACTAAGACAGACCAATTCCAGCCTGATAAGGCAGAAGGACACGCTGAGGTCTATTTGTTTGGGTCCAAGCCGGAGACGCGAAGGTTGCTCGAAGACCTGAAATGTCTGCGGATCGGCCGAGCGCCTAGCAGCCAACAATAAGGAACGGCCCTAGGCCCGACGGCGTGCGCAATTCTTAAGTGTCGAGCAGCGCAGAGCACTTTCCTGGCAGATCGAAGCACGTGAGTATCTCAACGAGGTCGAAAGCTGGAGCAAAGACCACGAGGGAAACTATTTTCACCAGGTGTCTCATCTATAAGCCCTTCCTTGAACTGGTCCCTTCCCGTCTAGTTGTGGGACAAGGTCCTGGACAGCCACGTCAGCTTCCTGGAGCAACCGGCTCTCGCGAAAGCGAACCCGGCCGAGTGGTATCAGGAAGCCAGACGCCTCTTCGAATTTGAAGATGCTGAACCAGCGGCGCGCGACAAGGTTGTGGCCATGGTCCAGAAGAAGGTCGACATCATGACGTCCAATGTACGCGGAGCTTACGCGGCTCGGCGCCACTCATCCAGCGCGCCGAGTGCCGTGCTCACGCTTTAACTCGTCGGGCGTGTTGCGTCCCGGCTCCTCTGCTTCGCGTCACCATGAAGGTGAGATTCTGCCCGCTTCACTGAAACTGCGCCGGAGCTTACGCGAGGCACGCTGCGAAGGGGAGTCGTAGCGAAGCCGCCGACCCGACTGCGATAAAATAGCGTCACTAGTGGGTTGTCCCTGAATAACGGGTAGCGATTGTTCTTCGTCATCTATTTATGGCGAAGATGGAAGTCTTGCATCTAACCCCGACCGAGAGAGGCGAGCTACAAGGATATTTACGGAAGCGGAATCTGCCTGCGAGCGTGGCGCAGCGGATGCGGATCGTTCTGCTGCTGGATGAAGGAGTGCCGTATAGCGAAATCCGCGAACAATTGGGGGCCTTTCCGTCCACGATCTCGCGCTGGAAACAGCGCTATGAAAAGAACGGTGTGTTGGGCTTGGCCACCATCCATCCGGGCCAGCCGCCGCAGAAACTCACGCCCCAGTTGCGCGCCAGGGTGTTGGAGAAGACCTGGCAAGCTCCACCGGACGGTTCTACCCACTGGTCTCTGCGCAAAATGGCGTCGGTCATGAAAGTCAGCAAGAATCTGATCGCGCGGATCTGGAAGGAAGCCGATCTTAAGCCACATCGTCTGGAACGCTACCTGGCTTCCGACGATCCGCAATTCGAGGAGAAGGCCGCCGCGATCATCGGTTTGTATTTAAATCCGCCACAGAACGCCGCCGTATCCTGCGTGGATGAAAAGAGTGCAATTCAAGCACTGGATCGATTGGATCGCCGCTTGCCGTTATCTCCGGGACGAGCCGAGAAGCATGGCTTCGAGTATTACCAGCACGGAACTCTGTCCCTGTATGCTGCGCTGAACCCGAAAACCGGCGAAGTCATCGGACAGACCGCCGCGCGTCACACTACCCAGGAGTTTGTCGCGTTCCTGAAAGAGGTGGTGGCCACCCAACCCGCCGAGCGCGAAGTTCACGTGATTCTGGATAATTTCTCGACGCACAAAACGGAACTGGTGAAAGCCTTCCTCTAGGAGCACCCCAACGTGGCTTTCCACGTCACACCGACCTACTCGTCCTGGTTGAATCAAGTCGAGAGCTGGTTCAGCAAGCTGCAGCGTGAAGTCATTGATCGTGGCATCTCACTTCTGTCGCCGATCTGAAACGCAAACTCCTGCGCTACATCCGCCTCTGTCAGAAAACAGCCAAACCGTTTCAATGGAAATACTCCGATGTCACTCGCCGCATTCCCCCTTGGTAGCGATGTCTCAGGGACAGCCTACTAGTACCAATTCGCGATAAAACAATGCGTTGTCATACAAGAAACGTGATATGCTAGTCCTTCCGTTAAAACTCCATTAATAACGCCCTCTCTTGCATAGCAATCCTGGCGGCTTTTTCTGGCACATCCGTATATGCCGATTCCATTATAATTGGCTCCCTGACACCGAATGGGGGAAACAGCGATCCTTTTGGCGGTACACTGCCGGGATTTACCGGAACACGCTACCAGCAGGCCTATGCGTCCAGCGATTTCGACGGCCTGGGGCCAATTGAGATCACGAGCATCAGCTTCGTAAATTCTGATCCTAGTGGCGGCGCGCCATTGGCGGCGAGCACCTACACGTTCTCCTTCTCTACAATCACTGCAGGAATTGACACACTAAGCAACACCAACTTCAATGGCAACCTCGGGCCCAACAACACACTATTCGCAATCGTACCCCTGAGCGGCACCGCGCCATCGATACTTACCATCACGGGATCTACGCCTTTTCTCTACGACCCCTCACAAGGCAACCTCCTGCTGGACATTGTTGTCTCGCCTGGGGGCGTACCGTTCCTCTCATCCCTAGTGTCTGGTGCCGCCTTCGACTCCCCACTCGCCCCCGGGGTCTTCAGCAGATACCAGAACTTTTCTGAGAATGGCACTGGCGTCGGCGCTGGCCTAAGCACGGAATTCAGTTTCGCCACGCCAGAGCCCGCCGCCATAGGTCCAACCATGTTGGGTATCGTTCTTCTCGTCTTTCTGTCCCACCGCAGGTCTAGCGCCAAAAAGTGTGACTAACACTTCCGGCACAAAAGCATCAACGAGACAATGCTTCGAAACGCCTGATAGATTTTTTAACACCAGGCGAAACGTACGTCTTCATTACCACCCTGCTGCCTGAGGCTAAAAATTAATAACCCAACTTCCCCGCGCTATTCTCCCGAAACAAACCTCCATCCCGGATATATCGCCACGCCCATCTGAACCGAACGATGTCCCGTCTGATTCAGGATCGACCGTTCCGATGCTCCGGCAATCGCGGCAGACGTCGCGTGATCTGGCGGTATCCAGGCCTGCACGTTCGGCGAGTTTCTTCACAACGCGTGCGACATCGATAGGAGCGAGGCGCCCTGGCTGTACGCGGCCATGTCTGTTGATCGAACAGAACAACGGCCCGTCGATGAGCCCGGCTTGCTCGAGCCATCCATATTCGGCGCGAAACGGCCGCAGCGTATTTAAAAGTTGCTGGCCCTCCGGTCCAACCGTCGAGGTTAGGACGCGGACATCCAAAACCGGCCGTAGGGGTGTCTACCAATCGAACAAAGAGCTGGCCGCCACAGCGTGGCGCCAAGAGCGGACACCAATCCATCGGCCAGCATCCGCGAACCCTACCGCGAGTTCATCGAATCCGAGCTGGCCAAACGCCGAAACGCCATGGCCAACTGGCAGGACTGGTGGACAGCGGCTTCCGTTACAAATACGCCGGCGTGAAACGCCTCGAAGTCTTCGCCGTGCGAGCGGTCCAAGCCGACCTAAGCGACCCGCCGAACCGAGGAGATCCGCTGACGCGGCCAGGTGTCGGTTGGTCCCGGAAATGGACTCGGAATTTGCCGCCCGCGACAGGCGGGAACGCTGAAACGACGAATCAACGTACTACAAAAAGTTGGATTCGAAATCGGCTTCAATTGCCGCCCACCACACCAAATTCGCCGAAACCACACAGCCTCGCCGAATGCGAAATCAATAGCATAGGCCACGAAGTAGAAATTACGAATCAGCCGCTCTACCAACTGAGCCAGGGTGGCCTTTTTTCTGAGTTTACCAAACGGCCAACCGCTACGC
>Ga0302324_100030672_pt1 | contig 10156 bp, 8 predicted proteins | sample Palsa_T0_1_FD_201949 | JGI IMG/M metagenome (GOLD analysis project Ga0302324, IMG submission 201949) | Peat permafrost microbial communities from Stordalen Mire near Abisko, Sweden - Palsa_T0_1 | ecosystem: Environmental > Terrestrial > Soil > Palsa > Peat permafrost | place: Sweden: Abisko... | reverse complement strand
ATGACGGCAGCTACACCCTGACCGTGACCTTCGCCGTCGGCACCGACCAGGATATCGCCGCGGTGGACGTGCAGAACCAGGTGGCGATCGCGCAGCGCCAGCTGCCGCAGCAGGTGCTGCAGCAGGGGGTGGTGGTCGCCAAGCGCCAGCCGCAGATCCTGATGGCAGTGGCGATCAAATCGGACCAGCCACGCTACGATTACCTGTACCTGTCGAATTTCGCCACCCTGCATGTGTTCGATGCGCTGGCGCGCGTGCAGGGGGTCGGACAGGTGGTGGTGTTCGGCGCGCGTGACTACGGCATGCGCATTTGGCTCGATCCCGGCAAGATGGCGCGCCTGGGCGTCACCACCGACGACGTCAGCACGATCCTGAACGAGCAGAACGTGGTCGCGCCGGCCGGTACGCTCGGCGCCGAGCCGGCGCCGCCCGGACAGCAGATGACCTATGTCGCCTCGGTGCGCGGTCGACTCAGTACGCCCGAGCAATACGGCGCGATCGTGGTGCGCACCGGCGCCGATGGCGCCATCGTGCTGCTGAAGGACATCGCCCGCATCGAACTGGCCGCGACCGACTATTCGCGCTCCTCGCGGCTCAATGGCGTGCCGACCGCGATCATCGGCGTCTATCAATTGCCCGACGCCAACGCGCTCGACGTGGCGCACGGCGTGCGCCAGGTTCTCGAGCAGCTGGCACCGACCTTTCCGCAGGGCATCAGCTATTCAATTCCATTCGACACCACGCTGTTCGTGGCCGAGTCGGTGCGCGAGGTGGTCAAGACGCTGCTGGAGGCGGGCCTGCTGGTACTGCTGGTGGTGTTCATCTTCCTTGAGAGCTGGCGCGCGACGCTGATCCCGATGCTGGCGGTGCCGGTGTCGCTCATCGGCGCATTCAGCGCCTTCGCCGCCCTCGGCTTCTCGCTCAACACGCTGACGCTGTTCGCGCTGGTGCTGGCCATCGGACTGGTGGTCGATGATGCCATCGTCGTGGTCGAGGCGGTCACCGAGATCATGGACAGCCGCAAGCTGCCGGCGCCCGAGGCCACCAAGGCGGCGATGCGCGAGGTGACGGCGCCGGTGGTGGCGATCGCGCTGGTGCTGATCTCGGTGTTCGTGCCGGTATCGTTCCTCGGCGGCCTCACCGGCCAGTTCTATCGCCAGTTCGCGCTCACGCTGGCGGTGTCGGTGGCCATCTCGGCGATCGTCGCGCTGACGCTGACCCCGGCGCTGTGCGCGTTGCTGCTCAAGCCCACCGACCAGTCGCATTTCCCCGGACTGCTGGGCCGGGCATTCGCAACCTTCAACCGCGGCTTCCGCAGCGTGACGGGCCGCTACACCACTACTGTAGGCAGCGCGATCCGTCGCACCGCGGTGTCGATGGCGGTGTTCGTGATCCTGACGGTCGCCGCGGTGTGGCTGGTATGGAGCCGCCCGACCGGCTTCATGCCGGATGAGGACCAGGGCTACCTGATCGGCCTGGTGACGCTGCCGCTGGGCGCATCGATGCAGCGCACCGAGGCGGTGACCGGTGCGTTCGCCAAGCAGATGCTGGCACAGCCGGAGACCGACAATGTGTTTGCGATCACCGGACTGAACCTGCTGACCGGCACCAACTCCTCGTACGCCGCCACGGTGTTCATCATCCTCAAGCCCTGGGCGCAGCGCGCAGGCACAGCCCATGGCGCGGTGGCACTGGCGGCGCGCGCCAACCGCATCGGCGCCGGATTCAAGGAAGCCAACGTGCTGGCGCTGAACCCGCCGCCGATTCCCGGCATCGGCACCGCCGGCGGTTTCGAGTTCATCGTCGAAGACCGCAGCGGCGGGGAGATCGGCAAGTTTGCCGGCGTGCTGGGCGACTTCCTCGGACAGGCGAACCATCGGCCGGAGCTCACGCGCGTCTTCACGCAGTTCAGCACCCAGACCCCGCAGATCGAATACGTGCTCGACCGCGAGCGCGCCAAGACGCTGGGCGTGACCATCTCCAGCATCTTCTCCGCGCTGCAGACCTTCCTCGGTGGCACCTATATCAACGACTTCAATCTGTTCGGGCGTACCTACAAGGTCACCGCGCAGGCGGACGCGACCGCGCGCAATCTGCCGGATTCGGTCGATGGCCTGTACGTGCGCACCGCGAAGCAAGACATGGTGCCGCTGTCGGCATTGCTTACCATCAAGCCGAAGACCGGACCGGAATACATTGAGCGCTACAACGTGTTCCGCGCCGCGACCATCAACGGCACTCCGGCGAGCGGCTACAGTTCCGGCCAGGCGACACTGGCCATGGAGAATCTGGGAAAAGACCTGCCCGACGGTTATGGCTACGACTGGACCGGCACCACCTACCAGGAGAAGCTGTCCGGCGGCCAGAGCGGCGCCATCTTTGGCATGGCGATCGTATTCGTGTTCCTGGTGCTGGCGGCGCTGTACGAGAGCTGGGCGGTGCCGTTCGCGGTGCTGCTGGGCATCCCGTTTGCGATGCTTGGTGCCTATGGCGGCCTGACGCTGCGCGGCATGGCCAATGACATCTACGCGCAGATCGGCCTGGTGATGCTGATCGGCCTGGCCGCGAAGAACGCGATCCTGATCGTCGAGTTCGCCAAGCTCGAATACGAGCGCGGCAAGCCGCTGGTGGAATCGGCGATCGAAGGCGCGCGACTGCGGCTGCGGCCGATCCTGATGACCTCGTTCGCGTTCATTTTTGGCTCCATGCCGCTGGCGATCGCCACCGGCGCCGGCGCCTCCGCGCGCCAGGTGCTGGGCACCGCGGTGGTATTCGGTATGAGCGCCGCGACGCTGATCGGGGTCTTCATGATCCCGGTGTTCTATGTGCTGATGCAGGGCCTGTCCGAGCGCCTGCGTGGCATCCCCAGGCGCGAAGCGACAACGCCGCCGGCGGCGTCTGTGGCGTCGCCTGCCGGGTCACCGCCGGCGCCGGCAGCCCCGCCATGACGGCTACTGTGCGGCACCATCGGCTGCCGCTGGCCATTGCGGGTACGGCGGCGCTGGCGCTGGTGAGCTGCAAACTGGGGCCGGATTATCGGCGGCCGGACACCAAGGCGCCGGCCGCCTATCGATTCGACAGCGGCCCGAGCGCCGCTGCACTGGCCGATGAGGGCTGGTGGCAGGTGTACCAGGATCCGGTACTGCAGCAGCTGATCCGCGAAGCGCTGGCCAACAATCTCGATGTTCGCATCGCCGCGGCGCGCGTCGACCAGGCGCGTGCGGCGCTCGGCGCGGCGCGCGTGGCGCAGTTGCCGAAGCTATCGGCGACCGCGGGCGCGCAACGGGCAAGGACCTCGAAGTACGAGCTCATACCGGGCGAGCCGCCGATCGGCAATCTGTTCGACGTCGAAGGCAGCGTGTCCTATGAGATCGATTTCTGGGGCAAGTACCGGCGTGCAACCGAGGCGGCGCGCGCCCAGCTGCTGCAGTCGGATTTTGCCCGCCAGGATGTCATCGCCGGGCTGGTGGCAAGCGTCGCGACGGCGTACTTCACGCTGCAGTCGCTCGACCAGCAGCTGCAGATCACCAACCGCACGGTTGCCACGCGCCAGAAGTTTGTCGAGCTGACCAGCGCGCAGCACGAACGCGGCACGGTATCGGAGCTCGACGTCGCCACCGCCCAGGCGCAGCTCGCCATCGCCAAGGCCAACCTGCCGGAGCTGCAGCGCCAGATCGGACTGACCGAAGACCAGCTCAGCGTGCTGCTCGGTCACAACCCGGACGCGGTCCTGCGCCAGCCGCTGCGATCGTCGCCGACGGTCGCCAACGACAGTATTGCCGCCGATACCGCCGCCAGCGATAGCGCCGCTGCCAGTACCGTCGCCACAGCCAATACCGCCACAAACGCCAGCGCCGCCGCGCCCGAGGCGTCCGCGACAGCGGTCCCGGTGCCCGCCGCCGGCCTGCCCTCGAGCCTGCTCGAGCGCCGCCCGGACCTGCGCGAGGCCGAGGAAAACCTGGTGGCGGCGAACGCGCAGGTCGGTGTCGCCAAGGCGAATCTGTTTCCCACCATTTCGCTGACCGGCACCGGGGGTGTCGCCAGCACCGCACTGTCCGGCCTGTTCACCGGCCCGGCGCGTCTGTGGTCGTTCGGCGGCAACGTGCTGCAGCCGCTGATCGATCCGCAGCGCAACCTGTACCAGCTGGATCTGGCGGATGCCCAGAAGCGCCAGGCGCTGCTGCAGTACCAGCAGAGCGTGCAGAGTGCCTTCCAGGAAGTCTCCGATGCGCTGATCGCGCGCCAGCAATATGCCGAGGTGCTGACCCAGGAGCAGGCCTGGGTCACAGCGCAGCGCACCGCCAATGCGATTGCGCTGGCGCGTTACCGTGTCGGCTACGCCTCGTACTTCGATGTCATCGACAGCGACCGTGACCTGTTCAGCGCCGAGTTATCGCTCTCGGCGGCGCATCTGAATACGCTGCTCGCCGCGGTGCAGCTGTACCGCGCACTGGGCGGGGGCTGGCAGACCGAGCAGGCGATAGCGGCCAATCCGCCCGCGCCGTGATTCATCCGACTGCCCTGGTTCACGACGGCGCCCGACTGGGCGCGGGCTGCGTGATCCATGCGCATGCACTGATCACGCAGCATTGCGAGCTCGGCGAAGGAGTCGTGGTGCACCCGTTCGCCGTGATCGGCGGCGACCCGCAGGACCTGAGCTTCGATGCCGCGACGCCCTCCGGCGTGCGCATCGGCGCGCGCAGTGTGATCCGCGAGCACGTCACGATCAGTCGTGCCACCAGGGCTGCTGCCGCCACCGAGGTGGGTGCGGAATGCTTCCTGATGGCGGGCTGCCATGTGGCGCACGACTGCCGCATCGGCAGCCGCGTCGTGATCGCCAATGCGGTACTGCTCGCCGGGCACGTGCAGATCGGCGATCGTGCCTTTTTGGGCGGCGGGGCGGTGATTCATCAGTTCTGCCGCATCGGCGCGGGCGCCATGATCGGAGGCGGCGCGCGCATCTCGCGCGATATTGCGCCTTTCTGCCTGGCCACCGAGCGCAACGCGGTGATCGGACTGAACGTCGTCGGCCTGCGCCGACGGGGCCTGCCGCGCGACGTGCTGCAGGAGATCAAGCGCGCGTTCCGCGCGCTCAATACCCCGGTGGGCAACCTGCGCGCGATTGCCGCTGCAGCCCTGCAGCACGGCAGCTACACCAGCGCCGAGGCGCGCAGCCTGCTCGAATTCTTCCAGGGCGGCCGGCGCGGTTTCGCGCGCCCGCGTCGCGCCGGCGCCGGCGATGAGCCGGGCGACGACGATTAGCGACGATTAGCTCACGACCAGCCCAACCATCCCTACCGGCCGTCAATCAGCCACCGGCCAGTGCCTGCAACAATCCCCGCGCCGCGGTTTCCGAGAGCTGGAACACGCGCTCGAAGTCCGCCAGTTCGCCGTAATACGGATCGGGCACTTCCCGCAACGCCAGCTGCGGCGCGTAGTCGAGCAATAGCCGCAGGCGATCACGCCGCTCGGGCGCAGCCAGCGACAATGCAGCCTGGTAATTGTCCTGGTCCATGGCCAGGATCCAGTCGAAGCGCTCAAAATCCTCCGCCAGCAGCAGCCGCGCACGCAGCGACGACATATCGATGCCGTGCGAGCGCGCCACACGCTGCGCTCGCTCGTCGGGAGCGTGGCCGACATGATAGCTGTGAGTGCCGGCGGAATCCGCTTCCACCTTAAGCCCTGGCCAGCTTCTCAGCGCCAGTGACCGGAACACCGCCTCGGCCGTCGGCGAGCGGCAGATATTGCCCATGCAGACGAATAGCACGCGTACCGGCGCACTCGCCCGCGGCGTTTGCTCGTGTTCCATGTCGTTGCTGATTTCCATGGGTCGTCATGTCACCTGTCTGTGCGCGGACGCACTGAGAACGGACCGGCGCAGGCGTAGCGTATTGCACCCGAATAGCGTGAGGATTGCCATGAATGACAACGCCGGCGTCTGGATCGACCATCGCGAGGCCCGGATAGTCGGCCTGACACCCGAGGGTGAGTTGACCACCGTGGTCCTGTCGAAGGTTGAGAAGCACCCGGAGCGCGGCGGCGACTCGCCGATGAAGGGCGCGTACGAGGCGCACCAGGTACCGGCCGATGACCGTCGTCAACGCGCCCTGACGGGCGAGCTCAACATCTACTACGATGCCGTCATCGCGGCGCTGCGCCATTACGGCAAGCTGCTGGTTTTCGGTCCCGGCGAGGCCAAGGGCGAACTGCATGCCCGGCTGTTGAAGAGGAACCTGGGCGATCGCGTTGCAGCTGTCGAGACCGAAGGGCGGATGACCGATCACCAGATCGCGGCGAAAGTGCGCGCGCATTTCGGGGTCGCGGCGGCCCGCGTACGCGCTTCGAAGTAGACGTTCTGTTTTCCCACTCATTCACCGCAGGCGTGGCCGGGCGCGCTGGCGGTTTCCTAGGCCAGGTCCTGTGCGAAGTAGGCGCGAATCTGCTCGTCGATTTCGTCGGCCGAGAGCAGATTGCAGGCTTTGGGGCTCGAGCCGTCTGTTTGTGACCGTTCATCCTGGAGCTCGTGCGGATCCATCGGGGTACCGGAGTCGCCCGGCGGGGATGCGGAGGATTCTTTGCTGCTCGCCATGACTGCCTTCCTGTGTGAGCCCCGTGATTGAGCCCAGTGATTGAGCCCAGTGATTGAGCCCAGTGATTGAACGAATAGCAGCAGGTTGGTCCTGCAATGTCCTGCAGTCGGTGCGCTGGCACGCATAGAATAGGAAGCTGCGGGGTTCGGAACTCATTCTGGTGACTGCACTTTCTCGGCGCTTTGCGCTCGCTCCGGGCGATCTGCTGCGCGATGCGACCTACCGGCGGCTGTGGAGCTCGATCCTGATCTCCTCATTCGGCGGGCAGGTGACGCTGCTCGCGTTGCCGCTGACGGCAGCGGTGCTGCTGCATGCGTCGCCGACCCAGATGGGATTCCTGACCGCAATGGAACTGGTGCCATTCGTCCTGTTCTCCCTGCCCACCGGCGTGTGGCTCGATCGCGTGCGCAAATTGCCGGTGTACGTGGTGGGCGAGATATCGATCGCCGCTGCGGTGGCCACGGTGCCGATCGCATGGTGGCTGCATGCGCTGTCGATATCCTGGCTGTACGTCGTCGGCTTCGTGATCGGTGCGGTCAATACCACCGCCGGCAGCGCCGCGCAGGTGGTGCTGACCCAGATCGTGCCGCGCGAGCGGCTGGTCGAGGCGCATGCCAAGAACTCTCTGGCGCAATCGACCGCCGAAGTCTCGGGGCCGGGAGCCGCCGGCGCGCTCATCAAACTCACCGGCGCGCCGCTGGCGTTGATCGCGGACGCGTTGCTGCTGCTGGTATCGGCATCGATCCTGCGCGGCGTGCCGGTGAAGGAAACCCCCAGCCTGGTCAACGCGCGCTTCTGGCCCGCGATGCGCGAAGGCCTCGACTTCGTGCGCGGCCACCGCCTGCTGGTGACGATGGCTGTGTGCGTCGGTGTCTTCCAGCTGTGCAGCCAGTCCGCCAACGTAGTGCAGATCCTGTTCGCGGTTCGCCTGCTGGGCCTGAGCGAGCGCCAGGTCGGTCTCAGCTACGTGGCGCTGGGCGTGGGCACGATTGCAGCCAGCGCCGTCGGTCATCGCCTGGCGCATCGCTTCGGACCCGGCCCGATGCTGGTGATCGGTTTCGGGACCAGCGCTACCGGTTGGCTGCTGCTTGCGCTCGCGCCGCTGAATGGCTGGGGAGTGGTCGCGTTCCCGCTGATGCTGCTGATCTACGGCATCGGCGCCGTGTTCGTGTTCGTCAACTTCCTGGCGCTGCGCCAGTCGGTGACACCCGGCCGCATGCTTGGGCGCATGACCAGTACCATGCGCTGGCTGATCCTGCTGCCGGCCGGCCCGGGCGCGTTGTGGGGCGGCTGGCTGGGGGAACGCTTCGGGCTGCGTGCGTCGCTCGGCTTCGCCGGCGTCACCGCGCTGTTGCTGGCGCTGAGCGCGTGGCGCCTGCCGGTGATCCGCAGCATCCGCGCGCTGCCGCCTGTAGTGCCTGCGGATCGCCCGTAGTCCGGGTAACATAGCTGATAAGACAGCGCGGGCCGATAAGACAAGGGAGACCGATAAGTGCTTTCGGATATTGAAATTGCCCAGCAGGCAAAGCTCGAGCCGATCACGCAGATCGCCGCCAAGCTCGGAATTCCGTTGGCGAGCCTCGAGAGCTTTGGCCGCTACAAGGCCAAGATCGGGTTCGAGTACCTCGACAGCCTGAAAGCGCGCCCCGACGGCAAGCTGATCCTGGTGACGGCGATCAGCCCGACGCCGGCCGGCGAGGGCAAGACCACCACCACGGTGGGACTTGGCGATGCGCTGAATCGCATCGGCAAGAAAGCCGTGATCTGCCTGCGCGAACCGAGCCTCGGGCCGGTGTTCGGCATGAAGGGCGGCGCCACCGGCGGTGGCCGCTCCCAGGTGGTGCCGATGGAAGACATCAACCTGCACTTCACCGGCGACTTCAGTGCCATCGCGCTCGCCAACAACCTGCTGGCGGCCCTGATTGACAATCATATTCATCACGGCAATGAACTTGGGTTCGACGTGCGCCGCATCGCCTGGCAGCGCGTGGTGGACATGAACGACCGCGCACTGCGGGACATCACGGTCGGGCTTGGCGGTCCGGGCAACGGCTTTCCGCGCCAGGACAGCTTCACCATCGTGGTCGCATCGGAGGTCATGGCGATCCTGTGCCTGGCCACCGGTCTGGCCGACCTGAAAAACCGGCTCGGCAACATCGTGGTCGGTTACACCAGTCACTACAAACCGATTCGCGCGCGCGACCTCGAAGCGCATGGCGCGATGACCGTGCTGCTGAAGGAGGCCCTGAAGCCGAACCTGGTGCAGACCCTGGAGAGCAATCCGGCCTTCGTCCACGGCGGCCCGTTCGCCAATATCGCGCATGGCTGCAACTCGGTGCTGGCGACGCGTACCGCGCTCAAGCTCGCCGACTACGTGGTGACGGAGGCGGGGTTCGGCGCTGACCTTGGCGCCGAAAAATTCATCGACATCAAGTGCCGCAAGTCAGGCCTTTCGCCCGCAGCCGCGGTGATCGTCGCGACGCTGCGCGCGCTCAAGTACCACGGCGGCAGCCATCTGCGCGACATCAACAAGGAAAACCTCGCGCTGCTGGAGCAAGGCATCGCCAACCTGGAACGCCACGTCGACAACGTGCGCAATCACTACGGCCTGCCGTGCGTGGTGGCGATCAACCATTTCAGTTTTGACACCGACGCGGAAATTGCGCTGTTGAAGTCGAAGATGGCGGTGCACGGCGCCCCGGTGGTGCTGGCGCGCCACTGGGCCGAAGGTTCGGCCGGCGCCACCGAGCTGGCCCAGACGGTCGTTGACCTCATAGAGACACACCCCTCAAAGATGACATTCGTGTACGACCAGTCGCTGTCGCTGTGGGACAAAATGCGGGCAATTGCCACCAAGATCTACGGCGCCGCCGACATCAGTGCCGACCGCAAGGTGCGCGAGCAGATCCAGCAGCTGCAGGACGGCGGCTACGGCCACTTCCCGGTGTGCGTGGCGAAGACCCAGTACTCGTTCTCGACCGATCCGTCGGCATTGGGCGCGCCCTCCGGACACACGGTCAACGTGCGCGAGGTCAAGCTCGCCGCCGGCGCCGAATTCATCGTGATGATCTGCGGCGACATCATGACGATGCCGGGCCTGCCGAAGGTGCCCTCGGCCGTCAGGATCAATATCGACGACAAAGGCAATATTATCGGTCTGTCCTGACGCCTTTGCGCGCCTTGTGCAGCGCGAAGAACAGCTGACGGTGCTCGCCCGAGCGCATGATCCTTGCCTCGCCGAGCCCGACCAGCACGTACAGGATATTCAGCGCCGCAAGACTGGTGGCAACGTGCTTGGTGCGCCGCGCGACCAGCAACGCGTCCTTGGCGGTGACGCCGTTCCTGCCGCCCAAGTGCCCCTGTACATACTCCACCGCCGCCCGGTTAACGACATTGAAGTAACCTGATCCGCGGCGCGATTTCGACAGCGAGAACGACAGCACAAAGAAGTAATCCGATGCCTCGAACACGTGATAGGTCTGGCGCACGGCCTCGACGCGGCCGCGATACTTGAGACCCTGCTGAAGCTTTCTGATGTTCATCTAATTTCTCCGCGAGAAACGCCG
>Ga0302324_100030670_pt1 | contig 10156 bp, 10 predicted proteins | sample Palsa_T0_1_FD_201949 | JGI IMG/M metagenome (GOLD analysis project Ga0302324, IMG submission 201949) | Peat permafrost microbial communities from Stordalen Mire near Abisko, Sweden - Palsa_T0_1 | ecosystem: Environmental > Terrestrial > Soil > Palsa > Peat permafrost | place: Sweden: Abisko... | reverse complement strand
CTCCCGAGGGTCGTGCGGAAGAGATTGCCGGCCTTGTCAATGATTACTCCAGCCTTCGGAAATGGGCCGTCGCTGCCGCCGGTGAAGGTGTGGAGCACCGTTTCAGTGCCGTCTGCCGCGAGCTTGAGCACCGTGCCGAAATTGGTACTGCCGCCTTTGAAAGTGGTCCCGTAAAGGTTTCCGGGCTTGTCGGAAGTCAGTGTTCCATAGGGCTGCGTGCCGTCGCACTTCAAAGACAGTGCGGCAGCCTGACCGTTTGCAGTCGTTCCCGCCGCCGCTATCGGTGGTGCCATACGGGTTACCGGCGCTGTCTACCATCAGGTTTCCGGTAGGACGCGCCCTTCATTTCCGCCCGCAAAGGCATGGATGATCGAATAGCTTCCAGCGGATGCGATGCTGGTCTGAGCGAGCAGACAGACCGCGCCCGCCACAATGGAACTCTTTGCTGAAAAGCCCGGCACATGGACCATGATTTTCCCCGTCGGTCGCCGAGCCTCGCAACAACAATACTGTGGCATCCCAGCCTGTACAGGCGCGCAAGCCTGCACGCGTGAGCCGGTTCTCCATACGCTCTTCGACGGTCCTTTGTGACTTGAGCCTCCGGGCATTTCTGGAGGAAACTCTTATCCACCAGGCGCCGCAGAGCGCCGCGTACGCATCACCAGGGGGGAGCGGCATGGTTCACGGACAACCGGCACTGGCATTCACGGCGCAACGTTGCGCGACGGCGCTCGGTATCGCGCTCTGCGGCTGGATATGTGCGCCGGCTGCCTCCGCCTCGCCCGCGATCACGACCTTCGATCCTGCGGGATCGATCGCCACCTATGCCTGGAACATCAACGACAAAGGCTCGATCGCGGGTTTCTTCTACGACGGCAAACACGGCGTTACCGACGCCTTCCTGCGCGCGCCCGACGGAACCATTACCACCTTCGGCCATCACCGCTCGCAAGTGACCGCGGCCTACGGCATCGATGCGAAAGGCGTCGCCACGGGATATTGGTCCACGAAGAACGGCGCGTTTCCAGGCTTCTTCTGGAAACCCGACGGAAAGATCGAGCGGTTTCTCGCCCCCGGCGGCGCGAACGGCACCTATCCCCAGAGCATCAACGACAGCGGCGCGGTTGCGGGACCGTGGTATGACGACGTCGACACCGCGCATGGATTCCTGCGGACGCCGGACGGGACGATTGCCGAGTTCGACGTCGCGGGCGACCTCTACGGCACGATGCCCACGAGCATCAACGCCGGCAATTCCGTCGCCGGATACTTCACCGACGGCAACGGCGTCGCCCACGGTTTCCTGCGCACATTGGACGGAGCCATAACAACGTTCGACGCTCCGGGAGACGCCGGGGGCAGCTTTGCGCAAGGCATCGACGATGCCGGCACGATTGTGGGCCGTTATGCGGATGCCGACTCGATCGATCACGGCTTCCTGCGAACGGCCGACGGCACGGTCACCACCTTTGATCCTTCGGGATCGGCCGGCACCTGGCCGCAGGGCATCAACGACAAGGGTGCGGTCACGGGATATTACGAAGACGCAGGCGGCCTCGCGCACGGCTTCGTCAGAACGCCCGGCGGAACGATCACGACATTCGACGTTTCGGGAGCCGCCCAGGGCACCTTTCCCAACAGCATCGATCGCAGGGGCGCGATCACCGGATGGTTCATCGACAGCAGCGGCACGGTTCACGGCTTCCTGCGAAGCCCGTAGCGGCGCCCCGTTGCCGGCCGGCGCCTTGCGTGTCGCGATTTTTCTGCGCGTGCCACAGGCGGCACGGCATCGCCGTTCGCCCGCTACGGCGTGGAGAGCACCACATGGTGATAGCGATCCTGGTCGGCCACCAATGTGTGCCGTCCGTTCGTGATCTGCTTGCCGGCTTCGGGAAACCCGACCACGCGCCGTGACGTGTGCTCGAGGTTCGACGCAGCCTCTGCCGATCTGCGCAGATGCTCGATGACGGCTGGAATATTCTCCACCTTCAAATTCAGAAACGGGCTGTTGCGATCCGGCGGCGGAGATTTGAACGCCATCAGCAATTGTTCATAGGACAGCCCGGCAATGCGCAGGTGCAGGACGCGCGCGCCGCCTGATCGCGGATCCGGAAAGGCGTCGTCCAGATAGCTGATCGATGCGTCATTGCCATCCGGCTGAAAGACGATGGGGGAAACCGTCTTCGGGCTCGAATAGGTTCCGACGTCCACCTGGATATTGACGGGCCTGGCGCTCTTGCCGCGAACGGGACGTTCGTTTGGATTTCTCCCGCCCTGCTCCAGGTGCTCGCTCCACGCAATGATGGCCGGAACATTCTCGCGCTTCAAATTCAGAAAGGGGCTGACGGGATTGTAGGGCGGTTCGGTCAGCGCCAGATGCAGCTGGTAGTGCTGCAGGCCGGCAATCTGCTCCGACGCAAATTCGAGCCGGGACTGGTTCGAGTGCAGGAAATTGACGATGACGCCGTCGGGATGGGGCCGCATGCCAAGACACAGAACTGTTTTGGGCGCTTTGAACGTCCCGATTTCGATAAACATCGCTGCGTAAGACCCCCACGGTCTGCAATAGTCAACGCGCAGTATTCCGCCCCGGCGCGGAGCAAACACCAAGTCTCCAAGTTGTGAGCAACCTGGCCGAAAAGCTCCCATAACTCTTGACAATCAACATAAAATTTTAATCACGGAATGTGACGGATAACAAGCACCGATTCGGCCTCTGCGCGCGAATTGCTCCTTACGCGAATTAATCATTAAAATCGGGCCGGTTGCTGCTTCACCGGACCATTCCGATCATGCGCGCGCAGGTTATCGCGAGACAAAATATCTGGGCGTTGTTCATCCGCCGGCCCCATCTGCGCCTTCGAATGCACGTGAAAACAAAGCGGCCGCGCAAGACCGCGCGGCCGCTTGATCGACTGTCGTAACCAGGGCGTCATGGCAGCGCGCAAGGCCCGCTGCCGCGATTGCGCGGGCTTACGATTAAGGCATTACGCGGATCTTGGCCATCATGCCGGCGTCCTCGTGGTCGAGAATGTGGCAGTGGTAGACAAAGTCGCCTGCGATCGCACCGCGGAAATCCATCCGCACCTTGATGCTGGGATACTTGCCTTTGCCGGTCCAGTAACCGACCTGATAGGTGTCGTAGAATTGTTGCTGGGCCTTGGGCACGGGCACTCCGTTTACTTCCAGCAGCAGGAAATGAATTTGGTGGATATGAAATTCGTGAACTTCCTCAGCCCGGTTCGAGATCGTCCAGTCTTCCACCGCCCCTACTTTCGTGGTGATGGCAGGTGGGTTGAACGGGGCGAAAACGTTGGGATTCTGGCCGTCGACCGTGATGAAGAATTCCACGCCGCCGCCCCAGGGAGGCGGCGCCTTGCCGCCATCCTGCGGCGGGACCTGTGAGCGAATTAGCGCCTCCGAAAAATAGAGCTTGCGCCGCGCGGTCACCTTCGCGTTTGCGAGATCCTCGAAACGCTGCGGATTTGGTGGTCCGTTGCGCACGGGCGTCAGCGGGAGATTGAGCTTCGCCTGGGTCAGCTGAATCGTCGCCAGGGGGCGAGGCGTATCCGTGTCGCCGTCAGGCCCGGTATCGATTCTGCGGGTCAGGAAGACGGCGTTCTTCACGCTTGCGGACGGCGCGTTCACGATGAATTCGGCGCGGCCTGCGGGCGGAATGAAGACATCCGTCTCGTTGAAGGTGGTGCCCTGGTGTTTTCCGTCCTGCGATCCCACGGGCACGCCGTCCAGTCCCACGACCGTCACCGGCTGCGCGACGCCGTCATAGACGAGTTGCAGATCCATGATCGTGTCTGCGGCCGTGTTCGCCACGCGCCAAAATTCCTCCGTGCCGGGGTTCATCTGGATGATGGCAGGCGGATAGGTCGGATAGGGAATGGGGATGTAATTGAGGCTGATATCCCAATAGGGCACGAGATAGTTGTTGACGACGCTATTGCCGGCCGGGTTTTGCAGCGGCCCGTCGCGAACGACGAGGTAGCGCTGCGGCAACCCCGCGACGATCGGCTGGATATTGGCGATCCCCTCCACCTCGATCACGCCGGTCGCTCCGCCCTGAACTGCGGGAGACGAAATGCCGTGGATATGGGGGTGATACCAATAGAGCCCTGGCGGCTCGTTCTTGGGAATATTGAGGACGTACTGGAACGTCTCTCCCGGATTGATGACGGTGTAGATCACCTGATCGCTGTGGCAGATGGGCGGGATGTTCATGCCGTGGAAATGCATGTTCACGGACGACCCCGTCATCACGTTGCCGGTGCACCCGCCGAAGGTGGAGCCGTAGGCGTTGGTGACCGGAAGGACGTCAGCGCCCGCCCCCGGTGCGTTGGGGACCCTGTCCGTCAGCGAAATCTGGATCTGGTCGCCCGGGTTGACATGCAGGGTCGGTCCCTCGTCGCCACTGTCCGTCACGAAGCAGAACAGCGTGCGGTTGTACTGATCCAGTTCCGTGAAATATTTCATGGAGACTTTGAGCACGCCGTTCTTGCTGTACAGATCGGGCGGCGGGGTCACGACGCTTCCCGGCGCATTGCGAGGACAATGCGTTTGCGCCCATGCCTGGGCAGGCATCAGCAGTCCAAGGCACAACGCGAGTAACAGTCCGCGCACCATTGTCATGATTTTCCCCACTGGCAGATTTCGCGAAGTCTACGGATTCTGCGACTTAGTTGCAAGAACAAAAGGGCGACCGCGGATGTTAGGGACCCCGGCACAACGTCGCGCTGGCAGGCGACCCCAGGCCCTCGCAGCCCTCCGGCCGAACGTCATCTGCCTATGCAGGTGTCGCATGCGAGAGGGTACCTCGACTCAACGGTTCCTGGCCCTTCCCTCTTTCCGACAAACCGCCGTCGGCAAAGTGCAACCCATGTCTGCGAACACGTGGCGCGCGTCTGCCTGGTCCGTGCGGCTTCGCTGCAACGAAATCTCTGCGCCATCCCGTTGCGATGCGCATTGCCGCGCTCGTCTGCGGCGGTCCCGGACTTCCGCCGGTCCGCCGCGCAGTATAGAGTACTGTGTCCCCGATTGAGTGGAGAACACCGGGGCAAAACGCGAGCAATGGAGGGCACACATGTTGATGCGACATCACCATGCCGGAGAGTCCGCAAGAGTAGCGGCTGCCGGTGTTTGGCGCGCAATGCCGTCTGTCCTGGCAACAGCCGCCTTGGTAGCGTTCACGACCAGCGCGTTCGGTGCAGGCCCTTCCGGCTGGAAAGGCGATTCGCTGGGCTGGCAGTATTATGCGTATGGCGGTCCATACAACGGCGACGGCAGCCCGGGCCAATGCACCGTCGGAAAGAAGAACACCTGCGGCACATTCACCGGCTATTTCAACATTATCACGTCCCCGAAATCGATCACCTTCAACTATTCGCCGTCGGGAAGCGGCGGGACATGGAGCCAGTCCGAGTTGTCCCTGCCTCCCACCATCTATAACGGCATCGCGATCAATCTCGTGTCGCGCGGCACCATCACATCCGTCACGATCGACAAGGCCACCAACATGGCCGGATTCAACGCATCGCATCTCAGCTTTACCGCCAATCAGATACAGGTGGACTGGCAGAACCTCTCCTACAATTCGTCCACGATCGTAAAGCTGGACGTGAAGACCGCGAAGAAGGAGCCGCTCCATGGGCCGACGCTCATGGACAATCCGCCGAGACAGTAAGCGACCCGGCGGCGGTGAGACGCCAGCGCGCCTCACCGCCGTGCGGAGCGCAAACCGGGACGTCTTCAACACGCACCGCGCATATCCCATCTCCGCCGACGCATTCGGCAAAGGCTGATGTGTCGCGCCAGCGGACGCAGTGTGATATACATTCATTTCTCTTTCGCGGGCGGCGATGGCGCGGCGCGCATCAGGGGAGGCATCATCTCCATGGTCGGAATCGGCGAAATCGGACAAGCGCCACGCACGCGATTGCGGGCCGGCACCGCAACCGCGTTCGCGGTGATGCTTGGCACTCTGGCAACCGCAGTCCCGGCCGCTGCGGCAAAGATCGTGACGATCGTCGTCCAGGGCTCACCGTTCACGGTTGCCTATGGCATCAATGCCGACGGTTCGATCACCGGAGCCTATGGCGATCCCGACAACGGTTATGTCCGTGCCGCCGACGGAACGGTGATGACGTTCAATCCTCCCGGATCGTTGGAGACCTACGGGCTCGGCATCAATCGCAAAGGTTCGATCAGCGGATATTGGTTCGACGGCTCCGTCACTCACGGGTTCCTGCGCACGGTGAAGGGTGATTTCACGACATTCGATCCGGAAGGCTCGGTCCAGACCCAGCCGATGCGGATCAACGACGCCGGAACGATCGCGGGCGAGTACTGGGATGCCAATGATGTCGCGCACGGATTTGTGCGCAGCGCCCACGGCACGATCACGGCATTCGACCCCGAAGGATCGACCGGAACGCAATCGCTCGGCATCAATGCCGCCGGCACGGTCTGCGGATATTACACGGACGGCAGCGGCGCATATCACGGGTTTATTCGCGCGCCGGGCGGCGCGATCACGCCATTCCAGGTGTCCGGGTCGCCTACGCTCGCGGGAGGCATCAACAATGACGGCACGGTTGCCGGCTCCTACATCGACGCCAACACGGGCAACAATCACGGCTATGTGCGCACCGGCGACGGCACGGTCACGAGCTTCGACGTGCCGGACGCCGTCTCCACCGAGCCCAATGTCATCAATGGCAAGGGCGTGATCGCGGGCGGCTATCTGGACAGCCGCGGTTACAGGCATGGCTTCGTGCGTTCCACGGCCGGAAAGATCACGAGCTTCGACCCGCCGAAATCGACCGAGACCCAGGTCTGGGACATCAATGACGACGGCGCGATCACCGGGTGGTACTGGCCCGGCCTGAAGGGCAAAGCGACAATCGCCTTCCTGCGCACACCGTAAGACCGCGGACCCACGCATCTTGAGTGCAGAGCGATGCACCCGGCCGTACCGATGCAGACGAAATGCGCCGGCCGGCGCAGCATGCGCGCGGTCCCGGATGGCGGTTACGGCTTCGTCTTCTCCTTCTCTACACGCGCCGCCAGCTTCGCCCGTGCCGCATCCACATACCGCCGGCAGGCGGTGGCATCGACGAGCGCATCCGCGTCGCCCTTCGCGCGGGCGGCGAGCCGCGTCCACAAATCGTTGAATTCGGGATGCACGGTGACGAGAATGTCGCACGGCAGCGCACCCAGCACCGCGAAGCTTTTTTCGAAATCGCCGAGCGCATGGGGATAGGCGGCGCTGTCCGTGAAGCGGAAATCCGGGGCCGACACCACGCTGAGGCTGTCGGCGTAAACGATGTGAAGACAGCGCCCATGCTCGCAGGAAACCCATGTCCAGCTCGTGCCGCCCGGCGTGTGCCCGGGCGTGAAATGTGCGGTCACCGCGATGGGGCCCACCTTCAGCGTCTCGCCATCCGTCAGTGTACTGACATTCTCCACGGCCGCGATGGGCGCCTCGATTCCCAGTTGCGGATCGTCGCGCCCCACCCCGCCGCGGGCAAGCACGGCGGCGCTTGCAGGGCTTGCCTTCACGGCTGCGCCCGTCAGACGCTGCAGCGCGGCGATGCCGCCCGCATGATCGCAATGCACATGGGTGTTGAGGATGAGCTTCACGTCCCCAGGGCGAAACCCGAGCCTGGCGATGTTCGCCGTGATCTGCGGCACGGATTGCGCGAGATCGCCGTCGATCAGCACGAGACCCCTGTCCGAGGCGATCAGGATGGAAGCGACGCCATGCGTGCCGACATAATAGGTGTCGCCGTAGATCCGGAACGGCGCCTGCGGTGCGTTCAGATCGGTGGAGCAGGAAGCGGCGTCTGCCGCGGTAGCCGCAGCGGCGCAGGCAAGCGCCGCCACGGCGAGAAACACCGGCGCGCGGACGGCGCGGAACAGTGAGGCGTGACGCATGGGCAGACTGCTCCCCCTTCAGAGCGCGATTTTCGGCGACGGACCTGAGAAAATATCACACCTTCCGTTGTCCCCTTTCAGAAACATCCCATGAGAAACATCACGCTTGCATGTGCCGTCCTGTTGTTCGGGCTCGCCGCGGCCGCGCGGCTGGATGCCCATTACGGCTGGGTTCGGGATGCAGCGCTCCGGCGGCCCCTGCGCATCGCCGGAATTGTGGCCGGCCTCGCCGCGCTTGCGCTGGTCGGATATCTGGAGCTCACGTCCCGCTGAGACGGATCAGCGCGCCTCCCGTGCCGTGACGGGCCATCTTCCGGAGCGCAACGGCTTCATTCGGGACCGCGCGCATCCTGCGCGCATCTGGTGCTACCTGCTCGCAAGTGCTGGAGACAAGGTTGTTTCGCCTGCCGCCTTGAGGCCGTCGAGCAGCAGCGCCCCCGATTATTTCTGCAGCCCCAGTGCCACGATGGCATCGTGCAGCACGGACTTCTTCGCGCCCGGTTTCGCTTTTCCCGCGTACTGGTAGCCGCTGTTCAGAACGAACGCGCTGGTGCCGTTCTCGCTGACAACAGCGGCCCACCGCGCAGAGCCGAATGGTCAGCCAAGGTCGAAGTCGAGGCCAATGTAACCCGCGCCCGCTTTGGCGAAGGTGTCGTCGGCAAATTGGACTGAGCCACTGTTCTTATTGCCGGGAACCTTACCGCCCTTGTCCAGGACGCCGGCATCGTTGACGCCCGTCGAAGCGCACGAGACCACACCAAAGTGCTTGGCCGCATAGAGGCCGCCGCCGCTGTTCGTGATCACGAAATAGCTGCAAAAATTGGTGGAGAGATGAACGGTCACGCTGGCGCGCGCGACGTGACCACTCGCGGCAGCACCCATCGCAGCCGCCGCACAGATGAGGAGATACTTGTTCATGCGGACACCCCGTTGAGGCTTGCACCGACCAGCGTTGGTCGCGACGCAGATCACTCCATATCGGGAGATTATCTCATTCTGCGGCGGCTTCCCAATCCTCTAGCACCTTCACCATACCATGCATTTCCCGTAGGAGGCAGTCCACTCCGGCGCGCGGTGAAGCAGTGCAACCTGTGAATGGCACATGCGATCAACGCCATCGCGTTGCGCGACGACGCCATGCGTGCTGCAGCAGACTGTAAAACGCACGCCGATGTAGATGCGCGTGTTTGCGTGTGCATCGGCCCGGTTATTGATGGTGGCCCGCTGGTGATGCTGCGCGCTACTTTGTCGTGACGCTGAAGACCGCGCCATCGCCCTTACCGCCGCCGGAGGTTCCGTATAGAACACCGTTCTTGCCCATCAACAGTGCAGCGTCAGGATAGCGGGTCGCGCCAACATTGTCGTAAAGCACCGTCTCAGCTCCGCCCGGCGCGAGTTTGAACACTGTTCCGCAACCGTCAGGCGTGCAATCTGGGCGGCCCCCGAATTGGGTGGTGCCATAAAGATTGCCCGCCTTGTCCATGATCAACCCGACAATTGGGTATAGACCGTTGCTTCCGCCCTGAAATGCGTACAGCAAAGTTTCCTTGTCGTTGGGGGCAATCTTGAACACCGTACCGCAGCCAGAGGCCGCCCCTCCCGGACAGTCCGCGCCACCACCGCCGCTCGACGTTGTGCCGTAGAGGTTTTGCTTATGGTCGGCGATGAGCGCAACTGCAAAAGGGTAAGCACCGTCGGTGCCGCCCTGGAACGCGTGTAGCACCGTCTCCGTGCCCTTCGGATCGAGCTTGAACACCGTGCCGCATCCTTCGCCACCGCAACCACCGCCGCCATTCACAGTGGTTCCATAAAGATTGCTGCTGTTGTCCGCCATCAATGTGCCTTCGGGGCGTAAGCCGTCGCTCCCGCCGTGAAACGCGTAGAGCAGATTTTTTTGACCGGACGCCAAGAGTTCGAACACAGTGCCGCCGGCATAATCTCCCCCTTCGGCCGTCGTCCCATAAAAATTGCCGTCGGCGTCCGAGATCAGGCCGCTCAATGGGTCGCTCCCATCGCTGCCACCCTGAAACGCGTACAGCACAGTCTCTGTCCCATCGGCAGCGACTTCGAACACCGTGCCACAGCCTCCACCACCGCAACCGGTGCCCCCGCCTGCCGTCGTTGTCCCGTAAAGATCGCCCTTCGAGTCTGCAATAAGAGTGCTCGCCGGATAAGCGCCATCGTTGCCGCCCGCGAAGGCATACAACACACG
>Ga0302324_100030668_pt1 | contig 10157 bp, 7 predicted proteins | sample Palsa_T0_1_FD_201949 | JGI IMG/M metagenome (GOLD analysis project Ga0302324, IMG submission 201949) | Peat permafrost microbial communities from Stordalen Mire near Abisko, Sweden - Palsa_T0_1 | ecosystem: Environmental > Terrestrial > Soil > Palsa > Peat permafrost | place: Sweden: Abisko... | reverse complement strand
CTTTGGCTGTAACCTCAATACGTAGGGCTGGACGGGCCATACCCTAAGTATGCGCCAAAACATTTCTCAATGGAATTGTTTTATTAGAAAATCTTTAGGCGGTCGCAGACCTAGTAGCTCTTTTCTAAGACATACAGCCAAACTTCCGACGCCTTTGGAGGATTGGCGCAGCCACAAGTGCCGATCCGAATGCTGTCCGCGATACCGGCACTCTTGAGTGCGGCCTCAAGCTGATGAGCTGAGTCTGGTGGGCGTCCTTTGTCGTTTACTACAATGACTATTCCGCTTAATCCACCCAGCGATTCCTCCGTTTCATCCCCCCTTTCGGTCAATCCCGCCCACGAACCTTGTGCTGGGGCCAAAGAAACATGGTCCCTCCATGAAGGGGACGCCTTGAGCGCCGAATAGAGTTGGTCGGCATAGTTTCGTCGCTCTCCGGCCGGCCCATTGACGGTCACATGACCGCCCGGACTGGATCGAAGGGACTGAGTGATCGCCCTCTCCTGGGCGTAAGTTAGGACACGCGCAGCCATCCTTGTGTGGAGCTCGCGCCTGATGGTAACGCCGATGAGCTTGCGGGATTCCGGCGTGGCGATTTCCGCAGATATTAGCTCATGCACCTTTGCCTCAATTTCGCTCCTGAACGTCCCTTTATCATACAAATCACGCGCTGTTTCCCGGACCAGGTTCTGAAGCTCGGGTTGTTTTAGGACTTCTTCCACCTTCGCCTTTGCTGCGTCCCGCGCTGTGGTTGCGGCGATGGCCCTTGCGTCCTCGATTGTTCTCCAGCCGAGGAAGGCCATTACGGCAGCGGCGACTAGGAGGACAAAGCCGAGCAGGGCAGTGGCCAGCTTAAACCAGCGGTCAATTACATTCCGGTCGTTCTCGGCCTGCTTGTTTATGAACTCTGCGAGGTCCTTCCATTCGGGAAGTGTATTGGGTGCAGTTGCGCTCGCTGTTGCATTTGTTGGCTCAGGCGGGTCCATTTTGTGCCATCAGCGGAGAATGTTAACACAGTTCCCGGTGTGCAGTGAGTCTCACAGGCTAGAATATACAGGATTATGGAAACGTCCCCCTTCATCTGGGAACCCTCGCGCGAATTCATCGAGCGCACCAATGTCTACCGCTTCATGCAGCGTCTGGGGATCGGCGCCTATCAGGACTTCATCCGCTATTCCCAAGAGCGCCTGGAAGAGTTTTGGGACGAGATGGCGCGGGAACTTGCCGTCGAGTGGTTCGAACCGTACCAGCGGGTTTTGGACGCGTCGCGCGGCGTGGAGTGGGCGCGCTGGTTCATCCCCGGCAAGCTGAATATCGCCTGGAACTGCCTGGACCGGCACGCCGATGGGGCCGCGCGCGACCGGCTGGCGGTCATTTGGGAAGGCGAAGACGGCGGCATCCGCACCCTGACCTTCGGCGAACTGCGGCGCGAAACGGACCGGCTGGCGAACGCCTTGCACGGGCTGGGCCTAGCGCCGGGAGACCGCGTGGCGCTGTATATGCCGATGGTTCCGGAAGTGGTCATGATTCTCTACGCCTGCTTCAAGCTGGGCCTGATCGCGGCGCCGATCTTTTCCGGGTTCGGCTACGGCGCGATGGCCGTGAGGCTGCAGGATTCGGGCGCCAGGGTGCTGTTCACCGCCGATTTCCTGGAGCGGCGCGGGAAGCGCATCCCGCTGAAGGAGAAAGCCGACGAGGCGCTGGCGCAGGGCTGCGCGATCGAGCGGGTGGTGGTCTGGCGCTACAAGGGCGGCGACGTTCCATGGAATGGCGGGCGCGATGTCTGGTGGCACGATCTCGTCGCCGGCCAGCCCGAGCAATCCGCGTCGCTGCCGCTCGATTCGGAAGCGCCCGCCCTGCTGCTCTACACGTCCGGTACCACCGGGCGTCCCAAGGGAGCCGTGCATACGCATGCCGGCGCGCTGGTGCAAACGGCCAAGGAGATTTATCTGACCTTCGACCATCAACCGGACGACCGCTTCTGGTGGGTTTCCGATATCGGCTGGATGATGGCGCCGTGGGAGATTATCGGGAACCACCACCTGGGCGGGACGATCATGCTGTACGACGGCGCGCCCGATCACCCCACGGCGGAGCGCTTCTGGCAAATGATCGACCGGCATCGCGTGACCACCTTCGGCATTTCGCCGACGGCTATCCGGCTGCTGATGCGCAAGGCCGGCGCGGGGCCCGACGCGTACGATCTGGGCTCGCTGCGGTTGCTGGGCTCCACCGGCGAGCCGTGGGACGAAAGCTCCTACCGCTGGTTTTTCGAGCGGGTAGGCCGCGGGCGGCGCCCGATCATGAACATCTCCGGCGGCACCGAGATTATCGGCGGTTTCCTGGCGCCGCTGCCGATCCAGCCGTTGAAAGCCTGCACCCTGGGCGGACCGTCGCCAGGAATGTCCACGGAGGTTTTCGATGCGCAGGGCCGGCCCGTGCGCGGCCAGTTGGGCTACCTGGTCTGTACCAAACCAGCGCCTTCGATGACCCGCGGGGTCTGGAACGATCCGCAGCGCTACCTGGAGGCTTACTGGTCGCGCTGGCCCGGCGTCTGGTACCACGGCGATTGGGCCGTCGTGGATCAGGACGGCTACTGGTTCTTGCAAGGGCGGGCCGACGAGTCGTTCAACGTGGCCGGGCGTAAAGTGGGTCCGGCGGAGGTGGAAGCGTGCTTGATCGCGCATGCCGCGGTTTCCGAAGCGGCCGTGATCGGCGTACCGGATGAGATCACCGGTGAGGGTGTGGTGGCGTTTGTGGTGCTGAGACCGGGCGCGGTTTTAGCCGATGTGAGTAGCGAGTTGGCGGCGCACGTGGCGCGGTCGATGGGTGCCGCATTCCGGCCGCGCGCCATTCACGCGGTTCCGGAGTTGCCCAAGACCCAAAGCGGGAAGGTGGTGCGGCGGTTGATCCGGCTGGCTTATCTGCGGGAGCCTCTGGGAGATACCTCGACCGTGGAGAATCCCGCGGCGCTGGCGAATTTTGGCGGACGGGCTTGAGTTCGATACGGCACGCAAGAGTTGCGCTGCAAGAGTGCGTGCGCCACGCGGAAATATGCGCGATAATACCGAAATCGGCGCCTGGTGAGCGCCTTTGGGGATAAACTGGAATGGGTGCCAGGGGTCCGGCCATGTCATCGCGCTGGTTAAACGCTCTTCCCATGCCGAGCTTGCGCGGAGTGGCTTGTTTGCTGCTGCTCGCCGGCGCCGGGCGCGGGCAAACTATTCTGCAAGGCTCCGGACCGGGCGGCGAGGCGAACCTTTTTAACGCCGACGCGGCCGTTTTGGAATCGCAGGAGCCGCGCAAGGACCTTCCGTGTACACCCACACCGGTCAAACCCACCCTGGGCTTCGACCTGAAGTTCCACGCCGGTTACGAGGTGAACGTACCATTGAAGGAACTGGCCGGATCGCAGAATCTCCTCACCATGGTCTACAGGGTTATTCCGGTGGCGCATCCGGACGAGCCGGTTTACATGTCGCAACGCGTGAACGTGCCGGAGATCGAAGAGGACGCGCATGGCGACGCCTATTTGCAAGGCAGCTTCGATCTGGGTGAAGGCAGGTATCACATAGACTGGCTGATGCGCGACCGCAGCGAGCGGGTGTGCTCGGCGTTCTGGGATATGGATGCCAGCGTGCCGCTCAAGGACAAACCGGTGACCTTGGACATCCAGCCGAACACCGTCCTGAGCGCCGACACGGAGCCTTTCAAAGACGAGCCGCCCATGCCGCGAGAGGCGGCTGGCGCTCCGCTCAACGTCAAGGTGATTGTGAACTTCGCTCCCCAGGACGCGGCCGCGGCGGCTTTGCATCCGCTGGACCTGAACGCGCTGATATCGATTTTGCGCGGCATCGCGCGCGAGCCGCGCATCGGGAAGTTCTCGATCGTGGCCTTCAACCTCCAGGAGCGCCGGGTGGTTTACCGGCAGGAGGATGCGTCGCGGATCGATTTCCCGGCCTTGGGTGAGGCCGTCCATTCGCTGAATCTGGGGACGGTGGATGTGAAGCGGCTGAGCCAGAAGCGCGGGGAAACGGAGTTCCTGACCAGCCTGTTTACCGAGGAGTTGAACACGCGCGACCATCCGGATGCGGTGATCTTCGCCGGACCGAAGGTGGTGGTGGATAACGGTGTGCCGCTGGAGTCGCTCAAAAAAGTCGCGGATGTGGAATACCCGCTTTTCTACATGAACTACAACCTCGACCCGCAAGGCGTGCCGTGGCGCGACGCCATCGGAAATGCGGTGAAGTACCTCAAGGGAGTCGAGTATACTATCACCCGGCCGCGCGATTTATGGAATGCCTGGGGCGACATCATGTCCCGTATAGTAAAATCAAGACTGGGTAAGCGCGCGGCGGACGGCGCATCCCAATAGCCCATGCGAGTTCATTCGTTTGCTGCGGCGGTCTCGACGGCGGTGCTGCTGGCCTTGGGGGCCTGGGCGCCTTCTTATTCCCAACAGTACAGCCCGGACAACCTGGCGCCATACATCCCCAGTCCGCAGGAAGTGGTGGACAGGATGCTCAGCGCCGCGCGGGTAAAGCCTGGCGAGATGGTTTACGACCTCGGCAGCGGCGACGGGCGCATCATTATCACGGCGGCGCAGAAGTTCCAGGCGCGCGCGGTGGGCGTGGAACTGCGCGCGGACCTTTGCAAATCCACGCAAGCGCGGATCAAGGCGCTGGGCCTGGAGGGTCGGGTCAAGCTGATTCACGAGAATATGCTGAAGGTGGACCTCAGCCCGGCCGACGTGGTGACACTTTACCTGCTGACCAGCTCCAACGAGCGTCTGCGCCCGAACCTGGAGAAGTATTTGAAGCCCGGCGCGCGCGTGGTGTCGAACGACTACGAGATCCGCGGTTGGACGCCGTCCGGAATTGTGCCGATAACGGCCGGCGGAGTGTTGCACTATATTTACGTCTACGAGATCGGCGCCAAGAATTAGAACGTCGTGGAGCAGCGCCGTGGGGCAGCGCCGTGCGCTGCCTTCCGCTACGCACCTTTAGCCTGCGCGGGCTATTTGCATTGACCGGTTTTTGCGGTATGCTGGAAACCGGGGCCAGAAGCAAGCTGACCCCGGGTTTCGCGCTGGTTTACCGGCGCTTAAGCCAGATCACCAACGTCTTGAACCGGCCCACAAAAGGCAGCCGGAAAACAAGCAGCAGAAGAAACATAAGGCGTTTCCTCCTTTCTAGCTCCAATGGAGGGCCGGGCCCTCAGCCCGGCTCTCCCGGTATGAAGCTCCACACCTTCACCCGGTAGCCTGCTCACTCCACCTTCCACCAGAAACCCGAAAACAAACTCTAGCAGGCAGACCCACTCGGGCGATATAACCCGCCTGGGGGTAGGGGAGCGCGACCAAGGGGTCGCGCGCGGACGCGGGCGTCCGCCCGCTGCTGGACAGCAAAAATGACAGAAATGCGGGGTGCGCGTCTCAAAAGTGATGGTCAGGCGGCAGCGTGAGCCTGCTCCCAGAAGTCCTCGAACTTACCGCTGATGCGGCAGCAGCGAAGAGCGATGATCCGATTGGCTCCTTGGACGGCCCAGAACATTCCGGACTGCTTGAGACGGGACCCGACGGCCGTCTTGCAGCCGGCCTCGATGACACCGGAGCCGACAAACAGGCCCTGCGCACGGAAGTCCGGGTAGCGCATCTTGGCAGCGTTGCGTTCGAAGTATTCGGCCTCGACGCCCAACTTCTCAGCTAATTCCGGCCGCTCGCTGACGAGCGCGCGGATGAGGACCACGAGCAACTCGATTTCCCCCTTGTCCAGCAGGTCCACAGCCGATGTCGCCCAGCCGCGGCGTGCGGCTTCGTCGTTGGGAAACAGTAACCGGGAGAGTTTGTGAAGATGCTCGCAAGCATGGTAGAAGTCCACCATCAGAATGGCTCCGGGAAACTGGTCCGCGGCAATATTCCAAATCCAGATAGCGCCGTCTCCCAGAACCACCCGGATGCGCGCCCGCGACCAGCCGCGCTGGTAGGCTTCGCGATAGATGCGGCGCGCAAATTCCTCGGCGGTTTCAATGGCGCCGGTGTAGGTGGTGGACGCCTCATCGCGGATCGGACGGTTTTCCCGGTCGATGCCCACGGAGGTGAACACGCAGCCCAGTTTCACCTCCCGCGTGTGCGCTGGCTGGCCTTCCAGTTTGCCGATCCGGTCTTGCGTCTCCTTCCGGACTACCGGGACACCGGTGCCGTCGATTTCCACGTAGATGACGGGGATGGGAGGACCCAGTGGTATGGGCAGATCGAGTTGCGGGCCGCGTTGGATTTCGGCCTGTTCGAGCCGTATGATTTCGGCGCCGATCTGCTCGGCTTGGCGCTCTACGGATTTGGTGGATACTGGCAACCCGGCCAGCAGTTCCAGCTGCTCACGGCCCACCGCGAAGGCTGCGTCGCTGCCCACCACCGCCATCATGCGTCGCACGCCCGGAGAGAACTCTTGGTGCTCGACCCCCAGGGCCGCATCCGTGGGATTGGGGGCGTGATGGCATTGGGAGCAGATGTAGTAGGGACGTTGATACTCGACCGGCCCCACCACGGTGAGGACGGGTTTGGAGCGGAGTTCCTTGTAGCGCGCGGAATGACCGCACGCACAGGGGATCGCGGGTGACTCGGGTGGGTCTTGGCGGAGCAGGTGAGACAGGGCGGTCGCGCCGGCACGATGCATGCTCTGGCGGACCAGCATCTCGACCGCCTCCAGGTCAATGCGTCCGTTCTTCCGGCGGTCGGCCAAGATCTTCCTAGCCAGACATCCTACTTCGCGGGCGACTTCTTGCTGGATGGCTTCCAGCGTTTTTTTTCCTGTACCGATTGCAGGTCCGGCTCGGCAGGCCGCATTTGGCAGATCTGCGCGTTGACCTCGAGAAACTCCTTGTGCAGGGCTTGGTACTTGCGGAATTCCGCGATCTCGCGCTCGGCCTTCCGTACGGTGCCTGGAGTGGGCAGAGATTCGGTGATGGTCTTGCCTTCGGTTTTGTAGGTCAGACGAAGGTTGGGGCCATGGCCTGGAGCTTTGGGTTGATGGCAGCGGCAATTGGGTTTGCCGCAGCGGCCCGTAGCAGAAGTGATGGAACCACAACGCAAGTCAGCGAGGGCGGCGATCTGATCGGTGATCTGCACGCGCCGCTGGGCGAGAGTCTCCAGAGATTTCGGCGTCATTATGGATGTGTCCTCCTGTCCTAGCGTAACATATACGCACGGATATAGGCCACAAAAAAAGAAATTCCGCCGATCATCACTTTCAAGACGCGCACCCAGAAATGCGACCCCACAAGCATTTTCCAATCGTAGAATGAGCCTGAAATCGGGACTTGATTCCAATACAGAATGAGCCTGAAACGGATTCTCGTTTCCAATGGTCAATGAGCCTGAAAAGCTGCGGCTCACGACGGTGTGCTGTGTACGAGTATTCTCCTTTCTGTTGGGTGCCGGATCTCTCCGGCGGTGCTAAGTGGACAGCTATCGGACTTGCGGGTCCCCTTCCCTGGAATGTGGATTCGTGTGCCACCGTCTCAGGGCCGACCAGCGGGAGGCGGGACTGCGCCGCGGAGCTGAGATGGTTTTGGTTTTGGCCCGGATCTCTGCGCCGCCGCAGGCCCGACCAACGGGAGGCGGCCATGGTGCGGATCATCGCGGCAGGCTCCGGCATTTGGCCAATAGCTCCAGTTTGGCCTTCTGCATGCGCAGGGCCGCTTCGGTGTCGCTGCGTTGTTTGGACTGCCGAGCTAGCAGATCCGCCGGGATGCCGGGCTTCAAATACTGCTGCCACTTCTTTAGTGAAATCAACTTCTCGTAAGGAGTGCGGTAATCGTTCGCCCGGTAGCGGCGCTTGTGCTTGCCGCGCCGGTCGGTGACCACGGCGGCAAATCCGCATGGCCGGTGATAGTTCAGGTATGGGTTGAAGTAAGCGGTGTAGAACTTCTGCCAGGCTGCGGCGTGCCCGCACCCGATCGGACCGTAGCCGATATGCTTGCGCACCACCGCTCCGTTCTTGCCCTCCACCAGCGCGTTGTCCGTGGTCCGGTAGGCCCGCGATTTGGTGAACTCCACCAACAGCTTGTTCAGCATCTGGGCCACTCTCCGATTGATGAACTCCGATCCGTTGTCGCAGTGAAAGCCCAAGATGCGGAACGGAAACTGGTGGAGCATGCTCTCCAATACCGGCACCAGGTGATTCTCGCTGATGGTCTCGACGCAACCCACCACCTGCCATTGCGTCACCGTATCCACTGCGTTGATGTGGTATACCCCCGGCTGGCCATCGTGGTGACCTTGATGCACCGTGTCCACCCGCAGGTAACCGGGCGGCCCCTGTGGATCCGGCTTCCGCCGTTCGCCGATGGACACCTGGCGCGCCTGGGTGTGCGTCATGTGTACCCGCACACCCGCGTAGGTTTCCGACTCCCGGAGATTGTAAATGTGCGACGCCGAAATGCCGGACAGGTTCTCGAACTCCGGCTTGCCGAAAACGGTGAACTCCCGCTGCAAAATGCGCCGGACTCCCGGCCCCGATAGATCCTCGTGGGCGGCATCTACCGACGCCAGCAGGCGGATGTCCTCTACGGTATAGCGCCGCGCGAATCGCCGCCTCTTCACCGCCGTCTTGCGTGGGATGCACCGCTGCTTCATCCAGCACCCCACCAGGCGCGTCATCTGCGCCCGGCTGAGGCCGGTCACCTTCACCAGAAATCGGCGCACAATACCTTTTTGTCCTTTGCTCAATTTCCGATACTGTTGACTGCGCAGTGTGGTCTCTACCAAGCCATAGGTCTCCTCTCGCGTCTCCGTCGACAGGCGGACCCTCCGGTTCCCCTCGACGAACTCCTTCACTTCGGCCAAACTCAATCGCTCCAAATTCTGCATGGTAATGTTCATCTACCCGCAGCATGCACCTGCCGGCGGTCGCCCGCGTTTTCAGGCTCATCTTGTATTGGAAACGACTTTTCATTTCAGGCTCATCGTCCATTGGAAACGGACCCTCGTTTCAGGCTCATCTTGTATTGGACAATTCTGCTTCTGGGCGCGAAGCTCGGAGTTTTGGTACACTGGATGTTTCACCGGCGGAGCGCGGACAGCAGAAGTGCGCCGCCGCAGGTCTGGACGGGTGGCCGAGCGGCTAATGGCAACAGACTGTAAATCTGTCGCTCCTTGCGAGCTACGGAGGTTCGAATCCTCCCCCGTCCACCAGAACCGTTTTTACGGGCCGTTGTAGCTCAGTTGGTAGAGCGCGTCCTTGGTAAGGACGAGGTCACCAGTTCAATCCTGGTCAACGGCTCCAGAGTTTGAAGAGAAGATTTTAAGGGCCGCGGATGAACGCGGATGAACGCCGATTTGTCCGCGGCATCTTAGGGATCTTGCAATTCCTGTAGCGAATCCGTACAGAAGGTAATTCGAAATGGCAAAGGAAAAATTCGATCGCAGCAAGCCGCACGTCAACATCGGCACGATCGGGCACATCGATCACGGCAAGACCACGCTGACGGCGGCTATCACCAAGGTGCTGGGGAAGAACAACCCCAAGGTGAAGTTCCGCAGTTTCGATTCCATCGACAACGCGCCGGAAGAAAAGGCGCGCGGCATCACCATCGCGGTGGCGCACGTGGAATACGAGACCCCCAACCGGCACTACGCGCACGTTGATTGCCCGGGCCATGCCGACTACATCAAGAACATGATCACCGGGGCGGCGCAGATGGATGGCGCGATTCTGGTAGTCGCGGCCACCGACGGACCCATGCCGCAGACCCGCGAGCACTTGCTGCTGGCGCGGCAGGTGGGGGTGCCGTACATCGTGGTGTGCCTGAATAAAGTGGACATGGTGGACGACGCGGAACTGCTGGACCTGGTGGAGCTGGAGATGCGCGAGCTGCTGACCACCTACGAATTCCCGGGCGACCAGGTGCCTGTGATCCGGGTATCGGCGCTGGGCGCATTGAACGGCGAGCCGCAGTGGGAGAAGACGGTGGAAGAGTTGATGGCGGCGGTAGACAGCTACGTGCCGCTGCCGCAGCGGGAGATCGACAAGCCGTTCATCATGCCGATCGAGGATATCTTCTCGATCCAGGGGCGCGGCACGGTGGTGACGGGGCGTATCGAGCGGGGCATCGTGAAGGTGGGCGAGCCGGTGGAGATCGTGGGCTTCCGGGACACG
>Ga0302324_100030664_pt1 | contig 10158 bp, 9 predicted proteins | sample Palsa_T0_1_FD_201949 | JGI IMG/M metagenome (GOLD analysis project Ga0302324, IMG submission 201949) | Peat permafrost microbial communities from Stordalen Mire near Abisko, Sweden - Palsa_T0_1 | ecosystem: Environmental > Terrestrial > Soil > Palsa > Peat permafrost | place: Sweden: Abisko... | reverse complement strand
TGTTGCGCTACCTCGAGGGCAACACGCTCAAACTGTGTGCGCCGGGCGTTGCCATCTTGGGCAAACCGGTTCACACCGACGGCGAGGTCGTCATCATCGACGGTGCGCGCCAGCGGCGCTCGGCGATCTATCTCGCCGATTTGGCAGAGCTTACCGAGGCGGTCGGCGGCGAATCAGTAACCCTCGGTCTTTTTCTGGACGCTATCGAGCATGGCGATCAGATCAGGGTCGGCGTTACCCGCGACCGGATTACCTACGACAACCCCGCGCAGATCGCGCGCATCAAGGCGGGCAACTAGCTCGATCAGAGTTGCATCGTGTCGACCGTCAGCGTCGGCGTGCCGAACTCTGTAATGCAGTCGGCGTTGTACTGCGTGACCCTTCCGCGCGCCACGGGAAGCGTCGGGTTCAAGTAGGACGGCGACAACACGATCCCACGGTTGACGGCGCCGGGCTTCGTCCAATCGCGCACGGCTGCGGTCAGGTCGAATCTGAGCGCGGACGCGGTTCCGGCGTGCAGCTTCTTCACGCGATGAAACGGCACCGGAGCATCGAGGCTGGGGTTACCGTCGAGCGGCGTGCCGAGAGTCGTGGCACAATTGACGTGCTCTTCATGCTCGGCGCCGTCGCCGCCGCGCGACGAGCCCGCGTTCCAGGCGCCACGATCGATCGGGACATCGAGCGTCGCCTTTGAGATCGTCTTGCCGGAGACTGTCCCGAGGTCGAAGTAGATGAGCGCCTGGAAGACGTCCCGGTAGTGATTGCACGTATGGTCATTGGCGTGCGAACCGGCCTCGTAGGCCGCAGCAATTTGAGCTGCGGGGTCGAGCGCGTCCGCGAACGCTCCGGCGACGCTGATACCACCGCTGCGCGTAACGTACCCCGCGATCGCCGCATTTCCCCCGCTTCGGGCTCCCGGCGAAAATACGATCGCGTAACCGCCCGGATTCGAGCTCGGGCTCTTGCAGGACGTCCCGTTGTTGTAACTGCCGAAGTGCGCCGAGACCGTGCGGAGCGCGCGCAACGAGTAGCGATGCTTGTCCGTCAGGCAAACAGATTTGCTGCGGCGGCCGACGTCGTCCGCGCCGCGGAAGGGCACGACGTAGAAGCACTCGCCCGCATTTTCGTCGGTGCTCGTCGGCACGACCGTACCGACCATCTGAGCGGCGAGGTCTTGTGAGGCGACCTTTTGCGTCCAGAAGACCGAAGCCGGCCCGCCCCGATACGGCTCGCGCATGACGTTGAAGCCGTCGGGTGCCTGACAGGGCTTGTCGGCGCATCGCTCGGCGTCGAATTTCCAGCCGAGGATCAGTTTACGGCTCTTGATCGCGGAATCGCAGCGGTCGAGCGTGGCCGATGGAAAGTAGTTCCCGCAGTTCGTGCCGTCCGCGATCGTAAGGCCGGTCGGGCGACCGAGATCCGCCCCGTGCATTCGACCCGGGGAGGGCGACGGACCAGCGCCCGCCGTCGCGGGCGCGGCGAGAACGCTCAGCGCGAGGGCGAGCGTCGGCACCGTGCGGATGAGAAACAAACGAAGGCGTGGCATGAGAGAGATCCTCGATGGAAACGGGGGAGTGGGTGGCTCGATCGTGCCACTGCCGCTCGCGTCTCGAAAGCAACATCTTTACGAACCACCTTCACAGTTGACGTGAGGACGCGCGCTCGGCGCGGCGAAACTTTGGATACGTTGGAAAACGAACGGCGGTCGCCGGCTACAACGGCCTTCGGGAAGCTGCTGCGCCGCCATCGCCTCGCGGCCGGGTTGTCGCAGGAAGCGCTCGCCGAGCGCGCCCGCATCAGCATCCAAGGCTTGGGCGCGCTCGAGCGCGGCGAGCGGCGCACGCCCCAGCGTGAGACCCTGGCCCTGCTGATCGCGGCCCTGAACCTCAGCGCCGAAGAGCGCGAGAGCCTCGTCGCCACGGCGGCGCGTCAGAGCGCCCCGCGGCCCGACAAGGCATCGGTTACCGCCGGGCCGTGGCCCGCGGCGCCGAGCTCGAACCTGCCGCTCTCGCTGACGAGCTTCGTCGGCCGCGAAAGCGAAACGGTCGAGCTCGCGGCGCTCCTGCGCGAGCATCGGCTGGTAACGCTCGTCGGCGTGGGCGGCGTCGGTAAGACGCGGCTTGCGCTTGAGGTCGCGACCGCAATCGACGCGGCGGCGCGCTTCGTGGAGCTAGCGCCGCTCGTCGACGCCGCGCCGGTAACGGCGGCCATCGCCTCGGCGCTCGGCGTACAAGAGGTGCCGAACTGCTCTTTGCTCGAGACGCTGGTGGCGCATCTCCAGCAGAAGAAAGTGTTGCTGGTTCTCGACAACTGCGAGCACGTCGTCGACGAAACCGCTCGGGTGGCGGAAAAACTGCTGCGAGGAGCCGCGGGCGTCACCGTGCTCGCGACCAGCCGAGAGGTGTTGCGGGTCGCGGGCGAGGTCGTCTATCGCCTCGAGCCCCTGGCCGCGCCCGCGGCGGTCGAGCTCTTTGCGGAGCGCGCGCGCGCGGCCGAACACCGTTTCTTGCTCGACGACGGCACGGCTCCCGCCGTCGCCGCGATCTGCGCGCGCCTCGACGGCATTCCGCTTGCCATCGAGCTTGCGGCGGCGCGTGTGAACGTGCTCGGTGTCTCAGCGATTGCAGAGCGGCTCGAGCGGCGGCTCTCCGTCCTCTCGCGGCGTCCGCAAGCCGCCGGGCGCCAGCAAACGATGCGGGCCGCGATCGAATGGAGCTACGACCTGCTCGATGATGCCGAGCGCCGAACCTTCGAGCGGTTTTCGGTATTCGCGGGAGGTTGCAGACTGGAAAGCGCGGTCAGCGTTTGTTCCCGAGAACGCGAGACGGATGCGTTCGAAGCGCTCGCGTCGCTCGTCGACAAATCGCTGGTAGTCGCAGGCGGCGATGACGGCGGCGCGCGGCGCTATCGAATGCTGGAGCCCTTTCGCGAATACGCACGCGAGAAGCTCCTCATGCGCGGCGAGCTAGCCGCAACGATGGAACGGTACGCGCAGACCTACCTCGAGCTCGCCAGAGGCCTCGAAGCGGTGTACGAGACGACGCCCGACCCGCAATGGCTGTCGCAGGTCGAGCCCGAGCTCCAGAACTGGCGCGCCGTGTTGGAGTGGGCGTTGGGCGGTCGCGCCGACGTGACGACGGGCCAGCGACTTTGCGGGTCGTTGCATCCGGTGTGGCGCGAATGCGCGGAAGGCGAGGGCCGGCGCTGGGTACGCCTCGCGCTCGAGCTCGTCGACGAGCAAACGCCGTCGGACATTGTCGCTGCGCTCAAATTCGCCCAGGCGCGCATGGCCGCGGGTCTCATCGAAAACGATCTTGCGCTCGAAGCGGCAGGCGAGGCCTTGGCGCGCTACGTCTCTCTCGGCGACCACCTCGGAGCGGCGCGCGCGCAATATTTTGCGGGCTTGGCGTGCAGTCGCCAAGGCCGGCATGCGGAGGCGGAGCCGCTCTTGCGCGAAGCGCTCGCGACGGCACGAGCCCTTGGGCGAACGAGAATGATCGGCGACGCACTGCGCTGGATTGCCGCGGCGGACGGGCGAGTGGGCAACCTTGCTGCCGCGCGCGCAGGCTATGCCGAGTCGCTCGAGGTGTGCAGGGCGCTCGAATCGGAAGCCGGTGCGGCGCGGGTGATGTATTTCTTGGCCGAGTCGGAATTTGCTGCGGGAGACGCGGAGGCCGCCGCGCGTCACGCAACCGAGGCGCTCGGCATCTGGCGCGCGAGAGACAACGCGCAAATGGTCGCGGGAATCGTTGCGAACCTGGCGGCGTACGAGGTCGCGCTCGGGCGCTACGACCTCGCGCGCTTGCATGCGCGAGAGGCATTGACCCTCGCGCGATCCTTGCGCGTCGAGCAGCTGGGCATGCGTGCGATCCTCAACCTCGCGGCCGCTGCAGCCTGCGAGCCGGTGACCGCCGATGACGGCATGGATCAGCGTCGCGCGCGGGCCGCGCGGTTGCTGGGGTTTTTCGACGCGCATGGTGCCGACTGGCAGAGCGAAGCGGCCGAAAGCGTCGTGTACGGCCGGCTCGTCGAGGCGCTCGCGCGCGCCTTTCCCCCGGACGAGCTGAGAGCGCTGCGCGACGCCGGCGCAGCCCTGAGCGAAGACGCAGCGGTCGCGCTCGCCCTCGACGACGCATAAAGGAAGCAGCGCTCGTATGGTGACGCTACGCGCAAACGATGTGGGGCGCAAGGCCCTCCTGGAGACGGTGGCTTCTATCGTGGCGGAGTCCGGGGTTGTGATCTTCCCGACCGACACGGTGTACGGGATCGGGTGCGGTCCGGCGTCGCAGGCGGCGGTCGAGCGGATCTATTCGGCCAAGGGGCGTCCGCGCGAAAAACCGTTGTCGCTGCACTTTGCGAGCGTGGAGGAGCTGCTGGAGTATGCTCCGGGCAACGAACTGGCCGCGAAGGCCGCGCGGGGGTTTTTGCCCGGGCCGCTGACCGTGATCGTCGCGCGGCCACGATCCGTCGGAGCGTTCGTAACGGGCGGCTTACCAAGCGTCGGATTGCGCGTTCCGAAACATGGGCTGTGCCGGGCGATACTACAGGCGTCCGGGCCGCTCGCGGCCACCAGCGCCAACTATAGCGGCGCGTCGGCTTTCGCCGGGGGCGGGGCGGTCACAGGCCTCCCCGCCGCGGACGTTTTCGTCGACGACGGGCCCACGCCGCTCGGAGCCGAATCGTCGGTCATCGACGTTAGTGGAAAGCGACCGCGCTTGGTGCGCGAGGGGGCGATCGACGTAGCGACGCTGGAGGATGTTTTGGGACCATTTGAGACACGCGATGAGCGCTAGCCTTCGGGGCGCGCTTGCGGCGCTCGCGCTCCTCTCGCTCGGCGTGACCCGCGTCGCACTCGCGCAAGACGAAGACAATAGCGTCGCGAGCAACGTCGCCGGGTTCAGCCACATTCGGGCGGACAAAGTCCAGTTCAACATCAATACGGGCGACTTTACGATCCCCGATCGCTTCACCGCGTCGCGTCAAGGTTCGGACATCACGGCCGACCACGCCACCGGGAATTCAAAGCAGAAGGTCTTGCACGCCGAGGGCCACGTGATCGTCCATCAGACGGGCTCGTCCGCGACCGGTGCGAAGCCCAATGCCGTCACGCAGCGGCCCTCGACCCTCACCTGCGACCGGCTCGACGTCGACGGGATCAAGAAACTCTACTACGCGACCGGCAACATGCATTTCACGCAGGAGGGCGGGCGCGAAGCAACGGCCGATAGCGCCGTACTCGACGACACCGAACACCACTTGCACATGGAAGGCCACGTGCACGTCCGGCAGGGCGACCAAACGATCGACGGCGACACGCTCGACTACAACACGCAGTCGGGTCAGCTCGACGCGAACGGCGACGTGACGATTACCGCTCCGGTTGAAACGGCATCGCCCGGCCCGCCGGGATCGCCCGCGCCTCAGCGACGTAAGCGGGGGCTCCTCTGAACGTCTCGCTCTTCGAGAAAGATGCGCCCGCGCCGCTGGCGGCCCGCATGCGGCCGCGCACGCTTGCGGAATTTGTCGGGCAAGACAACGTGGTCGGTGAAGGCCACGCGCTGCGGCGCGCGATCGAGAGCGACAACGTCCCCTCGATGATCTTGTGGGGACCGCCCGGCACCGGCAAGACGACGCTCGCCGAAGTGATCGCGCGAACGACCGACTCGAAGTTCGTCGCGATGTCGGCGGTCAGCGCCGGCGTCGCCGATCTGCGGGCCGCGGTTGCGGAAGCGCGTCAAGCCCGCGTGGCCGGCCGGCGCACGGTGCTCTTCATCGACGAAATTCATCGCTTCAACAAAGCGCAGCAAGACGCGATCTTGCCTTACGTCGAGGACGGCACGATCACGCTGATCGGCGCGACGACCGAGAACCCGTCGTTCGAGGTGAACTCGGCGCTGCTCTCGCGCTCGCGGGTCTTCGTCTTGAAGGCCTTGCGCGACGAGGACGTCGAGCTGCTCGTGCGCCGGGCGCTTGCCGATCGCGAACGCGGGCTCGGCGCGCAGAACATCGTGCTCGACGACGACGCGCTCGAAGCGCTCGTGCGGCTCGCGAACGGCGACGCGCGCATCGCGCTCGGCACGCTCGAATTCGCCGCGAGCGCCGCACCGGTCGACGCCGCAGGCGCGCGCCGCATCGACCGCGCGCTGATCCACGACGCGCTGCAACGGCGCATGGTTGCCTACGATAAAAAGGGCGACAACCACTACGACGTGATCAGCGCGTTCATCAAATCCGTGCGCGGCAGCGATCCCGACGCTGCGGTCTATTGGCTCGCACGGATGATCGACGCGGGTGAAGATCCGCTGTTCATCGCGCGCCGCATCGTCATCTTGGCGTCGGAAGACATCGGGCTTGCGGATTCGCGGGGCCTTCAGGTCGCGATGGCCGCGCAGCAAGCCGTGCACTTCGTCGGCATGCCCGAGGGGTTTTATCCACTCGCGCACGCGACGCTCTATCTGGCAACGGCGCCGAAATCAAACAGCGTCGGCCGCGCGTACGGCGCGGCGCTCGCCGACGTACAAGAGACGCGCAACGACCCCGTTCCGCTCAACCTGCGTAATGCGCCGACGGGTCTGATGCGCAAGCTCGGGTATGGTACCGGCTATCGCTACGCGCACGAAGACTACGCCTTCGCCGGCGCGCGCGGCGACCTGCCCCCCGCGCAGCGCCTCGAGGAGTATCTCCCGGAGAACCTGCGCGAGCGCGCGTACTTCGAGCCGGGCGAGCAAGGTGCCGAAGCAAAACTGCGCGCCTGGATCGACGAACGCCGCCGCAACGTCGACCCGAAGCTCTAACATGGGCTGCAACGCGCGGCCCCGCACTGTCACCCTGAGCTTGTCGAAGGGCCGCCGTGGCTTAGATCTCGTATCACGTCTGCGCTTCGACAGGCTCAGCGTGACAGGGGTGGGGACGCCACGTTGACACACTGCTAGTGGCTGCACGCATCTACGCCGATCACGCCGCGACGACGCCTGTGCGTGATGAAGTCGTTGCCGCGATGCTGCCGTATTTCGGGACGTTTGGTTTCAACGCCAGCTCGCTGCATGCGGAAGGGCGCGCGGCTCGAGCGGCGCTCGATGGCGCGCGTGCGTCGGTTGCGGCTCTGCTGGGAGCGCAGCCGCGCGAGATCGTCTTCACCGGCGGCGGGTCCGAAGCCGACACGCTTGCGATCACCGGTGCGGCCAAAGCCGCGCGTGCGCGCGGACGGCACGTCGTCACCTCACCAATCGAACATCATGCGGTGCTGCACGCGGTCGACGTGCTGCGCGAGGATGGATTTGAGGTCACGCAGGTTCCGCTCGACGAGGACGGACGCGTCGTCCCGGCCGCGTTCGAAGCGGCGCTGCGTCCGGATACCGTGCTCGCCTCGATCATGCTCGCGAACAACGAACTCGGCACGCTGCAGCCGATCGAATCGCTCGCGCGGATTGCGCGCAGCCGCGGCGTCCTCTTCCACTGCGATGCGGTCCAAGCTCCCGGCCGCGTCCCGCTCGACGTGCGCGCACTCGACGTCGATTTGCTCGCCCTCTCCGCGCACAAGTTCTACGGCCCCAAAGGGGTCGGCTTACTCTACGTGCGCTCCGGAACGCCGCTCGTGCCGCTCGTCGTCGGCGGCGGTCAGGAAGCCGGCCTGCGAGCCGGCACCGAGAACGTCGCCGGGATCGTCGGCTTCGCGCGCGCCCTCGAACTTGCGGTCGCGGAGATGCCGGCGGAGGTCCCGCGGCTGGCCGGCCTGCAGGATCGGTTCGAAGCGGGCGTGACGAGCCTGCCGGGGGTTCGGGTCAACGCCGCGGGTGCGCCCCGGCTGCCCAACGTCTCGAGCGTGGCCTTCGAGGGCGTCGATGCGCCGACGCTGCTGATCCGGCTGGATCTCGAGGGCGTTGCCGCGTCGGCGGGCAGCGCGTGCGCCGCCGGGTCGACCGAGCCGAGCCATGTCCTGGCCGCGCTCGACCTGCCGCATTGGGCCAAGACCGGCACCGTCCGCTTCTCGTTCGGAAAGCTGACGAGCGGGCAGGACGTCGAACGCATCGTGGAAATGCTCCCCGAAATCCTGAGGGCCGTTCGTGAAAGCGCGCCGGATGTGGGTACACAACACTGCGGACTCGACCGCTTGGAGGAACGTTTTTGAGCTTGTCCAGCGATTGGCTATCGGTTGTCTGGTCGATCGGGGTGGGTCTTGGCGTCTTTCTGATCGGTCTGGGCATTTTTGTCCTGTGCGTGCGCGCCGGTGGTCTGATCGGCCGTCTGGGGAAAACGCTGGATGAGGTCGACCGCCAAATTCCGGCCCTGGGGACGCCGATCGCCACGACGCTGACGCACGTGGGCGGAATCGCCGACACGGCCGACGCGACCATTGCCCGGCTCGGCGCCGCGGTCGCGCAGCTCGAAGGCGTGGCGGCCAGCGCTACGCGGACCGCCAACACGGTCGGTACGGTCGTTACCGCGATCGCCTCGAACATACGCAAGGACAAGCCCGATCCCGCAATCTAACGGCGCGCTTCTTACGGGGCTCGTTGCCGGGACGATCGCAGGTGCGTCGCTCGCGATGCTCCTGACACCAGCCCCTGCGGACGAAATGCGCCAACGCCTCATCGCCAAAGCGCGTCGTTCCCCTTAACCCACAGGAGAGACTCTTGGATATCAAAGTGCACGTCCGCGAATCGGAGGACGACGCGTACGTCGTCGAGTTAGGCGGCGAGATCGACGTCTACACGTCGCCGAAGGTCAAGGACGCGATCACGGAGCTGATCGATCAGGGCCACTACAACCTGGTGATCAACCTGGAGAAAGTTCGCTACATCGACTCCACGGGTCTGGGTGTCTTGATCGGCGGCCTCAAGCGCGTGCGCGAACATGGCGGCACGGTCAATCTCGTGTGCACCAACCCGCAGATCAAGAAGATTTTCGACATCACGGGTCTGGTGAAAATATTCGGTATCTTCGACGACGAGGCGGGTGCGAAGAAGGCGCTCGCGTGAACGCAGCCGAGCCGAGCATCGAACATCTCGGAACCGTCGAGCTCCGCATTCCGAGCAAGCCCGAATGGGTTGCGGTTGCGCGCCTCGCCGTTGCCGCGATCGCGAACCGGCTGCCGTTTTCGGTCGAAGAGATCGAGGATCTGAAGCTCGCCATCGCCGAGGCCTGCACGATCTGCATCCAGCACTCGGCGGGCGATGCAACGATCGACATCACGTGCGACGCGGCGGCCACGTCGCTGCGCGTCGAAGTGCGCGACGGACGCTATCGCGCGTCGTCCGAGGACGCGCCGAGACGGCCTCCCACGGCGGCGGTCGAAGGCGAGGGCCTGGGCATCTTCCTCATTCAAGCCCTGATGGACAATCTGGAATACAGTGTCGACCCCGCCAGCGGCGCGCAACTCGTCATGACGAAACTCGTGGGCGCGTAGAGGCTGTGCACGCGAATCCTCGCGGCGAGGAAGAACGTTGGGATCGAGCCCGCACGCGCGAGGCGTTTAACCGGCTAGCAGAAGCCCGAAAGGCAAGCGCCGCAAACGCGATCACGCTGCGCGACGAGTTGGTCGTCGCCCACCTCAACCTCGTCCGCTACCTCTCAGTCAAGTTCGCAAATCGCGGCGAAGCGCTCGACGATCTGATTCAGGTCGGAACCGTCGGCCTCATCAAGGCGATCGACCGTTTCGACCTCGAACGCGGCGTTGAATTCACCACGTACGCGACCCCGACAATCGTCGGCGAGATCAAGCGCTATTTCCGCGACAAGGGGTGGGCCGTCAAGGTACCGCGCCGCCTGCAAGAGCTCAATCTCGGCGTCAACCGCGCGATCGAGAAGATGACGATTGCCCTCGGGCACTCGCCGACGGTCAAGGAACTCGCCGAACACTTGCACGCCTCCGAAGAAGAAATTCTCGAAGCGCAAGAACTCGGCCAGGCCTACAACCTGCTCTCGCTCGACACCGAGGTGACGGGCGAAGGCGATAAGAACGCGCAGACCCTCGGCGACTACATCGGCCAGCTCGACCCGTCGCTCGCAAACCTCGAGGACCGCGCGAACCTCGAGCGCGCGTTCGACGTGCTGTCACGGCGCGAACGCATCATTCTGTTCTTGCGGTTCTACGAGTCGATTTCCCAGACCGAGATCGCCAAGCGCCTCAACGTCTCCCAAATGCACGTCTCCCGCCTG
>Ga0302324_100030662_pt1 | contig 10158 bp, 9 predicted proteins | sample Palsa_T0_1_FD_201949 | JGI IMG/M metagenome (GOLD analysis project Ga0302324, IMG submission 201949) | Peat permafrost microbial communities from Stordalen Mire near Abisko, Sweden - Palsa_T0_1 | ecosystem: Environmental > Terrestrial > Soil > Palsa > Peat permafrost | place: Sweden: Abisko... | reverse complement strand
GAGCCGGCGGCTTGGTGGGCGCGCCCCGATCGTGATGATGTTTGACCAGCGCGGGGCGCGTTGATCCGGATCGGATGTGCGCGGGTCAAAATCTCTTTGCCCGACCCGGCGCTCTCCCCCATGCTTCGCCCGGGAGGACCATGCGGTGGGCGACATCATGGAGATCAGGCCGATCGCGGGCGCGCTGGGCGCCGAGCTGCTCGGGCCGGATCTGCGCCGGCCGCTCGATCCTGAGACGGTTGCGCGCATCCGCCAGGCGCTGCTCGACCATCTCGTGATCTTCTTCCGCGATCAGGATCTGACGCCCGAGCAGTTCCTCGGCTTCGCGCGCCGCTTCGGCGAACCGATCGAGTATCCCTTCGTCAAGGGCATCGAGGGCTTTCCCGAGATCATCGCGGTCGCCAAGCTCGAGCACGAGAAAGTCAATTTCGGCGGCATCTGGCACTCCGACACGACCTATCTCGAGCGCCCGCCGATGGGCAGCATGCTGCTCGCGCGCGAGGTGCCGCCGGTCGGCGGCGACACGCTGTTCGCCAACATGTATCGCGCCCATGACGCCCTGTCGGACGGCATGCAGCGCCTGCTCGGCGGCCTGACCGCGGTCAGCGCCTCCAGCAAGGCCGACACCACGCGCACCCGCGAGGATCGCGTCCGCTCCGACCCCAAGGAAGCCAAGCAGGACTATGTCGCCGAGCATCCGGTGGTGCGCACCCATCCGGAGACCGGGCGCCGCGCGCTCTACGTCAATGTCGCGCACACCGTGCGCTTCGCCGGCATGACCGAGGAGGAGAGCGCGCCGCTGCTCGCGTTCCTGTACCAGCATCAGAGCCGACCCGAGTTCACCTGCCGCTTCCGCTGGGCACGCGGCTCAGTCGCGTTCTGGGACAATCGCGCGGCCCAGCATAATCCGGTCAACGACTATCACGGCCACCGCCGGATCATGCACCGCATCACCCTGGCGGGCGACCGGCCGCGCTGACCGGGAAGTGAAGTGTTTGGCGCAGAGTACGCAGAGGCAGCGCAGAGGACGCGAAGCGTCATCATCCTCCGCGTCCTCAGCGCAGCCTCTGCGTACTCTGCGCTAAGAACTTTGGGACGAGCAGTCGTACGCTAACTCCCCGGCAGGTCGTGGATCTCCGGGAAGAACAGCTCATTCCAGCTCGCCGGCGCGTGCTTCAGGGTGCCGACGCGGTGCATGAAGTCGGCGAACGCCATCATGTGAGTCGGCGTGATCGAAAAGCGGTTCTCGGGATCCTCGAGGATGCGCAGCGCCAGCGTGTCCGAGGTCTTCACGTTGGCGGCAGCGGCGTAGAGCGCGGCGGCGGCCGGCTTGTCGTCGGTCGCGAACCGGCACGCCTCGTCGAGCGCGGCCACGAACGCCGCGATCGTCTTCGGGTTCGCGTCGTGGAACCGCCGGGTGGTCTGCGCCAGGATCACCGGCAGGTCGCCGAGCGCCTCGCGCGAGCTCGCCACACGGTGGATGCCCGGCTGGTCGAGCTCGATCTGGTTGAACGGCGGCGAGGCGACATGCGCGGTGATCTCGGTCTTGCCCGACAGTAGCGCCGCGACCGCCTCGGGATAGGGCAGGCCGACGGTCAGCGCATCGAGCCTGGCATAGTCGGCCTCGCCGAACGCCTTGGCGGCCATCATCTGGAGCACCACCGCGCCGTAGGAGGTCTTGATGCCGGGCAGCGCGATGCGGTCGCGCTCGGTGAAGTCGGCCAATGTCCTGACGCTGTCGATCCGGCTGTTGACCCACATCGAGCCGATGCTCATCGGGGCGATGCCGAGCACCTCGATCCTCGTGCCCTTGGTCTTGTCCCACAGCACCAGGAAGCCCGGCACGCCCAGGCTGGCGATGTCGAGCGCGCCCGACAGCATGGCGTCGTTGATCTGGTTGCCGCCGTCGATCGCCTGCCAGGTGACCGCAAGCTCGCCCAGCCCGAGCGCGTGCGCATGTTTCTCGATCAGCTTCTGCCGTTCCATCACGAACATCGGCAGATAGTGGATGCCGTAGCCGCGCGAGATGCGCAGCTCGTGCACCTCGGCACGCGCCAGGCCGGGCACCGCCAGGGCGAGCGCAAGCAGCGCGACCGTCCAGCAGCACCGTTTCGAGCGCTTCATGCCTTGCGCCAGAGCCCGGACGCGCGCAGGTTCGCGTCCCGCGTCAGTCGAGCGCGACGGTCTCGAAGTCGGCCGGCAGAATGATCTCCAGCACTTCGCAATCGTTCGAATAGTCGAGCACGGTGTGCTTGATCTTGGGCGGCTGGATCCAGCAGCTGCCGGCATGCATCGTGATCGGTCCCTGCCCGTCGAAATCGGTCGTCATCGAGCCCTTCAGCACATAGACCATCTGGAACTCGACGTCGTGATAATGCGCCTTGCGCGCCTCGTCGGTGCAGGGCGGCACCATGCGGATGACATGCGCCTGGACCATGCCGTCGGTCGCCTGTGCGACGCCGAGATCGCGATAGCGCGCGTAGCTCCGCAGGCCGTCGACAAAGTCGGTTTCGCGCAGATGGCTGACCGTGAAGCGCTGCTTCGCGCGCGGCCTGGCGGCGCGCCGGGCCGGCTTGCGGGCGGCTGGTTTGCGCGCCACCGTCTTGCGGGTGGCGACCTTGCGCGCCGCGCTCGCCGACACCTTGCGGGCAGGCTTGGTCGGCTTGCGGGCGCGCTTCGTCGCCACCTTGGGTTTCGCTCGCTTCGCCGCGTGCTTGGCCATCTCCGCCTCCCTTGCGCGTCCCGGCGCGCGTTGATCCCGCGCCAGCAAGCCACGAAATGGCGGCGAAGGCCAGCGTCAGGCGGGGTCGGGCCGCGGGTCGGCGAGGCGGCGATGACCCGACCGATCGCGCGGCGCGCCAGGGCCCGCGATCCGTGTGCCGGATCGCGGGATCGGCGGCCGCGCTCAGGCGGCCTTGACGTCAGCCAGGAACTGGTCGACCTCGGACCGCAGCTGCTCGGCCTGGCGCGACAGCTCGCTGGCGGCGCCGAGCACCTGGGTGGCCGCCGCGCCGGTGTTGCCGGCGGCGCTCGACAGGCCGCCGATATTGTCGGCGACCTCGTTGGTGCCGGTGGCCGCCTGCTGGACGTTGCGCGAGATCTCCGACGTGGCGGCGTTCTGCTGCTCGACCGCGGCGGCGATCGCGGTGGTGATCTGGCTGATCTCGCCGATCACCTCGCCGACCGCCCCGATCGCCGACACGGCGATGCCGGTGGCCGCTTGGATCTCGACGATCTTCTGGCCGATCTCCTCGGTCGCCCGGCTGGTCTGGTTGGCCAGGCTCTTGACCTCGGATGCGACCACGGCGAAGCCCTTGCCGGCCTCGCCGGCGCGCGCCGCCTCGATCGTGGCGTTGAGCGCCAGCAGGTTGGTCTGGCTGGCGATGTCGGTGATCAGCCCGACGACCTGGCCGATGCTGTTGGCCGACTCGGCCAGCCCCGTCACGACCTGCCTGGTTTCCTCGGCCTGCCGCACCGCCTTCGTTGCGATGGCGGTCGACTGACCGACATGGCGGGCGATCTCGCCGATCGAGGCGGTCAGCTCCTCGGAGGCCGAGGCGACCGTCTGCACGTTGGCGGAGGTCTGGTCGGCCGCCGTCGCGATGGCGGTCGACTGCCGGCTGGTCTCCTCGGCGGTCGCCGACATCGAGCTCGCGGTCGCCTGCAGCTCGGTCGAGGCGGAGGCGAGGATCTCGAGCGCGGCGGTCGCCTTGCCGTCGAACGCGCGGGTCAGCTCGGTCAGACGCTCGGCGACGCGCCGTTGGTCGGTGCGCTGGCGGTCGCGCTCGGCCTCGAGCGACCGGGCCGCAACCGCGTTGTCCTTGAAGACCTGCAGGGCCTGGGCAAGCGTCCCGACCTCGTCCTTGCGCTCGACCCCGAAGACCTCGATCTCGAGATTGCCGGCGGCCAAGGCGCGCATCGAGTCGACCATGCGGACGATCGGCTTTGAGATCGCCCGTCCGATCAGCCAGGCCATCGCGACGACCGCGACGATCACGAAGCCGATGCCGAACAGGATCGTCTGGTAGGCCTGCTCGTCTGCGGCGGCGCTGTCGGCGCGCGCGGCCTCGAGCGACGTTTCGAAGGTCTTGCCGAGCTCGACCAGGATCGGATCGAGCTCCGCATAGGCCGCCGAGAGCTTCTTGGCGTCCGCGCCTTCCTCGAGCTTCGCCTTGGCCATCTCGGCAAAGGCGCGCTGATAGACCGCCATCTTCTGCGTCAAGTCGGCGTGCATCGCCGGGCTCAGCGCAGCGGCATCAAGTGCCGAAGCGAATCCGGGCAGCTCCTGCTTGACCTCGTCGGCATATTTCGGATCGAGGCGAGCGAGAAAATCCTTCTCGTGCCGGCGCATCATCAGCATGGCGACCGACGCCTTGGGCTGGTCGAGCCGGTTCAGCGCCTGTTCGATCGCGTGGACGGCGTCGCGTAGCTCGCCGAGCTTGCCCTGAGTCTCGTCCAAGCCGACCGTGTGGGCGGCGCCGACGAGGTCGGCAAAGGCGGTTGCATATTGCTGGACGCCGGTCCCGACCTGCTTGATCAGGGAAGCGGTGGCCGTCTCATGCTTCATGCCCGCGAGCGCCGCGAGCCGGTCGGCGACCTGCGCCATCGCCGCCGCATGCGCCTTCTGAAACTCGTCCTGGCGGCGAAGCATGAAATCCTTCTCGTGGCGCCGTGCATCCAGCATGCCGATCCGCAGCTGGCTCGCCAGGTCATGCTCCCGATTGACGCTCAGCCTGACCCGGTTGTAGGCGGATTGCGTGGCGCTTGCTTGCAGGTAAACGGCACCGATCGCGAGAAGACCGATGATACCGATCGCGCCGATCACCGAGATCTGCACGGCCAGGCGAAATCTCGACAACAACTTGTTCATGTCCGTTCCCCTTGGGTTGCGGCCCGGCGCAGGGCGCCGACCGGTCCGCCTTCCTGCGATCTGCAAAGCAAGCGAACGTAAGCGGGCGTACTCTATGGGGCGGGGGTGGGCGTGTCCCCGGTGCGGACGGATAGCGGCGGTGAGCAGAAGGATGGCTCGAAGCAACCGCGGATAATGGCTTCGGTCCAAAGAGTTGTCGGGATAGCTATCCCATGCGTTCGGGATGGCGGCTGCGGGCCCGGCCTGCAGCCCAGCAAGCGGTGCGTTCGCCGGGCTTCGCTTCGGTGATGGCGGGGCCGAAATCGAATTGGGTCCTTCTAAAACTGCCGACGGCCGCCTGATTTATCGGGCGGCGCCTGCCAGCTTCTTGAGGCGGGCACCTGCCGGGAACCGGGCCGCCGGGATAGCTATCCCGCCACGTCCTTCTGTCTTCTGGGTTTTCCCGCTATTTGTTTGGTCCGACCCGGTCGTTGCGACACGTGCGGAGCACCGGATGGATTCGCCATGAATCCGGAAACCACGAGTCGGGATGGCTGGGACGCAGGTCGTGGTCCCATTTCGTAAGAGGCGGCGGCGCGATGAAAATCTTCCTAACGCTCGGCCGCGTGGTGGGTCGGCTGTCGATCGGCACGCGATTCGCCGTCGGCGCGATCGTCTGCGCGGTGGTCGCGTGCACCGCCTCCATGGTCGTCACGGTTCAGCGGACCGAGGCCGAGCTGTCGCGCCTCGGCATGGTGCGGATCGACCAGAACATGGCGACCCTGTGGGCCCTCGATCGCGTTCACGGCACCACCGCCCGGCTCGAGGACGGCAAGCTTCGGTTCGGCGATTACGTGGTCAACGACAATTTCGACATCGTCGATCAGATCAAGCAGATCGGCGGCGGCACGGCCACCATCTTCCAGCGCGACGGCGAGGAGTTCGTGCGCGTGACGACGAATGTGCCGGCGCCGTCCGGCGGTCGAGCCGTCGGCACGAAGCTCGCCCACAACGCGGCTTACGCCGCCAATATTGCCGGCCATGGCTTCCGCGGCAGGGTCGACATACTGGGCACGCCCTATCTCACCGGCTACGACCCGATCAAGGACGCGCAGGGTCGGGTGATCGGCATCATGTATGTCGGCGTGCCCGAGGCCGAATTCACCTCGGCGATGCACCAGATCGCCCTGGAAGCGGCCGGCACGGCGATCGTCATGCTCGCGCTGGCGACGCTTGTGCTTTGGCTGACCGCCCGTCACACGATGCGGCCGCTCATCCGGATGGCTTCGGCGATGGGGCAAATCTCCGCCGGCGCCACGAACTACGAGATTCCCGGCCTCGGACGCGGCGACGAAGTCGGCCGCATGGCATCCGCGCTCGCCGTGTTCCGCGACAAGATCGACGAGGGCGCCCGCCATGCCGAGGCGCGCGAGGCTGCCATCGCGTCGGCCGAGCGCGAGCGCGTAAAGCTGCGGCAGCGGCTCGTCGAGGAGTTCGATACGGCGGTCCGCGGCCTCATCGACAATCTGGTCGCTTCGTCGACCGCGCTCGGGCGCACGGCGACCACGGCGCAGGATCTTGCCGGCAATGCCGGCCGCGAATCCACGACCGTCGCCAGCGCCGCCGAGCAGGCTTCGATGAACGTGCAGACCGTCGCGACGGCGACCGAAGAGCTGTCGTCGTCGATCGGCGAAATCAGCCGACAGGTCAGCCACTCGACGCGCATCGCCGGCAAGGCGGTCGATGAGACGATTCGGACAACCGAGAAGATCGAAGCGCTGGCCGAGGCGGCGCAAAAGATCGGAGACATCGTCAAGCTGATCAATCAGATCGCCGGGCAGACCAATCTCTTGGCCCTCAATGCCACGATCGAAGCCGCGCGCGCGGGCGAGGCCGGGAAGGGATTTGCGGTCGTTGCGTCCGAGGTGAAGTCGCTGGCGACGCAAACCGCCAAGGCGACCGAGGACATCGCGTTGCAGGTCCGCACCATCCAGTCGCTGACCGGCGGCGCGGTCACGGCGATCAAGGACATCAGCGCGACCATCGGCGAGGTCAGCGAGATCGCCACATCGATCGCCTCGGCGGTCGAGGAACAGGGCGCTGCGACGATGGAGATCGCCCGCAACATCCAGGAAGCCGCGACCGGCACGCGCGCGGTGACCGAGGCGACCGGAAAGGTCGCCGTGATCGTGCAGGAGAGCGGCGGGATGGCCAAGACGCTCGCGGCCGCCGTGGACCAGATGTCGGGCACGACCGGCCGTCTGCGCCAGGAGGTCGAGACATTCATCGCAACGGGTCGAGCGGCCTGACGCGTCCCGGCGCGCTGCGGGGGGTGGCGGAGTGAGCCATGAACGAGCTTGAGATCACCAGCCCGATCCTGCAGCGCCTGTATCTCGACTGGACCAGCCGGTTGCGCGGCCGCGCGATGCCGTCGCGCCGCGATTTCGACATCCTCGATCTCAAATATATCGTCGGCGATCTTCAGCTCCTGGACGTCGAGCGCGACCCGCTGCGCTTCCGCTTCCGCGTCCACGCAACCAACGCCACGACGCGCCTCGGCTTCGATCTGACCGGCCGGACCGTCGACGATTATCCCGATCCCGAATATCGCGCCCTGGTCGGCGCGATCTATGCCGGCGTGGTCGAGGCGCGGGCGCCGCGCCGGGTCATGCAGGTGCACTATGCGCTGCCCGACAAGATCCTGAGCTGGGAGGGGCTGATCCTGCCGCTCTCCGAAAACGGCCAGGACGTCAACATGCTCCTGGTGGGGCTCAGCCTGCTCTGAGCACCGCCATGTGCGCCGACATGAAAAAGGCTTGGCCAGAGACGGCCAAGCCTTTGGGGAAATTGGTGGAGCTGATCAGGTTCGAACTGACGACCTCTGCAGTGCGATTGCAGCGCTCTCCCAACTGAGCTACAGCCCCGCCGAAACGCGCCGGATAATGGTCGGGGACCCCTGGCCTGTCAAGCACGCCCCGGTGGCCGGAATCGCCGCCCGACGGGGGCCGTTCGGCGCGCCGCGCGGGCCGGCCAGCCTTGCGTCGATGGGCGCCCGCGGCTAGCTTCTTGGCTCCTTGGAAATGCCCGCGGCAGCCGTTTGATGGACCCTTTCATTAATCTGATCAACACCGTGATCTCGCTCTATATTTGGGTGCTCGTGATCGCAGCGGTCCTGAGCTGGCTGGTCGCGTTCAACGTGATCAACACCCGCAACCGGTTCGTCTACACCGTCGGCGACATCTGCTACCGCCTGACCGACCCGCTGCTGCGGCCGATCCGCCGCATGCTGCCCAGCCTGGGCGGCGTCGACATCTCGCCCGTGATCCTGATCCTCCTGCTGGTGTTTCTGCGCGACGCCATCAACTACTATCTGCGGTGACGGGTCGGTGGCCGCCGCCGGCGATCACACCCTGACGGTGCGGCTGACGCCGCGCGCGGGGCGTGATCGCATCGTCGGCTTCGAGACCGATGCGCGCGGCCAGCGCATCCTCAAGGTCGTGGTCGCGGCGGCGCCGATCGACGGCGCGGCCAACGACGCGCTGATCCGGCTGCTCGCCACGCAGCTCGGCCTGCCGAAATCCGCCGTCACCCTGATCGCCGGCGCCTCGGCGCGGATCAAGCGGCTGGCACTGGAAGGCGATCCCGCGCGCCTCGCCGCCGCCTTGCGCGCGCTCGAAGGCGGATCGGCGTGAGCGCGCGCATCATCGACGGCAAGGCGTTCGCGGCCGGCCTGCGCGCGCGGCTGGCCGGCGACGTCGCCGACCTGGTGGCGCACGGCGTGACACCCGGTCTGGCGGTCGTGCTGGTCGGCGAGGATCCGGCGAGCCAGATCTATGTGCGCAACAAGACGGCGCAGACCCACGAAGCCGGCATGGCGTCGTTCGAGCATCGGCTGCCGGCGGGCACGTCCGAGGCCGAGCTGCTGGCGCTGATCCAGGCGCTCAACCGCGACGACCGGGTCGACGGCATCCTGGTGCAGCTGCCGCTGCCGGCGTCGATCGACGCGGCGCGCGTGCTCGAGGCGGTCGATCCGGCCAAGGACGTCGACGGCTTCCATCCCCTCAATGTCGGCCGGCTGGCCGCCGGCCTGGACGCGCCGGTGCCCTGCACGCCGTTCGGCTGCCTGATGCTGCTCAAGGACGCGCTCGGAGATCTGGCAGGAAGCGAGGCCGTCGTGATCGGCCGCTCGGCCATCGTGGGCAAGCCGATGGCGGCGCTCCTGCTGCGCGAGAGCTGCACGGTCACGATCGCGCATTCGCGGACGCGCGACCTGCCGGCGGTGGCGCGCCGCGGCGACATTCTGGTCGCCGCGGTCGGCAAGCCCGCGATGGTGCGCGGCGACTGGATCAAGCCGGGCGCCACGGTGATCGATGTCGGCATCAACCGCATCAGCCTGCCCGACGGCAAGAGCCGGCTGATCGGCGACGTCGCGTTCGACGAAGCGGTGGCGGTTGCCGGCGCCATCACGCCGGTGCCCGGCGGCGTCGGCCCGATGACGATCGCCTGCCTGCTGCACAACACCCTGGCGGCGTGCCGCAACAGGCGGGGGTTCGGCTGATACGTTTTCCCGTCATGGCCGGGCTTGACTCGGCCATGACGGGAATTCGCGCCGCTGCGTATGGACCCGCGGGTCAAGCCCGCGGGTGACGGCGAGGTTTAGGTTCGGCGGGCGCTAACTGCGTCCGAGCTTCGCCAGCCGGAGCCGCAGCGCGTTCAGCTTGATGAAGCCCTCGGCGTCCTGCTGGTTGTAAACCTGGTCAGCCTCGAAGGTGACGTAGTCCTGTCGATACAGGCTGTGGGGCGACTTGCGGCCGACCACGCGGGCAGCGCCCTTGAACAGCTTCATGCGCACCGTGCCGGTGACGAATTTCTGGCTCTCGTCGATCGCCGCCTGCAGCATCTCGCGCTCCGGGCTGAACCAGAAGCCGAAATAGACCAGCTCGGCATAGCGCGGCATCAGCTCGTCCTTGAGGTGCGCCGCGCCGCGATCGAGCGTGATGCTCTCGATGCCGCGCCGCGCGATCGACAGGATAGTGCCGCCCGGCGTCTCGTAGACGCCGCGCGACTTCATGCCGACGAAGCGGTTCTCGACCAGGTCGAGCCGCCCGATGCCGTGCCGACCGCCATGCGCGTTGAGCTCGGCCAGCAGATCGGCCGGCGACAGCTTGATGCCGTCGACCGCAACCGGATCGCCGCGCTCGAACTCGATCTCGAGATATTGCGGCTGGTCGGGCGCGCGCTCGGGCGCCACCGTGCGGGTGAACATGTCCTCGTCGGGCTCGATCCACGGATCCTCGAGCGCCTTGCCC